>FWWL01000706.1_pt1 | contig 89180 bp, 89 predicted proteins | sample 2228331 | NCBI WGS metagenome assembly FWWL01 (sample SAMEA103939775, study PRJEB20133) | metagenome | reverse complement strand
GCCGCCCGGCCCGCCGCTGCGGCCCTCGTAGAACACGGTCATCACCGAGCAGCGCACCGTGGTCTCGCCCTGCACCGCGACGACCTTACCCGTGAAGACGGCCTTGTTCTCCTTGTCGAGCACGTCGAGCTTGTCGGCGTCGATCTTGATCGGCTCCTTGCTGTCGCCGCCGAGGCCGCCGAGCGGCGAATTCTGGCCGCGGCCGCGGCCTGCCTGCGCGGGGGCGGCCGGAGCGGCCTGCGCCAAGACCGCCTTGCCCTGCTGCGCGAAGGCCGGTGTCGCGATGGGCGAACCCGCGCCGGCCACCATCAGGGCGAGCCACGCGGCGAGAATCGGATGGCGCAAGGCAAGCTGCATGTCGCGTCTCAATTCGGTTGTGCGGGCGGCGACGCCGCGCCGCCCGGCGCAGGCGCAACCTCGACCCGCCGCAGAAGTTCCAGATCGGGCTTGCTGCCCTCGCGCTCGGGGCCGGCGAGCGTCCCCTTGGGAGCATTCTCGATAACCGCGCGCACGCGTCCATCAAACGCGATCAATGCGCCATTGTCCTTGACGTCGAGTGAATCGGCATCGACCGTGGTCGTGCCGAGATTGACCTTGACCGGCTGCTTCGAGACCACGGTGCCGGCCTTGAAGTCGATATCGGCGTTCTGCATGCGGATGTCGTAGCCGGTTTCGGTGCGGACCCTGACATCGTCGATCAGTTTCAGCTTCTCGGCCTGGGTGTTGAACAGCCCGGTCCTCGCGTTGACCGTGACCCAGCCCTCGCGCTCCATCTGCAGGCGCGCCGTCAGCGTCACCAGCTCGACCTCTGTCGGATTGCGGATGTCCTGCAGCGCGGCTTCCGCATTGACCTCATAGGGGCGGTTGTCCTTGCGGTAGCCCGAGAGGCGCGGCGTCTCCATCCTGACCTTGCCGTTCTGGATGCCGACCGCGCCGCCGGAAAGCCCCGGCAATGCGCGCAGCGGGCTCAGGAACGGCGTCACGACCAGGCCGAGCACGGCAACCACGGCGCCGAGCGGGATCGCGAGCCGCAGGAAGCGCACCACGAGCGTATGCCGTCGCGCCGATCTGAACACCGCCTGACGCGGGTTCTGACGGCCGGTTGGTGCGGGGACCCAATGGTCCGATGTCATCGCCAAAGTCATGCCCCGCGAAATGGCAGCCGCTGACGGCTTTTTCGTGTCGGCGGCGCGCCGGTCTCGCGGATGCGAGAGACGGGCCCGTGGCTCAAACTGACGCTACGAGACGTGGAATTTGTCAATAACCAGACAGGGATTCGCCGAAGGGCAGGCCGGGATTCCCGAGAGAAACCGCTGGAACTGGTCAAGTATGCGCAAAGATGTCGGTCTCCGGCCAGCCGGCGAGATCGAGTTCGGCGCGATAGGGCAGGAAGTCGAAGCTTGCGGCGGCAAGATGCGCGCGGTTCTCGCGCGCCAGCAGGGTGGTCAATCGCGCGTGCAGCGCGTGCAGATGAAGCACGTCCGACGCCGCGTAGACGAGTTGCGCTTCACTCAACGTTTCCGCGCCCCAGTCCGAGGATTGCTGCTGCTTCGACAGTTCGACGCCGAGCAGTTCGCGCACCAGATCCTTGAGCCCGTGGCGGTCGGTATAGGTGCGGGTCAGCTTCGAGGCGATCTTCGTGCAGAACACCGGCCCGGTGACGACGCCGAAGGCGTGCAGCAGCACGGCGATGTCGAAGCGGGCGAAATGGAACAGCTTCAGCACCGCAGGGTCGGCGAGCAGCCTGATCAGGTTGGCCGGCTGGCTCGCGCCTTTCGGAATCTGCACGACATCGGCCGAGCCGTCGCCCCGCGAGAGCTGCACCACGCAGAGCCGGTCGCGATGCGGGTTCAGGCCGAGCGTCTCGGTGTCGATCGCGATGATGGGACCGAGGTCGAGATCGGCCGGCAGGTCGCCGCGATGCAGGCGGATGGTCATGGCGGATACCTCTCTCAGAACCGTTGCGGGCGGCGATCCGCCGCGACGGCGCGCCTCGAGGACCCCGATCACAAACGGCCCGAGCCGCAGCTAACGACGCGACGACGGGCGTTCAAGCGTTTTCTCGGGACAGTCTTGCGCCGCCGACGTTAACCTTTTCTTCACCATAAGCTTCAAGCCGGCGCGGGCGCATGCCACAAGGCCTGACCGGAGCCTGATGCATGTCGCTCGTTCGCCTCTTCACCGCCATTGAAGGCCGCATCGGCCTCGCGCCGTTCTGGCTCGGCAGCATCGCGGTCGCGCTTGCGCTGTTGCTGATCGAGCGGGCGGCTCAGCATCTCGTGCCATTCGACGCCAACAGGGTCGTCGCCTTCGCGAACGCGTTCGCGCTGTTTCCTCTGGCGGCGCTCGCCGCCAAGCGCGCCGTCGATCGCGGCAGCGCGCCCGTCTTCGGCATCCTGCTGGTCTGCGCGATCGTGCTGCCGGGCGAACTGAAGCCGGCGCTGTCGAGCGCCTGGGCGCCGTCGCTGGACACGATCTCGCTGATCGCCTGGATCGTCGCGCTGGTCGACCTCGGCCTGATGCCGGGCGCACGCACTGATGACGAGGCGGTTGCGGACACGCCCGTCGATGCTAAACCGGCGGGATGAGCCAGACTCCTCCGTTCGACCCCACCGACCCCGTCGCCCTCGCCCAGGCCCTGATCCGCTGCCCGTCCGTGACGCCCGAGGAAGGCGGCGCGCTCGCCTTGCTGGAAAGCGTTCTGGCGGCTGAAGGCTACGCGGTCCATCGCCCGGTCTTCAGCGAGCCCGGTACGGCGGAGGTCGAGAACCTCTATGCCCGCATCGGAACCGAAAGCCCTGTCTTCGTCATCGCCGGCCATACCGACGTGGTGCCGGTAGGAGACGTCGCCGCCTGGACGCGCGACCCGTTCTCCGGCGAGATCGCGGACGGCGTGCTGCATGGACGCGGCGCCTGCGACATGAAGGGCGGGCTGGCGGCCATGGTCGCGGCAGCGCTGCGCTATAGCCGCGACAACCCCGACGCTCCGGGCTCGATCGCCTTTCTGGTGACCGGCGACGAGGAAGGCCCGGCCGTCAACGGCACGGTCAAGCTGCTCGACTGGGCGCAGGCGCGCGGCGAGCGCTTCGACCATTGCCTGCTCGGCGAGCCGACCAATCCGGCCACGATGAGCGACATGATCAAGATCGGCCGGCGCGGCTCACTGGCCGGCACGCTCACCGTCAACGGCAGGCAGGGCCATGTCGGCTACCCCCATCTCGCCGACAACCCGATCCGGGGCATGGTCCGGCTGCTGGCGGCGCTCGATGCTGCGCCGCTCGACGCCGGCACGCAGCATTTCGACCCGAGCAATCTCGAGGTGACGACGCTCGATGTCGGCAACCCTGCGACCAACGTCGTGCCGGCGCAGGCGAAAGCCGTGTTCAACATCCGCTTCAACGATGTCTGGACGCCACAGACGCTGGCCGCCGAGATCGAGCGCCGGCTCCATGAGGCCGCCGGGAACACGGTGCGCTACGAAATCGCGTTCCAGCCGACCAATGCCGTCGCCTTCCTGACGCAGCCAGGGCCGTTCGTCGCGATGGTGGCGGATGCGGTGGAGGCGCAGACCGGCAAGCGGCCGGCGCTTTCGACCACTGGCGGCACCTCGGATGCGCGCTTCATCAAGAGCTATTGTCCGGTCGTCGAATACGGCCCGGTCGGCAAGACTATGCATCAGGTGAACGAAGAGGTGGCGGTCGCCGATCTCGTCGCGCTGGAGGCGATCACGCACCGGCTGCTGACGGCCTATTTCGCCGCCGCGACGCAGGCTTGACGCCACGGCACGCGCCCTCCTAACCTTCAGACGAAAGTCTTACGTCGTTTGGATGATCCGCATCTGCGATGCGGACGCCCATGCGGCGGGGACAGGCTGGGGCGCGGGCGATGCTGTTGGCGGCCGATGCGGTGACCCGTTGCCTGCGCGGAACCTGGCGGCTGATGTCGGCCGGCCCGACCGCGCTGCCCGAACTCGACCTCTCCTGGCAGGGCCTGAGCCGCTCCTGCCTCGCCATGGTTCTGACGGCGCCGGCGCTGGTCGCCGTGCTTGCCGCCGAGAACGCGGTAGCCGGGCTCTCTAACGCCGCCGGCCTGTTCCAGTCGCCGCCACTGGCGATGGCGGTGCTCGCCTCACAGATCGCCGCCTTCATCATGGTCCCGATGCTGATCGCGGGGCTGGCCCCGCATCTGCTGCGCGCGCCCGCCTTTGCGGCTTTCGTCATCGCCTGGAACTGGACGGAGGTGCTCTGCGCCAGCCTGCTCGCCGTGCCGGCGCTGGTCTATGCGATCGGCTGGTCGACGCCGGAACTCGCGATCGCGCACTGGCTCGCCTTCGCCGCGATCGTCGCGAAACTGCGCTATGCGGCGGCGGCCGCGACGCTCGGGGCGCAGCGCGGCGTGGCGCTGCTCGTGGTCTGCGCAAGTTTTCTGGCGCAGGCCGGGGTGACGGGTGTGCTGGGGCTGTGGGGGTTTTGAATCGGCTTCAAGCGAACCGTGAAGCTAGATCACATGTCGGCATCGCTCGTCTGACTGCTTCCGCTGGTATCAGACAACTCATCGACGAATGCAGCTATGCAGTCGTACCAGGCTGATGAGTTGGCTAGGCCTCGTGGACAAAGCTTGACCTGAGACTCGCGGATTGATTCAAGGCTTCTTTTTGGAGGAAGCCTTGGGCGAGCGGATCGGTCTGACGGACGAGGAGTGGGCGTTGATTGGGCCTTTGCTGCCGGCCGAACACGGGCGCGGTTGCCGACCGGCGCAGGACAACCGCCGCTACTTTGAGGGCATGATGTGGTTGGCGCGGACGGGCGCGCAGTGGCGGCATCTCCCCGACGATTACGGCAAATGGAACAGCGTCTTCCGCCGCTACCGGCGCTGGCTGGAGGTCGGTGTCTTCGACGCCATGCTGGAAAGCCTGGCGGAAATGGTCGAGCGAGACCCCTCCGCCGACATGATCGACTCAACCGTCGTCCGGGCGCATCACTGCGCAGTCGGCATAAAAAGGGGACTCAGCAAACAGAGGCGCTTGGTCGATCGCGTGGCGGCTTCACCACCAAACTCCATGCCCGCTGCGATGCCAAAGGCCGCCCGCTCGGCTTCGTCCTGACGGGCGGAGAGACACACGACGTCAAGGGCTTCGCGCCGCTGCTGCGGATGGTTGCCGACAAGATCGAAGCGCTGCTGGCCGACAAGGGCTATGATGCCGACGCCATTCGCGAGGAGTTGGCGAAAGCCGAGATCGAGGCCGTCATACCGGCCAAGCGCAACCGCAAGAACCCTGCGCCGCACGATGCCGAGAAATACAAGTGGCGCAATCTGATCGAGCGACTGTTCAGCAAGCTCAAGAACTGGCGGCGCGTCGCAACACGCTACGACAAAAGCAAGGAATCTTACCTCGGATTCGTCGCCATCGCCGCAGTCAAACTCTGGCTACCCTTTGTCCACGAAGCCTAGAAGAAGAGACAACTCCGGCGCTCGGCCATTTTGCGCATGAACCTCATATGTGCCACCCGGATAGCGGTGCAAGTTACCACCCAAAATGCGCGCGATTGATTCGAGATAACGGATACCCGCCTCAGGTCGACCTAGTCTTGCGGCGCTAGCCGGCGCGCCGGTAAACCAGACTTGCGGGAAATCAATTGTGCCCAAAACTGCCGACCGCCGTTCCGTTTCTCGCCAGATCAGCTTCATCGACACTTTAAGAAACTCGGTATCGACATTCAGCGGTGCCAGCGATTCGACAAAAGCACGTAGCTTGGCCGCAGCATCGGGATTGCGTTGCTCGATGCGGGCGTAAAAATCGACCTCGGAAAGGCTGATTGGTTGCGCGACACGACCAGCCGAGGCGTTTGCAGGCGCTGTGCGCGGGGGCTCGATGCGCACTCCTCCCGCAGGGTCGACGACAACGATGCCGCGTTCAATAAGTACCGTCCGCATTGGAATACGAGGCACGATGAGAAGGTTGTCGTCGTCTCCCCTCCAAATCGACAGTTCGACTAGAGCCAGACCCACATGTAGGCCGGCGTGAAGTTGCAGGTGTTCGGTCAGGGCTTCGACGCCTTCCTGAATTCCGTCGCCTATCAGCAAGATCATGAATTGGCCTGATCTTAAGCGGCGCTCCACGGCATCGGCGAACTGCGCTTCGTCGAGCGCGTCGGGAGCGCCTTTGACGAAATCCCACAGCTTCGCAGACGGCGACTTCAAGGCTCGCCTGACACCTGCTTCCAGATCACTATAGCGCCAGGCCGCGATCGCACGAGCGTAGTCTAGTGCCTGCGCTACCACTTCCCGCCGAGCTTCAGGGTTTCGAACGAGCTTGCATTCGCCCAAGACGATGCCGCCAAAGGGAGTTAGCCACAAGTTATCGAGGGAGCCAGAACTCATAGCCAATTCGGTACAAACCGGTATCAATGGCATGAAGGCCGGTTCGATCTCGACCATCGGAATAAGCTCGGGATGATCATGAACGAGCGACTGGATAAAGTTCTCGCGGAGGCCACGATCCCCGGCGTCCTTGCCCAATATGACACGCGTCAGCTTCAGATCGGGCTTACCTTGACGTACTAAAAGTGGCGTGGAGTGGCGTGATCCCGCTTTCACTCGTTTAACTCCAATCTCTTGAGCGTACAGACAATGACGCAAAGGAAATCGTATATCTATTTAATTCTACGGTTACTGATAATTAGTGTCAGTAGTCGACCCCCGCCAGATACAGCCCACAGGGCGGGGCCAGCGCCGCGCATTGCGAGCGGTCCCGCGACGCCAGAACTTTGCCGACCTTCACCTCCGGCCAGCGTCCGGCTCCGACCATCTTCAGGCAGCCGACCATGGAGCGGACCTGATGGTGCAGGAAGGAGCGGGCATGGACATAGGCCACGATTTCCTCGCCCTCGCGCCTGACGTCGAAGCGGTCGAGCGTGCGCATCGGGCTATTGGCCTGGCATTCGGCGGCGCGGAAGGCGGTGAAATCGTGATGGCCGAGCAGGGCCTTGGCGGCCCGGTCCATCGCCTCATGGTCGAGTCTGACCGGGACATGCCAGAGCCGGTTCAGGTCGAGCGCGGGCTGGGCGCGCCGGTCGATGATGCGGTAGATGTAGTGGCGGCGCTTTGCAGAGATGCGGGCGTCGAAATCGTCGGATACCACCTGCGCGCTCACCACAGCGACGGGGACGCGCTTCAGCCGGGCGTTGGTCGCGTCGCGGACGACATCGGTGCGCCAGTCCTTATCCAGATCGACATGGGCGACCTGATGGGTGGCATGGACGCCGGCATCGGTGCGCCCGGCGCAATGCAGCCGGACGGGATGGCCGCAGAAACCCTCGATCGAATCCTCGACGCTCTGCTGCACCGAGGGACCGTTGAGCTGGCGCTGCCAGCCGGAGAACGGTGTGCCGTCATATTCGATGACGAGCTTGTAGCGCGGCATCAGATCTTGCTGCCGGGCGTCAGTTTCGTGCCGCGCAGAAACTCCGCTCCGCTCATCGGCTTGCCGCCGGCGCGTTGGACTTGGCAGAGCCTGACCGCACCCTCGGCGCAGGCGATCGTGCCCTCGCCGTCGAGCAGCGTGCCGGGCTCGGCCGCGCCTCCGGCCAGCGCCGTGCGCAGGACCTTCAGCCGCTCGCGCCCCTTGCCAAGATCGATTTCGGCGAAGGCGCCGGGAAAGGGCGAGAGCCCGCGCGCGAGATCGTGGACCTGGCTCGCTGGCCGGGCCCAGTTCAGCCGGCCCTCGGCATTGGTCAGCTTGGCGGCGTAGGTGACGCCCTCCTCCGGCTGCGGCGTGAAGCGCAAGGCCCCGCGGCCAAGCGCGGCGAGTGCCCGCGTCATCAGATCCGCGCCCAAGGGCGCGAGCGTGTCGTGCAGTTCGCCCGCCGTCATGTCCGGGCCGATGGCGATGCTCTCGACCATGCCGACCGGGCCAGTGTCGAGCCCGGCTTCCATCTTCATGACGCAGACGCCGCTCTGCGCATCGCCCGCCATCACCGCCCGCTGGATCGGCGCGGCCCCTCGCCAGCGCGGCAGCAGCGAGGCATGCAGATTGAGGCAACCAAGCTCCGGCAGATCGAGGATGCTCCGGGGCAGGATCATGCCATAGGCGACGACGACGGCGACATCGGCCTGATGCGCGGCGAAGGTCTCGGCTGCGTCCGGCGTCCGCAGCGTCTTCGGCGTCAGCACGGGGATGCCGAAGCGCTCGGCAGCGCGCTGGACCGGCGATGGCTTCAGTTCCAGCCCGCGCCCCGCCTGCGCCGGCGCGCGGGTATAGCAGGCCACCACCTCGTGCCCGTGGCCGAGGATTTCGGTCAGCGTCGGCACGGCGAAATCGGGCGTGCCCATGAAGACGACGCGCAGGGTCATGAAATCTCTAATATCATTGTGTCGCTGACATTGGGCGGTGATGACATTCGCTCTGGTGAGTCGGCTGGCGTGGCTGTCGAGAACCGGAGCGCAGCGGACTTTTGTCCGTGGGCACCGGAAGCGCAGACAGCCGCGTCAGACGGCCGCCGGAGTAGAATGTCACGCCGCGCTCTCGCGCTTCGCGACCTTGGCGAAACGCTTGGTCACGCGCTCGCGCTTCAGCCGCGAGAGATGGTCGATGAAGAGTACGCCATTCAGATGGTCGATCTCATGCTGCAGGCAGGTGGCGAGGATGCCGTCGGCCTCGATCTCCCGCGTCGTTTCGTCGAGGTCCATGTAACGCACCCTGATCGACGCCGGCCTGTCGACCTCCTCGTAATATTCCGGGATCGAGAGGCAGCCTTCCTCATGGGTGTTCAGCTCGTCGGACGACCAGACAATCTCGGGATTGATGAAGACCTGCGGATCTTTAGGCGTCGGCTCCTCGCCCTCCGCCGCAGGCTTGGCGAGGTCGATCGTGACGACGCGCTTGGGCACGCCGATCTGGATCGCCGCCAGCCCGATGCCCGGCGCGTCATACATGGTGTCGAACATGTCTTCGACGAGCGTTCTGATCTCGGGCGTGATCGCGGTCACGGGCGCGGAGACCTGGCGCAGCACGGAGTCGGGCAGGATGACGAGCGGGCGGATGGCCATGGGGGTTCTTACGCATAAATCTGGGGCGATGCCGCGACATAAGCCGTTGTGGGCGAACGGTCAAACCGTTCCGCTTTCGTTCGATTTCCGCTTTCGAATCGGTTAGGCTGCCGAGATGAACGAGATCGCCTTCACCCTGCTCGACAGACCCGTCCTCTGGAGCGAGGCCGCGCTCGGCTTTGCGGGCGCGAGCCTGCTGCTGCTCGTCCTCGTCGTCGCAGGGTCGTGGCGCGGTTCGTCGCGGCGCGCGGTCGAAGCCGCGATGGCGGCCGAGCGGGCCCGCGAGATGGACGACAAGGTCGCCGAGATGAACCGCGCCCAGGCCGAGCTCGCCGGACGCATGCAATCCATGGCCGAGATCCTTTCGACGCGGCAGGGCGACCTCGCCCGCCTCGTCGCCGACCGGATGGACGGGTTGAGCCACAAGGTCGGCCAGGGGCTGGAGCAGAACGTCCGCCAGACCACCGAGAGCCTCGGCAAGCTGCAGGAGCGGCTGGCGGTGATCGACAGCGCCCAGAAGAACCTGACCGACCTGACCTCGGAGGTGGTGACGCTAAAGGACGTGCTCTCCAACAAGCAGGCGCGCGGGGCCTATGGCCAGGGCCGGATGGAGGCGATCATCCGCGACGGGCTGCCCTCCGCCTTCTTCGCCTTCCAGCCGCAACTCTCCAACGGCAAGCGGCCAGACTGTCTGGTGACGCTGCCGGGCGACGGGCGCGGCCTCGTCATCGACGCGAAATTCCCGCTGGAGAGCTTCACGCTGCTGCGCGAGGCGCGCGGCGAGGATGCCAGGAAGGCCGCAGGCATGCGGGTTCGCAACGATGTCGGCGTGCATGTGAAGGACATCGCCGAGCGCTATTTCCTGGCCGGCGAGACGCAGGACATGGCGCTGCTCTTCGTGCCATCGGAATCGATCTACGCCGATCTGCACGAGCATTTCGACGACGTGATCCAGAAAGCCAGCCGCGCCCGGATCATGATCGTCTCGCCCTCGCTGCTGGCGCTGGCGATCCAGCTCATGCAGTCTCTGGTGCGCGACGCCCGCATGCGCGAGGAGGCGCAGGTGATCCAGGCGGAAGTCGGCAAGCTGCTCGCCGATGTGCGGCGGCTCGGCGAGCGGGCCGAAAAGCTCGATCAGCATTTCCGCCAGGCGCAGGAGGATATCGCCGGCATCCGCACCTCGGCCGGCAAGGTCACGAGCCGGGGCGAACGCATCGGCGCGCTGGAGTTCGACGATGCGAAGGGCGAGCCGAAGCTGCCCTTCGCGGCCGGGCTGCCGCTTAAGGATGCGGCTGAGTGATCACGCGACGGCTAGCTTGGCCGACAACTCCGGCTTCACGTTCAGCGTCTGGAACACCACGCAGTAGCGCTCAGTGAGCTTCAGCAGCGTGTCGAGCTTCTCCTGCGGGGCGTCGGTCTCGACGTCGAAGGAGAGCCGGATCGCCTTGAAGCCGACGGGCGCATCCTTCGCCACGCCGAGCGTGCCGCGAAAATCGAGGTCCCCCTCGGCCCGAACGAGCCCCTTCTTCAGCTCGATCTCGAGAGCGGTCGCGACCGCCTTCAGCGTCACGCCGGCGCAGGCGACCAGCGCCTCCAGCAGCATGTCACCAGAGCACAGCTCAGCGCCCGAGCCGCCTGTCGCCGGGTGCAGGCCCGCCAGCGCGATGGCGCGTCCGGTCTCGACCTTGCAGGCGATATGCTGGTCGTCGAGCTCGCCGCGCGCCTTCAAGGTGACGACGCCAGCGTCGGGCGTCTCGCGATACTTGTCCTTGAGCGGCGCCTGCATGGCGCGAAGGGCGGTGACGTCCATGGTGGTGAAGCCTCTGGTTCGGGATGGCCGTTTCGGAGAGCGTGGTAGCGACTTGCGACGTAAATCGCTACCACCACATCCCTGCCGTCTCGGCCGTCTTGTTCTGCAGCGGGGCCTCATCGCGCAGCGAGCGGTCGAGCGTGCGCAGGGCGTCGCGCTTGAGCGCCTCGAAGGCGGGCGAGAGCCGGTCGCGCGGGCGGGCGAGCGGGTTGTCGAGTTCGTCGAAGATGCGGCCGGGCTTGGGCTGCATCACGAGGATGCGGTCGGCCAAGGTCACCGCCTCCTCGACATCATGCGTCACCATCACCACGGTCGGCCGGCTTTCCTCCCACAACGCCAGCAGATGGCCGTGCAGGCTCGCCCGCGTCGTGGCGTCCAGCGCCGAGAAGGGCTCGTCCATCAGCAGCAGCTTTGGCCGCGTGATCAGCGCGCGCGCGATCGCGACGCGCTGCTGCTGACCGCCCGACAGTTCGCGCGGCCAGCGCCTCTCATAGCCGGCAAGGCCGACTCGGACGAGCGCATTGGTCACCAGCCCCTCGCGCTCGAAGGCCGAGAGGTGCGACAGACCGAAGGCGACATTGTCCGCTACGGAGAGCCAGGGAAACAGGCGCGGCTCTTGGAAGATCACGCCGACATCGGCACGCGGCTCAGCGATCGTCTCGCCGTTCAGGACGATGCGGCCGGCGCTGGGCCGGTCGAGCCCGGCAATCAGGCGCAGCAGCGTGGTCTTGCCGCAGCCGGAGCCGCCGACCAGCGCGAGGATTTCGCCGGCGGCGACCTCGACCTCGATCCGCGACAGCGCCTGCGTGCCGTCCGCATAGGTTTTCGACAATGTCTCGAAGCGCAGCATCGAGGGTGGCTTTCTAAAGCTTGTCGCGGCCGAGATCCTGCCAAGCGAGGAAGGGCCGCGTGAGGGCGAGAAGCAGCGCGTCGGCCAGCTTGCCGAGCACGGCGAAGCTGATGATGGCCGCGATGATGGTGTCGGGGCGGCCGAGTTGCTGGCCGTCCACGAGCAGATAGCCCAGTCCCTCGCTCGCCCCCATGATCTCGGCGGCGACGACGAACATGAAGCCGAGGCCCAAGCCGGAGCGCAGGGACGTGAACCAGGCCGGCAGGATCGCCGGCAGCAGCACGCGGCGGACCATCGCGACACGGCCGAGCCTGAAGACGCGGCCGACCTCGATGATCTTGCGGTCGATGCCGAGAATGGCGGCGGCGACCCCGAGATAAACCGGGAAGAACACGCCGACCGCGATCAGCGCCACTTTCGAGGCCTCGAAGATGCCGAACCACAGGATGAAGAGCGGCACCCAGGCGATCGACGGGATCGAGCGCAGCGCCTGCAGCGTCGGGTCGAGCAGTCCGCGCGCCACTGGCAGCGCCCCGGTCAGCGCGCCGAGCAGGGTGCCGACGCCAGCGCCCAGTCCGAACCCGGCCGCGACCCGCCAAAGCGTGGCGAGCGCATGGGTGAGCAGTTCACCCGACGCCGCCAGCCCCCAGAGCGTCTTGCCCACCACGCTGGGCGGCGGCATCAACCGGCCGTTCGCGATGCCGGCGCGGACCAGCACTTCCCAGAGGATGGCGAGGACGATCGGCAGCAGCAGGCCCGCCAGCGCGAGGCGGCGCCGGGCTCGTGGCGGCCTCTTGGTCTCGGCGCTGGGTTCCGCCGTCGTAGCAGGTGCGACTATGCTCATGCGAATGGTGGCTGAACTAGGTTGGCGCGACGGAGAACCCTCTGCCGGAGGGAGAGGGCACGGTGAGGGGTCGGACGTTCAACCAGCGAAGCGCGGTGCTATCAGCGCGCCCGTTCAGGTCAATCTCGGAACGTCCTTCACCTCACCCCTGCCCCTCTCCTTACAGGAGAGGGGTTCCTCGCGTCTCATCCTCAAACGTACGACTCAGTTCGTCGCGGCGGCCGCAAACCGCCGGTCCAGCAGCGCGTCGACCACGGCCTTGATGTCCGTTGTCGCCGGCAGGACGCCCGCCTCCTTCAGCGCGAGGCCGGCCGCGAGAATGGTCTGCGCCTGCGCGTCGCCGATCGTGGAATGGGTCAGCTCGGTGCGGGTGAGCTGGCGTTCGATCACGGCGTCCGAGAGCTTGGTGTAATCTACCAGGGTCTTCTTCAGCTCGGCCGGGTTGGCGAGCGCATAGGCGCGGGCCTCCTCATAGGCCGCGATCACCTTGCGGACCAGCGCCGGGTGCTCGTGGGCGAAGGCCTCGCGGACATTGAGCACGCCCCAGGTGTTGTCGGCAGCCTTGCGGTGGAACAGCTTCGCGCCGCTCTCGACCTCGGCGGCCGCCATCAGCGGGTCGAGCCCGGCCCAGGCGTCGACATCGCCGCGCTCCAGCGCAAGCCGGCCATCGGCATGCTGCAGCAGAACGAGCCTGACATCCTTCTCGGTCAGCTTGGCCTCGGCCAGCGCCCGGACGAGGAAGATGTGCGGGTCGGTGCCGCGCGTGACGGCAACGCGCTTGCCCTTGAGATCGGCGACCTTGGTGATCTCGCTCTTCGCGCCAGTAACGAGCGCGGTCCATTCGGGGCGCGAATAGACATAGATCGACTTGATCGGGTTGCCGTTGATCTTGCCGATCAGCGCGGCCGCGCCGGCGGTCGAGCCGAAGTCGAGCGAGCCGGCGTTGAGGAATTCCAGCGCCTTGTTGGAGCCCGCCGACTGGACCCAGCGGACGCTGACGCCCTCGGAGGCCAAAGCCTTCTCGAGGATGCCGCGCTCCTTCAGCACGAGGCTGACGGGATTGTAGGTCGCGAAATCGACGCGGATTTCCTTGGGCGCCTGCGCCTGGGCGTTCGTCGCGGCGAACGCAACCGAAGCTGCGGCGAGGCCGGCGATGACGAGGCGGCGGGTGGTGCTGATGGTCATGGTCCTGATCCCTTTGTCGCGGTGAGGCGCAGGGATCGGGAGAAGGCCAAAACCTCTCCGTGGCCCCGACGCTTTAGCTGCACTTGTTTCGCGCCCGCAAGCTGCTGGCTCAAATCGGCGCGTATCCGTCTTGTAGGTCCAGTCGTTCTGTTTGTCAAACAAGACAGTCCCGCCCGTTCAAATTCTTATTACACATTCTTGCGGTGTGAAATTTTCTCTTTTTCGCGAATCCCGGCGTCATGTTACGAGCGTGATGGTTCCGGACGCGCGGCGCGCCCGGACGCGATGGATGCGCCATGTCGTTGGTCGAGGATCAGCCGGTTCTGAGGCTGGCGGAGGTTCTGGATAACCCGGCGCGCGCGGTCGCTGCGCTGGTCGGCCCGGCTTACGGCAGCGATGCCGCCACGTTGCGCCAGACGCTGGTGGCCGGGCTGAGGAGCGTCCTCGACGAGGGCCATGCGTCAGCCCGGGAGATGCTGAAAGCGCCGCGCAGCGGGCTTGCCTGCGCGAGGCGGCTCTCGCAGGTCATGGACGGGATCGTCGCCTGCCTTCACAGCGCCGCGACGCAGCATTTCTACCAGGCGGTCAACCCGTCGCAATCCGAGCGCATCGCGGTCGTCGCGGTCGGCGGCTACGGCCGGGGCACGCTGGCGCCGGGCTCCGATGTCGATCTGCTCTTCCTTTTCCCCCACAAGCAGACCGCCTGGGGCGAGAGCGTCGTCGAGGCGATGCTGTATCCGCTCTGGGACCTCAAGCTGAAGGTCGGCCACTCCGTCCGTTCGATCGACGATTGCGTGCGCGAGGCCAAGGCCGACATGACGATCCGGACCGCGCTGCTGGAGGCGCGGTTTCTGGTGGGCGATCCGCTGCTGTTCCACGACATGGTCAGGCGCTTCGGAGCCGAGGTGGTCGAGGGCACGGCGCCGGCCTTCACCGAGGCCAAGCTGCAGGAGCGCGAGACGCGCGTGCGCCGCGCGGGCTCGTCGCGCTACCTTGTCGAGCCCAATGTCAAGGACGGCAAGGGCGGCCTGCGCGATCTCAACACGCTGTTCTGGATCGCGAAATATTCCTATCGCGTCGATGACGCCCGCGCGCTGGTCAATGCCGGGCTGTTCGACCGCAAGGAACTGGTGATGTTCGAGCGCTCGGAGGAGTTTCTCTGGCGCGTACGGTGCTGGATGCATTTCATCACCGGCCGGGCCGAGGAGCGGCTCTCCTTCGATCTGCAGCGGCAGGTGGCGGCCGCGATCGGCTACGCCGGCCGCAGCGGGCAGGCCCCGGTCGAGCGCTTCATGAAGGCCTATTTCCTCGTCGCCAAGGATGTCGGCGACCTGACCGCGATCGTCTGCGCGGCACTGGAGGCCCGCCAGCAGAAGCCGCGCGCCTCGCTCTCGCGGCTGCTCGGCTCCTTCACCAAGCGCAGCCGCGTGCGCGCGCTCGGGCATCCTGATTTCACGCTGAAGAGCCAGCGGCTCTGCGTCACCGACGGCGACGCCTTCCGGCGCGATCCGGTCAACCTGCTGCGGCTGTTCGAGATCGCCAGCCGTGACGACCTCGCCATCCATCCCGACGCCAGCCGGCTGGTGACGCAGTCGCTCAGGCTGGTGACGCCGCAGTTGCGGGCCGACCCGGAAGCCAACCGCATCTTCCTGGAGATCCTGACCGCAAGGCGCTCGCCGGAAGCGGTGCTCAGGCGGATGAACGAATCCGGGCTGCTCGGCAAGTTCGTGCCGGATTTCGGCCGCGTCGTCGCGATGATGCAGTTCAACATGTACCATCACTACACGGTGGACGAGCACCTGATCCGCTCGATCGGGATCCTTGCAGAGATCGACGCCGGCGTGCTCGAAACCGAGCACCCGCTCGCCAACGAGATCATGCCGACGATCAGCAACCGCCGCGCGCTCTATGTCGCGCTGTTCCTGCACGACATCGCCAAGGGGCGGATCGAGGATCATTCGATCGCCGGGGCGCGCATCGCCCGCAAGCTCTGCCCAAGGCTCGGCCTGAGCGAGGCGCAGACCGAGACGGTGGCATGGCTGGTCGAGCACCATCTCGACATGTCGACCGTCGCCCAGAGCCGCGATCTCGGCGACCCCAAGACGATCGAGAGCTTCGCCGCCATCGTGCAGACGCTGGAGCGGCTGAAGCTGCTGCTGATCCTCACCGTCGCCGACATCAAGGCGGTCGGCCCCGGCGTCTGGAACGGCTGGAAGGGTCAGCTCCTGCGGACGCTCTATTACGAGACCGAGATCGTGCTCGCCGGCGGCCATTCGGCGATCGAGCGTAAGGCGCGGGTCGAGAAGAAGCAGGACGCGCTCAGGGAACGCCTCGCTGACTGGCCGGACCACGAGCGCGATGCCTATCTCGCGCGCCACTATCCGGCCTACTGGATCAAGACCGATCTCGCCCGGCAGGAGAAGCATGCGCGCTTCCTGCGCGAGGCGGAGGCCGACGGCCGCACCACGGCGACGCTGGTCGAGACCGACCTGTTCCGCGGCGTGACCGAGTTGACGATCCTCGCCCCCGACCACCCACGCCTGCTCGCCATCGTCACCGGGGCCTGCGCGGCGGCGGGCGGCAACATCGTCGATGCGCAGATCTTCACCACGACCGACGGGCTTGTGCTCGACACCATTTCCGTCTCGCGCGCCTTCGACCGCGACGACGACGAGTTGCGCCGGGCCGAGAGGATCGCGGCCGCGATCGAGCGGGCGCTCAAGGGCGAGATCAGGATCGCCGACCTCGTGGCGCAGCGGCGCGCGCCGCCGCCGCGCGGCGGCACCTTCCAGCTCGCGCCCGAGGTGATCATCGACAATGTGCTCTCGGCCCGCCACACCGTGCTGGAGGTCTCGGGGCTCGACCGGCCGGGCCTGCTCTACGACCTCACCACCGCGATCGGGAAGCTCAACCTCAACATCGCCTCGGCTCATATCGCGACCTTCGGCGAGAAGGCGGTCGACGTGTTCTACGTCACCGACCTGACCGGAGCGAAGATCGTCTCGACTGCGCGCCAGCTCACCATCCGCAAGGCGCTGCTCGACGTGTTCTCGTTCTGGCATGACAAGCCGGCGGGCAAGCCGAAGGCGCCCGCCCGCGCTTGATTTCAAGGCGCATAAGCCCGATATCGACCCCGAAGGCGCTTGCCCCTGCCGCGTGGGCCGCCACCTTGATCTGGACTGGATGAGGCCATGACGCAGAACCCTGCGAACGACGAACCCGTGACCGAGACCAACGCAGCCCCCGCCTCGCCCGAGGAGTTCCTCGCCGGCGAATTGACCCGGGTCGAGGCCGAGCGCGACGACCTCAAGGACAAGCTGCTGCGCACGCTCGCCGACATGGAAAACCTGCGCCGCCGCACCGAGCGCGAGGTCGCCGACGCCAAGGCCTATGCCGTGACGAGCTTCGCCCGCGACATGCTGGGCTCGGCCGACAATCTGCGCCGTGGCCTGGAGAACGTGCCGGAATCGGCCAAGAGCGGCGACGCGGCACTGAACGCACTGATCGAGGGCGTCGAACTCACCGAGCGCGAATTGCTCAAGACGCTGGAGCGCCACGGCGTCCGCAAGATCGACCCGCAGGGCGAAAAGTTCGACCCCAACATGCATCAGGCGATGTTCGAGGCGCCCGACGCCGAAGTCGCCAAGGGCATGGTCTCCAAGGTCGTCCAGACCGGCTACAAGATCGGCGAGCGCGTGCTGCGGCCGGCGCTGGTCGGCGTCTCGGCCGGAGCACCGAAGCCGGTGGAAGCGCCAGCGCCCGAGGCCGGCGACCCCCCCTCCTCCGACGCCTGATTCGACATGCTCGAAGCCGCCGGCGTCGCCGTCTTCGCATTGACCGGCGCGCTGGTGGCGGCCCGCAAGGGCATGGACCCGTTCGGCTTCATTCTGCTGGCGACCGTCACCGGCGTCGGCGGCGGCACCTTGCGCGACCTGCTGCTCGGCCGGCTGGTGTTCTGGGTCCGCGACCCGTCCGACGTTTTTGTCTGCACCGCCGTGGCGCTATGCTGCTGGGGTACGGCCTATCTCAGGCCGGGACTGATCGACGGCTGGGCCGGCAAGCGCCTGCTGATCTGGGCCGATGCGGCGGGGCTCGCGCTCTTTGCCGTCGTCGGCACGCTCAAGGCGCTCGATGTCGGCATCTCGCCGCTCTCAGCGATCGCGCTCGGCGCGATGACCGCTACGTTTGGCGGCATCCTGCGCGACATCCTCGCCGGCGACCGGCCGATGGTGCTGTGGAGCCGGGATTTCTACGTCACGGCGGCGGCCGCCGGCGCCGCGATGACGGCCGGGCTGTCGCTGCTCGTGATCGAGCCGGTGATCGTGATGGCCGCCGGCCTTGCTACGGGGTTTGGCCTGCGCGCGGGGTCGATGCTGTTTGGCTGGTCGTTTCCGGGGCTGCCGGGGCCGCCGCCTCCGGCGAAAGATTGACGGGTTCGCGCTCCCCTTATCCCCCGAGGGGAGAAACAAAAAGTGTTCACTCCGGCTTCGTTACCCGTCGCAATGTCAGGTTCAGCCTTCCGCCCTGTGGCAGCAATTGCGACGAGCCCGAAAGGATTCGGTCGATGCCGTGATAGGCCAGCCGCGCCTCTCCGCCGAACAGCAGCGCGTCGCCAGAGGCGAGCTTGAACGACAGCGTCTTTCCACCGCGCGTCGTGCCGCCGATGCGGAACAGCGCGCTATCGCCAAGAGAGATGGACAGCACCGGTGCATCGAACGCGGCTTCGTCGCGGTCCTGATGCAGGCCCATCCTCGCGTTCTTGTCGTAGAAGTTGATCAGGCAGGCCTCGGGCGGATGCGGGTAGCCGGCAAGCGCGTCCCAGGCGTCTAGCAAAGGCGCGGGCATCAGCGGCCAGGGCTCGCCCGTCTCGGGATGAAGCGGCTGGTAGCGATAGCCGCGTTCGTCGGAGACCCAGCCGAGCGGGCCGCAATTGGTCATTCTGACCGTGAAGGGCTTTCCGGTCTTCGGCATGCGCGGCTGGAACAGCGGCGCCTGCCGGACAACGGCTCGCAACTCGGCGACCAGCGCTTCTTGCGCGTCGGCATCGAGCCAATTCGGCCAGTGCAGGACGCCGGGTGCGACGGTGACCTGCGTCATGGCCCGCCTCAGAGGCTGTCGAGGCCGAGCACGTCGGCCATGCTGTAGAGACCGGGCTTGCGGCCCCTGCCCCAGAGTGCGGCCTTGATCGCCCCTTGCGCGAAGAGCCCGCGGTCCTCGGCGATATGGCTCAGTTCCAGCCGCTCGCCCTGACCGGCGAAGATGACCTTGTGGTCGCCGACGACCGTGCCGCCGCGCAGGGCTGCAAAGCCGATCGCGCCAGCGGGCCGCGCGCCTGTCTGTCCGTCGCGCGTGGCGACGCGGGCCGTGGCCAGATCGACCGCCCGGCCCTGCGCCGCTGCCTCGCCCAGCAGGACCGCCGTGCCCGAGGGCGCATCGACCTTCATGCGGTGGTGCATCTCGGCGATCTCGATGTCCCAGTCGGTCCCCAGCGTCGCGGCGACCTTACGCACCAGCGCCGCCAGCAGATTGACCCCGAGGCTCATATTGCCGGAGCGGATGATCGCGGCATGGCGGCCGGCGGCTTCGAGCTTTGCCAAATGGGCCGGCTCCATGCCGGTGGTCCCGACGACATGGACGATGCGGGCCTGCGCGGCCAACGCGGCGAATGCGATCGTTGCGTCAGGCATGGTGAAATCGAGCACGCCTTCCGCCTCGACGAAGGCCGGCAGCGCATTATCGGTGACCACGACGCCGCTGGCCGGCAACCCGGCGAGCACGCCGGCATCCGAGCCCAGCAGTGGAGAGCCGGGCCGCTCGATCGCGGCAGACAGCACGCAGCCCGGCGCCTCGTGGATCGCCCGGATCAGCATCCGCCCCATGCGCCCGGCGGCGCCGACGACGACGAGACGCATGTCGGTCATGGGGAGGGTCTCCGGAGGCAGCTAATCCGAGCCCTATAGAATGGATCGTCCGGCCGCGACACCCGAAAACCGACGAATGAAAAACGGCCGGGTCGCCCCGGCCGTCTTCGATATCCTCGTCGTCAGGCTCAGGCCGCGGCCTGGATGCCCGAGAGCTTCCACGGCCCACCGCGCTCGCGCACGAAGGTCCAGTGCTCGGTGACCTCCTGCGGCGTGCGTGGGTCGCCGTCGACGACCTTGCCGCTGGACCGCTCATAGAGCGCGTTGATCAGGCTGAAGCGCATCGCGACGGTCGCGTAGTCCACCGAGCCTTCGCGCCAGGCTTCCGACAGGTCACCTTGCAGCAGCTTCACGTCGGAGACGCGGTCGACGAATCCCTTGCGGGCGTTGGCCGAGAGATCCTCGTCGAAATAGCCGAACATCTCAGGCGTGGTGACGCGGCGGAGACCCGCCTCGTCCTCGTTGGAATAGGTCTCGTTGACCTCGCCGAGCAGGCGCTCGAAGGCGTTGAAGTCATCGCCAGAAAGCTCGATCGGCTGCGTCTGCGGGGCCGAAGAGCCGCCGCTCATCATGCCCATGCGAGCGGCCTGATTGGCCTGAGCCTGCGGCTGATAGGGCTCGCGCGGCAGCGGCGCGCCGCCGGCTGCCGCCATCTGCGGCTCGGAGCGGCGGCGGAAGAAGCGCAGCGCCAGCCAGATCGCGCCGCCGATCAGAGCGATCTGCAGCAGGAAGCCGAGCATGCCGGCCATCGAGGCGAGGCCGGAGAAGAAACCGGAGCCGGAAAGCAGGCCGAACAGACCCGCGCCGAGCAGGCCGGCGCCGAGGCCCATCATCAGGTTGCGCGCCATCGAGGGACGGGCCGCCTGAGCGGCGGCGGCGCTGGCTGCACCAGCCGCTGCAGGTGCGGCCGGCGAGGGCTGCGCGCTGCGCTGGAAGGGCTGTGCGCCATTGGGGGCGGTGTCGGTACGGGCCGGGGCCTGCTCGGTGCGCGAGCCGCGGCTGCCTGCGCCCTTGCCGCCGCCGGGACGCGCCTCGGCCAGGACCGGAACGAGCAGCAGCGCGCTGGCGATAACGGCGACGTAACGGCCACGGCGGGCGAGCGAGATCAGAGACATGGTTCCTCCCGGAGCCCCCCTCGGGCTCTCTTGCGGCGAATATGGTTCGGGCCGCCTGCCCTTGCAAGAGGCGGCAGGAGGCGCACGACCAAGGTCGTACACCTAAAGACTGAGAAAATCATGACAACCCGCTTCTGTCAGCATGCTGCGCGCGGCGGCTTGGGCGGACGTCACAAGCCGTGCTAGACTCGATGCCATGGCCGGGAACGGATCCGGTCGCGGAGGGATCGAGCCATGAGCGTGATCTCGTTGAGCTCTGTCTTCGGCAGGCTACCAAGTGTCCGGCTGGCCGCCATCGCGGTGGCATCCTGCCTCATGGGCCTAGCGACGCCGGCCTTTGCCGCCGAGCCGGCGCTTGCTCTGGACCGGCCGAGGCTGGCGCAGGCGCCCGAGCCGCTCTGCTTCTGCTGGAGCGAGGGCAGGAAGGTCGCCGAAGGCGCGACCGCCTGCATCCGCACCACGCAGGGGCGGCGTCTGGCCGCCTGCGGGCGTGTGATCAACATGATGTCGTGGGAAGTGAGCGAGAACCCCTGCCCGGAGAGCTGAGGCCGCATCTGAACCGGGAACTGCCAAAGAAAAACGCCGCCTGACGGTCTCGTCGGGCGGCGTCTCTCTTAAGGCTCTTGTGGTCGAGGCGACTCGAGACTGAGGTTCCGTCAGAACGCTCCCAGAACGATTGCCATCATGAAAACGAAGGCCGCACCCATGATCAATCGGTCGAGACGTAGCGTGAGGCTCATCACACCCTCCTGTGTCATTGACCTGACATGAAGGCTAGCAGAACTGGCGCGGCCCGCAAGGGGGATAGGGCGGCGACAAGGCCGCCGTGAGGCAAGAGTATCGCTAAAAATTGCTTAAAATGTTGAACTACATTGGGGATATCACCGGCTACCCTGTTGGGAGGTCGAGAGTTTCGAGCCCCTTGCCGGCCGCTATGACAGTCGCATCGCCGCCAAATCCCGCAATGATCTGGATACCGACCGGCAGCCCGCGCGGGCCGCGCATCAGCGGCACGGTCAGGCAGGGCACCCCGAGCAGCGTCCAGAGCCGGTTGAAGCGGGAATCGCCGGTCGAAGCCATGGTTTCGGGGGCCTCGCCGGGCGCGGCGAAGCTGACCACGACATCGGCCTCGCGGAAGAAGGCGCGGGCCGCGTCGCGTCCCCGGCGCGAGGCGCGCCGGGCGGCGTCGTATTGTGCGGGCGTCGTGTTTTTCGCGGTGTCGAGATAGGCGCGCAGCTTGGGCGCGATCGCTTCGCGGTGGTTGGCGTATTCCCACGCCAGCGCCTGCGTCGCCTCCCAGTCCTGAAGCGGGCCATGCGCGTTGTACGCATCGGCCAGCGCCTCGGGCTCGGCGAGATCGCGGACCACTGCACCGGCAGCCGTGGCGATCTCGCGGAAGCGCTGCAGCGCGCGGTCCGAGCCCGGCTCGGGCGCGCCGGCGAAACCCTGCCTTGCAATGCCGATGCGCAGCCCCTTCAGGATCGCGGGCGCGCAGTCGAGGTCCGCCCGGCCGGTGATCGCAGCCATTGCGAGGCCGAGATCATCAGTGCTGGCCGCCATCAGGCCGAGCGTGTCGAGCGACCATGAAAAGGTTTTCACCCCCACCGTCGGCAGCAGGCCGTAGGAGGGCTTGATGCCGGCCGCGCCGCAATAGGAGGCAGGGCGGATCACCGAGCCGCCGGTCTGGGTGCCGATCGCGAGCGGGACCATGCCGGCGCCGACCGCCGCCGCCGAGCCGGCCGAGGAGCCGCCTGGGCTGGCCGCCGGATCGTGGGGATTATGCGTCGGCGTCGGGTCAAGAAAGGCGAAGGCCGTGGTGTGCGTCTTGCCGGCAACGGTGGCGCCTGCCGCCTTCAGCGCCATCACGATGGCGGCGTCGCCGCGCGGCCGCCAGTCCGCGTAGATCTCCGAGCCCATCTGAGTCGGCAGTTCGGCGGTGTCGATGATGTCCTTGACGCCGCAGGCGACGCCCGCCAGCGGGCCTGTGCCTGGCACAAGCGCGTCGGGGCGGCTGGCGAAGGTCTTCATCGTCGGCTCGGCGGCGTCGATGGCGGCTTGGGCGCGGACGAGTTCGGCCTGCGCCGTGCTCTGTCCGGAGGCGATGCGTCCGACGATCTCGCGCAGGCGTTCCATGCTCATTCTCCGATCCGTTCGACGATGGCCATGGTGACCCAGCGCGCCAGCGGCAGGGCGAAAAAGGCGACGACGGCCGCGCTCGGCCAGGCAATGGCGAAGGCGCGCATCCAGCGCGCGAAAAAGTCCGGCGCGAAGCCGAGATTGACCAGGGTGATCACGCCGGAGACGAGGAAGGCCATCATGAAGGCCATCACGATGGGGAAGATGAAGCGGGCCTTGCCGGTCATGCGGGCTCTCTGGCGATGCGTGTCGTCAGCTTCGTCATTGGCACATCGCGCGCCCGCCGACCAAGCCGCTTTGGCGAATGGGCCCCTGCGTCGGCGGGGCCTTGCGTCGCCGCGGGCGCGTTAAGAGCCGCTTAACCCAGCCGCCAAAGTTTATCCGGCTGTGTCGCCCGGGGCTCACCCGGTCAAGAAACCGTTCACGAAACGGGTCGCATTTGATCGGTCATGCGACGCGTCCATCTCGCCCTCATCGCTTTGGGACTGCTCGGCACCGGCCTCGCCGGCTGCGGCAAGTTCCAGAAAGCCCAGCGTGCGGCTTGGCGCGACCAGGCCGAGGCGCAATGCCTGTCCTCGCGTCAGGTCCAGCTATCGGCCTATGTCAGCCTGCGCGACAAGCCGATCGACGGGCCCGGCACCTGCGGCATGGAGAAGCCGCTGAAGGTTTCGGCCTTCGCCAATGGCGGCATCGGGCTGACGAGTTCGGCGACGCTGTCCTGCCCCGTCGTCGCGACCACCGACAGGTGGCTGACCGAGGTGGTTCAGCCCGCCGCCATGAACACGCTCGGCGCGCAGGTCGTCGAGATGCGGGCCGGCTCCTACTCGTGCCGCGCCATGAACAACGGCACCGGCACGAGCCGCACTTCCGAGCACGCCTATGGCAACGCGGTGGATGTATTTTCCTTCCGCCTGAACGACGGCCGCAACGTCACGGTCAAGGGCGGCTGGAACGGCGCGCCCGAGGAGCAGGCCTTCCTGCGCGAGATCTTCGTCGGCGCCTGCCAGCATTTCTCGACCGTGCTCGGCCCGGGCGCGGACCTGTTCCACTATGACCATTTCCACATCGACCTGGCGCGTCACTCCAAGGGCCGCCACATCTGCAAGCCGGTGATCAAATACACGCCGAACTACAATCTGCCGCCGCCCGACCCGGCGCGTCCTTATGTTTCCGCGCAGCCGCAGCGCAGCATTGACGCGCCGATGGTGGCGGCCGGCCCGCTGCTGCGCCAGCCCGGCGAGTCCTTACGCCCACCGGGCGGGGTCGGCGGCGGCTATCCGGTGGCGGGCCGCCCGGGCAACGGCCTCGATGCGCAGGCGCGCTTCCTCGAGGAATACGACCGCACGCCGCTGAACCCGCCGCGCTACAACCGGCCCAATTCTGGAGCATATCAGCCGCTGCCCAGCGAAGCGCGCGGGCCGCTGCAACTGCCGGGCTCGACGCCGCCGACCGAGGAGATGATCCTGGGCGACGACGAGGGCAACGGCGTGCTCGACATGGAAGGTTTCGACCAGGCCCAACCGGCCGAGATCACCCCGCAGAACGACCCGTTCGCGTATAGCTCGGGCGGCACGCGGCGGCGGTAGGGCGGCCGTTTCGCTCAGACCTCAGACCACCCTCCACGTCATCCCGGGCGCAGCGAAGCGGAGCTCCGGGATCCATCCCAGAGCGCTGCCTTAGCCCTATGATGGATCCCGGAGCGGCGCGGCTACGACGCTTGTCCGGGATGAGGTAGAGAGTGTGGCGAGCGTCCGCCTACCGCGACACCAGCACCTGACGGCACTCCGCCGGCAGCGCGTCCAGCGACATCGGCGGCTTGGGTTTTGGCGGCGGCCCCGTGCGCGGCGGCGGCTTGGGCGCAAAAATCGCGGCGCGCTGGCGCTCGATCCAGCCCGAAAGCTCCTCGCCGCAGCCATCGCCGAAATTCGGCGGCTCCTGGCCGGAGCAGCCCTCCATACCGGGCGGGCAGCTCATCCGGATATGGAAATGGTAGTTGTGGCCCCAGATCGGCCTGACCTTGTTGAGCCAGGCGCGGTCAGTGCCGGCCTCGCGGCAGAGCGCGACCTTCAGCGCCGGATTGACGAAGACGCGCTCGACGCGGGGGTCGGCGGCGGCGGCCTTGATCAGGCGGCCATGGGCCGGCGTCCAGTGCTTCGGGTCGACGTCGCGCCAGTCCGAACGCGCCATGTTCACAGCCGGCATGTTTTCACGCTCGTCCTTATCCAGCTTTTCCTTCGGCATCGGAGTCAGCCAGAGATCGGCATCGAGGCCGATCTGGTGCGAGGCGTGGCCGGTCAGCATCGGCCCGCCGCGCGGCTGCGAGATGTCGCCGACGAGGATGCCGGGCCAGCCGGTGATCTTCGGCGCGGCGCGGGCGAGATTTTCGAGATAGTCGATCAGGATCGGGTGGCCCCAGTTGCGGTTGCGCGCCAGCCGCATGACCTGCCAGCTCGGGCCGTCGACCGGCAGCGCGGTCGCGCCGGCAAGGCAGCCGCGCGCATAGGAGCCGATGGCGCGCGCCTGCATGTTCGCCGGCGCAGTCTTCTGGCCGAAGAGCGCGCGCGCCGCGTCGGGAAAGGCCGCGATGTTGGCGGCGCGGCGCTTGGCCTCCTCATCGGCGGTGGACTGGGCGAGCGCGCCAGACGCGGCGACGCCCGCCGTCAGGACGAGAGCGAAGGCGGCGATTCGGCTTGTGATCTGGCGCATACGCACAGAATCGCCGCGTCCGGTGGCCGCGGTCAAGCGCCCGCCGCCGCGCGGCAGTTCGCGATGGACAAGCGTTGGCCAAGGCGGCAGCCTTGGCGGCGAGGCAACATGCGGGCATCGACGTCCCGCAGCCCTGCATTGGAGGACACCCGGACGATGACCGACTTCCCGCTCGACCGCCGCAGCCTGCTCGGCGGCTTTGGCGCAAGCCTCGCTTTCGCTCCTTCCGGCTTCGCCCAGGCCCCCTGGCCGCAGGGCCGCACGCTCAAGCTCGTCGTGCCGTTCCCGCCGGCGGGCGCGACCGACATCCTGGGCCGCCTGATGGCCGAGAAGCTCGGTCAGGCATGGGGCACGAACATCGTGGTCGAGAACCGGCCGGGCGCCGGCGGCAATATCGGCACCGACGCCGTCGCCAAGGCCGAACCGACCGGCGACACGCTGCTGATCGTCTCCGTCGGCATGGCGACGAACCAGTATCTCTACGCCAAGCTGAACTACGACCCGGTCAAGGACCTGACGCCGATCACCATGGTCGCGCTGGTGCCCAACCTGCTGGTGGTGAGCAACACCCTGCCTGTGACATCAGTCGCCGAACTCGTCGCCTACGCCAAGGCCAATCCCGGCAAGCTGAGCTATGGCTCGTCGGGCGTCGGCACCTCGGTGCATCTCTCGGGCGAGCTGTTCCAGAAGCTGACCGGCACGAAGATGGTGCATGTGCCCTATCGCGGCACGGCGCAGGCGACGCAGGACCTGATCGGCGGGCGTATCGACCTGATCTTCGACAACATCACGCAGGCCTTGCCGCATGCGCGCGCCGGCTCGATCAGGGGGCTCGGCATCACCACGGCGAAGCGCTCGGCCAGCGCGCCGGAATTCGCTCCGATCAACGACACGGTGCCGGGCTTCGACGTCTCGTCATGGTTTGCGCTGTTTGCGCCCGCGAAGACGCCGCAGGCGGTGATCGACAAGGTGCAGGCCGACACGAAGGCAGCGCTTGCCGACCCGGCGGTCCGCAACCGGATGGAAGCGCTGGCGGCCGAGCCGGTGGGCAACAGCCCGGCGGAGCTGGGCGCGTTCCTGCAGGCCGAGATGAAGAAATGGGGCGACCTGATCAAGGAGGTCGGCGTCAAGGTGGAGTGAGCAGGCCTCGGCGCGCAGGATGATCGCCGGCGCGTGGGAACATCGCCTGCGCGCCCGGCGTTGCGTGAATCCATTCGGTCGGTCGCCAGCGCGGCCGACGATGCGGTCTCGCAAAGGTGTGCCCCATGTCCACGCTCGTCATCGTCCTGCTGATCGTCCTGCTCGTCGGCGGCGGCGGTTATTATGGTCATCGCAGCTATGGCGGGGCAGGGCTGGGCGGCGTGCTCGGCCTCGCCTTGACGATCGTGCTGGTGCTCTGGCTGCTCGGCGCGCTTGGAGGGTCGCCGATCGGGGTCTGACGCCGGCTCAGGCGCGGCGGCTGTCCCATACCGCGATCGCCGCCGCCAGATCCTCCAGCGAGACGCCGACGGACTTGAACAGCGTGATCTCGCCGCCGGGCGCAGTGCCTGCGATTGCGCCGGTGCAGAGATCGGCCAGCGTGCCGGCGACTTTGTCGGCGCTGTAGCTGCCCTCCGCGATCGCGATCGCGACGTCGCCGCCCTCCCCGATCGCCTTTTGCGAATCGACGACCACCCGGGCGCGGGTCAGCGCCTCGGCGTCGGATTCGCGCATGCCCATGGTGAAGGCGCCGATCAGGTCGAGATGCGCGTCGCGCTTGAGCCATTTGCCGTGGATCAGCGGCTCGGTGGCGTTTGTCGCGCAGGAGATGATGTCGGCGGTCCGCGCCTCGCCCTCGAGATCGGTCGTGGCGCGGGCGGCGATCCCTTCGGCCGCGAGTTGCACGACGACGGCGTCGGCTGCCGCGGGCCGGCGCGCCCAGATCGCGATGTCGGTGAGCGGCCTGACCGATGAATGCGCCTTGATCAGGAAAGGCGCGAGCGCGCCCGCACCGACCATCAGCATATGGCTTGCCTTGGGCGCGGCCATGTAGCGCGCGGCGAGCGCCGACGCGCCGGCCGTGCGCCAGAGCGTCAGCCGGTTGCCGTCCATCACCGCCAGCGGCGCGCCGGTGCGCCCGTCCATCAGGAGATAGGCGCCCATGACGCCGGGCAGATTGCGGGTGTTGTTCTGGAAGAACACCGAGACGATCTTGGTGCCGATATAGGGCACAGGCGCCTCCGGCCCGCTCCAGGCCGGCATCACCAGCAGGATCGCGCTCTCACCGCCGCGGCCGACATCGTGATGGCCGCGCGGCGGCTGGACGCAGCCCTCGCGAAACGCCTGCTCGAGCGTGTCGATCAGGCCGGGATAGCTCAGCGCCGCGTCGATGGCGGCCTCGTCGAACAGCCGCATTCTAGAGCCGGCCGCCCGTGAGCGCCGGCAGGGCGGAATCGGGGACGGCCGAGCGCAGCGACTGCGCCTCCGAGCGCAGAGTCTCGGCCTCGCGCCGGTTGCGCCGCGCCGCCTTGCGGTGCTTACCCTGGCCGACCCAGGCGGCGAAGCCGCCGATCAGCACGCCCGCGGCGATCGCCGCCAGCACCACGGCGAACAGCGGGACGTTGTAGGCGAAAACCGGCGCATCGCGGCTAAACGGATCGAAGGAGACGCGCACGGGCGCGCGGTTGGCCACCGAGAACAGCACGATCGCCAGCGCGACCGGGACCAGCACGAGCAGCTTGAGGATGGATTTCATGGCAGCCCTCCGAACTTGCCTATGCGCGCCCTCATCCCGAGGAGCTATTTCGGCAGAAATGGCGTCCCGAAGGATGCTCCAGCCGCTTCTGGATCATCCGTCGAGACGCAGCCTGCGCTGCTCCTCAGGATGAGGGCTCAGGGGATCGTTGTCGTCACGCCTTGTCGTTCAGCCTGAGCCTGAGCTCCTTGCCGGTCTTGAACACCGGCACGAACTTCTCGTCGACCGCGACCGCGTCGCCGGTGCGGGGATTGCGGCCGATGCGGGCGGCGCGCGCCTTGCGCGAGAAGGCGCCGAAGCCGCGCAACTCGACCCGGTCGCCGCGCGCCAGCGCCTTGACGATCTCGTCGAGGATCGCCGTGACGATGTTCTCGATATCGCGCTGGTAAAGATGGGTGTTGCGCTCGGCGATGCGCTGGACGAGTTCTGACTTAATCATTGTTCCAGTATAACCGCTTGTATCAACATCACTTTTCGAGCGCAGGCTGCCAGAGCGCCAGCGGCCCGTCAAGCCGCAAACCGATCGGCTGGTCGGCGGCGCGCGCGATGATGGTCGCGACTGTTTCAAGGCCGGCGGCCCGGGCCAGCGCCTCGCCGGCGCTCCACAGCCCGTAGGAGGAGGATTCGGCGCGGCGGCGCCAGTCGCGCACTTTCAGATCCTTGGCGACGCCCTTCTCGCGCTCCAGCCAGGCGATCGCCTCCGGCTCGCCACCGATCTCGTCGACCAGTTTCAGCGTGACCGCCTGCCGGCCCGAATGCACCCGCCCGTCGGAGACTGCGGCGAGTTCTGTATCGGCGAGCCTGCGCCGGTCCCGGACCATGCGCTTGAACCAGTCGTAATTGTCGTCGACGACGCGCTGCAGCGCGGCGCGCGCCTCGGGCGAAGTCGGCTCGAAGCCGTTGGGCGCGGCTTTGAGCGGGCTCGACTTCACCTCCTCTAGCTTGACGCCGATCGTGTCCATCAGCCGCCCGACATTGGGGAACTGGAAGAGCACGCCGATCGAGCCGACGAGCGAGGTCTGGCGGGCGACGATCCGGTCGGAGCCCAGCGCCGCGATATAGCCGCCCGACGCCGCGAGCCCGTCGACGACCGCAACCATCGGCTTCTTGGCGGCGAGGCGGCGCAGCGCGTCATGCAGCGCCTCGGACCCCGTCGTGGTGCCGCCGGGGCTGTCGATCTTGACCAGAACAGCGGCAGCGTTGCCGTCCTCGACCGATTTGATCAGGTCCAGCGTGCGGCGATCACCCGAGATGAAGCCCGAAATGGTGACGCGCGCGATATGCGACTGCGAGAGCGAGCCCGGCGTCCGCCCGCTCCAGGCGAGGCCGCCGATGACGGCTGCGCCGACGACGCCGGCGACGGCGAGCAGCCGCCACAGGCTGAGCTTGCGCCTCAGGCTGCGGCGGTCGGCGAGCAGATCGGCATCGGACGACATCGGCGTGAGGCTCCGTTTGAATGGACCCGTGATGTAGCCCCGCCGGCCCGGGGGGGCAAGGCGCGGCAGGGATGCCGCAGGCGGCTCAGGCCGCCAGCCCCGCCCGCTGCCGGTCGAGCGCCAGAAGAGCGAGGCCGCTCGCGACCGAGCGGAAGGCGTCGCCGACATGGATGCGGTCCGCGCCGAAACGACGGTCGAACAGCGCCCTGACGGCCGGCACATGCGAGGTGCCGCCGGTCATGAACACGGCCTCGATCGCGCCCGACTGCAGCCCGGCCTGCGCCAGCGCGCTGTCGAGCGCGGCCTCGATCGCACCGACATCCTCGGCGATCCAGCGCTCGAACTGCGCGCGCTTGATCGGCGTCTGGATGACGACGTCCATCTGCCGGAAATCGAGCACCGTCTCATTCTGCGATGACAGCGCGATCTTGGCCGCCGAGACGGCGCGGTAGAGCTCGTAGCCGAGGTCGTATTCGATCACGGTCAGCAGATCCTCCAACTTGCCGGGCTCGACCGCGTCGCGGATCAGGGCCCGCAACTCGGCCATGGTCTCGCGGCTCTTCATCAGCGAGAGCCGGTGCCATTGCGCGAAGGCCGCGTGATAATGCGCCGGGATCGGCAGCAGTTTTTCGAAGGAGCGATAATCGGTGCCCTTGCCGAGCCGGGGCGAGATCGCATGCTCGATGATGCGGTAGTCGAAGGTGTCTCCGGCGACGCCGACGCCGGCATGCGACAGCGGCGTCGCTGTGAACCGGCCGCCTGAGCCCGGCTCGAAGCGCATCACCGAGAAGTCGCTGGTGCCGCCGCCGAAATCGGCGACCAGCATGGTCTGCGGCCGCGTCAGGTCGCGGGCGTACCAGTAGGCCGCGCCCAGCGGCTCATAGGCGAAATCGACGCCCGGCATGCCGGCCTTGGCGTAGGAGGCCGAAAGCCGGCCCAGCGCCAGTTCCTCGTCGGGCCGCTCGCCGGCGAAGACGACGGGGCGGCCCGAGACCAGCGGCAGCGTCGCCACGTCGTCAAGCCCCTGCGCGAGATCGCGCAGGAAGACGCCGATCAGGTCCTCGAGCCGGAAGAGCTTGCCGAACAGCCGCGTCTCCTGAAAAGCCCGGCTGGAGAGATGCGTCTTCAGCGATTGCAGGAAGCGGTGTTCCGCGCTCATGCCCAGCGCCATATCGAGCGCATCGGGGCCGCTGACATGGGCGATATGGGTTTTCGGCGGCCGGCCCTCGCGCCAGAACATCAGCGCCGAGCGATAGGCGTCGACCGCGCCCTGCTTTGTCGGGAAGGAGCGCGTCGTCACCGCGCCGCTCGCATCGGCGAGCGCGACGACGCTGTTGGTGGTGCCGAAATCGATGCCGATGGCGGCCGTGGTCATGACGGTCTCCCGATGGTCGATCCTGCGCCGCCGCGCGGAGGCGAAAGCGGGCCGGGCCAGCAAACGGACCCGGCGGCGCAGGACTTCAGAACTGTCGCAAAATCGGCCGCGGCCAGCCCTGAACGATCGGGTGCGCCGCGAAGCGGCCGGCAGCCATAGGCCAAGCCGGGCCCGCGGGCAATGCGGCAGGCGCCGCTTATCCTGTTTGGGACGCCGGTCGTTGCCGCCCTGCACTTCCGTCCGCGCGCGCCATGGCTTATGTGCGCTGCAGCATTGCAAGGACGCCCCGCAGAACCATGATCCGCCTCGACAGCATCGGCAAACAGAACGGCCAGCAGATCGTCTTCATCGAGGCCTCGGCTGCGCTGCAGAGGGGCGAGAAAGTCGGGCTCGTCGGCCCCAACGGCGCGGGCAAGACCACCCTGTTCCGGATGATCACCGGCGAGGATGCGCCCGACGAAGGCCAGGTCCAGGTCGATCGTGGCGTCACCATCGGCTATTTCAGCCAGGATGTCGGCGACATGGCCGGCGTCAGCGCGGTCTCGGCCGTGATGGACGGGGCCGGGCCCGTCAGCAGCGTCGCCGCCGAACTCCGCGAACTGGAAGCCGCGATGGGCGATCCCGACCGCGCCGACGAGATGGACGAGATCATCGCGCGTTATGGCGAGGTGCAGGGGCGCTTCGAGGAGCTCGACGGCTATGCGCTGGACGGCCGGGCGCGCGAGGTTCTGGCGGGGCTCGGCTTCAGCCAGGAGATGATGGAAGGCGATGTCGGCAAGCTCTCGGGCGGCTGGAAGATGCGCGTCGCGCTCGCCCGCATCCTCCTCATGCAGCCCGACGCGATGCTGCTCGACGAACCCTCGAACCATCTCGATCTGGAAAGCCTGATCTGGCTGGAGCATTTCCTGAAAGGCTATGAGGGTGCGCTGCTGATGACCTCGCATGACCGCGAGTTCATGAACCGCATCGTCACCAAGATCGTCGAGATCGACGGCGGCGCGCTGACCTCCTATTCCGGCGATTACGAGTTCTACCAGCAGCAGCGGGCGCTGGCCGAAAAGCAGCAGCAGGCCCAGTTCGAGCGCCAGCAGGCGATGCTGGCCAAGGAGATCGCCTTCATCGAGCGCTTCAAGGCGCGGGCCTCGCATGCGGCCCAAGTCCAGAGCCGGGTCAAGAAGCTCGACAAGATCGACCGGGTCGAGCCGCCCAAGCGCCGCCAGACCGTGTCGTTCGAATTCCAGCCCGCGCCCCGCTCGGGCGAGGACGTCGTCACGCTGAAGGGCGTCCACAAGCGCTACGGCAGCCGCTCGATCTATGAGGGGCTGGATTTTCAGGTCCGCCGCAAGGAACGCTGGTGTGTGATGGGCGTCAACGGCGCGGGCAAATCGACGCTGCTCAAGCTGGTGACCGGCGCGACGGAAGCCGATGAGGGCTCCGTCGCGCTCGGGGGCTCGATCAAGATGGGCTATTTCGCCCAGCACGCCATGGAGGTGCTGGAAGGCGACCGCACCGTGTTCCAGTCGCTGGAGGACCGCTTTCCGCAGGCCGGACAGGGCTCGCTCAGGGCGCTAGCCGGCTGCTTCGGCTTCTCGGGCGACGATGTCGAGAAGCGCTGCCGGGTTCTGTCGGGCGGCGAGAAGGCGCGGCTCGTGATGGCGACCATGCTCTACGACCCGCCGAATTTTCTGGTGCTGGACGAGCCGACCAACCATCTCGACATCGCCACCAAGGAGATGCTGATCAACGCGCTCGCCCAGTACGAGGGCACGATGCTGTTCGTCAGCCATGACCGCCATTTCCTGGCGGCGCTGTCGAACCGGCTGCTGGAACTGACGCCCGACGGCGTCCACGCCTATGGCGGCGGCTATACCGACTATGTTGCGCGCACCGGGCAGGAAGCGCCGGGCCTGCGCAGCTAGCCGCCCCGGCCGGGGGCAGGCGCCGCAACGGCGCCCGGCAGCGCCAGCGTCGCGATAAAGCATGTCGTCAGCATCAGGCCGGAGCCGACAAGGCACGCCTGCAGCCCTCCCCACTGATAGAGCAGGCCCGACAAAAGCGTGCCGCTGAAACGCCCGAGCGCGTTGGCCGCATAGTAGAAGCCGACATCCTCCGCTGACTTCTCAGAGCCGGCATAGGCCAGGATCAGGTAGGAATGCAGCGAGGAGTTCACCGCGAAGGCAAGGCCGAACAGGGCGAGCCCCGCGACGAGCACGAGATCGGGCCGCAGGCCAACCCCGCCGGCGAGCAGCGCGGCAATGACGAAGGGGATCACCGCCAGCCCCAGCGACCAGAGCCGCGCGGCGGGAACCTCGCTCGACAGGCCGTCGGGGCTGCGCCGGACGAAGGCGGGCGCGGCCGCCTGGACGAGCCCATAGCCGATCGTCCAGAGCGCCAGAAACGTGCCGACCATGGTGAAGGTCCAGCCCGAGGCGTAGAGGAAGACGGGCACGCCGACGACGAACCAGACGTCGCGCGCGCCGAACAGCGCGACGCGCGCCAGGGCCAACAGGTTCACGGCGCGGTTCTTGGCGAAGAGTTCGCGGGCGGATTTGCTCGCTTTCGCCTTGCCCAGCATCGCCGGCAGGGACGTGACCACGCCGAGCAGGATCAGCCCGAGCATCGCGGCCATCGCCCAGAGCGCGCCGCGAAAGCCCAAAGCCTCCAGCAGGAGCCCGCCGAGGAAGAAGCCGACGCCCTTCATCGCGTTCTTCGAGCCGGTGAACCAGGCGACCCAGCGGAACAGCCTGCCCTCCGCATCCTCGGTGCGGGCGGCGGCTTCCGCCACCTTGATCGCCGATTTCGAGGCCGTCTTGGTCAGGTCCTTGGCGATGCCGCAGATGCCTTGCGCCAGCACGACCCAGGCGACGGAGAGCGCCGCCGTCCAGTCCGGCGAGAGCGCCGACAGCAGCAGGAAGCCGAGGATCTGGGTCGTGAGCCCGACCGCGAGCATGCGGGTGATGCCGTAACGGGCCGCGAGCCAGCCGCCGATCAGGTTGGCGGCGATGCCCGCCGCCTCGTAGAGCAGGAACAGGAAGGCCAGCGTGAAGGGCGAATAGCCCAGACGAAAGAAGTGCAGCAGCACGAGCATGCGCAGCGCGCCGTCCGTCAAGGTGAAACCCCAATAGGCGGCGGTGACGATGGCGTAGTTGCGCGCGCCTGCGGTCATGGCCTTCAGATGCCGACCGCTTCGAGATGGCAAGCGAGGTCGATCATGCGGCAGGCATAGCCCATCTCGTTGTCGTACCAGGCGTAGACCTTGAGCAGCGTACCGTCCGTGACCAGCGTCGAGAGCGCGTCGACGATGGCGGAGCGCGTGTCGCCCTGGTAGTCGATCGAGACCAGGGGCTTGGGCTCATAGCCGAGGATGCCCGCGAGCGGCCCCCTCGCCGCCGCCTCGAACAGCGCGTTGACCTCGGCCGCCGTCGTCGCCCTCTCCAGTTCGAAGACGCAGTCGGTCAGCGAGGCGTTCAGCACCGGAGCGCGCACGGCATGGCCGTCGAGCTTGCCCTTCAACTCGGGGTAGATCAACGCGATCGCAGTGGCGCTGCCGGTCGTCGTCGGCTGCAGCGAGAGCATCGCCGAACGGGCGCGGCGCAGGTCCTTGTGGGGCGCATCGACGACGACATTGGTGTTGGTCGGGTCATGGATCGTGGTGATCTGGCCGTGGCGGATGCGCAAATTCTCATGGACGACCTTCACCACCGGGGCGAGGCAGTTTGTGGTGCAGGAGGCGGCGGTGACGATCGGATGCCTTGCCGGCTCGTAGAGATGTTCGTTGACGCCGACGACGACGTTCAGCACGGACGGATCCTTGACCGGCGCAGCCACGATGACGCGTTTCGCGCCCTGCTTCAGGTGGCCCTCGATCGTCGCGGAGGTGATGAACCTGCCGGTACATTCGAGCACAACATCAACGCCGAGATCGCTCCAGGGAATCTCGCCGGGCTCGGACTTCGCCGAGAAGCCGAGCCTGCGCTCGTCGATCCGGATCGCGTCGTCGCCCTCGTGGCCGATATCGGCACGCCAGCGGCCCTGCATGCTGTCGAATGTGAGCAGATGCGCAGTCGCAGCGGCCCCGCCCTTGATCTCGTTGAGATGCACGATGTCGAGCCGGTTGCCGGCGCGCGGGTCGTCACCTGGTCTGTGCGCCGCGCCCAAGGCCGCCCGCAGCGCCAACCGCCCGATCCGCCCCATGCCGTTGATGCCGACCCGCATGTTCCGCTCCCATCCGATGATGTCCCACGCTGCATCGCCCGGACGACGATCATATGTCAATATGTCGATTGACTCCGACATATTAAGAGCGCATGAACATGTCGATCATAACCGACATAACGAGACAGTCATGGAAACGGCTCCCCTCAAGGTCTTGTTCATCTGCAAGGGCAATCATGCGCGTTCGCTCATGGCGCAGGCGATCCTCGCCAAGCTCGCGCCGCGAAAATTCGAAGGGTTCAGCGCCGGCAGCCAGCCGCAGAGCGCGATCAACCCCTTCGCCGAGCGGCTGCTCGCCTCGCTGCACCACGACCTGACGGGCCTGAAGCCGAAGAGCTGGCTCGGTTTCGCCGGGCCCGATGCGCCGGAGATGGATTTCATCTTCACTCTGTCGGAAACCGCCGCCAACGAGGCGCCGCCAGCCTGGCCTGGCGCGCCCGTCACCGCTTTGTGGACGCTGCCGGACCCTGCCGCCTTCGTCGGCGACGATGTGCAGAAGGCGCTTGCCTTCGCCGACGCCTACCGCATGCTGCATAACCGCATCTCGGTCTTTTCGAGCCTGCCGCTCGCCACGCTCCGGGGCATGGCGCTGAAGCAGCATCTCGACACGATCGGGAAGGACCAGACCCGCAGCGACATCGCCCCGCAGGACCACGCCGCGTGACGCAGAGCCTCGATTCGCCGGACGCAGTCGCGCTGCTCGCCGCGCTCGCGCAGCCGACGCGGCTCGAGATCTTCCGGCTCCTGATGCGCTACCGGCCGCATGGGCTCGCCGCCGGCGATATCGGCCGCCTGCTGGCGGTGGCGCACAACACGCTCTCGACGCATCTTGGCGCGCTGGAGCAGGTCGGGCTGCTGGCCTCGCGGCGCGAGGGCCGGCACATCATCTTTGCGGCGCAGGCCGGCCGGGCCGACGCGCTGCTCGCCTTTCTGGGCGAGGCCTGCTGCAGCGAACGGCCTGCTGCCTGCGGCGCGGGCGAGACGATCCTGCCGGCGCGGCGAGAGCCTTTCGTCGGGGCGGACCCCTTGCGCGTCCTCGTGGTCTGCACAGGCAATTCCGCGCGTTCGATCATGGCCGAGGCCGTGCTCAACCGCGAGGGCCTTGGCCGCATCCGGGCCTATTCCGCCGGCAGCAGGCCGCAGGAAGCGCCCCATCCGCTGGCGCTCGGTCTGCTCGGCGAGCTCGGCTACGACGTCTCCGAGATGCGCTCCAAATCCTGGGACGAGTTCCTGGGGCCGGCCGCGCCGCCGCTCGACCTCGTGGTCACGGTCTGCGACGACGCCTCTGAGGCCGCCTGCCCGGCTTTTCCCGGCGCGCCGCTGCGGGTGCATTGGGGGCTCGACGATCCCGCTGCGGCGACCGGCCCGCAGGCGGCGCGGCGCGCGGCCTTCCTGAAGAGCTACCGCGACCTCACCGCCCGCGTCAGCGCCTTCGTCAACCTGCCTTTCGAGGAAATGTCGCTTGGCGAACTCGCGCCGGTGCTGCGGGCGATCGGCCGCATGGAGGGCGCGACGGAGAGGTCGCTGGAGCAGGCGGCCTGAAGGCCTCGGTCATTTCGTGAGCGGCGGCGACGCGACAGGGTATCGCGACAACACGAAGAGCGAGACTGCAGCCGCGCCCGACAGCGCGATGAGCAGGACGGTGCTCGGCGTCAGCCCCGCGCGCTCGACCATAACGGCGAAGGCGAGCGGTGCGGCCGCCCTGATCACGAGCCCTGGCGCTGAGAGCTTGCCCAGCATCGCGCCGTAACCGGCCGGGCCGAAGAGCCTCAGAGGCACCGTGCCGCGCACGATCGAACTCAGCCCCATGCTGACACCATACGCGATGGCGAAGAGGCCGGCCAGCGTCGCCGTCATGCCGCCGACGAGCAGCAGCAGGAAGCCCAGCGGCATCAGCGCGGCCGAGACCCAAGCCGTCGTCACAGGCTCCAGGCTCGTGCCGAAGAGCATTTCGACCAGCCTTCCGGCGACCTGCGAGGGGCCGACCATCGCCCCGATGCCGACCGCCACCGCCGCGCTCAAGCCCAGACCCTGGAGCATCGTCAGCATATGCACCGACATCGCCGAGACGACGAAGCCCTGCAGCGAGAAGGCAAGCGCCAGCAGCAGGAAGGCGCGCCGGCGGGCGGAGCCGGCGAGGTAGCCGTCCTCCACGACGCCGGACCCGACGGCCGCTTTCGAGGCGGCTGGGCCGGCCGCGCGCGGCAGCAGCAGCGCATGCAGGGGCAGGCAGATCATGAGATAGCCCAGGGCGTAGATCTGGTAGATCGTCCGCCAGTCATAAGCTGCGAGCAGCGACGTCGTCAGCGGCCAGAACAGGGTCGAGGCGAAGCCGCCGATCAGGGTCAGCTTGCTGATGGCGCGGCGCGCGCCCGGTCCATGCGCCTGCGTCAGCGCGGTGAAGGCGGCGTCGTAAAGCACCAGCGTCGAGACGATCTCGAGCGCGACCATCGCGGCATAGAAGCTCGCCGGCCCGCGCGCCTGTGACAACGCAAACAGCGACGCCGCCGCCAGGACGGAGCCGAGGCTCATCATGGCGCGCGTGCCGTGCCGGTCGATCAGCCCGCCGGCGAAGGGCGCGGCGAGCCCGCCGGCCAGCAGGCCGACCGCGAAAGCGCCATAGGTCCATTCGGGCGCCCAGCCAAAGCTCCTGGTCATCTCCGGCGCGAGCACAGCGAAGGCGTAGTAGAGCGCGCCGTAGCCGGCGACCTGGGTGACGCCGAGCGCGACGATAAGAGCCAGGCCGCCGGACGGGGCGACCTTGGGGAGCGGAGGCGAGGTCGTCATCAGGCTATAGCGCCTTCGTCGATGCGGGCGGTCGTCCCGCACCCGCACCCGGCCTTGGCGGCGGCCTTGGCGCTGGCGGCCTTGGCGCTGGCGTCGGCGGCGCAGCAGGCCTCGGATGCGGCCGGAGCCGGTCCACCGCAGCAACTCGATGCCGCCGTCGTCGCGCGCCCCGGCGTGGCGCTGCAGACCCCCGTCTCGGGAAGAACGAGTTCGACGCGCCGAGCCGCCTCATGGTCGCCGGCGATCTCCGCAACGATCGACCGGACCTGCTCATGCCCGGTGGCAAGGAGGAAGGTCGGCGCGCGGCCATAGGATTTCATCCCGGCGATGTAGAAGCCCGGCTCGGGATGGCTAAGTTCGGCCGCGCCATGCGGGCGCACCGTGCCGCAGGAGTGCTCGTTGGGGTCGATCAGGGGCGCGAGCGCCGGCGTGCATTCCAGCGCCGGATCGAGGCTGACGCGCAGTTCGCGCAGGAAGTCGAGTTCTGGCCGGAATCCGGTGGCGACCACGAGCTCGTCCGCGGCGACGGCGCGGCCGTCATCCGCGATCAGGCGCAACCCGGCTGGCTGCGTCTCGATCCGCTCGAGACGATAGCCGGTCTGCACGGTGATGCGCCCGCTTTCGACCAGATCGGCGACCCGCGTCCCGAGTTCGCCGCGCGCCGCAAGCTGGTCGGCCGCGCCTCCGCCGAAAGCCTTGGCGAGATGCGCCCCGCGATAGAGCCAGATGATGCTGGTGTCGGGCGCCGTGTCCCGCAACTCCGCGAGCGCGATCAGCGTGCCGATCGCCGAATGCCCGCCGCCGAGAACCGCGATACGACGCCCGGAATAGCGGCTGCGGGCCGCACCCAGCACATCGGGCATGCCATGGCTGATCCGCCCGCGCGCCTGCGCCTCGCCGATCGCCGGCAACCCCCCTGAGCCTGCCGGATTGGGCGAGAACCAGGTGCCGGAGGCGTCGATTACCGCATCGGCCAGGACCGTCCTGTCGCCTGCGCCATTGCGATAGCGCAGGGCGAAGGGCGCGCGCTCGCGCCCGGCCGTGCGGAGCTTGTCCACGCCCGCCCGCGAAACCGCGACGACCTCGGCATCGAGACGAATGACGTCACGCAACGCCGTCCGCTCGGCGAGCGGCGCCAGATACTGCCCGACAAGGTCGCCTCCGGTCGGATAGGCATTTGGGGCGGGCCGGTTCCAGCCCGTCGCGGCGAGCAGTCGCCCGGCGGCCGCGTCGATGTTGAACGCCCAGGGCGAAAACATCGGCACATGCGCCCATTGCCGCACGGCATGGCCGATGGCCGGTCCTCGCTCGAGGATCAGCGGCGTCAGGCCGCGCTCGATGGCGTGTGCGGCGGCCGCGAGGCCCACCGGTCCGGCTCCGATGATCGCGATCGTCTTGCTCATCGAGAGGCCTCGTTCATGAGATGGTCCTGCATATCCGGAAATATCGAAACATCGGGCAAAGTCAGGCCGCGTCCGAGGCCGCCACCCGGCAGCGCTCCTCGACGCAGCACTCGTCGACGAGGAAACCGACCAGCGCGTTCATCAGGTCGAAATTGGCGCGGCAGATCAGTGTGCGGCTCCGCCGCTCCTGTGTGACGAGACCTGCATGGATCAGCGCCTTCAGATGAAAGGACAGGGTCGATTGTGCGATGGCGAGGCGCTGCTGGCACTCGCCGACCGAAAGGCCGCCATGCCCGGCCTTGACCAGCGCGCGGAAGAGCGCAAGCCGGGTCGGATTGCCCAAGGCCTCGAGCCTTGACGCTGCATCGTTCGTGTCCATGACGCGACGATGGCGGCTGCCGTCCCGGTCGTCAACCCATCTTTCCGGTTTTATCGAATTATAGAATATGCCGGTATCCCGACCGCAGCGCGAGCCAACCCGGCCCGGGCGGGAAACCGGCTTGCGGGCGCGTCGCGATCGGCCTATCGGCTGAAGGAGGCGGCGCGGCGCGCCGGGCCAATGCGACGGGGACATGCTGGACACGGCCGACACCACAAGCGCCCAGCCGACGGCCCGCGCGGGTTCCTCGAAGGCCGGCGCGGCAAATATGGAGCGCATCCTCGACGCCGCGCTGGCGCTGTTTGCGCGCTATGGGCTGCGCGGAACGCGCGTCGAGCAGATCGCGGCGGCTGCCGGGCTCTCCAAGACCAACCTGCTCTACTATGTCGGCAGCAAGGACGCGCTCTACCGGGCGGTGCTGTCGCGCACGCTGATGATGTGGCTCGCCCCGTTGCGCGACCTCGATGCGGCGCTCGACCCTGAGCAGGCGCTGTCGGACTACATCATCCGCAAGCTTGAGGCCTCGCGCGACCACCCGGACGCCTCTCGTCTGTGGGCGATGGAGATCATGCAGGGCGCGCAGCTCGTCTCCAACATCCTGGAAACGGAACTGGCGGAACTGGTGACGCGCACCGTGGCGGTGCTGGAGCGCTGGATGGATCAGGGCGCGCTGGTCAGGATGGAGCCGCGCCATCTGCTGTTCATGATCTGGGCGACGACCCAGCATTACGCCGATTTCGCCGTGCAGATCAGGACGCTGACCGGCAGCGGGCTCGACGACGAGGCCTTCTTCGCGCAGAGCTGCGAGGCGGTGACGGGCACGATTTTGCGCGGGGTGCTGGTGCGGACGACCCCACAGCCCTCATCCTGAAGAGCCGCGCAGCGGCGTCTCGAAGGATGCTCCAGATGCCGATGGTATGGACTGGAGCATCCTTCGAGACGCGCTCCTGCGGAGCGCTCCTCAGGATGAGGGTTGTGGGTTGGACGACAGGGTGCCTCACCCCGGAAGATTACTCCGCCGCCGCCACCCCTGGATTGTTGGGATGCTCCATCCAGGTCCGGTGGCCGCCGACCGTCACCCCCGTGCGCGGATCGACGCCTTCGGTCAGCGGCACGAGCGTGATGCAGTCCTCCACCGGACAGACGATGGTGCAGAGGTTGCAGCCGACGCATTCGGCGTCGATCACCTCGAAATGGCGCTTGCCGTCCTTCTCGCGCGTGATCGCCTGATGCGAGGTGTCCTCGCAGGCGATGTGGCAGCGGCCGCACTTGATGCAGAGATCCTGGTCGATCCGCGCCTTAGCGACATAGTCGAGATTGAGATGCTGCCATTCGGTAAAGCGCGGCACGGCGCGCCCGACGAAGTCATCGACGCTGCGATAGCCCTTATCGTCCATCCAGGCCGAGAGGCCGCTGGTCAGTTCGTCGATGATCTTGAAGCCGTAGACCATCGCCGCCGTGCAGACCTGAACCGTGCCGCAGCCCAGCGCCATGAACTCGGCCGCGTCGCGCCAGGTGGTGATGCCGCCGATGCCGGAGATCGGGAGGCCGTGCGTCGCGGGATCGCGCGCGATCTGGCCGACCATGTTGAGCGCGATCGGCTTCACGGAAGGCCCGCAATAGCCGCCATGGCTGGCCTGTCCGTCGATCGGCGGCCATGGCGTCATCGCATCCAGATCGACGCCCATCACCGAGGTGATGGTGTTGATCAGCGTGACCGCATCGGCTCCGCCCTGCTTCGCGGCCCGCGCCGGAAAGCGGATATCGGTGATGTTCGGCGTCAGCTTGACGAAGACCGGCATGCGGGTATGCGCCTTGCACCAGCGCGTCACCATCTCGATGTATTCGGGCACCTGGCCGACCGCTGCGCCCATGCCGCGCTCCGACATGCCGTGAGGGCACCCGAAATTCAGCTCGATCCCGTCTGCCCCGGTCGCCTCGACGCGCGGCAGGATCGCCTTCCAGGCCTCCTCGACGCAGGGCACCATCAGCGAGACGATCATGGCTCGGTCCGGCCAGTCGCGCTTCACCTGCGCGATCTCCCGCAAATTGATCTCGAGCGGCCGGTCGGTGATCAGCTCGATGTTGTTGAGCCCCAGCACGCGCCGGTCCGGCCCATGCCAAGCCCCGTAGCGCGGACCAGAGACGTTGACGACCGGCGGCCCGTCTTCGCCGAGCGTCTTCCAGACCACGCCGCCCCAGCCGGCGCGGAAGGCGCGCTCGACATTATAGGCCTTGTCGGTCGGCGGCGCGGAGGCGAGCCAGAACGGATTGGGCGCCTTGACGCCGCAGAAAGAGACGGAGAGGTCTGCCATCGTCTTGTCTCCTCAAGCCGCAGGGCGGGCGGCGAGCGCCCGGTCGATCGACAACGCCGCCTGCTTGCCGTCCTCAACGGCCGCGACGGTGAGATCCTGACCGCCCGCGATGCAGTCGCCGCCGGCCCAGACGCCCGCGAGCGAGGTTCGGCGCTCGGCGTCGACGACGATGCGCCCGCCATCCAGCGCGAGCGCCGGGAACCCGCCCGGCGCCTGGCCGATCGCCTTGAACGCCTGGTCGCAGGGCAAGGTCAGCGTCTCGCCCGTCCCAGTGAGGCGGCCGTCCTGAGCCTGCGTGTATTCGAAGGTCACAGCCGTCACGCGACCCGCGCTTGCCACGAGCGCCTTCGGCTGAAGCCAGTGACGGATCAGCACCCCGTTGGTCTGGGCCAGCTCCTGCTCGTAGCGCGAGGCTGCCATGGATTCCGGCCCGCGCCGATAGACGATGGTGACCTCCTCGGCCCCGAGCCGCCTCGCCTGCGTCGCCATGTCGATGGCGGTCATTCCGCCGCCAATGACCACGACGCGCCGGCCGATCGCGATCTCGCCGGGGTCGTTCGCCTGCCGCAGCCGCGCGATGAAGGCGACCGCGTCATCGAGGCCGTGAAGCGCTTCATTGGCGAGGCCGAGCGCGTTCACCGCGCTGAGGCCGAGCCCCAGGAAGACGGCGTCGTGCTCGGCCTGCAGCGTCTCCAGCGTGATGTCACGGCCGAGCGCGACCCCGGTCTTCAGCGCGATGCCGCCGACGCCGAGGATGAATTCGGCCTCGCGCGCGGCGAAATCGTTCGGCGTCTTGTAGGCGGCGATGCCGTATTCGTTGAGCCCGGCCGGCTTCTCGCGCGCCTCGTAGATCGTGACCTCATGGCCGAGCACAGCCAGTTTGTGGGCGCAGGCGAGCCCCGCCGGCCCCGCACCGACCACCGCAACGTTGCGGCCGGTCGGCGTTCCCTGCCGATAAGGCTGGCGGCCCGATTCCATCAGCGCGTCGGTGGCGTGGCGCTGGAGCAGGCCGATCTTGACCGGCGCGCCCTCGGCCGCCTCGCGCACGCAGGCCTGCTCGCAGAGCGTCTCGGTCGGGCAGACGCGGGCGCACATGCCGCCCATGATGTTGGCGTCGAGGATCGTCCTGGCCGCGACCAGCGGATTGCCGGCCGCGATCTGCCGGATGAAGAGCGGGATGTCGATGCCCGTCGGGCAGGCGGTGACGCAGGGCGCGTCCCAGCAGAACAGGCAGCGATCGGCCGCAACCTTCGCTTCGTGCCGATCGAGCGGCGGATGGATGTCGGCGAAGTTCGCCGCCAGCGCTTCGGGCGGGAGGCGCTGCGCCGCGATGTCGGGCTCCGCGAACGCAATGGCGACATGGTCCTGCGACATGGGACAACTCCCGCTTCCGGACGGCCGCGCTCACGCCGTCGCACTCGATCGTGCCTTCAACCTGGACGCATTCCAAGTTTGACCATCTGATCAAACCAGATGCCAAACCGTCAATAGGGGCGCGCCTGTTCTCGCGGCGGCGGCGGCTCAAAACGCAGGCAGCGCAGCCTGTTCCGCCCGCAAGGCCGGCGCGGGACGACGCTTTTCGGCAGTCGGGCTGGCGCAAAGCTGGGCTTGCGCCGGGTTTTTCCATTTGGTCAAATTCGGTGATTGATAAGCCGTCCGAGATGGCGCGCAGACCATGGGAGCGATTGACGGGTCATGGATTCTGTAGCCGATATCACGAGGCCGGCCAGCGGCGTCGAACGGGATGCGGCGAGGGACATGGCCGTGGGCGAAAGCATGACCTTTCCGGACGAGACGGTCTCCACAAAAGCGGCGCGTGTCGTCGATATAGCCGGCCTGTCGCTCGTCTTCGAGACCGGCGACGGGCCTGTCCATGCGCTGTCGAATGTCGATCTCGCGGTCGAGGCGGGCGAGTTCGTTTCCTTCATCGGTCCTTCGGGCTGCGGCAAGACTACGCTATTGCGCGTCATCGCCGATCTGGAGCAGCCGACAGGCGGGCATCTGTCGGTCAACGGAATGTCGGCGGAACAGGCGCGGCTCGCCCGGCAATACGGCTATGTCTTCCAGGCGCCGGCGCTCTATCCGTGGCGGACGATCGCGCGCAACGTCACGCTGCCGCTGGAGGTGTTCAGGCTGCCCAAGGCTGAGCGCGAGGAGCGGGCGCGGCGCTATCTCGACCTCGTCGGGCTTAAAGATTTCGCCGGCAAATATCCCTGGCAGCTTTCGGGCGGCATGCAGCAGCGCGCCTCGATCGCACGCGCGCTCTCGTTCGAGCCGAAGCTCCTGCTGATGGACGAGCCGTTCGGAGCACTCGACGAGATCGTCCGCGACAATCTCAACCTGCAACTGCTCAGGCTTTGGGACCGGACGCAGAAGACCGTGCTGTTCGTCACGCATTCGATTCCGGAAGCCGTGTTCCTGTCGACGCGCATCGTGGTGATGTCGCCGCGTCCGGGCCGGATCATCGACGTGATCCGTTGCGATTTCCCACGTGACCGCACGCTCGACATCCGCGAGACCCCGGAGTTCCTTAAAGTCGCCCATCGCGTCCGCGAGGGCCTGCGCGCCGGGCATTCCTATGACGAGTGAGCGCCGCCTCGTCCGCATCCTGCCGGTCGCGACGGTGCTGGCCGTGTTGCTGGCGCTCTGGTACGGCGCGGCACTGCCGATGAATTCGGCCCTGCCGAGCTTTCCGCAGGGCGGCACGCTGTCCGAGCGCTTCCTCGCCGCCTGGGCGCTGGAGCGCCCGGTGCTGCCGGCCCCGCACCAGATCGTCGCCGCGCTCTGGACCGCCACTGTGGAGACGCCGGTCTCGTCGCCGCGCAGCCTCGTCTTTCACGGCGCGATCACCGTCTCTTCGACGCTGCTGGGTTTCGCGCTCGGCGCGGTGCTGGGCATCGCGCTCGCGATCGGCATCGTCCATTCGCGCGTGCTGGCAGCGAGCCTCGTGCCCTGGCTCGTCGCCTCGCAGACGATTCCGATCCTCGCCATCGCGCCGATCGTGGTCGTGGCGCTCGGCGCGGTCGGCGTCACCGGTCTCGTGCCTAAGGCGCTGATCTCGATGTATCTGTCGTTCTTCCCGGTTGCGATCGGCATGGTGAAGGGCCTGACCTCGCCGGAGCCGATGCTGCTCGACCTGATGCGGACCTATTCGGCCGGCCGCCTACAAACCCTGCTGCGCCTGCGGCTACCGGCCGCCCTGCCCTATCTCTTCGCCTCGCTGAAGGTCGCAGTCGCAATCAGTCTCGTCGGCGCGATCGTCGGCGAACTGCCGACCGGCGGCTCGGCCGGGATCGGCGCGCGGCTGTTGTCGGGCTCCTATTACGGCCAGACCATCCAGATCTGGGCGGCGCTGTTCGCGGCCGCGATCATCGCGGCGGTTCTCGTGCAATGCGTGGCGCTGAGCGAGCGGCTCACCGCGCGCGCCATGGGAGCGCGGCCATGAGCGCGAACCTTGCCGCGAGCCAGCCAGCAAGCGGCGATGTCGGCCTGCCGGCAAGCCTCGCAATGCCGATTCTCGCCTTCGCGGTCCTGATCGGCTGGGCGCATGCCAGCCCGGGTGCGGTTCCCGCCCTCTTCTGGATCGCGACGCTCGCCGCCTGGGCCTTGTCGTGGTGGCTCAATCACAGGATCGCCGAACGGCTGCGCGGCCGGCACAGCCTGCTGCCGCCGCTGATCTTCGGCCTCGTCCTGTTCGCGCTGTGGGAAATCGCCTGCGTCGGCGGCGGCATTCCCTTTGTGCTGATGCCGCCGCCCTCGGCGATCCTGACGAAGCTGTTCGCCACCGGCGGCACGCTGCTGCCCGACTTCGTGCAGACCGTGCTGAAATCGGCGCTGCCCGGCTGGGCGCTCGGCGGGCTCGCAGGGTTCGCGGTGGCGCTGGCCTGCGACCGCAGCCCGTTTCTGCGCCGGGGCGTCCTGCCGATAGCCGACTTCGTCTCGGCCCTGCCGATCATCGGGATCGCGCCGATCATGGTGATGTGGTTCGGTTTCGACTGGCACTCCAAGGTCGCCGTCGTGGTGGCGATGACCTTCTTCCCGATGCTGATCAACACGCTGGCGGGCCTCTCGGCGGCGGGCCATCAGGAGCGCGACCTGATGCGCAGCTACGGAGCCGACTGGGGAACGACGCTGCTGCGGCTGCGGCTGCCGATGGCGCTGCCCTTCATCTTCAACGCGCTCAAGATCAACGCGACGCTGGCGCTGATCGGCGCGATCGTGGCCGAGTTCTTCGGCACGCCGACCGTTGGCATGGGCTTCCGGATCTCGACCGAGATCGGCCGGATGGGCCTCGACATGGTCTGGGCCGAGATCGTCGTCGCCGCGCTCGCGGGCTCGTTGTTCTACGGTGCGCTTACGCTGCTGGAGCGCGCGGCGACCTTCTGGCATCCTTCGTTCAGAACACGCTGAGACCGGCCGACCACGACGACGTCAATCACCAACAACAGGGGAACTGCCATGAAGACCACCATACTCGCCACCGCCGCCGCGCTCCTGCTCGGCACCGCCGCCCAGGCGCAGGAGAAGGTCACGCTGCAGCTCAAATGGGTCGTGCAGGCCCAGTTCGCCGGCTATCTCGTCGCCAAGGACAAGGGCTTCTACAAGGAGGCCGGGCTCGACGTCACGATCAAGCCGGGCGGCCCCGACATCGCCCCGCCGCAGGTCATCGCCGGCGGCGGCGCCGACGTCGTGGTCGAGTGGATGCCGGCTGCGCTCGCCGCCCGCGAGAAGGGCGTCGCGCTCGTCAACATCGCCCAGCCCTTCAAGCGCTCGGGCATGATGCTGACCTGCCGGGCCGAGACCGGGATCAAGGCCCCGACCGATCTGAAGGACCGCACGCTGGGCGTCTGGTTCTTCGGCAACGAGTACCCGTTCATGTCCTGGATGGCGAAGCTCGGCTACAAGACCGACGGCTCGGCTGGCGGCGTGAAGGTGCTGAAGCAGGGCTTCAACGTCGATCCGCTGCTGCAGAAGCAGGCCGACTGCGTTTCGACCATGACCTATAACGAATACTGGCAGGTCATCGACGGCGGCCTTACGGCCGACAAGCTGGTCGCCTTCAAATACGAGGACCAGGGCGTCGCGACCATGGAGGACGGGCTTTACGCGCTCGAATCCAAGCTCGCCGACCCGGCCTTCTCCGCCCGCATGGCGAAGTTCGTGAAGGCCTCGCTGAAGGGCTGGGAGTATGCCCGCGCCAACCCGGCGGAAGCGGTCAAGATCGTGCTGAACAACGACTCGACCGGCGCGCAGACCGAGAAGCACCAGGCCCGGATGCTCGGCGAGATCAACAAACTCACCGACGGTTCCAACGGCAAGCTCGACCCGGCCGATTACGACCGCACGGTCAAGACCCTGCTCGGCGGCGGCGGCGAGACACCGGTGATCTCCAAGGCTCCGACCGGCGCCTGGACCCATGCGGTGATCGACGCCGCGCTCAAGTGAGCGCTTTGTCCAGCGAGGCGCGATGAACCCTCTCCCGGAGGAGAGGGCAGGGTGAGGGGAAGGACGCTCTCCGCATGAGTCGAGACCTCACCGCCGCTGCGGTTGGGTGTTTCGCCGCACTGGTCACACGTCCATCACCTCACCCCTGCCCCTCTCCTTACAGGAGAGGGGTTCCCCGCGCCTCACCTTGCCAAGCATAAGCCTACCCGGAGCCTGCCCATGACCCTCCTCATCCGCGGCGGAACCATCGTCAACCACGACGCCTCGCGCCGGGCCGACGTGCTGGTCGAGGCCGGCGTCATCGCCGCGATCGGCGAGGCGCTGGAGGCACCGGCCGGGGCCGAGATCGTCGATGCCGGCGGGGCGTTCGTCCTGCCCGGCGGCATCGACCCGCACACCCATTGCGAGCTCGCTTTCATGGGCTCGGTCTCGGCCGACGACTTCGAATGGGCGACCAAGGCGGCGCTGACCGGCGGCACGACGATGATCGTCGATTTCTGCATTCCCGCGCCCGGTGGCTCGATGAAGGCGGCCTATGCCGACTGGCGCAGCCGCGCCGCCAAGGCGGCTTGCGACTACGGCTTCCACATGGCGGTGACGGGCTGGTCGGAGGCGATCTTCGACGAGATGGCGACCGTGGTGAACGAGTACGGCGTCAACTCGTTCAAGCACTTCATGGCCTACAAAGGCGCGCTGATGGTCGATGACGAGGTGCTGCTGCGCTCGTTCCAGCGCTGCGCTTCGCTTGGCGCCATCCCCATGGTGCATGCCGAGAATGGCGACGTCGTCGCGCAGCTTCAGGAGAAATATATCGCGGACGGCGTTACGGGGCCGGAGGGGCATGCGCTGTCGCGCCCGCCCGTGGTCGAAGGCGAGGCCGCCAACCGCGCCATCATGATCGCCGACATGGCCGGCTCGCAGCTCTACATCGTCCATGTCAGTTGCCGCGAAGCGCATGAGGCGATCACGCGCGCCCGGGCGAAAGGCCAGCGCGTCTATGGCGAGCCGCTGATCCAGCATCTCGTGCTCGACGAGGGCGAATATTACCACGCCGACTGGGACCATGCCGCCAGGCGCGTGATGTCGCCGCCCTTCCGGGCGAAGGCGCATCAGGACTCGCTCTGGGCCGGGCTGCAATCGGGCTCGCTGCAGGTGGTCGCCACCGATCATTGCGCCTTCACCGATGCGCAGAAGCGCCTCGGCCGACATGATTTCCGCATGATTCCGAACGGAACCGGCGGGCTGGAAGACCGGCTGCCGGTGCTGTGGAGCGAAGGCGTCTCGACGGGGCGGCTGACCCGCGAGGAGTTCGTCGCCGCGACCTCGGCCAACATCGCCCGCATCCTCAACATTTTTCCGCGCAAGGGCGCGGTCGCGGTCGGCTCCGACGCCGATCTCGTGATCATCGACCCGGCGGCCACCAAAAGTATCGCGGCCGCCAGCCAGACCAGCCGGATCGAGTACAACGTCTTCGAGGGCAAGGCCTGCAAGGGCGCGCCGGTCGCGACGATCGCGGGCGGAACGCTCGCCTGGCGACCCGGCGAATTGCGCGCGCAGGCCGGCGGCGGGGCTTACGTCAAGCGCCCGGCCTTCCCCGCCGCCCATGTCGCCAATGCGACCTGGCGGGCGCTCAACGCAGCCCGCGGCGTCGCCCGCACCGAGGTGACGCCGTGACCGAGACCAATCTGAAGATCGATCCGCAGCGCCTCTGGGACACGCTGATGGACACGGCGAAAATCGGCGGCACGGCCAAGGGCGGTATCAGGCGGCTGACGCTGACGGACGAGGACCGGCAGGTCCGCGACTGGTTCCGCAGCCAGTGCGAGGCGCTGGGCTGCACGGTCGCGGTCGACGAAGTCGGGACCATGTTCGCGCGCCGGCCGGGCAAGGATCCCGACGCGCTGCCGATCGCGATGGGCTCGCATCTCGACACCCAGCCGACCGGCGGCAAGTTCGACGGGGTGCTCGGCGTGCTGGCCGGGCTCGAAGTGCTGCGCACGCTGCACGCGATGGACTACCAGACGAATGCGCCGCTGGAGCTGGTCAACTGGACCAATGAGGAAGGCAGTCGCTTTGCGCCCGCCATGCTGGCCTCGGGCGTCCATGCCGGCGCCTTTTCGCGGGACGAGGCCTACGCCAAACTCGACCGCGACGGCGTCAGCTTCGAGGCGGCGCTCGATGCGATCGGCTATCGCGGACCGGAGCCTGTCGGACAGCGCAAATTCGGGGCGATGTTCGAACTGCATATCGAGCAGGGGCCGATCCTCGAAAACGAGGGCAGGATGATCGGCGTCGTCACCGGAGTGCAGGGCATGCGCTGGTACGAGGTCACGGTCACCGGCCAGGACGCCCACACCGGCGCGACGCCGATGTATCTGCGCAAGAATGCGCTGCTCGGCGCGGCGCGCGTGATCGAGGCGGTGGACGCCATCGCCCACGCCCACGCGCCCGACGCCGTCGGCACCGTCGGGCTGATCGAGAACCGGCCCAACAGCCGCAACGTCATCCCCGGCGAAGTCTTCTTCACCGTCGATCTGCGCCACAAGGACGAGGCGGTGGTCGATGTCATGGAGGCCGAGTTCCGGGCCGCGCTCGAACGCTGCCTGACGCCGCTCGGACTTGCCTACAGGGAGGCGATGATCTGGAGTTCGCCGGCGGTCGCCTTCGCGCCGGAGCTGATCGCCTGCGTGCGCGAGGGTGCGGCAGCGGCCGGGCACCAGACGCGCGATCTCGTCTCGGGCGCGGGCCATGACGCGGCCTATATCGCGCGCGTCGCGCCGACGACGATGATCTTCGTGCCCTGCGCCGGCGGCGTCAGCCACAACGAAGCGGAATCGTCGAGTTTCGCGGAATGCGCGGCGGGCGCGCAGGTGCTGCTGGAGGCGGTGCTGGCTTTTGACCGCCGCCTGGGCGGGTGAGCTGCGGAGGGCAGCCCGGTCAGCGCTCGGGATCGAGCCTGTCGATCAGCGCCGGCAACTCCGCCACCGTGCCGATGACATGGCCCGCCCCTGCCGCGATCAGCTTGGCCGCGACGCGCTCATGCAGCGCGTGCCGGTCGATGGGCGAGAGCGCCGCGAGCTCGTCGAGCGTCAGGCCGGCCTCGTTGCCCGACAGGGTCAGGCCGACCGTGAGGCAGCCGGCCGCGACACCCTCGGCGATACCCGGCTCCGTGTCGTCGACCTTGATAACGGCCGAGGCCGGGTGGACCATCAGGTCGAGGAAGCATTTGTACATGCCGATCGCGGTTGGGCGGCCGAGCGGCAGATCGTCGGCGCAGACGAGATTGTCAGGCGCATAGCCCTGCGCGGCGGCAAGCGGCAGGACGCGCTCCATGATCGAGCGGGTGTAGCCCGTGGTCGAGCCGATCTTCATGCCTCTGCGGCGGACATAAAGGGCCGCATCGAGCGCGCCTGGGATCAAGGCGCAGTAGTCGCTCACCACCGCCTCGTTCAGCGGCACAAAGAGCGCGTAGACCGCGTCGATCGCTGCCTCGTCGGGCGCCGCGCCCTGCGCCTCCCGCCAGCGGGCAGCGATATGCGGCTGCGCCAGCATCGCGGCGATATGGGCGCGCTTGGGCAGGCCCATCGGCTTTCTGGCATCGGCGATCGTCACGCTCACGCCGAATTTGCCGAAGGTCTCGACGAAGGCCCCCATCGGCGCAAAGGAGCCGAAATCGATCATCGTGCCGGCCCAGTCAAAGACCACTGCCTTGAACTTGCTCATGTCGAGATCATCCCAGCCGCCCATAAAGGTCATCGATGGTTTCTTCGCCGATGCCGAAAGCGGTCGAGGCGCCGCAGCCGGAGGTCACGATCACGATCCTGACCGCGTCCGATGGCTTGTCGGTGAAACGCCAGCGGCCCGGCGCCGATGCGTAGGTGCCGATCCAGCGTTCGGTGACGGCTGCGCCCGGAAAATCGAGAACCGCCTCGAACTCGTCCAGGATCAGGCGATCGACCTTGTCCGAACTGAAGGGGTCGGGCGTCGTCGCATAGTGATGGCTGTCGCCGACAACGAGCGAACCATCGGCCGATTGCGTCACGATCAGGTGGACGCCGTTGTCGCGCTGCGCCGCCATCTCCTCGTCGAGACGGCGCTTCAACGGCTCGGCTTCGGGCAATTCGGCATAGCCCAGATAGCGACCGAGCCCGAGATCGGACATCACCGCCGTCTTGAGCGAGACCGGGACCGCTGGCGCCACCCGCAGCATCTGCAGCTTGCAACGCGTGAGGCCATAGGCTGCGATGCGCTCGGGGAACAGCGCCGTGTAGTCGTCGCCGGGGCAGACGATCACGGTCTCGGCCTCGATCACACCGCCATCGGCCGTGATCAGCCTCGGCGCCTCGACCGCGACGACGCTCGTCGACCAGCGGAAATCGACGCCGTGCCGCTCGGCGAGCCAGCGGGCCAGCAGCGGCAGCGCCTGCCGCGATTCCACCCGCACGTCGTGGGGGCTGTAGAGGCAGAAGCGGGCGGCTTGCGGCCGCAGGCAGGGCACATGGCGCTGGGCCTGCGCCGCCGTCAGCCGCATGCAGCCCTCGCCCATTTCAGTTGCCAGGAAGGCCTCGATCACGGCCTCCGATTCCGGCAGGCGTCCGGCGAGGACGAGCCCGCGCTGCAGGATGTCGATGCCGGCGGCCGGCGCGATCTCGACCCAGATGTCGCGGGCGCGCCGGGCGAGGCTCCAGCAATCGCCAGCCCCCTGCCCCGTCACCGTGACGAAGCCGAAATTGCGCACGGACGCTCCGTTGGCCTGCGCATCGCGATCGACTACCACGACGCGCTTGCCGCGCCGGGCTGCGGCGAGCGCATGGCCGAGACCGACGATGCCAGCGCCGACGACCGCCAGATCATAAGCCACGCTCAGCCCTCGCGATGGATCTGGAAGCCAGCAAAGGACTGGCTCACCGGCATGATCTCGAGACTGTTGACATTGACATGGGCGGGCAGGCTGGCGACCCAAAAGATCGTCTCGGCAATGTCGCCGGGCTGCAGGGGGTTTGCCCCGGCATAGACGGCGTCATAGGCGGCCTTGTCGCCGCGGTTGCGCACCAGCGTGAACTCACTCTCGCACAGTCCGGGTTCGATCGAGGTGACGCGAACGCCCTTGCCGTGGAGGTCGGCGCGCAGACCGAGCGAGAACTGGCGCAGGAAGGCCTTGGTGCCGCCATAGACATTGCCGCCGGGATAGGGGTAGTGCGCCGCGACCGAGGCGATGTTGATGATCGCGCCGCGCCGCTCGATCAGCCCCGGCAACAGATGATGCGTCAGCGTCACCAGCCCGGTCACATTGGTGCCGATCATCGTCTTCCAGTCGGAGAGCTGCGTCTGCGGCGCGGGCTTGGTGCCGAGCGCGAGGCCGGCATTGTTGAGCAGGACATCGATCTGCCTGAACGCGTCGGGCAGCGCGCCCAGCGCTGCGATCATCGCCTCCTCGTCGGTGATGTCGAAGCAGGCGCCATGGAAGGCCTCGCCAAGCTCCGCCTTCAGCGCGTCGAGCCGCTCCGCCCGGCGGCCGGTGCCGATCACTCTCCAACCGGCCGAGACGAAGCGCCTGGCGCTGGCCGCCCCGAAACCCGCCGTCGCTCCGGAAATCAGAATCGTCTTCGTCATGCTGCCCTCGTGAGGTTGCGGAGGAGCGCCAAGGAGCGCGCCGGATCGTCACCTCCGCTTTGCAGGACAACGCTCCCCGATGACAAGCCGATGAAGAGCGCATCCCGCGCTGGCCCCGCCGAAACGGCGGCCCGGCTCAGACGGGCCAGCATGCCGCGATGAGCGGAACCACCTCCAGAGCCGCGGCAGCCTGCGCCCGCCGAGTTCGCCCTCAAATCCATGTTGGAAAAACAGGCCGCATAGGGCCACACATGAAACTCAGGACACTCTCTCAGACTGGAGGAGGATCAGGGTCTCAGGTCAACGCATCGGCGGGCGGCATTTCGCTTTCGGCGCGAGAGCGAACTGGCCGGCGCCCTGATGCGATGTCGAAGGGGCGGAACCCCATGACATGCTTCGCAAAGCGGAGCCGGTCGGGGTCCTGCGGTCACGGCGAACCATCCGCCGGATCGAGCCGGCGACGGCTTTGCCAATCACGACCCGGCACGGATGCGAGCAGCATACGGGTGTAGTCATGCCGGGGGTCGGCGAAGATATCCGCCGTCGCCCCTTGTTCGACGATACGCCCGCCTTTCAGCACGACAATCTGCTCGCACACATGCGCGGCGACGCGCAGATCATGGGTGATAAAGAGCATGGTGAGGCCGAGCCGGCGTCGCAGATCGTCGAGCAGATCGAGGACCTGCTTCTGAACGGAGACGTCGAGCGCGGAAACCGGTTCATCGGCGATCAGGATATCGGGCTTGACGGCGAGCGCCCGGGCGATGCCGATCCGCTGACGCTGGCCGCCGGAGAATTCGTGCGGAAAGCGTTCGGCGGCCTTCGCCTCGAGCCCGACCAGTGTGAGCAATTCCTGCGCCTGCGCCATGGCTACGGGCGGGCTCTCGCCCTGGAGAACGGCGCCGCGCGCAATGATGTCGCCGACCCTGGTGCGGGGATTGAGCGAGGCGAACGGATCCTGGAACACCATCTGGATGCGGGAGCGCAGCGGACGCCAGCCGCTGCGGCTCAACCCGACGATCTGGTCGCCGGCGATGAGCGCCGACCCTGCATCCGCCGCTTCGAGGCCGATCAGGCAGCGCGCCAGAGTGGACTTGCCCGATCCCGACTCGCCGACCAGCGCGACCGCGCTGCCGCGCATGATGTCGAGATCGACATGGTCGACCGCCTTGACCGCCCCGCGTCCGCCCTTGCCGATGCCGGGGACCAGCCGCGAAAGCCATGCCGGCCCGGCGCTGGGGCGACCATAGGTTTTCTCCAGGCCTCGAACGGTAAGGATCGGTTCGGCGGTCGAGGGCGCAGGCACGCCTGGATTCTTGCGGGGCACCAGGCTGGGCACGGCTTCGATCAAGGCGCGCGTGTAGGCGTGTTGCGGGTTCGTCAGCACATCGCCGACCGCCCCGTACTCGACAAGCTCACCCGAGCGCATGACGGCCACGCGATCGGCGATCTCGGCGACCACGCCAAAATTATGGGTGATGAACAGCAAGGCGGTGCCGTGCCGCTGCTGCAGTTCCTTCAGGAGCGTGAGAACCTGGGCCTCGGTCGTGACATCCAGCGCCGTGGTCGGCTCGTCGGCGATGATCAGCCTTGGTTCGAGCACGAGGCTCATGGCGATCATCACGCGCTGGCGCTGGCCGCCGGACAGTTCGTGCGGGTAAGCCCCGACGATGAAGTCGGGATTGGGGAGCCGGACATCCTCGAACGTCGCGACGACCCGCCTGCGCCTCTCGGCCTTGCTCCAATCCGTATGAACCTCGAGAATTTCCTCGATCTGGCGACCGATCGTCATCAGCGGATTGAGCGACACCATCGGTTCCTGGAACACCATGGCGATCCGGCCGCCGCGGATCTGCCGCATGCGCCGGTCATCGGCCAGCGCCAGATCCTCGCCATCGAGCAGGACCTGCCCCTTGACGATGCGCAGATGCGGTTCCGGCAACAGCCGCAGGATCGAGCGCGCCATGACGGACTTGCCCGAGCCTGACTCGCCGACGACGCAGAGCGTTTCGCCCTTGCCGACGGTGAGCGAAACCGAGTTCACGGCGAGGCGCCTGTCGGCCCAGGCCGGCAGCGCGACGGAGAGGTCGCGGATCTGGAGGACAGGGTCGGGGGGAACCGCGGATAACGGCTCGGTCATGGTGGCAGGAGCAGCGGTCATGGCGTGCGCAGCCTGGGGTTCAGCGCGTCGTTCAGCCCTTCCCCGACGAGGTTGATGCTGAGGACGGTCAGAAGGATCGCGATCCCCGGCGTGGCGACGAGCCACCAGGCATCGCGCAGGAAGCTGCGGCCTGCACCGATCATGAAGCCCCAGCTCATGAAGTTCGGTGCGCCGAGGCCGAGAAATGACAGCGCCGATTCCGTCAGGATCGCCGTGGCGACCAGCAGCGAGCCCGTCACGATCAGCGGCGACAGGGCATTGGGCAGTATCTGGCGAAACAGGATGACGAAATCCTCCTCCCCCAGCGTGACCGCGGCCTGGACGAATTCCCGCGAGCGCAGCGACATGACCTCGCCCCGCACGATGCGTGCGATCGGCGGCCAGCTTACGGTCGCGATGGCGATCACCACGCTGGTCGCGGACGGGGACAGGACCGCGACCAGCAGAATGGCGAAGATGAAGGACGGAATGGTCTGGAAGAACTCCGTCACGCGCATCAGAACATTGTCGATGCGTCCGCCGTAGAATCCGGACACCGCGCCGACCAGCCCTCCGAAGGCGACCGCACCCAATGTCGCGATGACCGCAATCAGGAGTGTGGTGCGCGCGCCATGCACGAGGCCCGACCAGACGCTTCGTCCCAGCGAATCCGTGCCGAAGGCGAAGCCGTCCAGCGGCCGCACGAACGGCTGCCCCGAAATCGCGAAGGGATCGAGCGGGGCGATCCACGGCGCCGCCAACGCTCCGATGATGACGAGGGTGAGCCAGATCAGCCCGATCAGGACGCGCGCATTGCCGACGAAGCGGATCCAGAAGGGCTTCGTCATGTGCTGCTCCCCACCCGGATGCGGGGATCGAGAAGGACGTAGATCACATCGACCACGATGTTCACGATCACGACGAGGCATGCCGAGAGAAAGAAGATTCCCAGCAGCAGATTGAAATCGCGCGCGAACAGCGACTGGAAGGCGAGCTGGCCGAGCCCCGGCCAGGCGAAAACGGTTTCGACGACGACCGAACCGCCGAGCAGCGCGCCGACCTGCACGCCCGCCATCGTCACGACCGGCAGGAGCGCATTGCGCAAGACGTGGCGCATCGTGATGGCGCGCTCCGTCAGCCCCTTGGCGCGCGCGGTGGTCGCGTATTCGGCGCCGCGCTGCTCGAGCACGGTCGCCCGCATCAGCCGGGTGTAAAGCGCGAGATAGAACAGGGACAGCGTGATGGTCGGGAGCACGAGATGGTGGCCGATATCGACGACCCGCGCCCAGCCCTCATGGAAGGCGACGACATCCTCCATGCCGGAGGTCGGAAACCAGTCGAGGCGAATGGAAAAGACCAGGATAAGCATCAGGCCGACCCAGAAGAGCGGCGTTGCATAGGCGATGACGGCTGCAACGGAGATCAGGTGATCGCGCCATGTGCGAACTCCGATCGCGGCGACCACGCCGAGGAGGACGCCGCCGCCGACGGAGATCACGAGCGTCGCCCCCATCAGGAGCAAGGTCGGCCAGAGCCGGTCGAGGATCAGCCCCAGCACGGGCGAGTTGTTGCGAAACGAAAAGCCGAGATCGAGAAACAGGATGTTTTTCAGGTACAGCCCGAGCTGGACCAGCACCGGCTTGTCGAGGCCGAAACGGGCACGGAGCTGCTCGATGTACTCGGCCGGGGCGCCTCCGGCCTCGCCCGCCAGAACCGTCGCGGCATCACCCGGCGCCAGTTGCAGCAGCAGGAAGTTGAGCACGACGACGCCGAGGACGACCGGGACCGCCTGAAGCAATCGCGTCAGGATGAACCGGACCAGTCGCATGCCTCGCATGTCGAGCGTCTCCTGCAGGCCGGTTGCACCTCGACGGGCACAAACCGGCGTTCCGGTCGCCTATTCGCGCCAGGCGCGGTCGAATGAGGAGAAAAGCCCGAGCGGACTGACGATGACGTCTCGGTAGCGCTTGTCGAGCACCGTCGCGAAGCTGATCTCATGCGTCCAGGCCAGCGGAGCCGCAGCGACCACGATCTTCTGGACTTCGGCATAAAGCTCCGCCCGCTTCTTCGGATCGGGCTCGATCGTTGCGCGGTCCATCAGATCGTCGGCGCGCGGATCACTCCAGCGCACGCCGTTGACGAAGACGGTGCCGGGCCGGATGAACCGTGAATGGAACGCCCGATGGACGCCCAGCACAGGGTCGGCCAGATTGAACAGGTGGTTGGACGACACTTCGTAGTCGTAGTCGGTGTAGATGCGCTTCAGCCATGTCGCGACATCCTCGTAGCGGAGGTTCGCCTTGATGCCGATTTTGGCCAGCGCCTGCTGGGTGTACTCGCCGAACCGCCGCCATTCCTCGCCATAGGGCGTGATGTCGTGGGTGATCTCGAAGCGGATTCCGTCCGCCTTGCGTGGGAGGCCAGCCTCATCGAGGAGCTTGTTGGCCCGGTCGATCCCATCTGCCACGTTGTAGTTGGTCACGTCGGCGCTGTAGAGCCCGGTGGCCGCGAAGTTCGAACTGATCGGGCCGTTGGTCGGCTTGCCGAACCCGAACCAGATATTGTCGATCACGAACTTGCGGTCGATCGCATATGAGATCGCCTGCCGGACCTTGGCGTTGTCGAACGGCGCCTTCCGGGTGTTGAACATCAGTTCGACGACCGGCGAGAGCATCTCGTAGCCCTTGGTCTCGATCTGGATGTTGGGGAGCTTCTCAAGCTTCTTGACATCGTTATACGGCACCGCGCCGAAGCCCGCGATATGGGCTTCGCCCTTCTCCAGCGCCGCCGCCCGCGTCCCGGTGTCGCCGATGAACCGCACGACGACGCGATCGAGGTAAGGCCGGCCCGGCTTCCAGTAGTCGGCATTGCGATCCAGCCGGACGAACTCGCCCCTGCGCCATTCGGTGAATTTGAAGGGGCCGGTCCCGACGGGCGTGTTGGCATTCTGGTGGCTGCGGATGTCTCCCTGTCCGAAGACGTGCTTGGGCAGCATCGGCGACTCGTAGCCGGATAGCGCCGCCATCATGTAGGGCGCCGGCCGGTTCAGACGGAACACCGCCGTCTGTGGGTCAGGCGTCTCGACAGCCGTGACTTCCGAGAACGTGTTGATGCCGCGCGGGTGGACCTTCTTCAGCACCTCCATGACGGTGAACTGGACATCGGCGCTGCTGAACGGCTTGCCGTCATGGAATTTGACGCCTGGCCTCAGCCGGAAGGTCACCGTCTTGCCGTCATCGGACATCGTCCAGGCCTCGGCCAGGCTGGGCAGAGGCTTCAGGTCGAAGTCGTATTCGAGAAGCCCGTCATAGATCTTGGAGGCGACCTGGCCGACCGGGTTAGCGGTCGAGATGTAGGAGCCGAGCGTGGGGGGCTCCGGCTGGGTGATCTGAACGAGCGTGCCGCCGCGCTTCTGCGCGAGAGCAGGGCCGGCGGCGAGGCCAGCCGCGGCCGATCCCAAACCAGCCGCGAGAGCGAGACATCTGACAAGGCGCATCGCAAACCTCCCAGTGAAACCCAAAGCCCGCGCAAACAACGGGACAGATATCCTGGGACTGAAAACTAGCGATCTGCGTGCGGCCGCTACCATTGCTCATTTTCGATACATTATGCATGCTCTGCATGACCGATCATCGTCCGTCGGCCTTCCCTGGCCTCTGGATCGCGAGGCCTCATGGAAATCGGCTGGCTCGAAGATTTCATCAGTCTCGCCTCGACCGGCAATTTTTCGCGCTCGGCGGATGAACGCAACATCAGCCAGTCGGCCTTCAGCCGCCGCATCCGTGCACTCGAACACTGGCTGGGTGCGGATCTGATCGATCGATCGCGCTTCCCGACGACACTGACCCCGGCAGGCCACGCCTTCTATCAGACCGCGCTGGACGTGGTTCGTGTCCTGCAACGCGAGCGGGCGGAATTCCGCGGTCTCGTCAAACGCGATGCGCGCACCATCCGGATCTGCGCCACACATACCCTCGCCATCCACTTCGCGCCGGGCTGGATAGCAGCGCTGAGGCAGGCCGACAGAACCGGCGAGCTCAACGTGAAGATGATCGCCGCGGACCTGCATGATTGCGGGCAAGCCTTGATGGAAGGCGCCTGCGATCTCGTTCTGGCCTATAATACGAACGCCATCCCATCGATGTTCGGCATGTCCCGCTTCGAGGTCGCGGTGATCGGGGCGGATGTCGTCGCTCCGGTATCCGCGCCGGGCGACGATGGGTCTGCGCGCCACACGATCACGGCCGCGTCGGACGATGCCTTTCCTCTGCTCGCCTATGCCGCCAACTCCTATCTCGGCCATCTCGTCGGCTCGGGTCTGGATGCCTGGGACCTGACCCGCAGGGCCCGTCCCTCCTATGAGAGTTCACTGGTCGAGGCTTTGAAGGGAATGGCGCTGGCCGGAGACGGGATCGCCTGGCTGCCGCGCTCGGCGATCCAGACCGAGCTCAAGGCCGGCCGGCTGGTCTCCTGCGGCCTGCAATCCGACTATGATCTGCACGTCGAAATCCGGGCCTATCGCCGCGCCGAGCGTGAGCGCTCGATCGTCGAACATGTCTGGCGCGCCTTGCTGGAGCTGCCCAAAGATCATGCAATTTCCGCATAACCATTGTGCAATTCGAATTTCTAAGCGGCGGATGAGGGGCATAGCCTTGCTCGCGATGATCCCAATAAAGGCTTCTCCACATGCTCCTCGACCGTTTTCCTCGCGTCAGCCTGTCGCATGCGCCCACGCCGCTCGAGCCTCTCGACCGGCTGCGCAGCGTCGTCGGCGGACCGCGCCTCTGGATCAAGCGCGACGATTGCACCGGGCTGGCGCAAGGCGGCAACAAGGCGCGTAAGCTCGAGTTCCTGGTCGCGGATGCGCTCGCGCAGGGTTGCGACACCCTCGTCACGCCCGGCGCCGTGCAGTCGAACCATGTGCGCATGACGGCCGCTGCGGCGGCGCGCTTCGGTCTCAAGGCGCATGCCGTTCTCGAACGCCGCGTGCCTGATACCGATGCCGACTATGAAGAGAACGGCAACATCCTGCTGGACGAGCTGTTCGGCTGCACGCGGAGCTATGTGCCCGGAGGCAGCGATGTCGCGGCCGCCTGCGCCGCAGTGGCCGACGATCTCAGGGCGAGCGGCGCCAAGCCCTACGTCATTTCCGGAGGCGGCTCCAATCCCGTCGGCGCGCTCGGCTATGTGGCCTGTGCGGTCGAACTGCTGGACCAGGCGAGCCAGCTTGGGATCGGCATCACGCGGCTCGTCCACGGCACAGGGAGCTCCGGCACGCAGGCCGGGCTCGTTGCCGGATTCGCGGCCTTGGGAAGCCCTGTCGAGGTCTTCGGCATTTCGGTCCGGCACCCGCGCATGAAGCAGGAGGAGATGGTGTTCGACCTCGCCTGCCGCACGGCCGATCATCTCGGGCATGGGGGGACGGTGAAGCGGGAGCATGTTTTCGCAGATGATGGCTATGTCGGGCCGGGATATGGTCTGCCGACCAGCGGCATGGTGGATGCGGTGACCCTGCTGGCGCGGACGGAAGGCATCCTCCTCGACCCCGTGTACAGCGGCAAGGCGATGGCGGGGATGATCGATCACATCCGTCGGGGCACGTTCCGCGAGAGCGAGGATGTCGTCTTTCTCCATACCGGGGGCTCGACCTCCCTGTTCGGCTACAAGCACCTGTTCCTGGGTGCGCAGGGCGGCGCGCCTCATCAGGATCGGCCCCGCTCGCCCCCCTGAGACGGATCGCGCCATCGTGGCCAGGGCTCCCCCATGGGTCGATCGAGGCCCTGCGGATCGACGGACGAGATCCAGATTTAACCGGCGCACCGAAGGGAGGCGCGGTCACCTTCGTCGCGCTCTACTGGGCCTTTGACTGAAACTGCTCCCGAATTCGCCGCTTCAGCAGTTTTCCGGTGGGCGAGCGTGGAAACTCGACGCAGAACTCGACGGTCCTTGGACATTTGATCGATGACAGCCGCGCGCGGCAGAAAGCGATCAATTCGACCGACAGGGCCTCGCTCGGCTTGATGCCTTCGGCAAGCTGGATCACGGCCTTGACCTCCTCGCCGAACTCTTCGTTGGGGATCCCGATCACGGCAGCATCGAGCACCGCGTCATGCTGCAGCAAGAGATGCTCGACCTCCTGCGGGTAGATGTTCACGCCGCCGGATATGATGACAAACGACTTCCTGTCGGTCAGATAGAGATAGCCGTCCTCATCGACGCGCCCGATATCGCCCAGCGACGTCCACCCCTTTTCATTGCGGCTGGAAAGCGTTTTCGCCGGATCGTTGTGATACGCGAACTGGTGTCCGTTCTCGAAGAAGACCTCTCCTTCCGCGCCGACCGGCAGTTCGACGCCGGCCTCGTCGCAGATATGGATGATCCCAAGTTTGGCCCGCCCCACCGATCCGACGTGACGCAGCCATTCCTCGGTGTCGATGGCGGTAAAGCCGTTGTTCTCGGTTCCGGCGTAGTACTCGTGGACGATCGGCCCCCACCAGTCGATGATCTTGTGCTTGACGTCGGTCGGACAGGGAGCGGCCGCATGGACGGCCATCTTCATCGACGTCATCGCGTAGCGGCTGCGGGTCGCTTCCGGCAGCTTCAAAAGCCGAACGAACATCGTCGGCACCCACTGGCTGTGGGTGATGCGCTCCCGTTCGATCAGGGCGAGCGCGCCCTCGGCGTCGAATTTCGGCATGACGACGGCTGTCCCGCCGGCCTTTATCGTGACCATGGTGTGCCGCAGAGGAGCCGCGTGATAAAGCGGCGCCGGACAGAGATAACGTGTCTCGCCATCATATCTGAACAGCCCCGTCAGGAGTTCGGTCAGCATGGATGGGCTGCCGACCGGAGCGTCGGGCAGCGTCCATTTCACGCCCTTCGGCCGGCCGGTCGTCCCTGACGAGTAGAGCATGTCGAGACCCTGCGACTCGTCCGCGATGGGATCGCCCGGCGCGAGAGCCGCCTCCGAACCGAAGCTCTCGAAGGCTCCTTCGCATCGGCCGACGACCAGGATCGGGCATGCGAGCGACCCGGTCGTCGCGAAGGCGGCAGTCCTGTCGAGCATCGTGTCCGAAATGATCGCGAGCGAAGCGCCGCAATCGCGAATGATGTATTGGATCTCGTCGTCCGTCAGATGGGTGCTGGCTGTCGTGTAGTAGAGGCCGCTGCGATCGGCTGCGAAGCAGATCTCCAGAAACTCGCGCCTGTTCTCCATCAGGATCACGATATGGTCGCCGCGCTTCAGCCCTCTGCGGCGGAAGACGTGCGCGGCCTGATTGGCGCGAGCTTCCAGTTCAGCGAACGTTACGGCTTCGCGGCTCGTGCTGATCCGGAAGGCGACAGCATTCGGCTTCTCGATCGCATGGCGGCGTGGATGGAAAGGCTGCAAATCACGCGACATGATCGTCAAACCGGATGACCGTCTTGCCCAAGGCGTCCGCCTTTCCAATTTCGGCCAGTGCCGACTTCAGCTCGGCGAAGCCGAAACTCTTGCCGATGACCGGTCGAACCCGATGATGGGCCATCGCCGCAAGCATGGCCTCGAACCCGTCGCGATGCCCGACGGTGACGCCCTGAAGCCTGATCTGTCGGGTCACGATCGCGCCGAGCGGCAAAGTCGGGCCAAGCCCCGAAAGCACACCGATCAGGGCGATCGTACCGCCGACTCTGATGCATTTCACCGACTGCGCGAGCGTGGCCTCGCCGCCGAGTTCGATGATCGTGTCGAAGCCGCCTCGATCCGGCGCCATTTCCCGCGCCGCGCGCGACCAGTCGGGCGTCGTCGTGTAGTTGAGCGTTTCGTCGGCGCCGAGACCGCGGACATGCTCCAGCTTTTCGTCGCTGGATGAAATCACGGTGACATGGGCGCCGTGGAGCTTTGCGAAGACGAGCGCGAAGAGTGCAACCCCGCCAGTGCCCTGGATCAGAACCCGGTCGCCGGGTTTTGTCCGCGCATGGATCGCGATCGCGCTCCATGCGGTCAGCGCCGCGCAGGGCAGCGTGGCGGCCTCCTCATGCGTCAGATAGTCGGGCACGCGAACCGCACCCTGTTCGGACAGGCAGACGAGATCCGCCATGACGCCGTCGAGCGGGCCGCCCAGAGCGGAGGCGAAGCGTTGCGGCGTCGGTTCGCCTGCAATCCAGTTCTGGAAATAGGTCGGGCAAACGCGGTCCCCCGGTTTCATCCGCGTGACGCGACGTCCGACACCGACGACGGTGCCGACGCCGTCTGATACAGGGATCAGCGGCAACTCCCCGGTGGCGCGACCATAACCCCGGTTCGGCACGATCAGGTCGCGCGCGTTCAGCGAGGCGGCGTGCATGCGGATCAGGATCTGATCCTCGCCCGGGATCGGCTCGGGCCGCTCGGACAGCCGCAGGTTTTCGAGCCCCCAATTGCCTTCGATCTGGAACACACGCATGGATTTGTTCCTCACAGCGATATCGGCGTCGGGTCCCAACGACCGAGGCGCTCGAGCAGCATCGCGGTGCTGCCATCGGTGAGCGCCGCAAGCTGGGCGGCGCCGATATGTCGCGTGAACGGATAGGCGTCCCGGAGACCTTCCGCGCCCATGGCGTGCAGCAGGCGAGGCAGGACGGTCTGGGCAAGGTCCACGGCATTGACCTTCGCCGCGGCAGCCAGATGTCGAACGTCCAGCCCCTGTTCGGTGGCCGAAAGCGCGGCTTCCACCAGTGTCCAGGACGCGGCGAGGGCTGTCGCGCTTCTGGCGATGCCCTCCCGCCATGTCGGATGCTGCATCAGCGGCTGGCCGAAGGTTTGCCGCGTCTCGCCAAACGCCTGCGCGACCCGCAGGGCCGACGACACCATGGCGCAACACATCGCAGCCACGTAGATGCGGGCACCATTGATCTCGGAGAGGATGGCCTTGAACGCGGTCCCGGGCGGCAGGACCATCCGCTCGGTCGGCACGAAACAACCCGTCAGCCGAAAGCCACCGGTGCCAATGCTCGCCTGAGAGATTTCAGTGTCGATCGGGAAGCGATGGCAGGACGCATCCGTCAGATCGACGAGGAACGCGCCGATCCCGGCATATTGCCCGGGCTCTCCGCACTGCGCGTAGACGATGGCAAGCGCGGCATCGCGGCCATTGACGATCCAGGTCTTCTCCCCGTCGAGAAACCAGCCATTGTCCGCAGCCCGCGCCGTGCAAGACAGGGCGGCGACGTCCGAACCCGCTCCCGGCTCCGTCAGGGCCGTGCAGGCCAGCGACCTCCCCGACAGCAGGTCGGGCAGGAAGCTGCGGGCCACCGTGTCGGGCATGGTCGTCGCGATCCGCTTGGCGACGTTGTGGGTGTTGACCAGCGACATCGCGAAGCCGAAGTCGGCTGCGGCGAGGATCGCGCAGGCCTCGACCTTCGTCCGAAAACTGAGCCCGAGTCCGCCGAGCCGTGTCGGCACCTCGATCCGGGTGAGGCCGATCTCCGCCGCGCGCGCGCGCACCTCCGGATGGGTCGCCTGCCCCCTCGCCCAGAGCGGCGCGCGCACCGTGACGGCATCGCGGGCAAAGTCGCGAACCTGGGCGAGGAATGGGGCCGCGTCCTCACCCGTCATGGCGGACACCGGGTCGATGGAGCTTGGCGAGCAGCGTCTTGGCGATACCGACGATGCCGATCGGCATGAAGATCGTCGCCAGGACGAGGATCAGGCCGTAGAGAATCAGACGGAAGCTGTCGGCGAAACGCAGCAGTTCGGGAAGGAAGACGACAAGGAATGCGCCGATGACAGGCCCCGCAATCGTCCCGGTTCCTCCCAGAATCACGGCCAGGATCGCATCAAGGGATTGCGCGACGCCAAAAATCTCCGGATTGATGAATCCTTGGAAATGCGCGTAGAGCGCGCCCGCCAGCCCCGCATACATCGCCGAGATGACGAAGGCGAAGAGCTTGTACTTCCAGGCGGCAATCCCGATCGCGCCGACAAGGTCCTCGTTCTGGCGAATGGCCCGCAGGATCTCCCCCACGCGCGACCTGGCGATCAGCGCCGCAAGCAGCGTCATCGCGGCCGCAAGGGTCAGAGCCAGATAGAAATACGCGTCGCGATCCCCATCCCAGGGCTTGGGAATGTTCGAAATCCCCGCTTCGCCACGTGTGAGCTCGCGGAAGTTGACCAGTACGATCACGATGATGAGGTTGAAGGCCATGGTGACGATGGCGAAGTAGTGCCCCTTCACGCGCAGGCTCGGATAGCCGGTCAGCAAGGCAAACAGCGCCGTGATCAGTGGAGCTGCTGCGATCGTCGCCCAGATCGGCCAGCCGAAGTGAATGCCGATCAGTGTCGAGCCGTAGGCGCCGATGCCCATGAAGCCGGCCTGGACGATCGAGACATAGCCGGTGAAGCCCTGGATGAGGTTCTGACCCTGCGCCACGATCACCCAGATCAAGGCCAGGATGCTGAGGTGAAGGTAGTACTTCACGCTCAGGACCTGAGGCAGCATGGCGAGCGCGGCGCACGCCAGCAGCCAGGCAAGAATGACGAGCCGCGACTTCATGGCGCGCGACCCAAGAGGCCCTGCGGGCGGACCAGCAAAACGAGGATCATGACCGCGAAGGCGATCACATCCTTGTAGGCGGATGAGACGAACCCTGCGGCAATCGATTCCGTGATGCCCAGAACCGTTCCGCCGAGAATTGCTCCGGGAAAAGAGCCGAGGCCGCCGAGGATCAGGACGGCGAAGCCCTTCACGACCAGGCCCTCGCCGATGCCCGGCGCAATGGCGAAGAGCGCGCCCACCATGATGCCGGCCGCCACGCCAAGGGCGGTCGAAATCCCGAAGACGATCAACGGAATCGTGGTCACGTTGACGCCCATCAGGATAGCGGCGTCACGATTCTCCGCGACAGCGCGGATCGCCTGTCCCGTCTTCGTCTTTTCAACGAAGATCATCATCGCCACGACGAGCAGGATCGCCGAGAGGATCACATAGAGCCGCAGTTCGGGAACGGTGACCCCCTTGATGTCGAAGACTCGACTCAGGGTCGTCGGAATCACGATCTGCTCGTGGCCGAAGAACTGGAGGTTGATCCCCTCGATCATCATCGTGAGCCCGAGGGCCACGATGAAGGCGTTGATATGATTGGCATGGCGGACCGGGCGATAGGCCAGCATCTCGACCAGCGCCCCCAGCAGCACGCCGGCGGCCAGGGCGATCGCGATTGCCGCGATCAGCGGCAATCCGTAGCCGGTCATCAGGAAGTAGGTGAGATACCCGCCGGACATCGAGATCGAGCCATGGGCGAAATGCGCGATGCCGAGGATGCCGAACACGGTCGTCAGGCCAAGCGCGATCAGCACATACACGCCGCCGATCGCGAGACCGTTGATCGTCTGCTGGAGGATTTCGATCAGCATAGCCCGGCCTACGCCTTCACTTCAGCGTGCCGAGAAACAGTGAATAGGCCTTTGCGTCCGAGGGCAGGTCCTCGACGTAGACCCATTTGCCCTTCTGCCACTGGAACGCGCCATTCGAGGTGTAGGCCTGCCCGTTCTCGTCGAACATCTTCCCGTCGACCGGCTGGTACTGCATGACCACCTGCGGCGGCACAGGCAGTGACCGCAGCGCCTTGGCCACGGCCTCCGTGTTGTCGACCGTGCCGGCCGCCTCGATCGCCGCCTTCAACGCATAGAGCTGGTCATAGGCGTAGGGCGAACTCGGCGAGGGCGAGGCCTTGAACATCCTGGTATAGTTCTCGTGGTAGGCGATCCCGTTTTTGCTGGCGGAGAGCAGGGTCAGCTCGGTCGGCCGCAGATCCCAGACGCCTTCCATCTGTTCCGATGTGGTGACGCGCAGGAACTGCTCCTCGCTGCCGCTGGTGAAACCGTAGCGCGGGACGTTGATGCCCAGTTCGACCGACTGGCGATACACGAAGGCAGCCGGCTCGACATAGCCGACGACCAGCAGAGCGTCCGGGCTCAGAGCTCGGATCTTGGTCAATTGCGGGGTCATGTCGCGATCGCGCAGCGAAAACACCTCGCGGGCAACGATTTCGCCGCCGGCCTTCTTCAGCTCCTTCTCGACGGCGTCGACATATTGCGAGTAGAAGCCGACCTCCAGAGCACCGACCACGGCGACCCGCTTGTGGCCCTTGCGCGCGATGAAGGTTCCTGCGGCCTGTCCGGTATAATCGGCTGGCGGTCGCGTGCGGACGAGGTTCGGGATCTTCTGTGTGGTGATGGACCGCTCCGCCGCGTTGCCGACGAGCATCACGGCCTTCTCCTTCGCGATGAAGGAGGCCACCGCGCTGGTCGAGCCCGAGCAGCAGAAGCCCAGAACATACTTGACCCCGTCGCGATCGATCAGTTTGCGGACCGCGTTGGTCGCTTCGGTCGGATTGGCCTTGTCGTCATAGGCGATGACGTCGATCTTGTAGGCGTCGGCGCCGACCTTGATTCCGCCGGCGGCATTGATTTCGTCGGCCGCCATCTTGACGGCATTCGCCTGCGGCAGGCCGTAGACGGCCCCTCCGCCGGTCAGAGCGTCGGCCACGCCAACGCTCAGTTTCTTCTCGGCGGCAGAGCTGGGGGATGCCGCGACGGCAAAGGCTATCGCCAGCGCAAATGCGCCGGCTATCATTCGAGTAGACATGGCTTCCTCCGCTTGATTTTGTTTTTTGACTAGTGGCCGAGATACGCACGCACGACTTCAGGGTGGCTTTTCAAATCCTTTGCAGGGCCGTCCATCACGATCCGGCCGGCTTCGAAGAGATAGGCGCGATCAGCGAGGTTGAGCGCCATCATGGAGTTCTGCTCGACCAGCAGGATGGTCATTCCCATCGCCTTGATCTTCGCCAGGGTCTCGAAAACGCCCGCGACAATCTTCGGCGCAAGGCCAAGGGACGGCTCGTCGAAGAGGCAGATGCGTGGACGCGCCATCAACGCGCGCGCAATCGCCAGCATCTCCTGCTCCCCGCCGGATAGCTTCCCGGCCGCCTGCGTCTGGCGCTCCCGCAGAATGGGAAACATGTCCATCATGCGGTCGAGATCATCATCCTGCTCCTTGTCGGTTCTGGTGTAGGCCCCCATTCGCAGGTTTTGCAGAACACTCATCTGCGGGAAAACCTGGCGTCCCTCGGGACACATCGTGATCCCCGCGCGGACGATCGCGTGCCCGCTGTGGTTGGTGATGTCGCGCCCTTCGAACCGGATGGTTCCAGCCCGCACCGGAACGAGGCCGCAGATCGCCTTCAGCGTCGACGACTTGCCTGCACCGTTCGCTCCGATCAGAGCGACGCATTCGCCGGCCGCGACGTCGAGGCTGACCCCATGGATCACCTCTATCGCGCCATAGCTCACCCGGAGATCGCGAATGCCCAGCATCTCAGGCCGCCTCGCCGAGATAGGCATCGATCACAGCGGGATTGGCCCTGATCTCGGTGGGAGTTCCCTGCGCGATCTTCGAACCGAAATTCAACACGACGATGCGGTCGCACAGCGCCATGATCAGCGCCATGTGATGCTCGATGATCACCACTGCGAGGCCGCGCTTGCGAATTCCCCGGACAAGTTCCGCCAGCTCCTGACGCTCGTGCTCGACGAGACCTGCGGCGGGTTCGTCGACAAGCAGAATCCTCGGCCGTGCCGCCAGGGCGGTGGCGATCATCAGGAACCGCTGCTGCGCCGAGGAGATGCCGCCCACGGGGCGATCCGCAACGGACGCCAGCGAGCAAAGCCGCAGCAGATCATCGACATGTGCGGCGGTTTCGTCATCGTCCACGGACGACTTGCCGAAAGGCAGGATCGAGGCGAAGGGGTTGACCGTCCTGACCGCATGGCAGCCGATGGTCACGTGCTGGCGAACCGTGAACTCCGGGAAGACGCGCGCGGTCTGGAACGTCCGGGCAAGGCCTTTGGCGACCCGCTGCGGCTCAGGCATCCTTTCGATGGATTGCCCGGCGAGGACGATCGATCCCGATGTCGGCGCCAGAAGGCCGGCCAGCACATTGACGGTTGTCGACTTTCCCGAACCATTTGGGCCAATAAGTCCGAGGATCTCGCCGGCAGCCACATCGAACGACAGATCACGGATCGCGCGGACGCCGCCAAAATTCTTGGACAATGCATCGACGCGCAGGATCGTGTCGGCCATGTTGCGTTTCCGGAAAGCGAGTACGCTGACGGCAAGCCTATGCGCCGGCTCTGGGTGGGGGTATCGCAAAGATTCGCGCTAGATATTCAATTTTTCGATGATATCGTGAGCGCTGAAAAAGCCTCCTAGGCCGCCAATGGTCCGGATTCGCAACATCAATTCGATCCATGTTTTCGATAGCGTCGCACGTCTCGGGAGCGTGACGAAGGCTGCGCAGTACTGCGGCAGCACGCAGAGCTCGGTCAGCTACCACATCAAGAAGCTCGAAACGGACCTTGGCGTCGTCCTCTTCCGGCGGACCGCGCACGGTCTGGAGTTGACCGAAGACGGGGCGCGTCTGGCGAGCCATGTGGATGCCGGATTGCAGCAGATCGGCGCGGGTATCGCGCTGGTCGCCCGCAGAAGGGCGGAGGTGCGGGTTGCCCTCGTCCCGATGTTCGCCAGCCGCCTCGTTTCGGCCCGCATCAGCGATCTGCGTCAGTCCTTCCCTGATGTCGACGTGACCTTGCTCAATCACAACAACACGTTCGTGAACTTTCCCGATCCGCACGCTTTCGCGGATTTCGGTATCCAGTGGGGAACAGGCGGCTGGCCGAGATTCGAGGCGGAGAAACTTTGGGACGAGCGACTTGTTGCAGTTTGCAGCCCCGGCTACCAGGCTACGCTCGGGTTGTCAGAACCGCGGGATGTTCAGCGATGCACGTTGTTGCACGTCGACGATAAGCGGATGTGGGCGGAGTGGATGACGGATTGCGGCACCGTGTTACGACCCGATCAGCCGAGCATGATGCTAGAGGACCGCCATTTCCAATTGAGCGCGACCATCAACGGCCTTGGCATTTCACTTTTCGCGGAGTGGTTGGTCCAAGGCGAGCTGAAAGCCGGCAGCCTCGTGAACCCTTTCGGCAAATCCTACCCGACACAGTTCAGCTACTACCTCGTGATGCCAAACGGGCCGCCCTTGTCGACAAGAGCGAGGCAAGTGCGGGAGTGGTTCCTCAGCTTGGCGGCCGGACGAGAACGGCCAGTCGTAACGGCACAATAGGGCTCCTGGGCCAGTCGCGCAGCGCCTCGGCGCTGGCTTCGCCTAGCGGAGAATCCAGTGGCGCAGCTCCGGCGGGACGTGCGGGCAGCCTTCGCGGCGGCTGTAGGCTTCGCTGTTTGATCACCAGCGCAGCGCGGCAGTATGAACCGGCGCGTCCCAGAGACGGAGCAGTTCGTCGTCCAGCGCCGTCACCGTCAGCGAACAGCCAGCCATGTCGAGCGAGGTGACATAGGAGCCGACCAGTCCGCGCGCGACGCTCAGGCCGCGCCCGGCCATGATCCGGGCAGCGGCGTTCGCCATCAGATAAAGTTCCATCATCGGCGTGCCGCCGAAGCCGTTGACCAGAAGCAGGCAGGGCGCGCCGCGCTTGAGGTCGAGATCGTCGAGGATCGCAGCCATCATCTCCTCGGCGATCGCGTCGGCCGAGGCGAGCTTCACCCGGCGGCGGCCGGGCTCGCCATGGATGCCGACGCCCATCTCCATCTCGTCCTCGGCCAATGCGAAAGTCGGCTTGCCGGCGGCGGGGACGGTGCAGGATGTCAGCGCCACGCCCATCGAGCGCGTGCGCCGGTTGACCTCTTCGCCGAGCGTCTTCAGCGCCGCGAGACCGCGGCCCTGTTCTGCCGCTGCGCCAACCATCTTTTCGACGATCATCGTGCCGGCGACGCCGCGACGCCCGGTCGACCAGGTCGATTTCGGCACGGCGACGTCGTCATCGGTGACGACCGTCGCGACCTTGCCTTCGGCCATCTCGGCGGCCATCTCGAAATTCATCACGTCGCCTTCATAGTTCTTGACGATGAAGAGCGCTCCGGCGCCGGTATCGACGGCCTGCACCGCCGCCAGCATCTGGTCTGGCGTCGGCGATGTGAAGACCTGACCTGGGCAGGCCGCGTCGAGCATGCCTGAGCCGACGAATCCGGCATGGAGCGGTTCATGACCCGAGCCGCCGCCCGAGACCAGCGCGACCTTCCCCGGCTTCAGCGCCTTGCGCCGGACGAATGTCTCGCCTTCGCCGAGGATGAGAATGTCGCCATGGATCGCGGCGAGCCCGTTCAGGCTTTCCGACAGCATCGTATCGGCTGTGTTGATCAGCTTCTTCATCGTCCACCTCCCGGCAACTCTGCGTCATCGTCATCGGCCTCGCCCGGCGCCAGCGCAGCAAGGCCGCGCGCGACGCCGATGACGATCCGGTCGGCTCGCGCGTTCATCTCGGGCGTGCCGAAATCCGGCAACTCGACCACGAGCCGCCGCATCGGCCGGGCGGTCTCGACGATGTCGAGCCGGCCCGGATGAGCGGCGCGGTAGGCGGCGAGGAAGGCCTCGCGCTCCGGCGGCGCGAAATGGCAGAGATGGAAGATCGTCTCCAGATGCTGCACCGGCACAGGCGTGGCATAGGCCGGGCTGATGATCTGGGAGATGAAGCTGCGGTTCTTGCCGAGCGCCGCCGCCAGGCGCTGACGCGTGCCCGAAGGGCGGTTCTCGATCACGGCGCGCAGGATCGCCTTGTATTCGGCGAGCGGCGAGAGTTCGGGCGCGGCCGGTTCGGGGCTGCTCATGCCTCGGGCTCCGGCGACGACAGGTCGATCTCGCGGATCGTCGCCCTGGTTTGCGCCACCAGGCCCGGCGAGACCGATAGCGTGCGGACGCCGGCCCGCAGCAGGGCGGCGATGCTACGCGGATCGCCGCCGGCATCGCCGCAGAGGCTGACCTCAAGACCGCTCGCCGCGCCATGGCGGGCGACATGGCCGATCATGGCGAGCACGCCCGGATGGAGCACGTCCGCATGGCCCGCGACCTCGGAGCCGTCGCGGGAGGCTGCGGTGGCGTATTGGGTCAGGTCGTTCGAGCCGATCGAGAAAAAGGCTGCGTCGAAGCGCTCGACCGCCATCGCCGCAGCCGGCACCTCGACCATGATGCCGAGCGCAGGCCGGGCGCAATCCGCGCCTTCGGCGGAAAGCTCTTCCACCACCTCGTCGAGCAGCGCGCGCGCCTGTTCCAGTTCCTGCGGCGCGGTCACCATCGGCAGCATGATCTTGAGCGCGCCGAGCGCGGCCGCGCGCGCCAGCGCCCTGAGCTGGACGCGAAACACGTCCGGATGGCGCAGGGACAGCCTGACCCCGCGCAGGCCCAGGAACGGGTTGCTTTCGCCGGCTATCGTATAGCCGGCTATCGGCTTGTCGCCACCGGCGTCGAGCGTGCGGATCGTCACGGGACGGCCGGCGGCCCAGCGCAGCAATTGCGCATAGAGTTCGTATTGCCGCGCCTCGTCATGCAGCGCCTGCTCGACCAGGAACTCGGTCCGGGTCAGGCCGATCCCGTCGCAGGCCTCGACCGGGAACCCTGCGACATCGGCCAGGGCGGCCAGATTGATCATCACCGCGATGCGGGTGCCGTCGAGGGTCAAGGCGGGCTCGGTCATCCGCGCTTCGGACCGGGTCCGCATGCGCCCGAATTCGTCAGCCCGCAGCCTTGCCTGCGCGACACTGTCTAGGGTCGGGGCGGTCAGAACGATTCCCGCCGCGCCATCGACGACGACCGTGCCCGACAGTGCCTGCCAGTCGGGTCCAATGCCGACCACCATCGGAACACCGCGCCCGCGCGCCAACATGGCGACATGGCTGGACGGGCTGCCCGCCCCAAGCACGATGCCGCCTCCTTTGGACCAGTCGATCCCGAGAAAGGCGGATGGCGGCAGGTCTTCCCCGACGATGACCGAGCCGACCGGCGTCTGCGTCGGTTCGGGAAGCCCGAAGAGGCAGCGCAGCACGCGGTCGCGAACGTCGATGAGATCGGCGGAGCGGGCCCGGAAATAGGCATCGTCGGAGGTGTCGTATCCGGCGATCTCCTCGGCCATGGCTTGCCGCCAGGCCGTCTCGGCCGGCGCACCCTGTTCGATCGCCGCATAGGCACCTTCGGTCAGCGCGTCGTCGTCGAGCAGCGCCGCCTGAAAACCGACGATGTCGGCGGCCTCGCCCTCAAGGCTGGCGGCCAGCGTCAAGACGGCGGCCAGCGCGGAGGCGACGGCGTCCGCCAGCGCCTGCCTTTCCTCTGCGACCGAGCCCTGTGCGCGCGCCGTCGCGCCTATCGCGCGGAAGGCCACGGCCGGCCCGAAGGCGAGGCCGGTCGAGGCGGGCAGGCCTGCCAGACGTCGCTCCATCGTAGCTACTCCTCGTCGAACTTGCGCGCGACGATGTCGATCAGGGCCGCGAGCGCCGCCGGCGCGTCCTCGCCGCTGGCTTTGAAATGCAGCACCTCGCCCTGCGCGGCCTTCACCCGCATGATCTTCACGGGGCTCTTGGCGTCGGTCCACGGGCCGGCCGCGCTGGTCGCCACCTCAATGCGGGCGGCAAAGCGCTTGGCGAGCTGGGTGAGCTTCACCGACGGGCGGGCATGAAGCCCGACCGTATTGGTGAGCCGGGCGCTGGCCGTCACCTCCTGCATGTCCGTCACGTCCTTCCAGATTGTCCCGCCACATTGTCCCGCCGGCCATTTCAGGCCGACATCAGTTCCTCGGCGGTGGCGCGAACCACCGCAAGCGCCGATCCACCCGAGGCTTCCGTCGCCGCCATCACTGCGCCCTCGACGATCGGCGCATTGCAGATGACGATCCGCTCGCGCCGCTCTTCCGGCATCATCTCGACCGCCATCTCGCTATTGGTCTCGGCTCCGCCGAGATCGACCAGGATCGCGACGCCAGCCTCCGACCAGGCCCGGTCGATCGCGGCCATGATCGCGGCGACGTCAGTGCCGAGCCCGCCCTCGGCATTGCCGCCGACGCTGGCGAGCGGCACGTTGTCGCCGACCATCTGGCGCACCATGTCGGCCGCCCCCTCGGCGACCTTGGCCGAGTGCGACACGATCACGATTCCCACATTCGGGTTGGCTGGCATGGCTTCAGGCTCCCAGGACGCCGCAGATGGCCCCGACGAGCAACGCCGACGAGCGCGCCCCGGGGTCGACATGGCCGATCGAGCGCTCGCCCAGAAAGGAGGCGCGCCCGCGAATGGCTTTCAGTGGCGCGGTCGCCGCCGCAGCGTCATTGGCGACGCGCGGCAGACGCGTACCGAGATCGGTTTCGCCCTCGGCCAGCGCAGTCTGCACGGGGGCGAGCACGTCGAGCATGGTCTTCTGGCCGAGTTCGGACTTGCCGCGCGCCTTCACCGCCTCGATCGCCGCGCCCAACGCCCGCGCCAGATCCGCCATCGTCGGCTCGGCCGGCAGCTCTTTGCCGAGGCTCATGAACAGCGTGCCGTAAAGCGGGCCGGACGCGCCGCCGACCTTCATCACCAGCGTCGTGCCGATCGCCTTCAGCGCCTCGGGCAGCGGCTTGGCTGCGACCGTGTCGGCATCGGCCAGCACCGCCTCGAAGCCCCGCTTCATGTTGAGACCGTGATCACCGTCGCCGATCGCCTGGTCGAGCGCCGTCAGTTCGTCGGCATAGGTGACCATAGTCGCCGTCATCGCCTCGATCAGCCTTCGCTTCAGCGCGTCATCCATCGCTCACCTCGCCCGCTGGCCGTCGGCGTCGAAGAACAGCGGCCGCTGCAAGCTGACGGCCACCTCGTCGCCGACGGAGAGCCCTTCATCGGGATCGATCAGGCTGACGATCTGCTGCCCGCCCATGGCGATATGCAGATGGTTCTGGTCGCCGAGCCGCTCGATCCAGGTGACCTTGCCTGTGCTCTGGCCAATGACCGCGCCGTTCTTCGCCCTGGCGATGGCGAGATGCTCGGTGCGCGCGCCGATCACGGCTGCCGCCGCCGGTGCATCGATGTGCGCAAACAGCGCGCGCGGCATCAGGTTGATGCCTGGGCTGCCGAGCCGCGTCGCGACATAGGTGTCGGCCGGATCCTCGTAGATCGCGCGCGGGCTGCCGATCTGGACGAGCCGGCCCCGGTCGATCACGCCGATGCGCGAGGCCAGCGTCATCGCCTCGGTCTGGTCGTGAGTGACGTAAAGCATGGTCGCGCCGAGATCCTGCTGGATGCGCTTCAGTTCGACGCGGAGTTCCGAGCGCAGCTTGGCGTCGAGCGAGGAGAGCGGCTCATCCATCAGGGAGATCGCCGGGCGGCGCACCAGCGCACGACCGATCGCGACGCGCTGCATCTGGCCGCCCGACAGTTGCGTCGCGCGGTTGTCGAGCTTGTCTGCGATCCGCAGCAGGCCCGCCACCTCGCCGACGATGCGCCTGACCTCCGGTTCGGGCGTGCGCCGCGTCGGCGAGCGCAGGGGGAAGGCGAGATTGTCGAAGACGCTCAGATGCGGATAGAGCGAGTATTGCTGGAACACGAAAGTCACGTCGCGGGCGGCCGGCGGCAGGGCCGTGACATCGACGCCGCCAATGAGGACGCGTCCGGCATCGGGGCTCTCCAAGCCAGCGATGAGGCGCAGCGCAGTCGTCTTGCCGGCCCCGGTCGGTCCCAGCAGCACGACGAACTCGCCGTCGGCGATGGTCAGCGACAGCTCGGCGACGGCTACATTCGCGCCGAACCGCTTGGTCACCTGCGAGAGCGCGATCTCAGCCATGACTGCGCCCCGTCGTCGCCGTTTCGTGCAGCGCCGAGCGAACGACCTTTCCGGTTGCGGCGTCGAACAGCGACAGCCGCTCCGGCTTGAAGGAAAGGCTGACCCGCTCGCCCGCTCTGGCGCGCTGATGGGCCGGCAGGCGCGCCTTCAGCGTTCCGCGCGGCGTGGTCAGCGTGACGATCTGGTTGGTGCCGAGATACTCCGCGCCAAAAATCTCGGCCGGCAGGGCCGCGCTCGCTGCGCCGGGCTCGCCGATGACGATCTGCTCGGGCCGGACTCCGAGCGCCAGCGGGCCGGCCCCGCGCGTCTCTCGCAGCGCCGGCAGGGCGACCGCCGCGCCGTCGATCGTCACCGCGGTAGCCCCCGTGGTCGTCGCTCCGTCGAAGTGGACGAAGTTCATCGACGGCGAGCCGATGAAATCGCCGACGAACATCGAGCTGGGGCGGTCGTAGATCTCCTGCGGCGAACCGAGTTGCTCGATGACGCCCTCGTTCATCACCGCGATGACGTCGGCCATCGACATCGCCTCGAGCTGGTCATGCGTGACATAGACCGTCGTCGCCTTCAGCCGGTCGTGCAGCGCCCTGAGCTCGCCGCACATCAGATGCCGGAACTCGGCGTCGAGCGCGCCGAGCGGCTCGTCCATCATGAAGGCTTTCGGCTCGCGCACGATCGCGCGTCCGAGTGCGACGCGCTGACGGTCGCCGCCTGAGAGCCCGGAGACCGCCTTGTCGAGCATGTGCTCGATGCGCAGCGTCCTCGCCGCCTCCTCGACGCGCCGCCGGGTTTCGTCCTTGGGCACGCCCATCGAGACCAGCGGAAAACTGATGTTCCTGCGCACGTTCATATGCGGGTAGAGCGCGAAGAGCTGGAACACCATGGCGATGTCGCGCTCGCGGGCCCGCTTGAAGGTGACGTCCTCTCCGTCGAGCCGGATCGAGCCCGAGGAGGGCAGCTCCAGCCCCGCCACCATGCGCAAAGTCGTCGTCTTGCCGCAGCCGGAGGGGCCGAGCAGGCAGAAGAAGTCGCCGTCCGCGACGGTGAAGCTCGTATCGCGCACGGCGGTGAAACCGCCGAACCGCTTGACCAGATTGTCGACCCGGATCTCCGCCATCGCCTTCAGTCCGGAAACTTGGTGACGAAGGTGAACATCACGACGCCGGTGAGCGTGGTGACGAAGGAGTAGCCGTAGAGCGTCAGCGAAAGCGGCTGCAGCAGCATCAGCACGCCGGCGCCGATCAGCCCGCTCGCCAGCATCTCCATCGGCCGGCGCCGCAGCGCTTTCGGCCAGCGCGAGGGCGGCGCGGCGTCAGGCTCGCGCGGGGAGATCGGATGCAGGCTCATTTGCGCACCGCCCCGAAGGTGATGCCGCGCAGCAGATGCTTGCGCAGCAGCACGGTGAAGACGAGGATCGGGATCAGGAACAGCGTCGTTCCTGCCGCCACGGCCGGCCAGTCCTGTCCACCCTCGCCGATGATGATCGGGATGAAGGGCGGCGCGGTCTGGGCGCTCCCGGAGGTCAGCAGCACGGCGAAGGCATATTCGTTCCAGGCGAAGATCAGGCAAAAGATCGCGGTCGCGACGATGCCGGTCGTCGCCTGCGGCAGCACGACCTTGCGGAAGGCCTGCAGCCGGGTATAGCCATCGATCATCGCCGCTTCCTCGTATTCGCGCGGAATCTCGTCGATGAAGCCCTTGAGCAGCCAGACCGCCAGCGAGACGTTGACCGAGGTGTAAAGCAGGATCATGCCGAGCCGCGTATCGGAGAGGCCGAGTTCGCGGTACATCAGGTAGATCGGGATCGCCACTGCGATCGGGGGCATCATCCGCGTCGACAGGATGAAGAACATCAGATCGTCCTTCAGCGGCACCTTGAAGCGGGAGAAGGCATAGGCCGCGCAGGTTCCCAGCAGCACCGAGAGCAGCGTCGAGCCGAAGGCGATGATCAGCGAGTTGACGAAACGCGGCACATAGTTCGACGGCCCCACCACGACCATGCTGCGCGAGCGCGTGATCGCCTCGCAGGCAGAGGCCGGCGGCGGCAGCGCTGCGATATAGTCCGGCGTCTGGCGCGAGCGCGCGTTGAACAGGTTGCAATAGCCCTCAACCGACGGCTCGAAATGCACGAACGGCACGACCTTGGGCGGATAGGAGATCGAATCCGGCGGCGTCTTGATGCTGGTCAGGCCGATCCAGAGAAGCGGAACGAGAGCAACCAGCGCGTAGAGCACGACGATCGCGCCCGCGAGCAGCTTGACGCGGGCGCTCGGCGCGACGACCGAATGGGCGCTGGCGGATGCTCCGCTCATCGCGCCTTCACCGTGTTCAGCGCCTTCACATAGATGTTCGCCAGCCCGAACACGGTGACGAACAGGATGATGGCGAAGGCCGAGGAATAGCCGGTGCGCCAGGCCTCGAAGGCGGCGCGCTTGAGCGTGATCGAGGCGAGCTCGGTGGTCGAGCCCGGCCCGCCCGAGGTCAGCAGGTTGACCATGTCGAACATTTTGAAGTTTTCGATGCCGCGAAACAGCACCGCCAGCATGATGAAGGGCAGGCACATGGGCAGCGTGATCGAGACGAACTGCCGCCAGTTCGAGGCGCGGTCGACCTCGGCGGCCTCGTAGATGTAATCGGGAATCGAGCGCAGGCCGGCAAGGCAGATCAGCATCACATAGGGCGTCCACATCCAGGTATCGACGATGATGATCGCCCAGGGGCTCAGGGTGACGTCGCCGAGCATCTGGAAAGAGGAGGGCGGAATGCCAGAGAAGAACGAGACCACGTAATTGAACAGCCCGATCTGCGGCTGATACAGGAACGTCCAGAAGTTACCGACCACGGCCGGCGACAGCATCATCGGGATCAGGATCAGCGTCGTCCAGAAACCGTGGCCGCGGAACTTGCGGTCGATCAGATAGGCCAGCGCGAAGCCGATGACGGTTTGCAACAGGATCGTCCAGAACACGAAATGCGCCGTCGCCTGCATGCGCTGCCAGATTTCCGGGTCGGACAGGATCGTCTGGTAGTGCTCGATGCCGACATTGCGCAGCGGCGCATTGGGCCGGTTGGCGCGGTAGTTCGTGAAGGAGAGCTGGATCGTCCAGATCAGCGGGAACAGGTTGATCGCCAGCAGCAGGAGCATCGTCGGCGCGATAAACAGCCAGGCGATGGCTCTGTCCGAGAGGCCGCGCACGCGCCGGACGATCGGGGCATGGGCTGCGTGCATCGCTTGAGCGGTCCTGATGCTGGTGATGTCGCTGGCATTCATGACGCAGCCCCGTTCAAAGGCAAAGCCGGGGGGTGGCTGCGCCCGATGAGGGCGCAGCCCGCGGTTAGGGACTAGATGAGGCTAGCGCGTTAGAGCTTGCCGTCTTCCTTGAAGACCTTGGTCCAGTCCTGGATCAGCAGGTCGAGCGCCTGCTTGGCGGTGCCCTTGTCGGCGACGACAAAGTCGTGGATGCGCGCCTGGTTGGCCTGCATCAACTGGGCATAGGAGGGCTCGGCCCAGAAATCGACAACCTGACCCATGGCGACGAGGAAGTCGGCGGCGAAGGGCGCGGACTTGGCGAAGCCGGGATCGTTCAGCACGCCCTTGTGGCAGGTGTAGCCGCCGAGTTCCCACCACTTCTTCTGCACGTCGAGCGATGCGAACCATTTGATATAGGCGAGCGCCTCGGCCTGATTGGCCGAATAGGACACCACCGAAAGTCCCTGGCCGCCGAGCTGCGAACCCTTCTCCTTTTCCGCCGGGTTGACGAAGAAGCCGATCCTGTCGCCGCCGACATTCGGGTCTTTGTGGAGGCCAGGGAAGAAGGCGAACCAGTTCATCTGCAGCGCCGCCTGACCCGATTTGAAGGCGTCGAGGCCCTCCTGCATATAGGCGTTGGAATAGCCCGGCGGGGTGCAGCACTTGTAGAGCGACTTGTAGAATTCGAGGCCCTTGACCGCATCGTCGGAGTTGACGAAGCCGGCCATGCTGTAGGGCTTCTTCGGATCCTGATATTTGAAGCCGAAGGGATAGAGCGCGTTGGCTGCGCCCATGGTGATGCCTTCCGAGCCGCGCTCGGTGAAGATCGCCGCGCCATAGACCTTCTTGCCGTCGATGTCGCGGCCCTGGAAGAACTCGGCGATCTGCTTCAGCTCGGTCTGGGTCTTGGGCGCGGCGAGGTCGCGGCCGTGCTTGGCCTTGAACTCGGCCTGCAGCGCGGGCCGCGCGAACCAGTCCTTGCGATACGTCCAGCCGAGCGCGTCGCCCATCGCCGGAAGCGCCCAGTAATTCGGCGTGCCCTTGGGCCATTCGGCGTAGCCGGCGACGGTCGCCGGCATGAAATCATCGATCTTGATGCCTTCCTTGGCGAAGAAATCGTTCAGCTTGACGTAGTGCTTGTTCTCGGCCGAGCCGCCGATCCATTGCGAGTCGCCGATGATCAGGTCGCAGAGTTTGCCCTTTGAGTTGAGCTCGTTGAGCATGCGGTCGGCGAAGTTCGGCCATGGCACGAACTCGAACTTCATCGCGATATTGGTCTTGGCGGTGAAATCCTTCGACAATTCGACCAGCGCGTTGGCCGGGTCCCAGGCCGCCCAGCACAGGGTCAGCGACTTGCCCTGCGCCTGAGCCGACGTCGCTCCCAGCATCGCGCCGCCGGCGACGGTCGCGGCCAGCATCCAGGTCCTGATTGCTTTCATGGTCTCGTCCCTCCCTCGGAATGCCGCCACCAGCCGTCATTGGGGTGACGGATGAACCTGCGCGACCGCGGTTCTCGCCACGGTCAAGCCAGTGATCAAGGCAAACGCCGGCGTCTCCTCGCGCTGTCTTGAAACGAACGCTCAAGTTCAGCGATTTGTTTAGTGAACAGGCTATGACTTAACATGTCAAGCGCCGGCGCGCGGCCGCTATCTGTTGCAATGCAACAGTTTATATCGCGTCGCACAAAGTTTAGCGTCTATCGCGGCAGAGCCGTCCAGAGCCCGCCGGCTTTCGATGATTTCACCGCCGCCTCGATGAAGGCGACGCCCTTGACCCCGTCGGACACGGTCGGGAAATGGCATTCCGCCGGCTGCTTTGCCCCGCTGCGGGCGGCGCGGATCGCTTCCGCGATCTCGGAGTAAACCGTCGCAAAACCTTCGAGATAGCCCTCGGGATGGCCGGCCGGGATGCGCGTCACCCGCGCCGCGGCGGCGTTGGCGGCGCCGGTCGCTCGCGAGATCATCCGCGTCGCCTCGCCGAACGGCGACCAGCGGAGTTGGTTGGGCTGCTCCTGGCACCAGTCGAGGCCGCCCTTCTCGCCATAGATCCGGATGCGCAGGGCGTTCTCGTTGCCCGGCGCGACCTGGCTCGCCCAGAGTTGGCCACGCGCGCCGTTCTCATAGCGCAGCATGATCGCGACATTGTCGTCGAGCGCTCGGCCGGGCACGAAGCGCGTCAGCTCGGCGCAGAGCGCGGTCACGCTCAGGCCGGTAATGTAGTCGGCGAGGTTGTAGGCATGGGTCCCGATATCGCCGATGCAGCCGCCCGCGCCGGCGCGGGCCGGGTCGGTACGCCAGTCGGCCTGCTTCTGGCCGGTCTCCTCCAGACGTGAGGTCAGCCAGTCCTGCGCGTACTCGACCTGGACGATCCGGACCTTGCCGATCTCGCCGGCGGCGACCATCGCGCGGGCGTGCCGCACCATCGGGTAGCCGGTGTAGTTGTGCGTCACGGCGAAGATCAGCCCGGTGTCGCGCACCAGGCGCTCCAGCCTCAGCGCGTCCTTCAGCGTCGTCGTCAGCGGCTTGTCGCAGATCACATGGATGCCGGCCTTTAGAAAGGGTTCCGCGACGGCTGCATGCAGGTGGTTGGGCGTCACGATCGCGACGGCCTCGATGCCGTCCTTCAGCCGCGCCTCGCGTCGCGCCATCGCCTTGTAGTCGTCATAGATGCGGGCCGGATCGAGCCCCAGCGCCGCGCCGGAGCGCTGAGCCTTCTCCGGCGTCGCAGCGAGCGCTCCAGCGACCAGAGTGTAATGATCGTCGAGCCGCGCCGCGATCCGGTGGACCGCGCCGATGAAAGCGCCTTCGCCGCCGCCGACCATGCCGAGCCGGATGCGGCCCGCGCCGCCGCCGTCCCTGCGACCCTCGACCATCGCTCAGCCTCCTCGCGTCAGCCCCAGCAGCCGGTCGATCCGCGCATGGTCGACCGAGCCGCCGGCGAAATCATCGAACGCCTTCTCCGTGACGCGGATGATGTGGCCTTCGATGAAGGGGGCCCCCTCGCGCGCGCCATCCTCCGGGTGCTTCAGGCAACATTCCCATTCCAGCACCGCCCAGGAGTCGTAGCCGTGGCCGGCAAGCTTCGAGAAGATCGCTGAAAAATCGACCTGGCCGTCGCCGAGCGAACGGAAGCGCCCGGCCCGGCTCAGCCAGGGCTGATAGCCGGAATAGACGCCTTGGCGTCCATCGGGATTGAACTCGGCGTCCTTGACGTGAAACGCCTTGATGCGGCTGTGGTAGATGTCGATGAAGGCGAGATAGTCGAGCTGCATCAGCAGAAAATGCGACGGATCATAGTTGATGCAGCAGCGCGGATGCCCCTCGAGTGCGTCGAGGAACATCTCGAAGCTCGCGCCGTCGAAGACGTCTTCGCCGGGATGAATCTCGTAGCAGACGTCGCAACCGGACTCGTCGAAGGCATCGAGGATCGGCCGCCAGCGCGTTGCGAGTTCGGCGAACGCGGTCTCGATCAGGCCGGCCGGGCGCTGCGGCCAGGGGTAGACGAAGGGCCAGGCGAGCGCGCCCGTGAACGAGACATGCGCGGTCAGCCCGAGATTGCGCGAGGCTTTCGCCGCCAGCAGCATCTGCGCGACCGCCCAGTCCTGCCGCGCCTTCGGATCGCCATGAACCGAAGCGGGCGCGAAGGCGTCGAAGGCCAGATCATAGGCCGGGTTCACCGCCACGAGCTGGCCCTGCAGATGGGTCGAGAGTTCGGTGATGGCGACGCCGTTCTTGGCCGCGACACCCTTCAGCTCGTCGCAATAGGTCTTGCTGTCGGCCGCCTTCGCGAGATCGAACAGCCTTGCATCCCAGCTTGGGACCTGCACGCCGCGATAGCCGAGATCGCCGGCCCATTTCGTGATCGCCGGCCAGGAGTTGAACGGTGCGGCGTCGCCTGCGAACTGCGCCAGGAAGATGGCGGGTCCCTTCATCGTGGCCGGCATCAGCTTGTCCCTCCGCCGCTGAAACTATCCGAACGTGGCGACGCCGGGAAACCAAAAGCTCGCTCCGGGGCAGCAAGACTACGGTCTATCAGCTTTGCGATGGCAAAGGACCTTGTCACAGCGGCGAGCGCTACCGTGACCTTCTTGCGAACGCGGTGTTCCGCGCGGTCAACAACATGCTTGTGAGGTTCTCGGATATCACGAGCCTGTCGAGCATTGTTGCACACCATTGTCAAATGGTCGCATACGCGCAACGCTCTGAAAAGGAACAAGTTCTTGAGGTCGGTAGCCCCTCAAGAAATGTGGTGTTCAGGAGAGGACTTGAAACTGCCCTCGCGCCTGCTCCACCACGTTACGGGATACGACCGTGAAGGCCCCGCCAGCAGGCGCCTCGCGAAGCGATTCTCACGAGTTGATATATCCGCACCGCCTCACCCGCCGCGACCCGGCCGGGCAAGACGAGACAGATCGCCCGGCCGATCATCAAGTCGGACTTGACCCGTCAGACCAGCGCGACCGCGATCACGAGCGGGATCGCCGCTCCCGCGCAGAGCGCGACGGTCTGGTTCGGCTCGCGGACGATGTTTGCGACGACGATGCCGAACAGCGCCCATCCGATCGCCGCACTGTAGATGACCGCTCCGCTGGCGAAGGCCACGGTCGCGCCGAGGGCTGTCGCTGCCGCAATGAACGCGATGCTCCTGACCGTTCCCTGCTCGCTGCCGCCGCGTTTGAGCGTGGACGACGCGTTCACGAACACCGCCGCCGAGATCCAGCCCGCGAAGAGCTGGAACGGCGCGGCGGCTAGCCAAAATGTCTTCGCATCATGCGGTTCGGCGGCTTCGAGTCGGACCATGATCAGGAGCAGGCAAGCCAGCGTCGCGACGATCAGCCCGACGCTGGGCCAGCCGAGATCGTGTTTGGGAACATAGTATTCCCAGGCGACGGTCAGCGCGAACACGGCGATCGCCAGCCAGCCGATCTCGCGCAGGAGCGGATCGCCGAGATTGGCCGGCATGAGCTGCCAGATTGCAAAGCCGAGGCAACCCGTGAAGATGACGCCCCAGATGGCGAAAGCCCATTCGATCGGGACCACGGGGGTTCGCAGCCGCGCCGATCGCGACGGCGTCGTGTGCGGCCATCGCCGCAATTGCGGCCAATAACCCATAAGCGGCTGAGCGATCGCCAGCAGCAGAACGAGGATGGCGCGCGCGCCATCGAGCGAGAGATAGGGATCGAGCATGATGCCTCCTTGGATTGGATCATATGCTATAATGCATTTCCTTTCGATTGGTTCAATTGATCCACAATGAGAAAGCGCGGGACGCGGAACCTGGCCCATGCGGAGCGTCGCGCGGTGCTGATCGAGCGTTTGCGCGCTCGTCTCGGCGATCGGGAGGCGGGGCTTGCGTCATGGCGTGAACTGGCTTCCGCCGCTGAGGTCAGCCTTTCGACGCTGACGCATTACTTCGGACGGCGCGACGACGTCGTGCGGGCGATCATGGAGGATGATTTTCAACGCGGGGCGGAGCCGCTGGCGACGATGGCGCAGCCGAGCGGCCCCTTCGCGCAGTCGATCGCCGACGCGCTGCGCCACATGGCCGACGGCTTCCGCTATGGCGGGCTGGGGGCGATGTTCGCCACCGGCCTGATCGAGGGTCTGCGTCATCCGGGCCTTGGGCCGGCCTTCCTCGACAACGCCCTCGAGCCGACGATCGTCGCGGCGGAGGTGCGGCTCGCCGCTCACATGGCTGCGGGCGAAATGCGGAAAGTCGATCCGCGCGGGCCGGCGATCGCTTTGATCGCACCGGTGCTCCTCGCCTTCCTGCACCAGGGAGAACTCGGCGGAGCGGAGCGGCGGCCCATGGAGCTCGACACGTTCCTTGCTGAGCACGCCGAAGCGTTCGTCAGGGCCTGGAGTTGCGGGCGTGAAACCTCTTGAACGAATGCAGGGGTGTGGCGGAGGCTGACGGTCGCGATGCCGCCTGCGAAGCGCCGCAAGAACGCTGCTTCGCGTTCCCGGCATAGCGCAAATGGCATATGTCGGAGTTCAAGCTCATTCCAGGCCGGTTCGCGCTGGCGCTAGTCGCCTATCTGCTTACTCTGGCCGAGAGTGAGGCCCAAGGGGGTGCCTGCGCCACGCTGACCCCACAGTCCTTGATCAGCCGAACCGCCTCGATCTTGAATTCACACCCAAACCTCTGCCGTTGCATACGCCACCTCCTGCTTCATGAAACACCTAATCCTGGCGTCCACGAAACCGGCAGCGGGCCAGGTCAAGCATTCCCAAGACGGAACCAGGTTCCGACGCGTGCCTTGAGCCAGATCAGTCATCCCGCGTTCCAGCCGAGCCCCTTGATGATGTTCAGCTGCTGTCTCGGCCGGGTGCGACCTGCTCAGAACGCTGCATCGGACCAGAGTTTGCCCGTCCGGCCTGGCCGCCGTCGCAGCAAGGTTGAGACCCAGCCTGGAATGCGGGGCTCCGCCCGGTGAGGCGCATGCCCGCAGCCAGGCAGAAGACGCGTCGTTACGGAGCCTGCCGCGGCATCATGCGCCAGCTTGACGTGACGAGCGCTGCCGAACGGATCGGAATCGCCCTGCAGCAGCAGGAGTGACGCGCGGATCGCCGGCAACAGCGACGCGATCGACCAGTGCGCGAAGGCGGGCGAGAGCCAGACGTCGCTCCATGACCGGAACGCTCCACACGGATCGTTATGGCCGCGGGCGAGCTTGCGGCGAAAGGCGGGGTCGGTCTCGAAGCGCTGCGTGGCGGCGCGCACGCCCTCCAGGGTCCTGGGCTCGGCGAAGACATGCGGCGCTTCGGCAATGACGGCCTCGACCAGATCGGGCCGGCGCGCGGCTGCGATCAGGGCAATCGTCGCCCCGTCGCTGTGTCCGTAGAGGCAGGCCCGTTCGAGCCCCAGCGAAGCCATCAGCGCCGGCAGCGTATCGCAGGCCTCGCGCTCCAGATAATCGACGCCCCTCGCCGCCCGACCGGGCTCCGAGCGGCCGCAGCCAGCGCGAGAATAGGCCAGCACGGTGCGTCCCGTCGCCTGCCGCAGCGCCTGCGGAAAGCGCTCCCAGCCATCGGCATGACCGAAGCCGTGATGCAGCAGAATGATCGGCGGCGCTCCGGTCCCAACTTGGCCGAACACCCGATAGTGGAGCCAGCCACCCAGAATGAAGCGCCGCGGCATCGGGTTCAGACGGCGATCAGCTTCAGCAGGCGTTCCCGATCGCCCGCGTTCTCGGCTTCGCCGCTGAAGACGATCTGGCCGCGCTCGACGACGTGAAACCGATCGGCGACCGAGAGCGCCTCATGGATGTTCTGTTCGACGAGCAGAATAATCGCGCCCTGCTCGCGCAGCTCCCGCACGATCGCGAAGATTTCCGCGACGATCATCGGCGCGAGGCCTTCGCTAGGCTCGTCGATCAGGACCAGGCGTGGCTTGCCGACCATGACGCGGGCCATGGCGAGCATCTGCTGCTCGCCGCCAGACAGGGTGGTGCCGAGCTGGTGCCGGCGTTCGCCCAGCCTGTGAAAGCGGTCATAGATCCCCTCGACCGCACGCTTCTCGTCGCGGGAGGAGCGGCCCTTCACCTGCAACAGCCCGAGCGAGAGGTTCTCCTCGACGGTGAGCCCATGAAAGATGCGCCGGTCTTCTGGCACGAAGCCGACCCCGGCATGGCAGATGCGGTCGGGCGTCAGGCCATCGAGCGCCGCACCGCCGAGCCGAATCGCGCCCTGGCTCGGCTTGACCCAGCCCGCGATCGTCTTCAGCAGCGTCGTCTTGCCGACGCCGTTGCGGCCGAAGATGCCGATGACCTCGCCGGGCGCAGCCTCGATGTCGATGCCCTGGATGACGTGGCTCAGGCCGTAATGGCTGTGCAGTGCGCTGATCTGGAGCATGTCAGTGATGTCCGAAATAGGCGGCCTGGACGGCCGGGTCGGCGCGCACGACGTCGGGCGGACCCTCGGCCAGCTTGCGGCCCTGATGCATCACGACAACATGGTCTGACAGGCTCATGACGAGGCCGATGTCGTGCTCGATCAGCAGCACGGTGACATCGTCTGTCAGGCTGCGGACGAGCTTCGCCGTATCGGCTGTGTCGCCATGGCTCATCCCCTGCGTCGGCTCGTCGAGCAGCAGGATCTTGGGTTCCGAGGCGAGGCAGACGGCGATCTCGAGCCGGCGCTGGTCACCATGGGAGAGGTTGCCGGCCAGTTCGTCGCGCTTGTGGCCAAGCTGGAAGCGCTCCAGCATCTGGTCGGTCTTCGCCATCGCGCGCTGCGAGCGGCGGATCGGCAGGAAGGCGCGCCCGGCCGGCTCCAGCACCTGCGCGGCGAGCCTGAGATTTTCCGCGACGGTGAGGTCGGGAAACAGGCTGGTGATCTGGAAGGAGCGTGAGAGGCCGGCCGCCTTGGTCCGCTCGGGGGCTGCGCCGGTCATATCGACGCCGTCGATCATAACCTGACCGCGATGCGGCCTGAGCGCGCCGCTGATCAGGTTGAACAGCGTCGACTTGCCGGCGCCGTTGGGACCTATGACGGTCGTAATCTTGTGGCGCTGCGCCTGGAAACTGACCTGATCGACCGCCTTGAGGCCGCCGAAGGCGATGCCGAGGTCGCGAATGTCGAGGACGGGCGTCATCACGATACGCTCCCGGATTTGAGGGCGGGCGTCAGGGTCGCGGATTCGGCGAGGGCCGGCCCGGCCTGCTTATGGCGCATCAGCAGCGCCTCGATGCGCGGCCTGACGAAGCCGATCAGACCCTTTGGCAGGAACATCACGCAGACCATGAAGAGCGCGCCGATCACGATGAGGTGGTGCTCCGTCCAGCTCCCGATGATCGATTTCAGGATCACCAGCAGCACCGAGCCGTAGATCGCGCCGATCAGCGTGCCGACGCCGCCGAGGATGACCGAGATCACGGCGTTGCCCGATGTCGCGAAGAACATCAGCTCCGGCGAGACGAAGCCGCGCAGCATCGGGTAGAGCGCGCCCGACAGCCCCGCGATCAGCCCGGCCAGCACATAGGCCGCCATGCGCGCGCGCCAGACTGAATAACCGAGGAAGGGCACGCGCCTCTCATTGGCCTTGAGCGCCGTCAGCACGCGGCCGAACGGAGTGTCGAGCAGGTAGGCGGTCAGCGCGTAGAGCCCCATGATGATGGCGAGCACGACGAGGAAGAAACCGACCGGACTGCCGGCGGAGACCGAGAGCGGTCCGAACCCGATCTCGATCACCGGGATACCGATCATGCCGTCCGAGGCGCCCAGTTCACGGGTGTTATAGACGACCTTGGCGAAGACCTGCGCGAGGCCAAAGGTGATCAGCGCGAAATAGACGCCGCGGACCCGGTTGGCGATCAGCCCGCCGATGATGGCTGCGATCAGCGTGGCGGCGAAGGCCGCGGCCATGGCGAGCCAGAAAGACGGGACCTTCATCAACGTCAGCGCCGAGACATAGGCGCCGATGCCGAAATACAGCGCCTGTCCGAGCGAGAGCGCACCGGAATATCCCAGGAGCAGATCGACAGAGAGCGCGAGCCCGGCGAAGATCAGCGCCTCGGTCCCGAGCCGCAGATAGAAGGTGTCGCCGGTGGCGGCGCCGATCGCGGCAAGCCCCAGCGAGGCGAGGACGAAGAGCAGCGCGAGCAGATGGCTCGCCCGCATGGATTGCGTCAGCCGGTCATGCATGGCCGAGCCTCCCAAACAGGCCCTGCGGGCGGAAAACCAGAAAGGCGACCATGGTCCCGAACACGATCGGGTCGGTCCAGACCGGCGAGATCACGAGGCTCGCCAGCGCCTGAACCTGCGTCAGCAGGAGCCCTGCGACGACCGCGCCCCAGA
>FWWL01000705.1_pt1 | contig 89265 bp, 76 predicted proteins | sample 2228331 | NCBI WGS metagenome assembly FWWL01 (sample SAMEA103939775, study PRJEB20133) | metagenome | reverse complement strand
CAGCGGGGCGAGGAGCGGTACCTGCCGCTCTACGAGGCGAAGCTGGTGCACCAGTTCGACCACCGCTGGGCGAGCTACGGTGGGCCGGGCCGGCTGGGCCAGCCGCCCGAAGCGGGCGGGCCACCGTACCTCGAGCGTGCCCCGCGCAAGGCTGACGAGGCGGTCGAGCTGACGGCGGAAGCCAAGGCCGACCCGGAGCTGGTGGTGTTGCCGCGCTACTGGGTGGCGGAGCGCGAGGTCGAGGCGAAGCTGGCGGAGAAGGGCTGGTCGCGCGGCTGGCTCCTCGGCTGGCGGGATATCGCGCGCAGCACGGACGAGCGCACCGTCATCGCCAGCGTCATCCCGCGGGTAGCGGTGGGGGATACGTTCCTCCTGATGCTGCCCGATATCTCGCGCCTCGAGTTCGTACCGTGCTTGCTCGCGAACCTCGATGCCCTCCCGTTTGACTACGTGGCCCGGCAGAAGGTTGGCGGAACACACCTCAAGTTCAACGTGACGAAGCAACTCCCCGTCCTCCCGCCGGACGTCTACGCGCAGCCGTGTCCCTGGTATCCGGGGCAGACACTGGCCGACTGGATCCGGCCACGGGTGCTCGAGCTCGTCTACACCGCCTGGGACCTCGCGCCCTTCGCGCGCGACCTTGGCGACCAGGGGCCGCCGTTCCGCTGGGATCCGGCACGGCGAGCGCAGCTGCGGGCCGAACTCGACGCCGCCTTCTTCCTGCTCTACGGGCTGGAGCGGAGCGAGGTGGAGTACGTCCTGGGCACCTTCCCGGTGCTGCGCCAGAACGAGGAGCGGGCCTACGGGGAATACCGGACGGCGCGGCTGGTGCTCAGCGCCTTCGACGCGCTCGTCACCGCCCGCACGCTCGGCGAGCCCTACCGCTCCCCGCTCGACCCACCCCCGGGCGACGAGCGGGTGCGGCACGGTACGGAACCCCGAGACGGCTGGCGGAACGAAGGAGGAGCAGGATGAAGATCGGCACCTTACTTGACCAGATCGACCTCGGCACGTTGACCCTCCCGGAGTTCCAGCGAGGCTACGTCTGGAACCGCCAGCAAGTGCGGGCCTTCATGGACTCGCTCTACCGCCGGTATCCGGTCGGCAGCTTGCTCGTCTGGGTCACACGCCGGTCCAGCGCACCGCTGCGGTCGGACGACGCAGCGGGCAGCGACACCGTACACCTGCTGCTCGACGGCCAGCAGCGCCTGACGACCCTCTACGGGATCGTGCGCGGGCGCCCTCCCCGCTTCTTTCAGGGGGATGCGAGCGCCTTTACTGGACTCCGGTTTCACGTCGAGCGGGAGACGTTCGAGTTCTATGCCCCGCTCAAGATGCATGACGATCCGCTTTGGGTCGACGTGACCGAGTTGATGCAGTTCGGTCTCAGCCCTTTCATCGCGCGTTTCCAGCAGTTTCCTGACGAGGTAAATCGTCTACCCGAGTACCTCGACCGCCTCAATCGCCTGCGCTCGATCCTCGAGATCGACCTCCACGTGGAGCAGATCACCGGAACGGACAAGACGATCGAAGTCGTCGTCGAGATCTTCAACCGGGTCAACAGTGGCGGCACCAAACTGTCGAGCGCTGACCTGGCGCTCGCGCGACTCTGCGTCAACTGGCCGGAGGTACGCCAGGAACTCCAGAAGAGGCTGAAGAAGTGGCAGAGCCACGGGTTCACCTTCCGTCTCGAATGGCTTTTCCGCACGCTCAATACGGTCGTGACCGGTGAGCGCTTCTTCGACAAGCTGGTGGAGCTGCCGCCAGCGGAGGTGCACATCGGCCTGCAGCGCACCGAGAAGGCGATCGACCTTCTCCTCAACCTGATTTCGTCGCGGCTCGGTCTCGACCACGACCGTGTCGTGAGCGGTCACTACGCGCTCGCGGTGCTCGCTCGCCACCTCCACCTGCGCGATTTCGCCCTCGCTGATGTGCATCACGCGAACAAACTCCTGTACTGGTACATCCACTCCGTCTTGTGGGGACGCTACACTGGCTCGACCGAAACCATCCTCGCGAGCGATGCCGCCCTGCTGGATGGGAGCCTCGACGACCTCGACAGGTTGATCGAAGCGCTGCAACGGAGCCGGGGAACACTGACCGTCCGTCCGGACGACCTTCGAGGCTGGAGCCTGGGCAATCGCTTCTACCCGCTGCTCTATCTTTTGGCGCGCGTCGGGCACGCAGTCGACTGGTGCACCGGTGTCAACGTCTCGCATTGGTTGCTCGGTCGCAGCAACCAGTTGCAGGTGCACCACATCTTTCCGAAGGCGCTCCTGGCCCAGGCTGGCTACCGGAAGGAGGAAATCAACGCGATCGCCAACTATGCCTTCCTCACCGCGAGCTGCAACAACAGTCTCCGCGACCGAGACCCGGCTGAGTACCTCCCGGAAATCGAGCACAAATTCCCCGGGGCCCTCGAATCGCAGTGGATCCCGATGGACCGGTCGCTCTGGCGCATCGAACGCTACCGCGAGTTTCTCGCCGTGCGCCGTCAACTGCTCGCCGACGCGGCGAACCGCTTCCTGGACGGACTCCTCACTGGAACGGTTCCCGCTCAGGAAGTCGCGGAGCCGGTGTTGGCACGCCCCGAACCGGTCGTCCTCGGTACCATCGTCAGCGACGAGGAGGAACGGACACTGCGTACCTGCGCAGAGTGGGTCACGGAGCGAGGACTGGCCGAAGGCATACTCGGGTACGAACTCGTCGAGCCTGGAAGCGGCCAACTCCTCGCGGTGCTCGACCTCGCCTGGCCGGAGGGGTTGCAGGCAGAGCGGAGCGAACCGGTCGCGCTCCTCCTCGACGAGCCAGAAACCGTCGTGGCACTGGCCAGCCGCGCTGGTTTCCGCTGCTTCACGAGCGTCGCGGACTTCCAGGAGTACGTGCGGAAGGAGATTCTGGGCGAGGAGCCCGTGACCGTAGCGAGCGACCCACAGGCCACCTGATCCACGGAACGCCACGCATAGTCCTTCCGATGCGGTTCAGCGACGGGATCGCGCACCCGTACCCACACGCCCGGCGAAGGAGGCATCGCCAGTGGCTGGCCTGCATCCAGCCGGGGCCACCAGCCCGTGCCCTGCCGGCCCACCCGCCAGCAGCCGAAGGCTGCCGGCGCTCCCCTGCCGGTGCGCTGGCGATCGTGGCCAGTCCCGCAACCGCTCACGCCTGTACGACACGTGTTGCCGAACGCGGACACGGCAGGACGTGCAGCGCAGGGCGGACCGTGCGAGAAACCACCATCCACCGCGGTCGCGCTCGTCGCACGGGCGCGAGCCACCCGTGGACAGCACGAGAGCCAGCGACGAGGCCGGGCGCGGCCCGGAAGCAGCTGACCTCACCGGACTGCGCCTTCGCGCCACCGATCATCCTCCAGCCCCGGGCGATCCGGCCCTGATCGCCCGGGACGGTCGAGTGCTTCCGGTACCGAAAACGACACGCCACATCTCCGGCGGGTCGACGCGCCCGTATCCCTCGGATCGGTTACCGCTCCGGCACCCAACTACCGGAGCCAGCGCGAGCGGCGCTCGGCACGCTCGCGCCGCATTCCCAGGATCCCGCACGGACAGCCTGAGGCGCGACGCCTTATCGCGTACGGACGCAGATGCTAACATTTGTGTAGATCGAGGCCTGCGTGCATCCTGGAGACGAGCAGTGGGTGCGCAGAGGACGACCGACGCCGCATCAGCAGCACGGGCGAGCAGGGGGTCGAGGAGCCATCGCCTCACGCCTCGGCCTCGGTCCGAGACAGCGCTTCCCCAGCAGCGAGCCACGCCCGGATGCGCTCCAGCGCGTCCTGCAGAGCGCTGCGCACCGCTTCCTCGTCCAGGAGGCCCTCGCTCCGCCAGACCAGCACCGCCTCCAGATCGGCGACGATCTCGTCTGCCTGCGGGCCCAGCCGGTGCGCGTCCCAGCCCGGCAAGATCGCCTCCACCAGCTCGTCCCAGGAGCGTTCACCGGCGAGGAATGCAGCGAGCGCCCTGGCAAGCTGCTCGAGAAAGGATCGTTCGTCCATGAAAGACGCTCCTCACGAACGTCGTCGCGTCGAGCCGAGCGAACTGCGGCGCCTCTTCCGGGAGAGCGGGCTGCAGGAACAGTACGAGCGCGGCGAGCTGACCGAACAGGTGAAGCGGAGCCGCCACGTCGCTGACCCGGCTCACCCATTCTCCTGCAGCCACGCCGAGGTCGTGCGGCTTTTCGACGGTGACCGCAAGGTCGCGGTCGTCCACCGCTACCGTCGGGACGACGGGTCGCTCGCGGCGAGCGGTCTTCCCGATCCGAAATTCCTCCGGATCGGCGACGTGCTCTCCAGCGCAGCCGAGTGACCGGTGCCAGCCACCTGGCCGATAGCCAGCCACGCTGCACGGACCGTCCAAACCATCGTTCGGAGCGCAGCGCCGCCGAGGGACGCCCGCGTCGCCCTCGAACGGAAACGCGGGCGAAGTACACCCCACCCCTACGGGACCATGGCGGACAGCGCGGTGCGGCGGTCGATCGCACACCGCCGGCTGTTGACCCTCGATCCACCACCGCTCCGGTAGGGGTCGGGTGTGCCCGACCCGAAGGGCCGGGAACCGGCATACGTACCCAGCGTCTCCCGCGTGGGAGGGAGCACGACCGCGTGCCGCACCCTCCCAGGTAACCCTGAGCGCGACTCCCGTGCAACCGTACACACGCCGGCAGCCAGAACCGACTGCAGCCCCCTCCCACCTTGAGCACGTCCCTTTGTCGCAGGCTCCACCCGTTACCAGCGCCGCACCCGCATGCGACCCGGTTCGACCACGACGAGCACGCCGCTCTCGCGATCCACAGAGGCGAGCGCTCTCCGTATGCACTCGGCGACGTGCTGAGGACTCGATACGCTATTCAAGCGTGCGAGCACGATCGAGGGGCAACCGGGGAGACGTGCAGCGAGTTCCGCGAAGTCTTTATCGGCGGTGACGATGACCCGGCCCTCGCGAACGGCAAGCCCCACGACCTCGGCATCGGTCGCACCCCGGGCGACGGTGCCGACGGCGCGCACGTCGTGGCCACCCTCGACCAGTATCTGGATGACCGACCGGGGAATGTTCTCGTCGACGAGCAGTTTCATCGAGGTACCGGGTAGCCCCGCTCGCTGCGCAGGACTTCGGCAGCATAGGACAAGCAGGCTCGGATATCGGCTTCGGTGAGGCCAGGAAACTCGTCGAGGAGCTGCTCGATCGTCCAGCCCGCTGCCAGCAGGTCGAGCACCTGCTCGACCGCGATCCGGGTGCCGCGGATGACCGGCTTTCCCGCGAGGACGGCTTCGTCGATCGTGATCCGCTCGTGCCACCGGCTTTCGCCTGCTTCGGTCATCGCCCGACTCCTCGTCAACCCGGCTGTCCAGCAGGAGGATGATAACGCACACGAGGAGCGGAAGGCGCGGCTCCCGGCTGGGGGAATCTGGCGTCATTGTCCACTCCTTTCTACGCCGACGGTGGCTGGGACATCCGTACTGACCGAATCCTAGCACACCGCGTACGTACAATGTTAATCGGCAAAAGGGTCCGGTACAGCGGCAGGCGATGGCCAGCCGGAAGCGGACCGTCCAGGCGCGGCACGCCTCGCTCCTACGGGATCTTGGCGGACGGCGCGGTGCTGACGGTCGCCCAACGCCCACCCGCGTCCAGCCGACCACCGCCATCCCTGTAGGCGTCGGGCGTGCCCGACCCGACAGGTCATGCTCGGAGGAACCGGTACACGTCGCCGCGCGATCCGGTGTGGACGGGCGAGGCACGCCTCGCCCCTACAACGAATTACGGGCGACGCGTGCGTCGCCCCTACACGGTTTGGACGGTCGGGAGCGGTTGCCTGCCGATCGGCCCGCGGCCCCTATCGGCCACCGCCGTCCCCTGCGTCCCTTGTAGGGGTCGGGCGTGCCCGACCCGATGGGACACGCGTGCCTGACCCGCCCGGCCCGGAAGGGCCGGGGAACCGCACCCGTTCCCACACCATCCTGCGTAGATGGGTGCGGCATGCGTGTGCCCCCTCACCCCCGGGCCCCCTCTCCCGCACCGCGCGGGAGAGGGGGTGCCGAGCGGAGCGAGGCGGGGGTGAGGGGTATCCCACGGGCGGCGCCTGCATCGCCCCGACAGGATGTGACGGGCGAGGGACGGAGGCCTGCTCATCGCCCACCGGTGCCGGACCGACCACCGCCGCCCGCTGTAGGGGTCGGGCGAGCCCGACCCAACGGGTCAGGCGTGCCTGACCCGTCCGGCCCGATAGGGCCGGCAACACACCCGTGATCCCGCGCCGACGACACGGCCGAGCGTGGCACACCGCGGCACGAGGCTGGTGCGAACCTGCCGCGACGGTTACACGGAGTTGGGAGCACGGCTCACGGACGAGCGCAGTTCGCACCCCGCCCGGATCGTCTCTTGCACGTCCGCCGAGAACGCTCGGTATACTCGCTCAGCGAGCGCGTCCCGCACCGATGGGAAGACCAGTATTCCCGTGGCTTTCCGATCCTCAAGACGGAACGGGAACGCAGTGGAGGGAAGGCAACCGGTGTCGTCTGTCTTCGCGCTGCATCGTCGCGTCCTCGCGGACTACCAGGACTTCATCCGTGCCTTCGTCATCGCCCGCGACCCGCGCATCCAGGACGAGATCCACCGCCTCCTCCTCGACGAGCAGCACCTCTGGCCAGAACCGCTCGTCCAGCTCTCCCCCGCCTACCGCCGCGACGCGACGGTCGACAACCTCGCTGCTGAAGGGGTGCTCCACCCGACGACCGCCCAGATCTTCCGTCGACCCGACGGCCAGCCGATCCGTCTCTATACCCACCAGGTCCAGGCGATCCGCGCCGCCCAGCAGGGCCGTAGTGTCGTCGTCACGTCCGGTACCGGCTCCGGCAAGAGCTACTGCTACTTCATCCCGATCATCGACCTCGCTGCCCGCTACCCGGACGAGCCCGGCCCCTTCGCCCTCGTCGTCTACCCGATGAACGCGCTCGTCAATTCGCAGTTCCACGCCCTCACCGAACTCGCGCGCCGGTACCAGGAACGGACCGGCCGACCCTTCCCCCTCCGCTTCGCGCGCTACACCGGCGAGACACCGAACGAAGAGCGCGAGGCGATCCGTCGCAACCCACCCCACCTCCTCCTCACCAACTACGTGATGGCCGAGCTCCTCCTCGATCGTCCGGAGGACGCACCACTCGTCGCGTCGCGACCGGACGCGCGCACGCCCTTCTTCCTCGTCTTCGACGAGCTCCACACCTACCGCGGCCGCCAGGGTGCCGACGTGGCCCTCCTCGTCCGCCGTCTGCGCGCCCGCCTGGAGCGCCCCCGGGTCGTCCACGTCGGCACCAGCGCGACGCTGGTCGCGCACCGCGAGGCGACTGCAACCGAACGGCGCCAGGTGGTAGCCGACTTCGCCTCGCGCTTCTTCGGCCACCCGATCGCTTCCGACGACGTCATCGAGGAGACGCTGGAACTCGTCACCGAAGGCGCCGACCTCCCCGGGCCGGATGATCTCCGCGCTGCCCTGGCCAGTCCGCTCCCGACTGATGTCGACGGCCTGCGCACGAACGCGCTGGCTCGCTGGCTGGAACGCGCGCTCGGCGTCGAGCTACAGCCTGACGGCTCGCTCCGCCGCCGTACACCCCGCTCGTTGAGCGCCGTCGCCAGCGAACTCGCCGAACTCACCGGTCAGCCGCGCAACCTCTGCGAGGCCCGCCTGCGCGAGCTCCTCGAGACGGCGAGCAGTCTCCGCCGTGCCGACGGGCAGCCGTTCTTCGCCTTCAAGCTCCACCAGTTCATCTCGCAGAGCCACGCCCTCTACGCCACGCTCGAGCCCGCCGCCCAGCGCCGCTTCGCGACCGAACCGCGGGCCAGCGGCGACCACCTCCGCGCCCCGCTCGCCTTCTGTCGCGTCTGCGGCCAGGAGTACTACCGCGTCCTCGTCCGGGGGGATCGGCTCGAGCCCTACCCGCCCGGTCTCCCGCTCGACGATGCTGACGCCCAGCCAGGATATCTCGTGCTCGCCGAAGCGGTGCCGGACTGGTCGCTCGAGCGCCTTCCCGACGACTGGCGCGACGCGCGTGGCCTGCTGCGATCCACCTGGCGCGAGCGCGTGCCGCGAGCCGTGTGGGTCTTCCCGAACGGTCGGCTGGCCGAAGGCGAGGCGGAAGGCGCGCTCCCCTCCTGGCTCCAGACCGAACGGTTCTGGCTGTGCCTCCACTGCGGCAGCTGGTACGGCACACGCGAAGGGGAATACCAGCGGCTGACCTACCTGGCCAGCGAAGGACGGAGTTCGGCGACGACGGTGCTGGCAGTCTCGCTGCTACGCCACGCCCGCGCGCTGGGCGGCCGCGACAAGCTCTTGACCTTCACCGATAGCCGGCAGGACGCTTCGCTCCAGGCCGGGCACTTCAACGATTTCGTGCACGTCGCTGTCCTGCGCTCGGCACTCCACGCGGCACTGAGCGAGCGTTCGCCGCTCCGCTTCGACGAGGTCGCCGATGCGGTCGTCCGCCAGATGGGGCTCTCGCTCGCCGACTACGCGCGCCAACGCGAACTCAGCGAGACAACAGCGGTCGCCCGCGAGGTGCGCGAGTGCTTCCGCGACCTGACCGAGTACCGGCTCTACGAAGACCTCCGGCGTGGCTGGCGCGTGGCCCTGCCCAACCTGGAGGACGTCGGTCTGCTCCGGATCGACTACCTGGGACTCCCCGAACTCGCCGCCGACGAGGACGCCTGGCAGGACGTACCCGCCCTCGCCTCCCTCGACCCGGTCCGCCGCGAGCGGGTGCTCCGGGCCGTGCTCGACCACTTCCGGCGCGCTCTCGCGCTCGATGCCCCGCTCCTCCTCGACGAGGATCGCCAGCGCCGCCTGCGCCGGAGGGCCGAGGAGCTGCTCAACGAGTTCTGGGGGATCGATCCGAGTAGCGGGAGCCTGCGCCGGGCCGCAGTCTTCGTCTGGCCTGCCCCGAGCGGCGACGACGAGGACGCCCGTAGCCTCGCCCCACGCACGGCCATCGGGCGCTTCTTCCAGCGCGAACTCGGAATCGACAGTACGACGTACAGCCAGCTCGTTCCCCGGCTGCTGGAGCAGTTGGCCCGGCACGGGCTGATCGCGCGCGAGGAACGCAGCGACGGTTCGGTGGCCGTCCGCCTGCGGCACACGGCCCTCCTCTGGTGCCGCGGTGACGGTACGCCGGTCGTCGACCTGGTACGCGAGCGCGCCCAGCTCAACGAGGACGAACGCCGGGCCAACGCGTTCTTCCAGCGTTTCTACCAGGAAGCGGCGCGCGAACTCGCCGCCCTGGAAGCACGCGAGCACACGGCCCAGGTGGTCGCACCCGGCGAACGGATCCGCCGCGAGCGGCGCTTCCGCTGGACGGAGGACGACCAGCGCGACCCCTCGCTCGGCCGCCGGCTTCCCTACCTCGTCTGCTCCCCGACGATGGAACTGGGAATCGATATCGCCGACCTCGACCTGGTTCACTTGCGCAACGTGCCGCCGACGCCCGCCAACTACGCCCAGCGGAGCGGCCGGGCCGGCCGGCAGGGCCAGCCGGGTCTCATCCTGACCTTCTGCGGCGCACTCCACGGGCACGACCAGTACTTCTTCCGCCACCGCGAGGAGATGGTCGCCGGCGCTGTCCGTGCCCCCCGCCTGGATCTGGCGAACGAGACGCTCCTCCGCACGCATATCTTGGCCGAGTGGCTCTGCGAGACCGGTGTCGCCCTGCACGACTCGGTCGAGTCGGTACTCGATATCGAGCGCGAGCCCGAGTACCCGCTGCGGGACGCGGTACGCGAGCAGCTCCAGCTCGCGCCGGCCCAGCGGCAGCGGCTGCAGCGACGCCTCGAGCGCATCCTCACGCCACTCGACCAACAGGAGCTGGCTCGGGTCGGTTGGTTCTCCGACCGCTGGCTCGAACAACTGCTCGATTCGGCACCCGAGCGCTTCGACCGAGCGTTCGACCGCTGGCGCGAACTCTACCGCGCCGCGACCGAGCAGCTCGACAGAGCGCAGCAGCTGCTCCGCACCGCCCGGTCGAGGGCCGAACAGGACGAACTGGTACGCCGGCAGGCGGAGGCCCTGCGGCAACGAGACCTGCTGCTCCAACGCGACGTCGCCCGCGAAGAGAGCGATTTCTACCCTTACCGGTACCTGGCGACCGAGGAGTTCCTGCCCGGCTACAACTTCCCGTCGCTGCCGGTGCGCGCCTGGGTACCACGCGGCGAAGGGGAATTCATCGCCCGGCCGCGCTATCTCGCAGTCACCGAGTTCGCGCCCGGGACGACCGTCTATCACGAGGGAGCGAAGTGGCAGTTCGCTCGCTTCTTCGTCCCGATCGGCGCCGGATCGCTCGAGCAGCGCGTCCTCCAGCGCAAGCTCTGCCGCGCCTGCGCGGCCTGGGCCGAGTCCTACGAAGACCGGTGCCCGAACTGCGGGCAGGAGCTGGCCGGGCAGGCCGTGGAGATCGTGCGGATGCTGGAGATGCCCAACGTGCGCCTGGAGCGGCGCGAGCGCATCACCTGCAACGAGGAGGAACGCCAGCTGCGCGGTTACGACGTGCGCGTGGCTTTCCGCTTCGCACCGGCAGAAAGCGGTGTCCGCTCGCTCGCTGCCGACGTGCAGACGCCCGACGGCCAGCCGCTCCTGGCGCTCCGCTACGCACCGGCTGCGACGCTCCTCACCCTGAACCGCGGCTGGCGGTTGAACTCCACACCGGACTTCCTCGTCGATCTCGCCACCGGCGAGGTGGTGAGCAACGAGGAGCAGCGAGGCCGTGGACGGCGCTCCCGCACGACGCAGATGGGCGAACTGGCCCGTCTGGCACTCGCCGTGCAGGAGACGCGCAATCTCCTGCTCCTCCGCCTGCTCGACCCACAGCTGCGCGAGGACCCGGTGCTGCGGACGACGCTGCGCATTGCGCTCCACCGCGGACTCGGCCAGGTCTTTCAGCTGGAGGAGACCGAGCTCGCGACCGATGAGATCGGAAGCGGTGAACACCTGACCCTCCTCTTTATCGAAAAAGCCGAGGGTGGCCTCGGCGTCTTGCGGCGGCTGGTCGACGAACCGGATGCGCTGGCGCGCGTGGCCCAGGAAGCGCTCCGGTTCTGCCACTTCGCACCCGACACCGAGCGGCCGGACTGCGACGGTGCCTGCTCGGAGTGCTTGCTCACCTACAGCTCGGCACGGCTGGCGCGGTACCTCGACCGCTTCGCGGTACGACCGGTGCTCGAGCAGCTGGCCGCGAGCCGGGTCGAGCCGCGGACGGGAGAGCGCCCGCGCGCCGAGCAGTTCGCCTGGCTCTCCCACCGCTGCGAATCGTCGCTCGAACGGGAGGTTCTGGAATACCTCTTCGACCACGGTCTGCGACTGCCCGACGACGCGCAGAGAGTCGTGGAGGAACCGCGTTGTCGAGCCGATTTCTTCTATGCGCCGAACGTCCTGGTTTTCGTCGACGGGCCGCGGCACGATGATCCGAGCCAGCAGCGTCTCGACGAGCGGACACGCCGGAACCTGATCGCGCGGGGCTACCGGGTCATCGTGCTGCGCTACGAGCAGTCACTCGACGAGCAGGTCCGAGCCTATCCCGAGGTCTTCGGCAGTGGCCTGGGCAGCGCCGGCTCGTAGGGGCACGGCGTGCCGCGCCCGTCCGCACCCAAGGTGCGGCATACGGGTGCACGAAGCTGGCCCTGACGGGCCAGCCGGGTCAGGCGCTGCCTGACCCGTACGGGATGAACGGCCGTCGAACGGCGACCACGGTCGCAGTCCATCGGCCACAGTCGATGCATCGTCCCCGGCCCTGTAGGGGCGAGGCGTGCCTCGCCCGTCCGCGCCAAAGGCGCGGCAATGGCATCCACCGTTCGCCCACCCACGGTCTCCCGACGACCGGAAATGCCGGCCCTCCGGGCCGGATGGGTCAGGCACGCCTGACCCCTACAGGGGAAACAGCGGGCATCCGAGACCGACGGTGGCCTGCGATCAGTCACGGTCGCCACATCGTCCCCCGCCTTCGTAGGGGCGAGGCGTGCCTCGCCCAGCCGCGCCGCCAGGCGCGGCAGATGCGCCGTACGGTGCTCGCCAGCACACGTGCACCGCGACAGGCCGGCGCGGGATTGCCGGCCCTGCCGGGCCGGACGGGTCAGGAACCACCCGTCAGCGCGCCCAACGCGCCGAAGAACGCCGCCACTACGCACACCAGCGTCAACAGCCCCAGGCAGCCGATACCGCCCAGACCGAGCACCGCGCCCCAGCTCCCGGTACGCCCTTCGGCCAGCACCGTGCGCCGCGCGAGGAGCCCGGAGACGATCGGCACGACGACCCAGATCGGCAGCACCAGGCAGCCGAGCACACCCAACGTCACCGTCGTCAGCAGGGCCAGCAACGCCAGCACCAGCCACCAGCCGACCAGCAGGACAGCCCCACGCGCCAACCGCCCCGCGTAGGCGTGGCCGACTCCGAGAATCCCGAACCAGCCGAAGACCGCTTCCAGCGCCAGCGCGATCCATCCGGCTGTCTCCACGTCCACTGCCCGAGCCCGCTGCTGCCAGCCAGCTACCCCGCGCGGTTCCTCCATCGTCACCCTCCACTCGTGTGCTGCGTCGAGCGCAGCATGGCACGGGCTGACCGGAAAGGCAACCGATTGGTCGAGCGGAAAACGCACGGCCGTTGAGCGTCGGAGAGCTCGGCCACGCTGTCACGCGGAGAACCGGAGACAGGGGCGCACCAGCGTCCGACCGTTCGCGCTCACCAGCGGGCACCGCACCGCCCGGCCGAACCAGGCGCGCGATCGAGCGCGGCATGCAGCGCTCAGTGCGAGGCAGCCAGGAGCGTCGCCGGACGCTGTGCGCGCGCCACCGCCAGCACGTAGTCGGCGACCCGCCCCGGGATGTCGACACCGGTCGGTGCGATCGAGTTGCGGAACTCCATCGTCGCGTTGACCTCGTTCACCAGATAGCCTCGCTCCGGATGCTCCAGCACGTCGACCGCCAGCACACCGCCACCGACGACCCGTGCCACGCGGCTGCACAGTTCAGCCAGCTCCGGTGTGACCGGGCAGTTGGAAGCCGCCGCGCCCCGAGCCGTGTTCGTGACCCAGTGGTTCGAGCTCCGATAAATGGCGCAGATCGTCTCCTCACCGACGACGAAGGCCCGGATGTCGCGCCCCGGCTTGGGCACCCACTCCTGGATGTAGATCGTCCCGTGGTGGAACCCACCGAGCAGCCGCTTGTGGCGCAGCAGCTCCTCGGCTGCGCGCCGCGAGTTCACGCGCGCCAGGAGGCGCCCCCACGAGCCCAATGGCGGCTTGATGACGACCGGATAGCCCAGCTCGTCGGCAGCCGCCAGCGCTTCCTCCGGACTGAAGGCGACCATGACCCGCGGCTGGGGAATGCCGGCGCCGGCCAGAAGCGCTGTCGTGCGCAGCTTGTCGTTGCATACCTCCAGAACACGTGTCGAGTTGACCACCGGAATACCCCAGGCCTCGAAGACGCTCGCCACGTGCAGGCCCCGCTGCTGGCTCACCGAACGGCCGACTACAACGTCGTACTGCGGCGGCGGTGCGGTGACCTCCAGCCGCATCGTCCGGTCGAGGATACGCTCGACGACCGCACCACGTGCTTCGAGCGCGGCGATCAAGAGGCGCTCCTCGGTTCGCAACAGGCCATAGACGATACCGACTCGTACCCGCTCCACGACGATCCTCCGACTCCACCAAGCTCCAGCCACATCAGCACGACGAGACGAACAGCGGATCAGGCCGAACGTTTCGTCCCGCGTTTGTGTGGCTGCGCTCCGTGGGTCGTCTGGAGCCGGGACGCAGCGATCGTCGGCACCGGGGACACGTGCCGAATCGGGGAAACCGGTCCGGAGACAGCCGCGAGCCCGGCCAGGAACGTACCGGGCTGGCTGCACCCGGTACAGGCCGGCGCTTCGACCACACTTGCCAAATGCTCGCTGCCGCTCCGTTCCATGCGTAGTACTCCAGAAAACTGAAAACCGCTCACCCCGGCGGGGGCGAGCGGTGCCGTCTCGCGGTACCACCCCGCTTCGCCGCGCCCTCACGGGTCGCGGCCTCGACCACTCGGCCGCTCGGCCGAGTGCAGCCCGATAACGGGGGCTACCGTCGTCGCCTACCCCGCGCTCCGCGCGGATCGGGACGCAGCTCCGAGGCCTTCTTCCCCAACGGTAACGGGCCGCCTTCCCACCACCCGCGGCTCGCTGGACCGATCCCGCTGGGTACTCTCCTCTTCGCCGCCTTTGCGGCGCTCGGTTGTTCACTGCTCTAGCATAGACGAGAACACGCTATCTGTCCAGAGCCGGAACGAGAGAGTCTCGACGGACACGGCGGGCAAAGTTGCGCTACCTCTCGCGGTCCGGCGTCGTCTGACCTGTCCGCCGCGCCAGCACCGGCACGTGCTGGAGAGCCTGCTGTACCTGCGCGCTGCTTCCCCCGACACGGTGCCGACGATGTGCCTCCGTGACTGACCGCCTACCATCCTCACCCCCGCAGACCCAACCGTTTCCCTGTCGGGATCAGGCGCTACCTGACCCGTCCGACCCGGCAGGGCCAGCAATGTGAGGGAGGGATGCCGCGCCTTGGGCGCGGACGGGCGCGGCGTGCCGCGCCCCTACAGAACGGGAGGCGAGGCACCGACCGCGATCGATCGACGGTCACGGTTGCTGCAGAGTCCCCGTACCCCCCGTCGGGGTCAGGCGTGCCTGACCTGGCCTGGCCCGGAGGCCCGGCACGTGCACCCGTATGCCGCGGGAGCGAGGCGGGGGTGAGGGGTATTCGCCTGGACGAGGCACGCCTCGCCCCTACACGGTTTGGACGGTCGGAGACAGTTGCCTGCCGACGGCCAGCGGCCCCTATCGGCCACCGCCATCCCTGTAGGAGTCGGGCGTGCCCGACCCGCCGGGTCACGCGTGCGTGACCCGCCCGGCCCGTCAGGGCCGGGGCATGAGGCCACCGACCCGTCATGTCCACCCACACGCGCGGCAGGCGGCGGAGCCTCCCTCACCCCCACCCCCTCTCCCACACCCCGCGGGAGAGGGGGTGCCGAGCGGAGCGAGGCAGGGGTGAGGGGTGTCGTACCGCGTGCGAAGGCCCGCGTGGTCGATACCCGCGCCTGGCGGCGCGGACGGGCGACGCACGCGTCGCCCCTACGAAGACGCAGGCGATGTGCCAAGGGTGACCGACGGCATGCGACCGCGGTCGCTGTGTCGGTGTAGGGGTCACGCGTGCGTGACCCTTCGGGTCAGGCGTGCCTGACCTGTCCGGCCCGATAGGGCCAGCATGCCCCGCGCGGGGGTGCCACCCTGCGCACGTGGTGGCATGCCTGGTGCGGTGCGTGTGCCGCGCCCGCCGCGCCCCTACAGGGCTGCCGGCGTTGGCGAGCGCCGCACGATCGTCCGCACCGGTTCCACCGGCACCGGTCGACCACCGTGCCTCCGGTAGGGGTCGGGCGCGCCCAACGCACCAGCTCAGCGGGTCGCCAATCCCAGCCAGCCGGCGGCATCTCCAACGCGGACGGACAATGCACGCCCCGCTCAGGCCAGGTAGACGAGAAACACCTCACCCCGCCGCACCGACGATCCTGTCCATCGGTCACCCAGCCCCGCTCGCTTGTACGGGCGAGGCAGGGGCCGGTATCCGCCAGCCTACGGCTCAGACGATCGGCCGATAGGCCGCTGGATCCAGCGGGACTTCGATGACGAACGGGATCCCTCGCTGGGTCGCTGCCAGCGCCTGCTCCGCTGCCGCAGCCAGTTCCTCGATCGTCCGGGCCACCGTGCCGGCACACCCGCACGCCCGTGCCACCAGCACGCTGTCGATCGGCTCGAAGTCAACCCCGTACCGTGGGAGCCCTCGGTTCTCCTGCCCGATCTGGATGAGCGAGTACGAGCGATCGGCGATCACCAGGACGATCACCGGCGCACCCACCCGCCGGGCTGTCTCCAGTTCCTGGCAGACCATCGAGAACCCACCGTCGCCCAGCACCGCGAGCACCGGCGCGTCCGGTCGCGCCAGCTTCGCCCCGATCGCCGCCGCCAGCCCGTACCCCATACCGGAAAGACCGTTCGACATCCAGAACGTCTCCGGATGCCGGCTCGGCCAGAACTGCCCGAAGAGGTACTTGTGCGAGCCGACATCGGTGGTCACGATCGTCTCCGGCGGCAGCACCCGAGCCAGCGCCGCGACGATCCGCACCGGTGCGAGCCCCTGCGCCGGTGCGCGACTCCGCCCCGCGGCGATCGCCGCACGTTCTTCCTGGATATCCCGGAACGGTCGCTCCCAGTTGCGCGGCGGCGTCACCTCGTCGAGCGCTGCCAGAAGCGCACCGTGCTCGACCAGGAGGACCTCGCGGCGCGGCAGCACGCCAGCCGCCTGGACCGACTCCAGGACCCACAGGATCGGCCGGTGCGCGTGCCACGTTTTGTCGACCTCGACCGGATCGAAGCCGAAGCCGACGATGAGGTCGGCGCGCTGCACCGCCTCGACCATGAGGTCGTCGATCGCCATGCCCCCGACCACACCGACGAAGTCGATCGCCGGATCTTGCTCGTCGACGAGCCCCTTTACCTTCGGCGTCACCGCAACCGGCAGCCGCCAGGCTGCCAGCCAGCGTCGCAGCGCCGGCGCATGGTCCGGGCGCATACCGAGCCCGAGGACGACAAGCGGACGCTCAGCCTCCCCCAGGCGTCGCGCCAGTTCCTCGGCCGCCGCCCGGGCTTCCACCGGCGAGCTGATCGCCTGCACCGACCGCGCTTCGTCGCTCACCAGCCGGGCAGGCTGCACGGCATCCTCGGCCGAGAGCGTGAGGTAGGCCGGCCCAGCTGGCTCGCTCGTCGCCGCCGCCAGTGCCCGCCGGACGACCCGGTGCGGATCGAGCGGCGTCACCGCTTCGCCATGCTTGACGATGGGACGATACACCTCGTGGAGCGGTAAGCGCTGGTGGGTGTGGCTGGGTGGCCAGCTAGCGGGAAGGTCGGCCGTGATGGCCACGAGCGGTTCGCGGTCGAGCCAGGCATTGGCCAGCGCCAGCATCAAGTTGGCCGCACCAGGACCCAATGTTGCGACCGCCACACCGGCCGTGCGCCGGAGTTTCCCGTAGACGCCAGCCGCGATCCCAGCGACCGCCTCGTGCCGGCAGAGGGTGAACCGGATCTCCGACCGGCGCAACGCGTCGATGAGCAGCAGCACCTCGCCACCAGGGAGGCCGAACGCCCGGTCGACCCCCGCTGCGCGCAGCTCCTGCGCTACCACCTCCGCCACCGTCGCCACTGGTCACGCTCCTCTCCACGTTGGTCCGGTGCGTTCCGCGCTCAGCATACCCGACACCGGCCTGAGCGAGTGACGCAGGAGGAAGGCTACGCACGCTCGTCCACGACTCGGTGGTCGCCGAAGAACTCCCGCACACGATCTGCACTCGCGACTTTCACGAGGACGGTCAGCCGGTCACCTGCCTCGATCCGCGTGTCACCCCGCGGGAGCAAGGTCGTACCACCACGCCGGATCGCGATGACGAGCGCATCGGACGGCAACCGAAGATCCTTGAGCGCTCGTCCGACATAGGGTGACGACGATGGAACCGTAACATCGAGGAGAACATGCTCCGTCGTGACCCACTCGAGGTGCCGGACTGCATCGCGACTCGCCCGGCGGTACGCGGCGAGAATACCGCGTGGCGTGACGATCCCCTGGAACTGATCGTTCTCGTCCACAACGGGAAGCCATTGGGAGGGTTGTTCGATGACCCGCTGGAACACTTCGTCCAGCCGTTCCGTCTCTTGGGCTGTGGGCCCTCGCACCACCGAGCGCTCGTCGAGCCGCGCTCCATCGCTCAGCCGCTCACGGAACACGATACCGACGAACCGATCATGGGCATCGACGACCGGTGCAGCCACGAGGCTGGCCGACTCGAGCTGGCGCAACGCCTCGGCCGCCGGCATGCCGAGCCGCAACACGAGCGGCGGCGTTTCTTTGGCATCGCGCACCTGCAGCCCACGCAACAACGGGAAGCTGTACTGGAGCCGGAAGGCCGGGGAATCCGCCCGGCGCGGAACCTGATTCCGGTAGATCGTCTGGTTTCCCACGACGATGCTCGCGATACCGACAGCGAGCATCGCCGGCGCGAGGAGCGAAAGATTGCCAGTCATCTCGGCGACCATCAGCATCGTCGCCAGGGAGGCATGAGCGATGCTCCCGAAGAGCGCCATCATGCCGATGATCACTAACGGCGCGACGCCAGGCGTCCCGGGCACTCCGAGATCGGTCAAGATGCGCCACCATGCCACACCGAGGAACGCCCCGATCACGACGCCTGGGCCGAAGATGCCGCCCGAGCCACCCGAACCGATACTGAATGCCGTCGCCAGGATCTTGACGAACGGGAGCAGGAGCAAGACGCCGAGCGAGATCGCAGCGGCATTCGCCGGATCCATCAGCCATTGCACCCAACCGTAGCCAGTGCCGAGCGCCTGCGGAAACGCGAGCCCGAGCAAGCCGGTCAAGAGGCCACCGAGCGCTGGCCGCAGCCAGGCCGGCAAGGGTAGGCGACGGAAGCCGTGCTCGACACCGTAGAACGTCTTCGCGTAGACGATCCCAACGAGACCACAGAGGATCCCGAGTCCGGCATAGGCTGGCAACTCGCTAACCGACGCGAAGCGGAGATCGGGTTGCGAACCGAAGATCGGCTCCCAACCGAACCAGCTCCCATAGATCGCGAACGCGACGATAGAAGCGAGGAACGCTGGGAAGAGCACTGCCGCCTCGAAGTCGTGCAAGTAGAGGATCTCGGCAGCGAGAACAGCACCACCCAGTGGTGCACGAAAGATCGCTCCGATGCCAGCCCCCATCCCCACCGCGAGCAGGATCCGCCGGTCCGCCGGGCGCAGCCGCAAGAGTTCCGCCAGATACGAACCGAGCCCAGCTGCGATCTGTGCCGTCGGCCCCTCGCGACCGCCCGAGCCACCCGATCCGATGGTGATCGCCGAGGCGACGACCTTGACTGGAACGACCCGCAGCCGCACGCGCCCCTCGCGATGGTGGAATGCCTCGATCGCCGCATCGGTACCATGCCCAGCTGCCTCCGGAGCGAACAGCTGCACGAGGATGCCGCTCACGAGACCACCGGCTGCCACGACGAATGGCACGATCCACGATGGGGGCAACTCGCTCGGCGGCCGATTCCCTTCGGCATAGGGGGCTGGAGGTTCATAGCCACCGATACCAGCGAGGAACCAATGGGTACTCTGCTCGAGGAGCCAGTAGAAGAAGATAGCACCGAAACCAGCGATGATCCCGACGATGAGAGCGAGAAGACTCCAGCGAGCGAGACTCGAACTCGAGCGCAGCCAGATCAGGAAGCGGATCAGGAGCCCTCGCAATGCGCTTCACTCCTCATTCTTCGTCGATGTGGAACCGACCCCGCCACCTCCCTCTTTCCACACTACTCCCAACCCTCCGCTCCCGGCAAGTTTTCAGCACGCACTCGAGCAAGGCTCTCACGGCTCACCCACTAACACGAACTCGATAGCATCCCCCACGCGCACCCCGCGCTCGGCACCGTTGGCGAAGCGGTCGCTCCGCACCACGATGTTCCAGTGGTTCGGCGCGTGCACCCCGTCGAAGCCGACGACCTCGCCGATGATCTCTTCGCCGATCCGGCATGTCATGCCGACCGCAACGATGCCACCCTGCGCGAAGCGCACGAACCCCAGATACGCTGCGCGCGCCACCGGCTTCCCCGGCGCGGCGCCCTCCTCGTCCGTCACGCAAACCTCGGCGATCGCCCCGTCCGGAAAGGCCCGCGAACCGAACGCTTCGAGCTCCAGGTTCCGATCGGGAAAACTCACACCGAGCACCGCAACGACCTCCCCGTGCAGCGGCCGCACCGTGACGAACGGCCGTTCCGGTACGATCCCACGCGCGTACGGTTCCCGTTCCACCATGGTGCCCCCCTTCACCGCCACCCGCGCAGCGTCCCACGCGTCGTATCATGGCTCCGGCTCGGCTCTGGCCGAGCACCCGAACGGTACCGTACGCGACGAACGAGGAGTACGCGAGATGTTCGGCAATGCCCGACACGTCCTTCAGGTCTGGGATTACCACCACGGACAAGCGACCCGGATCGTCGTCAGCGGTTGTCCACCGCTCCGCGGCCGCACGATCCGCGAAAAGCAGGATGACCTCGCCAGCCGCTTCGATCATCTCCGCGCGCTCATCTGTCGCGAACCGCGCGGTCACCGCAATATGCTCGGTGCCTTCCTCACTGAGCCAGAACGCCCAACGAGCCACGCTGGCGTCATCTTCGTCCATCCCGATGGCTATTTCGATGCCTGTGGCGACTCGACCTTCAGTGTCGCTGTCGCCCTCGTCGAGAGCGGTCTCGTTCCCCGCACGACCGACGACGGCGAACAGGAACTCGTTCTCGATACCGTCCTCGGCCCCCTGCCCGTTCGTGTCACGCTCCGCGCCGGGCGAGTCGTCGCGGTCACCATGGCGAGCGGCCCGACGTATGCACTCGGCAACGCCCAGCTGGAGACCGAACTCGGCACAGTCCCAGTGACGCTCGCCTGGGGCGGACTGCTCTACGCCTTCGCCGATGCAACGGCCCTCGATCTCGAGCTCGGTGCGCAGCAGTCACCAGCTGTCCGCGAGCGCGTGCTGGAGATCGGGACGATCCTCTGGCAAGCAGCCCGCGACCAGCTGCGCGCTGACGTTCCAGGTGTCGCGGCTGCGCGCCCGGTCGATCTGGTCACGCTCGTCCAGGAACTCGATGCGGATGGCACACCGCTCCCACCCAGCTCCACCGCCCAGCCGGCCGGCGCCCGCGTCGCCAACTTCTACGCACCGCGCACGATGGGACGAACACCGTCGGGTACCGGTACCGCGGCACGCGTCGCAGCGCTGGTCGCAGCCGGACGGTTGCCCCTCGGTGCACCATACTTCCACGAAAGTCCGGTCGGCCTCCGCTTCACCGCTCGACCGCTGCGCCGCGATGGCGAGGCGATCCACAGCGAGATCAGTACGATGTCCTACTGCATGGGTATCGCCACGCTGGTCCTGCGCGACGACGATCCCTTCCCGACCGGTTTTCTGGTGTGAGGAGGATATCGTGCGAACGCACCAGCCAGCCGGTCGGGTGCCGCAAGAACCGCCCCCTCACGACCAGCGAGCACCCACGCTTCGCCGTGGCGGGCTCTCCCAGGCGAGTGGTACGCGGGCAGCCCGGCCAGCGCACCGGGACAGCACAGCCTGAACCAGCCTGGCTGCACCAGCACGGCTAGTCGCATGCCGCCCACACCGGCAGATCGAGGCGTCCGTACACCGGGCATTCCCCCTGCACGAGGGCTGTGCCGCTGGGGCATACTCGTCGCGGGACACTCCGGGGGAAGGGATGGGGATCACGGACCGTACCGCTGCCGATAGGTCACCAGCGTGCCCGAGCGGCTGGTGCGAGCGCCTCCGTGCCGCCCAGGCAGCGCTCCACGCGCTCGTGGACCTCGACCAGCTCGCCACGAACGTCCGGGCACTCCTGCGCATGCTCCCCCCGAACGTCGAACTCCTGGCCATCCTCAAGGCAAACGCCTACGGTCACGGCTTGGTGCCAACGGCCCGCGCCGCGCTCGCTGGCGGCGCCCGCTGGCTCGGTGTCGCACGCATCGAGGAGGGGCTGGTACTCCGCCAGGCTGGGATCACCGCGCCGGTCGTCGTGCTCGGCCCACCGAACCACGACCGGCTGCGCGAGGCGGTGGCCTCCGACCTCACCATCGCCGTCGGCTCGCTCGTCGATATCGTGGCGGTACGCCGTGCTGCGCTCGCGCTCGGCCGGCGCGCTCGCGTCCACCTCGAGGTCGATACCGGGATGCACCGCTTCGGGGCCGACCCGGTGGAAGCGATCGCTCTCGCTCGCGCGCTCCACCACGATCCCGCCCTGGAGTTCGAGGGTGTGTACACCCATTTCGCGACCGCCGATGCCCCCGACTGCCGCATGCTGCGGCTCCAGCAGGCACGCTTCCGAGCAGTCCGCGAGCGCTTGCTCGCCGAAGGGCTGCACCCGCCGGTCGTCCACCAGGCCAACAGCGCGGCGACGCTCCGCGGCGCGATCGGTGACCCGGATCTGCCCGGTCGTCGGGTCGTCCGGACCGGTATCGCCTTCTACGGACTGACCCCTGACCCGGCCATGGCGCTCCCGCCAGGCGTCCGACCAGCCCTGGAGCTCCGTGCGCGGCTCGCGCGCTGCTTCACCGTCGATGCCGGCGAAGGGATCTCCTACGGCCATACGTACGTTACCGACCGCCCCACCCGTTGTGGACTCGTTCCGGTCGGCTATGCCGACGGGCTCCCGCGCTCCCTCTCCAACCGTGGCTGGTTCCTCGTCCACGGAGTCCGCTGCCCCATCCGCGGCCGGGTCTGCATGGACCAGACGATCGTCTCGCTCGAGGACGTGCCCCAGGCCCAGCTCGGTGACCCGGTCATCGTGCTCGGCAATCCAGCAAGCGGCGCCATGTCGGCCTGGGAGGCAGCCGAACTCAGCGGGACGATCGCCTACGAGATCCTCACCAGCCTGGCAGCGCGCATCCCCCGCATCTACCACCGCGCCGGCGAGCCGGTCGCGCTCGCGGACTCCTTCGGCCTCCTCGAGCGCGACGAGACCGTCACCGAGTAGCAGCGGACTGCCCGGACATGGGAAGATTGTCCCGAGAGAACGCTGCCGCAGTCACGGCGACCTGCCGGCAGCCGCAGGGACGGCAGGCATGGCCGAGCGACCGATCCGCATTCTGCTCGTCGATGACCACGCACTCTTCCGGCAGGGGCTGCGCCAGCTCCTGGCGACGACCGAGGATCTGGTCGTTGTCGGCGAAGCCGCATCCGGCAGCGAAGCGCTCGAGCTCGCCGGGACGCTCGCTCCCGATATCGTCCTGATGGACATCGCGATGCCTGACCTGGACGGGATCGCCGCGACGGCCGCCCTGCACCAGCGGTTCCCGCAGGTCCGTGTCGTCATGCTCACGATGTACGACGCGGTGACGCACGGCGAAGCAGCTCGCGCGGCCGGCGCGGTGGCCTACGTCGTCAAGAGCAGTCGGCCGGACGAACTCTTCCAGGCGATCCGCTCGGCAGCGAACGGCTCCGGACCAACCCGACCGGCCGAACCGCTCCGCTCGCTCGCCCCGGCAACGACCGATGAGGCTGACCGACTGGCCCACCTCGAGCGACGCCTGCGCTGGCTCGAAGAACAGTTCGCTGCACTCGCTGCGCGTTCCAGCGCACCAGCGCTTCCACCCAACGGCCGGAGCGAGGAACGCACCGCAGCAGTGTCGGCCGAGGCCAAGCCGAGCCCACAGCCACCGGACCGACCAGCAGCGGAGCATGCGCCGCCAGCACCTGCAGCAACCTCGGCCGCACCAGTGACGGTGCCGTCCCGTCGTCGCGCTACGCTCCCGGTCGCCCGCCGGCTCCTCCCCCTGTGGCTCGGGGCGATCGTCGCGCTCGCAGCCCTCATGACTATTGTCGTCCTCCGACCCAGCCTGGCCGGACCGGCCGCTCCCTGGATCACGCTGGCCAGCACACTCCTCGCCAGCTGGCTGCTCCTCGCGCTCGCCCTGCCTGGGCGAGCCCGTCCGACGCAGGCGCACGTCGCCCTCCTTCTGGCGATCGGCCTGGTGCTGGCCTGGAGCCTCGCCGTCACCCACCTCGACACCGGGCTACCGCGCGGAGTGGTCACGACCGGCATCCTCGGTGTGTCGCTGCCAGCATTCGTCCTCGCCTGGCGGCGCGACTTTCTGCTCGCCGCGGCACTCGCCCTCGCAGCGGCGACCGGTGCTCCCGCGCTCGAAGTGCTCCTCCCACCCGTTTCGTCCGTCGCCTGGATCACCGCGCTCGTCCTCGCAGCCACGCTGCTGGTGCGCCGCACGCTGCAGACATCCCGCACCGAGGTCGCCTGGGAATGGCTCCCGCTGGCGCCCCTCGCTGCGGGAATCCCGTCGCTGATCGTAGCCGGACACACGGGCGACCGGCTGACGCTGCTCGTTCTCAGCATGCCCTGGGTGGCGACTTTCCCCAGCTGGTGGTGGGGAGTCCGAACGGGCCGCTCCGTCACGCTGCCCGTGACGGGTGCAGCACTCCTCGCACTGGGAACCTTCGGCTGGCTCCTCCGGGCAGCCCCACCGGCGACGCAGGCGGCCAGCTCGGTCGTCTTCGCGCTGTGCGCCGCAGTGCTGGCCCTCCTCCTCTGGCGGGCCGCACCGGACGCCAGCGTGAGCCGCCGGCCGGTCGCGGTGGCAGCAGCGCTCGCGGCCGCGGGCCTCGTCTTCGCGTCCGCCCGTCACCCCGAACCGATCCTGGCACCACTCACCTGGCTCGCGCTCGCGGTCGTACTGGCCAGTAGCGGCCACCAGCGCATCGGATGGCACTGGGCTGCACTGGCCCTCTTCCTGGCTGGCTGTTTCGCCAGCTTGCGGATCGTGCTGTCGCCGCCCGGACTCGAACGGTTCGCGCTCCTGCTCGCCGTCCTCACGCTGGCGACGACGAGCGGGGTGGTGCGCCCTCCCCGATCGTGGGGATATGTGGTCGGCTGGCTGACTGCCGGGACGACCACCCTCGCTGCTGTGCTGATGGCAACGGTGGACGGCCTCCTCGAACTCGCCGCTCTGAGCCTGCTCGCGGTCGGCGCCGTGAGCCTCGCCCGCCTGCACGTGACACGATACCGGCCGGCTCGGCCGGCCTGGTTCTGGCTGCCGGCTGCCCTGGCCGGGCTGCTCGCGCTCGCCCGCGCCCTGGCCGGACCGCTCTCCCCAGCACGACTCGGTCTCGTGCTCGCGCCAGCCATCCCAGCGACGAGCGAACCGGTCATCGCGGCGAGTATCCTCATCGCCGCGGCGCTGGCGATCGGGCGGCTGCTCGGTCGGCGCTGGCGCTGGGCAGCGATTGCCGCCGCGCTGCTCCTCGTCGCCTATACCTTGCCCGCCGTCATTCCCGATGCCGCGCTCGTCGTGAGCTGGCTCGCGCTGGCGATCGCGCTCATCCATGCCCTCGGCGGTCGTCCCTGGCGCTAGGGGACGCCGCACACCGTAACGCAACGAGCTATCACCGAGCGTTCACACCGCGAGAACAGAATAGGCTCTTTCGTCCACCTGCACAGCGGAAATCAAGAGATCCCTGGCACCGTGCACGGCACGAAATTGGCAAACTGTTCTGCGTGGCGAAACGGACCGTTCACGTTCGCCACACGGAACGCGGTACACTTTAGGAACGAAACGAAAGACCTGTGATGAGCAGGATCGAGGAGTGTGCGATGATGAGAGCGACACAGGTCACCGGTAAGCCGATCACCCAGGCACGGCTCCACCAGCGCGTGGTGGAAGAGCTGCTCAAGCAGATCGTCAGCGGCGCGCTCCCGCCGGGCACGGCGCTCCCCTCGGAACCAGAACTGGCCCGGCAGTTCGGCGTGAGCCGCATCGTGATCCGCGAGGCGATCCGCATCCTGGCCGAGAAAGGGCTGGTCGCTGTCCGCCACGGGAGCGGGATGTGGATCCAACCCCCAGAACAGTGGGACCAGCTCGACCCGCAGATTCTCTTCGAGCGTCTCCGCTCCAACCGTGATCCGAGCTGGCTCGAGGAGATCCTGGAACTGCGCAAGATCCTCGAGTTGGCCGCCGCGGAACTCGCTGCGCAACGCCGTACACCGGAGCAGCTAGCCCGGCTCAGCGAGATCCTGGAACGGATGCGCACGGCAGTCTCCGACCCCTCCACCTATGTCAACCTGGATATCGCCTTCCATGAGGCGATCATGGAGGCAGCCGGCAACCGTCTGCTCCGCGAGGCACAGCGCCCGCTCAGCGAGGTGCTCTTCAGCAGCTGGCTCATGACGAGCCGTTCTGCAGAGCGCTTGGCCCGCACCCACGAGGGGCACGAGGAGATCTACCGTGCCATCGCTGCGGGCGACCCGGTGGCGGCGCGCGAGGCGATGCGACGCCATATCGAGCACTTCGAGGACAACATTCGCGCCGACCTCGAGCTGCCGAGCCGCCAGGCCGTTACCGTCGGGAGCAACGGCCACCAGTCGGCTGAGTGACCAGCTCTCCGCACAGCAGCAATCGGGGCAGGCTCACCCGCCTGCCCCGGTTCTCTTGCGCCAGAACCGGGACCCGAAGACTGCCGGTCCAGCCCCGAGTATCCTCACAGCACGCCTGCCTTGAAGAAAGCCAGGACAAAGAGCCCGGCGACGACGCCGAGGGCAAGCAGGATCCCGAGAAACCGCACCAGCCAGGGCGACATCGCGCCCTCCGCTTCAGCCGATCCCACGCTGCTCGGCCAGCTGACGCGTCAAGAGCGCCTGCCCGATATGCTCGCGGTTGTGCTGGATCGCATGCAGCAACCAGCGGAGACCCGTGAAGCTCCGCCCCAGACGGTCGTTCGGCGGCGAAAACTCCTGAACCAGCGTCTCGGCCGTCAGGCGTGCCAGACGCCCGAGCGTCTCGCGCTCCACCTGATCGATGAGGTCGAGGAGAGCGGTATCGCTCGGTGCCTCGTACCGGAACCACCGCTCGCGGTCGCGCTCGATCGTCTCGCCGAGTGCTGCCGCCACGAGATACCGTTCGGCATCGAGCAAATGCCCCACCAGGACGGCGATCGAGTTCATCTCCGGGCCGGGCGACCAGTTCAAGACAATCGGCGTGAGGCCGCGCACGAGCTCTCGCAGCACGTCGTGCTGCTCGCGCAGCGTCGACTCCACTGCTGACCGTACTGCCGCGACGAGATCTGCACTCACCGTGTCCCCCTTCCACGCCGTAGCCGCTCGATCTCCCAGCGCCCGTATCGCTCCGCTTCCTCCTCGAGCTCGCGATAGATCGCCCGGTACCGCTCGTAGCGTCCCGGGTCGATCTCACCAGCTTCGACCGCCGCGCGAACCGCACAGTCGGGTTCGTCCAGGTGCCGGCAATCGCGGTAGGCGCAGGCACCGAGATATCGGCGGAACTCCCGGTAACACCGCCCCAGCTCTTCCGGGAGAATCGCCCACAGATGCAGCACGCCGATACCCGGTGTATCGACCAGAAAGGTCCGCTCGTCCAGCTGGATCAGCTCGCTCGCCGTCGTCGTGTGGCGTCCCCGCCCAGTCGCCTCGCTCACTGCCCCGATACGCAGATCGAGTTCCGGTCGGAACGCTTTGACCAGACTCGTCTTCCCGACACCGGACGGCCCGGCGAGTGCCGAGAGCTTCCCTTCCAGCGCCTGCCACAGCTCGGCGAGCCCTTCGCCGGTCACTACGCTCGTCTCCACCACCGGATAGCCGATTGCGCGGTAGGGCGCGAGCGCGGTCCGTGCCCGCCCTTCCGAATCCAAATCGACTTTGTTCAGGCAAATCACCGTCGGCAGATCTTGCGATTCGGCCACGACCAGGAAACGGTCGAGCATCCCGAGGCTCAGCTCCGGCTGCGCCGCCGCCATGACGACCACCAGCTGGTCGAGATTGGCGACGATCACCTGCGCAGCCTCGCGGTCACGGGCACGCCGGACCAGCGCCCGCCGCCGCGGTGCGACTGCCTCGATCACTCCTTCACCGGGCGCGACGACCCGGACCTCGACGCGATCACCGACGACAACGAGATCCTCGCGTCGCCGCTCCTTCTTCAAGGCTCCACGCACGACGCAGCGGAGCACGCCCTGTGGCGTCAGGACGTCGTAGAACGGCCCGCGCACGCGAATCACGATATTGTCTGGCCACGCTTGGCTGGTGTGATCTGCTTCCTCCGTCACTCCTTCCCCCCCCGTGCGGTCCATGCTGCGCTCAGCGCGACACCTGCACTGGCTCAGCGACCGCTGCCGAGCGGCGCACTGTTCCCACCCGCACCGGCAACGCCTGATAGGCAAGCACCGAGAGCACCCCGAACAGTAGCGTCACCACCGCCGCGTGTGCCAAGATGCTTCCGAGACTCATCCGGCTGAAAACGACCCAGGCACCGGTCGCCGACTGGGCGAGCAGGAGCAGGAGCGCGAGCGTACCGCTCCGCATGATATCCGGCCGCGCGCGGCGGAGTGCACCGTCTCGCCACAGACGCACGACGAGACTCGTCAGGGCCAGCGTCAGGAGCAGCGCGCTCGACCGGTGCAGGAAGACGATTCCCGTTGGGCCAGCGAGGTCCGGCACCAGCTTCCCCTGGCAGAGCGGCCAGTCGAGGCAGGCCAGGCTCGCGTTGGCATGCCGGACGTACGCGCCGAGATAGACTACCGCATACGTACCGACCAAGAGCCCCCAACTCGCCCAGCTGACCGACCCGGGAAGCGCCACGCGCCGCCGTTCCCGCAGCGACTCGCCGCGCGTCAGGATGAGCGCCAGCAGGAGCGCGCTCGCGAAGACCGTGAGCGACACCCCGAAGTGGACAGCCATCACCGGCGGGTAGCGCGGCGCCAGCACGGCCCAGGCACCGAGTGCCGACTGGAGCACGAGCGTACCGACGAGAAGCCCCGCGACGATCCGGGTCTCCCAGCGGGCGAAGACGGACCGGCGCTCGAGCGCGACGAGGAGAAGGAGCGCCACGAGGACCAGACCACTCACCAGCGTCGCGAGCCGGTGGCTGTACTCGATGATCCCTTCCACAGTCAGGGGCGGGAGCAACCGCCCATGGCAGAGCGGCCACGACTCGCCACAACCGAAACCCGATCCCGTCGCCGTGACGGTCGCGCCGAGCAAGAGCACCAGTCCCATCGCCAGAGCGTTCGCCCAGGCCAACCAGCCGATCCACCGCGCTCGCCGTTCCCGTCTCATCGCACGCCTCCCGCCGTGCCGACTCGACAACACTGCCGGAAGGATAACCGAGACAACGCCGTACGACACCTGCACGTGCAACCACCAGCCCTGCCGTGTCCTACCGGGAAAACCGCAGACACAGTGTTTTCGCATTGCCGTATGTGTTAGAGTGAACGTGCGGCGGCATACATGCGACACAACGGCACAAGCGAGGGCACCGACAGAAGACGAGTATTCGTATCGGGGTATGCGACCCACGCACCACGCTGCCGAACGGAGGGAGATCCCCCATGACGGAACCGAATCGCACACGCGTCACGCTGACAGTCGCGGGAATGACGTGCCGGGACTGCGAGCGACGAGTCGAGCAGGCACTCGCGCAGGCGGGAGCCATCGCTCCTCGAGCCGACTGGCAGCGCGGGCTCGTCACCTTTTTCATCGAGCCAGGAGCCGACCTCGAACGGTTCCGCGCTGCCGTCCGCGCCGCGGGCTCACCCAGCCACCTGTATGTCCCCGGTGACGTCACGGTCTCGCCAGGTTCCCGACCTCGTGAGGCAACCGGTTCGTCCCAGAGCTTCGACACCGACCTCCTGATCATCGGCGGCGGAAGTGCCGGCTTCGCTGCCGCCATCGAGGCGCGCCAGCTCGGTGCCCGCGTCACGATGGTGGAACAGGGTATCCTCGGCGGCACCTGCGTCAATATCGGCTGTGTCCCCAGCAAGTTTTTCCTGCGCGCAGCTGAGGTTGCCCATCTCGCTGCCACTGCCCCATACCAGGGAATCCGGACGCATCTAGACGGCATCGACCTCCCGGCGCTCCGCAGCCAGCAACGGTCGCTCATCGCCACGCTTCGCCAGGAGAAATACGAGGAACTCGTCGACTTTTACGGCTGGGAACTCCTGCGTGGCACTGCCCGGTTCCTCGATCTCGAGACGGTTGCTGTCGGGGAGCGCCGCATTCGCCCCCGCACCGTCCTGCTCGCGACCGGTGCCCGCCCAGCGATTCCGCCCATTCCTGGATTACCTGACGTCCCCTACCTCACCAGTACCACCGCGCTCGAACTCGAGCAGGTACCCGGCTCGCTCATCATCCTGGGTGCAGGGTACGTCGCGCTCGAACTCGGCCAGGCCTTCCTGCGACTCGGCACCGCCGTGACGCTCCTCCAGCGGCGGCCACGTCTCCTCCCTGACCTCGACGAGCGACTCGCGACCGGCCTCCAGGAACGGCTCGCAGCCGAGGGGATGCGTTTTGCACTCGGCACGACCGTCCAGCGCGTCGAGCGCACCGCAGGTGGGGTGCGGGTCGTCGCGCTCCGCGCCGGCCGCGAAGAGATCGTCGAAGCCGAAGCACTCCTGGTCGCCACTGGTCGCACGCCGAACACCGAGTCGCTCGATCTGGCTGTTGCTGGCATCGCGACCGACGAGCGCGGCGCGCCCCTCGTCGATTCCACCCTGCGCACCACCAACCCACGCGTCTACGCAGCAGGTGACGTGACGCGTCTCCCGCAGTTCGTCTACGTCGCGGCAGCAGCCGGTCGCCTCGCCGCCCGGAACGCCCTTCTCGGCGAGGAACGCACGCTGAATCTCCGCGCTGTCCCGGCTGTCGTCTTCACCGACCCACAGGTCGCGACGGTCGGGTTCTCGGTCGTCGAGGCAGCGGCCGAGGGGTTCTCGGTCGTTACCGGCTTCGCACCAGCTGCCGCGATCGCTCGCGAGCGCGTGAACCTGCAGGATGCTGGCGGTGTGCTCGTCGTCGCCGATGCCGAGACAGACCGGCTCCTGGGTGTCCAGGCTGTCGCCAGCGCAGCTGGTGAACTGATCGATGCTGCCACGCTCGCTGTCGCGAGCCGTCTGACGCTGACCGATCTGCGCGAGCACCTCGCCCCGTACCTCACCAGCGCCGAGGGGCTGCGCCTCGCCGCCCTGGCCGTGAAGCAGGACATTAGCCACCTCTCCTGTTGTGCCTGAACACCGGTCGTTTCCGCAGCGACCCGAGCAGGCACCACCAGCGACAACAGCGCGGGCGGTCGCTATCCACTGCGCGACCACCCGCCAGCGAGGAGACCGACCGAACGGCGTCAGTGGCGCGCGATGCGCCACGCGAGCAGAGCACCGAGGACGGTGCCGAAGAAGAACGTATGGGCAACGAACTGCACGAGGTCATCAGCCATGCTGAACCAGGGGAAAGCGACCGGCGCGATGACGAAGAAGTTGACGATCCAGAGCGCGAATCCGTAGATCGTCGCACCCACAACCAACCAAAGCGGCTGCTGCAGGAGAGTCCAGGCCCGGACGACCTGCGCCATTACCAGACCGTACACAGCCGAAAGCATCATATGTACGATCAGGCCAGCGACGACCGCACTGGTGAGCGACGAAGAAGGCTCGAGCGTTCCCTCTCCCAACACGATCGCTGCGATCATCCGCAGCGGCGCGAAAAAGCCCATCCCCTGGATCGCAGCAACGATCATTTCGAACATCGCGAACACGATTCCCGCGACGATCCCAGCAACGATCCCGGTCGTGACGACGCTCGAGCGAGCACCCATCGTTGCGAGCGGCCGACTTTCCATGCGTCACCTCCTGCTTCCTCCGCGAAACCAACGCGATCGTCCCCTCGCACCTCTCACCCTAGTCATGGAAAGCGTTCCGCTCCGTAATCTCGCTTACCGAGCGAGCACGTTCGTTGCTCTCCGGCGGAATCCGAGCAGCGAGCGTCTCGTCCCTGCGATCACGATGCCCCCCAGCCGAGGACAACGCAGAGGAGGACGAGCTGCGTGCCCGCCCTCCTGCTCGGTATCTCGGATCGACCGGAGCGCCTGAAGGCCGTGTGCCCCACCCCGGGCCGAGCGAGAACGTTACGATCTGATAGTGATGCTGCAGATACTGCCGCAAGCTCGGATGACGGTGAAACTCGCTGAGCAGCGGAATACCAGCTGTCTCCAGTTGCTTCTGGACACCGAAAGCCGCTGCGCAATAGGCACACGCCCCCGCCACGCGTTCACGCAACGCCAGCAGCAGACGGTGCGCAGGATTCTCCGGGTCCACCAGCGCAGCGGCTGCGACTGTCCCCGCGCCGTCGAACACGATCGTCACCTCGTCACGCGCATCAGCGAGTTCACGAGCGAGCTGCAGACGATTGACGACGCGACCGAACCCCTCATGCGTCTCCGGACTGGCCAGAACGACGACAGCGACGCGAAGTCGCTCGTTGTTCACGGGACACCTCCGGCAGTACAGACCGACACTGGCAAGGCGCACTGCCCTGCCCTCTCATGCTGGTACGCGGCCAGCCCGCGAATCCGTAATCACGGTTACAGAAGAGCCGCAATCGAGCACGCTATGCCTCGGATCCGGCGATGCACCCGGCCAGGGACGCCACCACCGAGCCACCTGGTCGCTCGCGTCGCAATGACAGGGGGCGTAGGATGCACGGCAGCGTTCTCGATTCCCGGAGGCTTCGACGCAGCATGAGCGATACTTCCCTGGCGCGCCGGCGGACGTTCGAGTACCTCTCGATGATGGAGATCTTTCGCGACCTCACAGCGGAAGAACTCCAGCAACTCGACCAGGCACTCGCTGCAGTGATCTACCACCGCGGTCAACTCATCTACCATCCGGACTCACCAGCCGAGCGTCTCTTCCTCCTCAAAGAGGGGGAGGTCGAGATCTCCCGTCTCAGCCCAGAGGGAAAAAACTCGTCCTCGCACGCCTCGGCCCCGGATCGCTGTTCGGCGAGATGACCATCCTGGGGCAACGCCTGCACCGCAGCTTCGCCGAAGCGCTCACCGATTCTCTGGTCTGTGTCATGACACGGGCACACGTCGAAGAACTGCTCCTCGGCGACCCACGCATCGCCCGACGACTGCTCCAGATCCTCGGTACGCGCCTTGCGGAGGTCGAAGATCAGCTGGAGGAACTCGCCTTCAAGAGTGTCCCCTCACGCCTGGCTGGACTCCTGCTCCGTCTCGCCAATCGCCGCGACTGGCGAGGTCGCCAGATCATCGATGGGCTGACGCACCAGCAACTAGCCGAGCTGCTCGGCACCTACCGGGAAACCATTACGACGACCCTCAACAGCTTCCGCGACCGGGGTCTCGTCGAGATCGGACGTAAACGCCTCGTGTTGCTCGACCCGAAGGCGCTCGAACGGATCGCCCAGCGCGACGGATGATGCCTGTCCGGAACGGACTCAGCTCGCGAGAATCAGTTAATCGCGGCACGCCTGGAGCCAGCGGCGTGCTGCGTGCCAACCCAGGAGCTTTCGGCAGGTATGTCGGTTCGGAACGAACGAACTCAGTGCCTGTCCGCTCCCGGCACGATCCCGAGTAAGCGGAAAAACGCCTCGATCTTCTCCAAGTCCCACGCCGTGAGGTCGACCGTTACAGTTACGGCGACCTCGACACCACCCGCTCCGGCCAGCTTTCGCTCGAGCACCGGCGAGACTCGGCCTGGCTCAGCCGAGGGCGCTGCGCTCGCTGGCTCAGCAGTCTCTGCAGTCTCACCCTCCACAAGCCCGCTACGCTCCTCCACCAGCAGCGGCCGCAACGCGCGCACCTGCTCCTCGATGTCGGGTGCCAGGATGAGCCGCGAGGGCTGCCCGCGAACGCCGCGGCGGAACACCCCCAACCCTGCCTCCTCTGCGAGCTTGAAGAAGAAGGTTCGCGCTTCCTCGACCCGGTTCCGCGGCTGGCCCAGCCGCATCTCGACTTGCCACACCCGCTCCACCCACGGACCGTCGATCACGGCGAGCCCCTCACGGAGCGCCCGCTCGATCGCTCCACCGTACGGTGGATAGCTGAGGACCGCGCGGGCCAGTTCGCGCCGCCGCTCAGCGGCATCCGTGGCATAGGCGAGGCGCCTCCCCGCCTCCGTCAAGCGAATCTCCGCATCATCGCGTTCGATCAAGCCAAGCTGCTCGAGCGCATTCAGCGTCTCGCGGAGCGGCTCGCCCCCGCCCAGCCGGGCCTCCAGCACGCTGCGGTCGACCCCACGCCCCTTCGCGTACTCGAGCACCTGGAACAGCAAGCGCGGATCGGTTCGATACGGCAGCAAGATCTCCATCGCCATTCCTCCAGCACCATCGCTCACGCGGTTATTCTAGCAGAACTGCACGCGACCCAGCAAGCTATCGCCCCACTGCTGTTCCAGCAACTCAGCACGCATGATCTCCTGCGCATGCATGTTAACGCGAGAGCGCGAGTTTACGTGTTCGCACACGCGCCGGCGCTGCACTTAAATACACGCGTATCGAGCACGCGTGAGGAATCGCTCGAGGGAGTACGTCCGGCGACGGTGTGCCATACCGTGCGCGGTGTGCGCGAATAGGGCACGTGTCCCAGTCGCTGTCCCTGCAGCGAACACGCACACACTCGATCGGGGCTCGTGCTCCTGCGGATCTCGTTATCCGCCACGTGCCAGCATCTGGAGCACGGCAACGCTTCGCCGCACTGGAAGAATCTTGCTGTCGTCGTGCGCGGGATGTCCAGCACGCAGCGTGCGCCGATGACCGTGTTGCCTCCGCGCTGTTGCCGCGTCCGCTTTCGCTCGTGCTGCAGTGTGTCCTTCTTATGGAGGGCAGTGTTCGACTGCCCCCAGGTGCAAGCAGATCACAGCGAGAGCAGCCCAGCCACTCGCCGCACACCGCTGCTGGCTAGCTGCAGCAGGCGAGGACACGCGAATGGGTTACGTCAGCTGCGGGCTCCAGGCCATGACCTGCTCCGAACCGCCCTCTCATGGCAGCGACGGCGATCACCGGCCACACAACGCACGCGGCGCCCAGCGCGCGGCCCTGCTCGAGCGCACCCCATTGCGCGGACAGCAACGGCGAGCCCTCGCCAGGACACGTTGTAGCGCGGCCACCGACCGCCGCAGGGCAGTGTCGCCGGCACGGGCAGCAGGAATGGAGTAATCGCGGAAGTACGTGCACCAAAGCTGTCAGGACTTGACTCCAGTGTCACGTGGAACTATACTGTGTCAGCAGCAGAGCGCGGGAAGGAGTCGCCGTATGGCCGACCCGCCGGCCGAAGCAACCGCGCCGCCAGAACGGAGCGGCGAGGATACCCGGCGCCGCGGCTGGTTCTGGCACTGGAACACCATCATCACGCAGTTCGCACCCTTGATCGGCCTCAAGGGTGTGGGGTTGCTCAACTCCTATACGGTCTGGACCGATCGTCGCGAGAACTCACCGTACCGGGGCTATGCGTTTCCCTCCCAGCAAGCCGAGGCGGCCTTCTACGGCGAGGATCGCGGTGAACTCATCACGATCAACAAGATTCTAGTGGCGCTCGATCTTATCGAAATCCGCAAGGAGATGGTGACCCGGACTGACGAGGCCGGCCGGCGCTGGCGTGTCCCGCACAACTTCTACCGCGTGAAAGATCGCCCAGAGGGTTTCGTTCTCACCCCCGAAGCCGTGCTCCAGGTCGTCGAACTCGCCGCCCGCGACGACGCGGTCTATCGCTACATCCGCCACATCTTCTCGCCGCGCTTCGCACCGATCGACCGCGAGAACGTCTGGCACCAGATCCTGCCAGTCGTCCGCCGGCATCCCCTTTGGCAAACACTTGCTGCCCGCGCCGCTGCCGAGGACGCGCGCTTCTCCGCCCGCACCCGCGCCGGCCACGCACGCCGCAAAGCGGCTGCCCTGGAGCAGGCACCTGCTGCTCCGACCGTTGTTGCAGCGAGCGACGACGGTTCAACGACCGATGTTGCACCGACCAACGGTGGTTCACAGGCCGTTGTTGCAGGGAGCGACGATGGTTCGCAGGTCGAAGCCCCAACCACAGTTGGCCCGTCCAACAGAGAGGAGGCAAGCAGTGTTGCTCCGACCGACACGACGTATGACGAATCTCTTGCGACGACTACGACAACTGCTGACCCGATCAGCGACGGACCGCCACCCGATGCGGCCGGTCCGCTGCTCGAACCCTCACCGGAGGTCGTCGCCTGTTACGAGGCAGCCAACGCCCGGCCGGCGTCGCCGCTCGAGCGCTCGTTGCTTGCCGAACTCGAACGCGAGTTCGTGCCCCTCGCTACCGCGCGCGGTGAGCGATCGGCTGACGTGGTCGTCGCAGCGATCCGCGAGGCGGTCGCCAGTGGCTCCCGGTATGTCGCACCGAAGCGCATCCGCGAAATCCTCGCTCGCTGGTCGCGCCAGGCCGTTCGGTCGCGCACTGCGCCCACCCATGGACTGACGCTGCGCGGGGATGCAGCCGCTCCTACCCAGTCGGGCGATCCGCGAGCGGGTCTGGAGGGTCTCATGGCGCCGGAGACGCTCGATCGTCTCGTCGCGCTCCTGGAAGAAGCGGTCGCGGCCCGGCTCGTCCGGACTCCGCCGATGTCCTCCGCATCGGCTGCCCCCTCGTCCCCTGTCTCGGTGCCTGCGGAACCTGCGGCGGGCCTCGCGCCCCTCTGGTCGCTGGCCCAGGAGCATCTGAACGAGCGGTTGCCTCCCGCTGTTTTCGCCGAGTGCATCCGTCCGGCTCGCCTGCTGGCAGTGCGCTCGGACGGGGAGGTCATGCTGGGGGTACCGAACGCATCGGTACGTCGCAAGCTCGAGCGGCACTGGCTGCCATCGCTCGAGGACGTGCTAGCGACCCTACTCGCCCGCCCTGTTCGGGTTCGCATCGTCACGTTCGCTGAGTGGGGAGAGCACGATGCGTCTTCGGCCTGATCGCTACCAGCCCGTCTCGAGTGGTGCGCTCCGTCCAGTGCCGCGATTCGGTGGCATCGGCGGAGGTATGGGCGCCTTGCTGGAGAGATCGCCAGGTCGCTCGGTCGCCAGCCAGCAGCCGGCCGCGGGTGCGGGTCTCGTTCGGCAGCAACGCCCGCTCTCTCGTGATCGCGCGGTCGCCAGCCGAACGTGCCGGCGCCTGGTCATGACAGGCCGAACGGGCTGGGCATGCCTGGGCGTGCACCACCGGCTGCCGGCGACCCGCGGCGCGGGTCGAGCAACTGTTCCCCGATCCTGCGCACCGGTCGATGCGGACTGTCCAGCGCTGCGCGGGCCGGCAGCGGATGCCGATGCTGTGTCCAGAGGATCTCGGCTGCCGCTTCGGCGAGTTCGCGATCGGGATGCACGACAGCTACAGCCAGGATCGGCGCGATCTCGTCGGTCGTCATCGCCTGGGCCAGTGCCCACAGAGCATCGCTCCGGATGCTGACCGGGACGGCTTCGCTGCTCACCAGGGCGATCGCGTGCTCGCGGGCGTGCGGATCGCTGCGCAGCGCGAGCTGCCACACGGCACGGCGTGCACGCTGGCTGCGGTCCTGGACCCAGCGATGCCAATGCGAAAGGAGAAGGTCCGGAGCACGTCGTGCTGCGGTGGCGACCGCGAGCCCGCGAACGGTGTCGTCGGGATCCGCGAGGGCGATCGTGAGGAGCCCACGCTCGATGCGAGCCGGTAGCCGGATTTCCCGATTCGGATCGGCAAGCAGAAGCGTCAGTGCCACCTCCCGTGCAACCGCTGTGCCCTCCCGCAGAACGCGCGTCGCGACCGTTACCAGGGTCGCTGTGCCTTCTTGCTGCAGGCGTACCCACAGGGCGAGGGCAGCGTTGCTCCCCGCCAGCCAGACAGCGTTGGCGAGGAGCGCTTCCCGATCTATACGGTCGATGACGACCCAGGTGGACCGATCCCTCCGCCAGCGCAGGAAGTCGTCGCGGTAGGCGAGGAGCGCGGCTGCGAGCAGGCTCGCCTGCGGGCTGGGCAGCGCCGGGAGGACGAAACGCCGCAGCCAGCGACGCCCGGCCGGCGTCGCCAGTCCCGCAGCGAGGTCGGTCGGTTCGATCCTGGAGATATCGGAGAGGACTCGATGGTGCTGCATCTGCTGGTACTTTTCCTCCTCCCCGAGTGTACGGCGCCGCTGGCTGGAGCTGCAGCATCGCGCTTTCCTTCGCCTCCAGGCTGGGGCGGCGCCGGGTGACTGGGTCTGTCCCGACCGGTTCTCCGTCCTCTGGTACCATTCCGGCCGGAAGGCGAGCCGACGCTTGACGAAAGGGCTGGACGATGTCGACATCGCGAGAGCTACCACCGAAGGCGGGAATGCGAACGGAGAAGGAACGACTGTCGCGCCGTGCCCAGCGCAAGCTCGAGGCCGAACGACGCGCCCGCCAGCGTCGTCTCCTTTTCATCATCGTACCGGTCGTCCTTGCTGTCATCGCAGCGGGGATCGGGATCTGGCTCAGCCAGCGCAGTGCCGAGCAGGTCGCGGCTGTCCAGATGCCGGACGTCTCCAAGTACACCAGTGTTCCGCACGACGGTCGCATACTCGGTGACCCCAATGCACCCGTTCACGTGATCGAATGGGGTGACTACCAGTGCCCAGCCTGCCGGAGCTTCGAGCAGCGCTTCTTCCCCACCATCCTCGAGCAGTACATCGCGACCGGCAAGGTGCGCTGGGAGTTCCGCGACTTCGCGTTCATCGGGCCGGAGTCGACTCGGGCTGCTGAGGCGGCCTACTGCGCGCTCGACCAGGGGAAGTTCTGGGAGTTCCACGCTGCGCTCTACGCTAACCAGACGGGTGAGAATGTCGGCTCATTCAGTGATCGCCGCCTGGAGGAGATCGCCCGCGTGGTCGGGCTGGATGTCGACGCCTTCCGGAGCTGTCTCCGTGACGGCACGCACAAGGACGACGTCCAGCAGATGGTTCGCGAAGCCCAGTCGCTCGGCGTGCGCGCCACGCCGTCCTTCAGCGTGAACGGAAGCGCACCGTTCACGATCTCGAGTCTCGCCGATCTCACCAGCCGGATCGAGGAAGCGCTGCCGTGAGCGTGCGACCACGTTGGCTGCTGCTCTCCATCGTTCTCTCCCTGGTGGGCAGCGCGGTCGCTGGCTACCTCACTGTCGTTGCCTTCGACGATGCTCTGCTCGTCTGCGGGATCGGCGATTGCTCGACCGTTCAGAACAGTCCGTACGCCAAGATCGGCGGGATACCGATCGCTCTCCTCGGTCTCGGGATGTATCTCGTGCTCCTGGCACTCGGCATCGCCCGCTGGCGCTGGTGGCAGCAGCGCGAGTTCCTCACCAGCGCCGCCGCGGGTATCGCGCTCGCTGGCACGCTCTACTCGGCCTATCTCACCTACCTCGAACTCTTCGTCATCCACGCTATCTGCCAGTGGTGCGTCACCAGTGCCATCCTGGTCACCGCACTCCTCCTCGTCGAGGGCTGGGGATTGAGCAGGATCCTGCGTGGTGACGCACACCGGGCGACTGGTGCGTCGCCGGGAGCACGGTCGCGCCGTCAGCAGCCCGCACCGTAGCGAGCGAGCAGCGCCGTCCGACTCATCCAGGCGCGTCCGGGCCAGGCCCGCTCGCGGTACCGGTCGGCCATCTGCCAGCCGAGCGGATGGTAGACCGCGATCAAGCCGATGAAGAAGAAGCGCTGCAAGCGGTGATACCAGGTCGGCGGCAGCGGCTGCACCTCGAAGCCCAGCCGCCTACCGGCCCGTGCGAAAAGCGTGATCCCGACCAGTGCCCGTACCTCGCCGAGTTCTCCGCGTGCGATCTTGCAGGCGAGTTCAGCCAGGTCCAGGCGTGCCAGACGCAAGAGGTCCCAGGGGAGCTGCGCACCAGCCAGGGAGAGCGCCAGCAGCCGCCGGTTGTCGAAATGGAGCTCCACCACCGGGTCCCCCGGCTGGATGCGCGTCCCATCGGCCAGCACGGTGGCTGGACCCCGGTAATGGACGATCCGGTAACGGAAGAACCCGCCTGGTCGCACGTGGCGCGGCCGCCAGACGAGTTCCGTCAAGCGCTCCCAGCCGAGCCAGACAGCGAGCACCCCGATCGCCCGGCCGCCGCCTGCCCGGCCGAGCCGGATCAGCCACCAGGGAAACGCTTTCAGTAGCGCCAGTGCCGACCGACGCCGAGTTCGGCGAGGAGCCAACGGAGGAACGTCGTGACCAGGCCCAGCCGGAGCGGGAGGCGGTGCAGCCGGCGCGGCGACGTCGCGATCCAGCTCGTCGTCAGGTGGCAAACCGGAACGCCCCTTCCCTGGAGTCGCTGAAGAAACTCTCGGTCTTCCGCGATCTCGAGCGACTCGTCGAACCCTCCGCTGCGTTCGAACCATTCACGGCTACAGTACAGCATCTGTGCCCGGATGCGGAAGTAGGTCTTGCCGATCTCCATGAGCTCGAAGAACCAGCGGTCGAAAAAGTCGGTCGTCTCGGCGATGACCCGCACGCTCCCCGCTGGATAGCCGATATGCCGGTGCGCGATGATCTCCGCTGCCAGTGTTGGTGCCATCACCGAGTCGGCATCGAGGAAGAGCAGCACGTCGCCTCTCGCTGCTGCCGCTCCGCGATTCTTCGCTCGGCTACGACCGGGCCGTGGCTCGCGGATCAGCACGATCCGGAGCGGTGTCACGTGCACGGCCAGCGACTCGACGACCGTCGCGGTGTGGTCGGTCGATGCGTTGTCGACGACGATCGCTTCCAGCCGCTCGAGCGGCCAGGCTTGTCGGGCGACCGACCGGAGCGCGCGGCCGATGTACGCTTCCTCGTTCCGTGCCGGGATCACCACCGAGAGGTCGATCCGGTCGTCCACGCCGTGCCTCGTCTCAGTACGGCCAGTCCCGTCCGATGCCGGCCAACGCGAGCAGCCAGTGCAGCGTCGTCACCAAAAAGCCGATCCGGAGCGGCCAGCGATGCAGTCGCCGGGTCGAGGTCAGCACGGCACTCTCGGTGACGAACGCGACCCGGTAACCAGCATCCCGGATCCGCCGCAGGAGGTCATAGTCCTCGGCGACACGGAGCCGCTCGTCGAAACTGCCCACTGCCCAGAAGACGTCACGGCGCACTGCACAGAGCTGCGTCGGCACGCGTACCCGCTCCTTGAGCCAAGTCGCCAGGAAGAAGAAAGCACGGTCGAGCGGGTCGTTGGAATCGGCGACGACCCGGAGACTCATCGCCGCTGCCCCACGGTGGAGATGCGCGAGGACGCTCGCCACCATCGTCGGGGAAAGACGCGAGTCGGCATCCAGGAACAGGAGTACCCGACCGCGAGCCAGGCGGGCACCGCGGTTCCGGGCCCGGCTCACGCCCGGTCGCGGCTCGCGCACGACGCGCAGGCGGAGTTCCGGATGGTGCTGGGCGAAGCGGCGGGCGACGGCAGCTGTCCCATCACTCGAACCGTTGTCGACCACGATGACCTCGAGTCGCTCGACCGGCCAGGCTTGCGCGAGCACCGAATCGAGTGCGCGGACGATCGTCGCTGCCTCGTTACGAGCCGGGATGACGATGCTCACCTCAGGGCGTTGCGATCGCTGCCGCATAGGTGACCGGTTCGCCTCCCCGTTCCAGTTCGCGTGCCAGAGCATGCAAGACCTGTCGGCAGACCGGTGAATCAGGCGCCCCCTGCGGGTGGAGAAAGACCGAGATGCGCTGGGCTCGTGCTCGCCAGGGAGCGAGCAGTCGGGCGCCGAGCTGGGCCAGTTGCTCGTGCAGCCAGGGGGTTCCCATGAAGCCCATCCAGGGGGTGACCAGTCGGCGCTGGTCGCGGACGTCGACGAGGAACAGCATCTCGACCAGGTAGGCGAAGCCGAGTTCCGCGAGCAAGCCCGGCAGTTCCGTCGTGTGGAGCCACCCTGGTGGACAGAACCCGACTGTCTCCAGGTCACAAGCGGACAAGATCCCGCGTCCAGCAAGCAAGCGAGCCCGCTGTTCCGGCCACTCCAGGCTCGCGAACTCGGCAACTTCCCGGGCGAAGAGCGCCGCCCGGGCCACGGTGAGCGGGTCGCCCCGCCAGCGGCCGGCCCGGGCGTGGGTGTAGCCGTGGAGCACGATCTCCGAGCCGTTGGCGACTTCCTCCTGCAAGAGTTCGACGAGTTCCGGGAAGTGCCGTAGATCGTCACGGCCGTTGTGGTACGGGATCACGAGCAGGCTGCGTGGCCGGGCACCGATCGCATCGAGTTCCCGCAGCAGCCAGCGGGTTTCCTCGATCCATGCCGGTGCGACGTCGTGCACCGAGACGAGCACCTGCCGCTTCATGCCCCTCCCCTCATCCCGGCGCATATCATACGGCAGGCCGATTGCGCCGTGATTCGTGGTCGCCAGCGCCGTCGTTGCCCGCAAACAGGCGAGTACCCGCCGACCAGAGCGGGACCGTTGCGGAAGATGAGCAGACCGGCTGACCAGCAGCTGGCCATGCTTCGCCTAGCCGAGCGTCACGCGTCACCGTGCCTGATGATCCCATCGCCGGGGCTGCTCGAGCCCGGGTCGCGGGGCCGGAGAGGGCGGTCCGGGCCGTCGCTCGGTCGGCTAGCGGACGCACGACGAGGGTATCGACGAAGCTGTGGTCGGGCGGTCGCCGTCGCGATGGCTGCGGGACCGTCTCGCACTTCCCGAAAGGCATAGGACCAAAAGCGAGCGCACCACTGGTGCGCTCGCTGCCTCGTTGAAGGTGACGCGAGCAGGGCACTGGCTTCACCGCTGCCTGGCGACGCGGCGCTTCACGCTGCGCGAACTGCCGTTACGTGCAAGGACCTTGCGTCGTCTGGGCTCGCTCGGTCAAGAGGTCGTTCCCCGCTGGTTGCGGAGGTCGATCGTCACGAGCGGGGCAGAAGTCGGCTGGGGACTCCCGAGTGGCCCCGGTTCGACGGTGATTGCCAGCGTGCCGAGCTGGCTCGGGTCGCCGATCAAGGCGATGCGGCTGGCTGAATCGGGCAGCGTTCCCATCGGGACCGGTGTTCCGGACGGGATCGCCCATACTTGATAGACCGTTCCCGGCGGCGGGTCGGGCAGACCACGCAGGTCGATCACGAGAACTTGGTCGCTCGGGAAGTAACGGACGTGCGCGGTCACCGATCCGGACACGACTCGATACTCTTCTCGTTGAAGTTGGTGCAGCAGCGTCACGTTCCAAACAGCGAGCGCGATGACAGCGACCACGGCCACTGTCGCGAGCCCCCAGCCGAGTACCGCACGCTGACGGAGCCAGGATCGCCATCGCTCGAGTCGTGACGGAACGGCTGGCTGGCTGGATGAGCGGACCGCTCTCTGCAGGCGGCTCCGGAGCCTGCTGGGTGGTTCTCGCTCGGGAGCAGCGAGTGTGAGTGCGAGAGCTGCGATACGGTGCCGACTGAGTTCGGTTGCGCAGGTGGTGCACGTAGCGAGGTGGGAATCGACGAGTGCATGCTCCTCTGGGGTGAGGATACCAAGCGCATAGCCAGGCAAGAGCTCGCGGATCTGGTCATGGCTGGATTCGGTCGTTGTCTGCATCAGTGAGCTCCACTTCCCCGTTGCTCGAAGACGCGCCCCAAACGCTCCAGCGCGAGACGGAGCCGGCTCTTGACTGTTCCTAGAGGGATGCCGAGGAACGTCGCGATCTCCTGATGCGTCAGTCCAGCGAAGTAGGCCAGTTCGATAATCTGGCGCTGTTCCGGCGGGAGGGAGGCGAGCGCCTGCAGGACTGCCGACTGCTCGAGCCCGTCGAGTGCTTCCTCCATCGTCTCGCCTGGAGCGAGAGGCATAGTGACCGCGTCGAGGTGGAGAAGTTGTGGCTGGTCCCGTCGCCGGCGAAGCAGGTCGATCGCCTGGTTCCGCACTACGGTGAGCAACCAGGCGCGAACGGAGCCGCCACGTACTGTTAGGGTTCGTGCGTGTTGCCAGAGGGCGAGAAAGGCATCCTGGACGACCTCCTCCGCTGTCGTCGCATCCCCGAGGATCCGGTATGCCAAGCCGAACGCTTGTCAGCTGTATCGGTCATACAACTGGATGAGTGCCTCCTCATCGCCTTGCGCAACGGCCTGCAGGAGCGCGGCCTCGTCTCCGCTCGACATTACCAGTTGTTCTCTCCCTCATGACGTCGTGGGGTGGCTGCTGGATCACCACCGTGCGGACACGACCCAGTGTAGCAGGGCCAGAGACCGTCCTGGGAGACTGCGGCAGTGATCCGCCGGGATGGTCCGTGCGTTTCCCTCGTCGAGCGACGTCTGCCTGATGGGAACGGAGGGGAAAGCTGGAAGCGAGCGGATCGTGAGAGACCAGTGCCGTTGGAAGGTTGTCGGTCAGTGAGGAAAGGACGGGAAGCCATGCAGTGTCAGAGCATACAGGACATGCTCTCGATCGCGGCGACAGCGGAAGCTCTCGCTGTCACGGTCATCGGGGAAGCGCTCGCTGCTGCAGAGCGCGGTGACCTGGCCTTGACCGAGGACGAGCGGGTGTTCCTGCGGGCCGCGCGTGCAGCCGAGCAGGCGCACTACGAAGTGCTCACAGCTGCCGGTGCGCAACCGCTGACGCTCGTCTTTACGGTGCCCGATACCCGTGCGGTGAGCGATCCGGTCTTGCTCCTCCGGACAGCGATCGGGCTGGAGGAGGCGTTCATCGCCGCCTACTGCGCAGCTGCCCAGCAGTTCGCCAGTCTGGGCCGGGCCGATCTAGTGGGTGTCGCGCTGCAGATCGGCGGTGTTGAGGCCGAGCACCGGGGGCATCTCCGCTTTTTCGCGAGTGCCCGCGGCGCCGTGACCGGTGTACCGAACGATGTCGCCTTCGAGAAGGCGCTGTTCACGAGTGTTGGGGCGGCAGCTGATGCGCTGGTCCAGTTGGGCTGGATCGGTGGTACGGGTCCCGAAATCCGGTATCCGGGTCCGGGCGCGATCGATACACGCGGCGTCAAGCAACTGCGCCCGTGAGGGTGGAAGCGATACCGACTCTCTCGATGCAAGGAGGAAAAGCAATGGCTGGTGAGTTGACCCTTCCTGTCTCCCTACAGGAGCACCGCTTGACTCGACGTGGCATCTTGCGCGGGACGACAGCGCTCGGAGCAGGGCTCTTGCTGGCGCGTCTCGGTCTGCTGCGCGCTGTGGCTCAGGAAAGCGAGTCCGTCAAGCAGATCATCGATATCGCCGCGACTGCCGAGACGATGGCCGTGACGCTGCTCGGTGGGGCGATCGATCAAGCACGCAAAGGCGCATACGATCGCCCGATTCCGGATGCCGTGATCCAGATTCTGGAGGCCGCGCGCGCGGCCGAGCAGTTCCACTACGAGTACCTGACTGCTGCCGGTGCTCAGCCGATTACCACCACGTTCAATGTGCCGGATACATCGATTCTCACCAGTTCCAACGCGCTCTTCAAGACGATCGTGACATTGGAGGGTGCGTTCATCGCTGCCTACATCGCGGCTGCCCAGCAGTTCACGCGCCTCCAGCAACCGGAACTGGTGAAAGTCGCCTTCCAGATTGCTGGTACCGAGGCCGAGCATCGCGTTCTGGCCAACTTTGCACTCGGTACCCGGCCCGCGAACGATGTGGCCTTCGAGCCGGCGCTCTTCCAGTCCGTTGCCCAGGCGGCTGGGACGTTGCAGCAGCTCGGCTATATCGGTGGGCGAGGCCCAGCGGTGACCTACCCCGGACCTGGTACGATTCTGCGTGACCTCGTCACGGAGCGCACTCCCGGCGGACCGTCCGCTGTCTGCGAGCCAGCCCAGCCCGGCCGCGGCCGGATCGTCCCTCCAGCCGATGCCCTGCGGCCTGCCCAGCCGAAGCCTGGTGCGATGTTCTTCCCCGAAACGAGACACAATGTGAGCGGTGCGTTCCTGCAGTACTGGCAACAGTACGGTGGCCTCGCGGTGTTCGGCTATCCCCTCAGCGAGGAGTTCGAGTTCGAGGGGCGACGGATGCAGTACTTCGAGCGAGCCCGCTTCGAACTCCATCCTGGCGCCTGGCCGGAACGCTGGGATGTGCTGCTCGGCCTGCTCGGCCGCGAAGTGACCGCTGAGCGTCAGAGCGAAGGACCCTTCCGCTCCGCCGTACCTTTGCCGGGTGCTGCCGTCTGGGGACGTGACACCATTACGGAACGCACGACCGCAGTCTATTTTGCCGAAACGCAGCACAATCTCGCGCACGGGTTTCTCCGCTACTGGTGGGAGTATGGTGGGCTGCTGATCTTCGGGTACCCGATCAGCGAGGAGTTCCGGGAACGGAACCGCGATACCGGGAAGGAGTACGTCGTGCAGTACTTCGAGCGAGCCCGCTTCGAGTGGCACCCAGGGGAGTGGCCGGAGCGCTGGGACGTGCTCCTCGGGCGACTCGGCGCAGAATTGCTGAATCTGTAGCTTGTTTCGATATGCGATACTGGCGGCCGTGGCTGTGCGCGGGCCGCGGCCGCTTCCCTATTGCGAGCGGCGTTCCGAGCGGCATGGCAGCAGCGAGCAAGTGTGGGGCTCACTGCTTCCGATCGCTCACGCGGAGACCCCTCGATCGATTCACCACTGTCGTCTCGACAGTGGCCAGACGGGTTTTCCTCGCTGCCAGCATCACGTGGTCCGACGCGGCCCCCTTGCCGTACTGGTGGCGTCATCAGATAGCATGCGGTCGAGTTCGGTTTCTCGATGCGAGGCTAGAGAGGGAGGTGACGACGATGTTCGTTCCAGGGCACGAGTATCGGCGGGAGGATATCCACCGGCTTCTCGGTAGTCAGCGTCAGAACGGGATCGTCACACCGCGCGGTCGCCGTGTCGTCTTACTCTTCGCGTCGCCTCGCGGCGAAACCTACGGCTACCAGGATGGCTGGAGCGAAGACGGTCGCTTTTATTGGTACACCGGCGAAGGGCAGTACGGCGACATGAGGCTCACCCGCGGTAACCGCGCCGTTCTAGAACACCGCGAGCAGGGGCGTGCGTTGCACCTCTTCGAGCAGACACGCCCGGGAATGTACCGCTACGTGGGACAGATGGAATGCGATGGCTACGAACTCCGTCCCGGTGTCCCCGATCGCTCGGGCCGACCACGCACCGCCATCGTCTTCCGGTTGCGACCGGTTTCACAGTGAAAGGTGCGTGTCGGCTGAGCGGGCAGCTGGTTGCCTGGACTTCGGACAGCTACTCCCTCATCCTGCTCCGGTGGCCGAATCACGGTGCCGAGGTGCGTCGATCTTCGCCCGGCCGGCAGTTATGGTCCAGCGAGTCAGGGCGTTCTTCTCTCAGGCGGCGCGTACCCAGCGCTCGATCGCTTCCTCCCACCCGCTGATCGTCCCGTCGCGCACGATCACGACCCGTTCCTCTTCGGCGATCAGGCGCGCCGGATCCGTCAGCTGGTCACCGGCCACGACGGGAATCACGTCCGGAACGACGCGCCGCAGGAGTTCGGCGCGCGCCAGCGCGCGCTCGACGTCGGTCTCGTCGACCGTCGCCGACACCTCGATCACCAGCCAGATCGTCGGTGTTGCTGGGTGCTCGTCCAGTACACCGCTCACGATGATGTCAGCAGAGAGCAACCGTTGCAGCTGGCTACGTGAGAAGGTGTCGCGGACCAGTTTGCGGACTTCCATCGGTGGGACGACCCGTGTCGCGTCCATCCAGATGCCGAAGATGGCCGGTGCACGGTCGCGCATCCGTACCTCGAGGTACCAGCCGCGCAACTGTGCCAGGTTATCGGTATGCCGCTGTACGACCAAGGTAAGCTCCGCGATCTGCCGCTCGACCCGCTCCATCCGTTCGGTGAGGTCGGTGATACGCTGGGTGAGTGCCTGGATCTGGGCGGTGGTTGCGGCCTGTTGCTGCTCGACCCGCTCCATGCGTTCGGTGAGGAGGCGGATCTGCTCGGTCGTCGCAGCCTGCTGGCGTTCGACCCGGTCCATGCGTTCGGTGAGCTCAGCGACACGCTGGGTGAGTGCCTGGATCTGGGCGGTGGTTGCGGCCTGTTGCTGCTCGACCCGCTCCATGCGCTCGGCGAGGAGACGGATCTGCTCGGTCGTCGCAGCCTGCTGCTGCTCGAGCCGGTCCATCCGCTCGGTGAGCGCATGGAGCAGATTGGTCGTCTCCCGCTGCTGCGCTGCCAGCTCCTCGACGATCCGGCTCAGTTCGGCCAGTCGCGTATCGACCAGGGCGAAGCGTTCCCCGATGACGCGAAAACCGTCCTGCACGGTCTCGGCCAGCCGTCCGAGCAGCGTCGTCAGCTGGCCGATCTGCTCGGCGAACTGCACGAGCTCCGGCCCGAAGACGAGTTGAGCGAGTTGCCGACGGAGCTCGGGATCCTGCCGGATCCGTTCGAGGAGCTGTTCCACCACGTTGTCGATCGCCATCTGCGCGTCGCCTCCCTCGTATCGAGCATACAACGGCGGACGCCCGATGACGGTAAGACTACCATATCGCCGCTCAGTCGACTGAGCGTGTGTAGTCCAACGCGTCGCCGCGAGCACCATCCCAATGCGCGCGATACCGGTCACGAGCGCCTTCCGTCGAGCCGCAACGGGTGCGCTCGCGCTGCCGCTCGACGGCCAGGAACCGGTACAGGACGACGCGCGGCGCGCGGACATCGACTTACGGTACGGGTGCGTCGCTCCTCGCCTACCGGGCCGCTCCCGCTCGGCTCGCCTCGGCCAGGCGCGGCAGGAGCCGCACGTAGGCGCGTGCCATCGTCCGGAAGTCTTCGATCCGGTACGACTCGTTCGGCGCGTGCACGCGGTTGTCCGGCATCCCCCAGGCGAAGAAGAGCATATCGGCCCCCAGCTCGCGCTGGAACACCTCGGCCACTGGGATCGTGCCGCCGACGCGGGTCATCAGCGGCTCCTTCCCGTACAGCTCGCGGAGTACTACGCGGGCAGCGGCGAGAGCCGGGTGATCGCGCCGGATTGCGAACGGGCGAGCCGAGCCGGGGAAGCGGGTGACGCGCACCTCGGCCCAGGGCGGGCAGTGTGCCTGCACGTGCCGTTCGATGAGGTCGAGGATTTCCTCCGGATCCTGGTCGGGAACCAGCCGGCAGGTGATCTTGAGGTGCGCCTCGCAGGGGGTCACCGTCTTGATTCCCTCGCCCTGGAAGCCGCCCCAGAAGCCATTAAGATCGAGCGTCGGACGAGCCCAGGCGCGCTCGAGCGGCGTGTACCCCGGCTCACCCCAGAACGTCTTCGCCCCCACGTTGGCCAGGAACTGCGCCGGATCGAACGGGACCGCAGCGATCTCCGCCCGCTCCTCCGGTGAGAGTTCCCGCACCTTGTCGTAGAACCCCGCGATCGCCACTCGTCCGTCCGGCGTGTGGAACGTCGCGGCCAGCTGCACCAGCGTCTGGACCGCATTCGCGATCACCGCACCGTACTGGCCGGAGTGCATGTCGGTCGCGGCGGTGCGCAGGTCGACTTGGCAGGCGCAGATCCCTTTGGAGGAGAGCGTGAGGGACGGTTGGTCGTGCCCGTACATGCCGCCGTCGGCCGAGATCACCACGTCGCAGGCGAGCAACTCGCGGTACTGCCGGATCGCCGCAGCCATGCTCGGCGAGCCGATCTCTTCCTCACCCTCGAAGAAGAACTTGAGATTGATCGGCGGCTGACCGATAATCCGAACGAGAGCCTCGATTCCGCAGAGCGCAGCGAATAGGTTGCCCTTGTCGTCCGAAGCGCCGCGGGCATAGAGGCGACCGTCGCGCAGCGTCGGCTCGAAGGGAGGTGTCTCCCAGAGATCCAGGGGGTCGGGTGGTTGCACGTCGTAGTGGCCGTAGACGAGAGCAGTGGGCAGGGAGGGATCGACCGGCCAATGGCCGAAGACGATCGGGTTCCGCTCCGTTTCGAGCAAGCGCACGTCCGGGACGCCGAGTGCCCGCAGCCGGGCTGCCACCCATTCGGCTGCCCGCTGGACGTCCGCCTGATGCTGCGGCAGTGCGCTGACGCTCGGGATCCGCAAGAGATCCTGCAACGCACCGAGGTGCTCCGCTTCGTGCTCGGCCAGGTACGCATCGCACCGCTGAACCAGCTCGTCCATCGTCAGCCCCCTTTCCGGAGCGGAGTATCGCAGACTCGGTGCGATCGCGCAGCACGGGAAGACCAGTATTCCCGTCGCTCTGCCATCCTGCATGGTGTGCATTCGCGTGGAGGAGGGAGAGGGCGATGATGCGACGGTGGTTCGTGCTGGCAGTGACGCTCGCTGTGCTTCTGGCCGTGGTGGTGCCGCCGTTCCCGGCTGGTGCCGCGCAGCAGCCGGGGCTCAACGTCGCGTTCTGGCGCACCTGGGCCCGGGCCGACCGTCCGGTGGCCGAGGGACGCGCTGCCCGCACCTGGATGTGGGGACCGGCACCGGTCACCAACGTCCTCATCGAGGAATACGACGAGGGGACCGCTATCCAAGGTGGCCCCGCTGGTCTGCGCTTCGTCCAATACTTCGACAAGACACGGATGGAAGTCACCGATCTCGCCGCAGACCCCGTCAATCCCTGGTACGTCACCAACGGCCTCCTGGCCAAGGAGCTGATCACCGGCCAGCTCCAGCTCGGCCACAATCGCTTCCGGCAGACATCGCCGGCTCAGGTACCGGTCGCCGGTGACCTCAACGATCCCAATGCGCCGACCTACGCGACCTTCGCCCCCTTGATGGGGTATCAGCCGTTGCCCGTCGGCATGACGATCATCCAGACGGTCGACCGCAACGGCACGGTCGGAGCCGATCCGTCGCTGGCCCGCTACGGCGTGACTGCCGCTGTGCTCGTGCCGGAGACGAACCACACGGTCGCCAGCGTTTTCTGGGACTTCATGCATGCACGCGGCACGGTCTACGTGGACGGTGCCTTTCGTGAAGACCGGCTCTTCGAGAACCCGTTCTACGCGACCGGCTTACCGCTGACGGAAGCCTATTGGACGACCGTGCTCGTCGCTGGTGTCCCGAAGCGGGTGCTCGTCCAGGTCTTCGAGCGGCGTGTCCTCACCTACACGCCGGAGAACCCGCCTGGCTGGCGTGTCGAGGCTGGCAACGTCGGACTCCACTACTACCAGTGGCGGTACGGGCAGCTGGGTGCGCAACCGATCACCTGGCCGTTCGCGCGACCGGAAGAGCGGCCGTACTACGATGCGATGTTCCTCACCCTCGTCGGGCTCATCTGGAACTTCCAGCCGCTGTCGGCGTTGCTCGAGTATCCAGCGCTGGACAGTCCCAGCTGGCGGGCCGATGTCGAGCAGCGCCTCGTCTTCCTGCAGGATTGCGCTCGCGCCATGCGCGAGACTGCGCCGCCACCGACGCTCTCGAGCTTCCATTCGCAGCTCATGGCCGGCTTGAACCTGGTCGAGCAGGGTGCGGCACGCGTCCGGCGGGGGCTGGACACGTACGATGCGTTGCTCGTCCTCCAGGGACTCGACGACATAGGGCGTGGTCTCGAGGCGATCGGGGCGGCGCTGGACACGTTACCGCTCCGCGACAGTGGCGTAACAGGGGGAGGTGACGTTGTATGAGCACGTGCCCAGCGTGTGGGAGCGAGACGGTCGCTGGTGCCCGGTTCTGTCCGGGCTGTGGCCGGCCCGTCGCAGGAGCGGAATCATCGGCAGCGACGGAGATGCCCGCGTCTGCCGAACAGGAGGCTGCCACGGCGCCGCTGCCGGAGGATGGTGCGGAGGCCAGCGTGCAGCCGACGGCGCCTTTGCCCTCGGGTGACGTCGAGCCGCGTCCGTCTGGCGCGTCCGCTTCCCCACCGGGAGTCACCGCTGCACCGGCTGACACAGCTGCGGGCACACGTCGGATGGTCACGCTCCTCGGTGTGCTCAGCGGCATCCTGGCGCTCGCCCTCTTGGCCGGCGGTGTTCTGGCGTACGTGGAACTCGATCGGCGGGCTGACCGCGAGGCGACGCTCCGCGGGCAAGTGGCGAGCCTCACCCAGGCGAACCTCGACTTCCAATCTCAGGTCGAAACACTCACCGGCGAACGCGACCGTCTGGCCAGCGAGCGCGATGGGCTGGCGGCCGAACGTGATCGCCTGCTCGCCCGCGTGGACGAACTGGAGAAGACGAACGCGGAGCAAGAGAAGCGGATCCAGGAGCTGACGGGTCAGGTCGAGGAACAAGGTCGACAGCTCAGCCAGGCACGCGAGGAAGCGACGCGGAACCAGCAACTCGCTGAAGCTGCGACCGGCGTGAGTGTCATTCTCGCCCAGGTCGTCGCGATCGATGACGAGATCCACGCCGAGTTCGGCCGCTTCTTCGAGGCGGTGATCGAGATGCAGGACGCCTACTACCAGCGGAATAGCCTGGCGTTCGAGAGTGCAGCACGCCGCGCTGACCAGAGTGCTCAACGCCTCGAACAACTCTTCGCCCAGCGCGACCAGCTGCTGGCGCAGCTCGGTTACTAGGGGGCGGGCATGGGGCGGGCGAACTGGTTCCTGCTCGTCGCAGTGATCCTCGCTGGCGTGTTGGCGCTCACGCTTGGCGGCCTGGCGGTCACGCGCTGGCGCGCACCGACAGCGCCCCCGATGCTCGATCCGCGGGTCGTGCTCACGGTCACACCGGTGCCGACGGTACCACCGCTCCCAGCGGTGCCAGCCACACCGTCGGCGTCGCCCACCGCTGCGGCGCGTGCTCCGACTACGGTGGGTGTCCAGGATCTCTCCGCGACGGTGGCCCGTGCTTTGCGCGGTGTCGTCCAGGTGCGGACGGCGGATGGGCTCGGCACCGGTTTCGTCTGGTCGCGCGACACTGGCCGGACACTCGTCGTCACGGCTGCGCACGTCGTCGCGGGCTCGACGAGCGTGCAGGTCATCGCGCCCGATGGGACAGCGCATCCAGCGACCGTGCTGCAGCGTGACGAGCGGCGTGATGTGGCGGTGCTCGAGGCGCCAGCGCTGGCTGGGGTGGAGGCGCTGCCGCGCGGTGCGTCGCGCCGACTGTCGTTGGGAAGTCCACTGACCGCGCTCGGTTATGCGCTCGGTGACACGCTTCTTGGTGAACCGACGGTGACGCGCGGTGTCCTCTCTGGTCGGCGCACCTTCGATGGGTTAGAGTTCTTGCAGACCGATGCAGCGTTGAATCCGGGTGCGAGCGGCGGCCCGTTGCTCGACGAGCAGGGGGCGGTCGTCGGGATGGCGATCGGGGTGCTCGCCTGGGCTGGCGAGATCCCGGCGCAAAACCTCAACTTTGCGATCGCGATCGAGGAGATCGCGCAGGTCGTGCCGGACTCCTAGAAGGGATCGGTGGATGAGGAGCAGTCAAAGTGTCCCGTCGCTTCGTCTCCCCCTCGTCACTCTCACGCCGCTCTTCCTGGGCGGTGCCGACCCGCGTGGCGATCCGGAGTTGCGGGCGAGTTCCATCCGCGGGGCGCTCCGGTTCTGGTTGCGTGCGCTCCTCGGTGGCTGTTACGGGACAGACGACCAGGCACTCGCCGAAATCCGCCGCATCGAGGCCGAGACGTTCGGCGAGGCTGGGGGTGAGGACAAGGCCGGTGCATCCAAGATCGTCGTGCGGGTACGGGGTGGGCAGTTGCGTGTCGTTCGAGATTGGCAAGCCGCACGCGATACGGGGCGGAGTTACCTCTTCTTTTCCATGGCTTCCTCGAAAGTACGCGGAGTGGAGATGCCTGCCCGACGCGCCTTCTTCCCACCCTATTCGTTCGATATCGAGCTGGCGGCTCGTCCCGGTGCCGACGAGAAGGAGGCTCGCGAGGCGCTCTACCGCGCTGTCCGTGCCTTCTGGCTCCTGATCCACCTCGGGGGGCTCGGTGCGCGGGCGCGCCGGCTCGGCGGGGCGTTCGCGCACCGGCCAGTTCCGCGAAGAGGACCGGACGGCAGTGTGGTGGAGTCTGTGCCGTCGCACCTGAACCTGCCCTTCGCCTTGTCTTCCGACCCGTCGCGGGCGGCCCAGCAACTCGGCGAAGGGCTCACCGCGCTGCGCCAGCGACTGCAGGTACGTGCGGATACGAATCCGGAGCGTCCTGAGTGGGAGGTCCTCGACCCCCGCTGGTGCCGCATCTGGGTCTTCGGTGAGCGTGGCTGGACGAGTGGTGAGCGCGGCTGGCCCGCTGTTGCCGATGAGATCGGAACGTGGCTCCGCGAGACGCGCCGCCAGCTTCCGACCGAACAACGTCTCGTCTTCGGGGCACCGCTGGTCATTCCGCAGCAGCACAAGACGATCGAGCCGCCACGCGACTACACCCGCACGGAGCGCCGTCCCTCGCCACTCTGGCTGAGTGTCACGCGAGCGGAGAACGGGAACCTCCTGGGCGTGGCCACGCTCTTCCAGAGTCGATTCCTCCCGCTCCGTCGAGGTGGTGAGGAGCAGCTCGAGCGGCTCTACGAACAGATCGCCGCCGCGATCGCGCAGCTGCCCAATGTCGCGGAGGTGCACTATGCCTGACGCGGTCCTCCGCTTCACCTTCGGCCCCGTCCAGGGGTTCATCGCCGAAGCCCGCCGGACGGCCGATCTCTTCGCTGGCAGCCGGATCCTGGCCGAGCTGGCCCGCGCCGCAGCCCAGGCGCTCCAGTCCGCCGGAGCTGAGCTCGTCTACCCGGCTGACCTCGCCTCCGGCGACCCGCCCAACGTGATCGTCGCCCGCGTGCCCTGGGACGATGCCGAGCAGCTCGCCGAGCGAGCAGCAGCAGCCCTGCGTACCCGGTGGCAGGAGCTGGCCAGCGACGCGCTGGCGGAACTCGAACGGTACACGCGGATCGACGATGCCCTGCGTGCCCAGTGGCAGGCGCAAACGAGCGACTTCTGGGAAATCTACTGGGCTGCTGCCCGCATCGAGCAGGATGACTATGCGACCGCCTTCCGTCACGCCCAAGCTGGTGTCGCGGCGCTCAAGAAGACACGGACCTTCGGACAACTCGAACAGGCTGGTCCCAAGGACGTGCTGAGCGGCAACCGTGCAGCGCTCGCTCCCGCTGGGCAAGACCCCCGGACGTTCTGGCGCGCGGTACGCCGTCACCCGCAGGGGGCCCGGCTGGTCGGCGAGCACGAGCGGCTGGACGCGATCAGCGCGGTGAAGCGTTTCGCGCGTCTTGGTGACGGTAAGGACGCATATCCGTCGGTCCCGACCATCGCTGCTCGGCCCTTCGCTCGCCTGGCAGCCGAACGAGCACTGCCGGCGCTCGAGTCCTACCGCGATGCCTTCGAACTCCTGGTGACAGCGTTCGGCGAGCGGCCGGACCGGTACCGCCGGACCGGTCTCGGCGTCGAAGGCTTCCCCTACGACGGTGCCTTCCTCTACGAGTCGACCCTCGAGTGGCCAGCGCTGGTGGAGGAACTCGGTCTCGATCCGCAGCAGGCCGAGCGACAACGCAGCCAGGTCGATTCGCCGCTCCGCGTCGCGCGCGATCGCCTCGCTGCGCTGTACCGCGCCGTCGGCCAGCACCCGTCACGCTACGTCGCGGTGCTGGTACTCGACGGCGACTCGATGGGGCAGTGGCTGACCAGTGCGCTCGGCGACGGTGGCGTCGAGGCGCACCGCGAGGTGAGCCGCAAGCTCGCCCGTTTCGCGGGCAAAGCCAAGGAGGCCGGTAGGCAAGCGGCACCAGATACGGTCTTCGTCTACCAGGGAGGGGACGATGTCGTGGCGCTGGTGCCGGCCGAGCAGGTGGTCCCGCTCGCTCTGGCGCTCGCTGTAGCGTTCGCCAAGGAGACGGACGGACGCTCCGCCTCGGCCGGGATCGCGATCGGCCACTGGTTGGAACCGCTCGGCGATCTCCTCCAGAGCGCGCGCGAGGCCGAAAAGCGTGCCAAGCGGTTGCCCGGCAAGAACGCTGTCGCCGTCGAACTCCAGCCGCGCGGCGGCGAGATCGTGCGCGTCGTGGCCCGCACCGACCAGCTCACGGCGCTGGACCTGGCTGACCTCGTCGACCGTTTCCGCCGCGACGGCGCGGGGAGCCTTTCCGGTCGCCTGCCGACCGATCTGCGCCAGCTGGCTCGGGCCTTCCCGCAGGCCGATGCGGCTTTCCGTGCCGTCCTCGTCCGGGCGGTGAAGCGGCAAGGGGAGTGGCCGAACGGGAACAGTGCGGAACGCGAGCAGCTCATCGAGCGACTGTATCGCTTCGCGACCAGCTACGACCAGCTCCGGCCCAGCGTAGTGGGTGCCGCGCAGCCAGCGGAGAGCGAGCGGGTGCCGCCTGGACCAGCGCAACTGGCCGACTGGCTCGCGCTGGCGCGGTTCCTGGCGAGAGGAGGTGGCGAGTGAAGACGTTGTTCCTGGAGCCGCTCGACGTCTGGCTGTTCCGCGACGGCCGCCCCTTCACGGCGGGTGAGCAGTTCCGCGCCGCCAGTCGCTTTCCGCCCAGTCCTCTGGTGGTGCAGGGAGCGTTGCGCGCCTACCACCTCATGGTCCACTCTCGCGTTCCGGCCTGGGACCACGCTGCTGTCACGGAGGTGGTCGGTGGACCGGACGACTGGGGCCCGCTGCGCCTGGTCGGGCCGCTCGTCGCACGCCGGACCGAATCCGGCCAGGTCGAGGTGTTGCTCCCCCCGCCGGCCGATGCAGCCTTTCTCGGTCGCCAGCTGCGGCGCCTCCCGGTGCCCGAGAAACCACCGGACTGGCTGCGCGTGCCAGCGCCGACCGCCGCGCTCTTCCCACTGTGGCACGCAGTCGAGCCAGTGTCCGAGAAGGCGAGCCAGCCGCTGTGGCTGCGCCTGGCCGATTTCGCTGCCTACTGCCGTGGTGAGACGGTTCCCGGAGTCCCACCGGAGGAACTCTGGACGGAGGAGGTGCGCATCGGCATCGCCCAGGATTCGTCCCGCCGCACCACGCGCGAGGGGCTCTACTACGAGGCCCGCTACGTCCGCCCGCATCCGGGCGTCGGTCTGCTCGTCTCCTTCACCGGCCTCGACTGGGCAGAGGAAACCGGCGTCCTGGCGCTCGGTGGAGAGCGGCGCTCGGCACGTTTCGAGGCGCTTCCGGCGCTCGACTTGCCGCCGGTTCCCGAACCACTGCCCGAGCGGTTCGTCCTCTCCTTCCTGACCCCCGCCGTCTTCGAGCGCGGCTGGCTGCCGCGCGATTGGCGTGCGTTCTTCGAGGGTTCTGTCGAGCTCGTGGCTGCCGCACTCGACCGTCATGACACGGTCGGTGGCTTCGATCTCGCGCGCGGTCGCGAGCGGCCGGCTCGCCGCGCGGTTCCGGCTGGGAGCGTCTACTACTTCGTCGCCCGTGGCGAGGCCCGGCTTCGCCGCACCAGCGACCTTCCCTGGCCGACGGTGAGCGACTGGGGTGCCGAGATCGGTTTCGGGACAGTGCTGATCGGAGGATGGTGAGATGGCCGAAGCAAGTGCCTTGCTCTTCGCCTACTGTGAAACACCGGTGCACGCTGGTACTGGCCGGGCGGTCGGCACGGTCGACCTGCCCATCCAGCGCGAGCGGATTACCGGTTTCCCGATCGTCCAGGCGTCCAGCGTCAAGGGCGTGCTCCGGGCGACGACCCAGGCAAACGGCGCCGATGCCGAGCGTCATCGCGCGCTCTTCGGACCGGATCGCCCCGAGGAGGCTTCGAGTCACGCCGGTGCGCTCCAGGTGACCGACCTCCAGGTCGTCCTCTTCCCGGTCCGCTCGCTGGCTGGTGTCTTCGCCTGGACGACCAGCCCCTCTGTCCTGGCCCGGCTCGGTCGCCTGGCCAAGCTGGCTGGGATCGAGGGGCCAGTCGACCCTACCCGCTTCGCTGGTCTCCAGCCGGGCCAGTGCGCGGTCGCGAACGAGAGTACGCTCCTCATCCAAGCCGGTCAGCAACTGGGGGTTGTCCTCGAGGAGTACAGCTTCACGCTAGCCGGTGAACTGGCCGGTCTCGTCTCGGCGTTCGCTGAGTGGTTGTCAGCGCATGCCTTGCCCCAGACGCCAGAATATGCCTGGTGGCGGGACAACCTGGCCCGGCATCTCTGTGTCCTAGCCGACGATGATTTTCGTGATTTCGTCCTCTATGCCACCGAGATCGAGGCTCACGTACGACTGAAAGACGAGACCAAGACGGTCGATCAGGGGGCGCTCTGGACGACCGAAGCCCTGCCGGCCGAAACGCTCCTGGTCGGTCTCCTGGCGGCGACCCGCTCGCGCTACGACAAGGTGAACGAGGACGGCCGTTCGCTCCTCGGCTGGTTGACGAGCAAGCTCGACGGGCGTCGTGTCCGCCTCGGCGGTGACGAGACGACCGGCCGTGGTGCCGTCGTCCTGCGCGTCGCACGGGTGTGAAGGGAGAGTGAGCGATGAGCCAGCCGGCACAGCGTACGACACGGCAGCGCACGCTCGAACAGGAGCGTGCAGCGCGTGCCTGGGAATGCGTCGCTGCGGTCAAGGGAACGAGCTTCGCGTCGGAATATGGCCAGCTCGCTCGCGAGACCGCCTCGCTCGTCCAGATGCACGGCCTCGGCCAGACGCTGGCGTTCCTGATGTCGAAGAAGCCGAAGAAACAGAACGAGGTCAACGAGCACCTCCAGCTTGCCCGCGACCTTTCCCGGTGGGTGAGTCAACGAGTGCTCGGCGAATCGCGCGACGACCTCCGCGAATGGATCGTCCGCCAGGCCAGCGTCGCCGAATACCGGCGCGCCACGCTGGAAGCGCTCGCCTTTCTCACCTGGCTCAAGCGGTTCGCTGAAGCCGAACTGGTGAAGGAGTGAGCCGATGCGCGAGCGACCACGACCCGACCAGCCGCGCGGGAACGGTCGCCCACCCCACCGCGGTGCTGGATGGCCGCCTGGGGATGGACGATCCGGCCCACCGCGCGAGCGCGATCGGTCAGCGGCACGTCCCAGCGAGGAGCGTGGCCGATCGCACCCGCTCCTTCCATCTGCCACGCGGACATTGTGGAGCTGGGCACGAGCCCAGGTGACGAACCCGGTGCTCCTCTTCGACCGCTTCGCTCCAGAAGATGCGGTGTTCCGCGACCGTACCGACGCGACACCGCGCCGCGACTTCCTGCGCGAGGTGATCGCATCAGCCGAGCGGCTCGCCGCGAGCGCTCTCGCCGCGCATCTCCTGGCGCGCTGGGAGGCAACGGTGCGTGCAGCGGAAGCGCAGCCGTTTTCCGTCGAGCTCGAGTCCCGCCTGGTCACCGGTCTCGGTGCGCACGGTCCGCTCGAGATCGGCTTCCGCTTCGACCGGCTCGGCTTTCCCGTGCTGCCGGGGAGCGGCCTCAAGGGCGTCGCGCGCGCCTACGCGCACCTCGTCGAGCGACGCGACGAGTCGGATCCTGACTTCCTCGCCGTCTTCGGCAGCGTGCCCAGGTCGGGAGAAGCGCACGACGTCGGCCAGGCCGGTGCGCTGGTCTTCTTCGATGCCTACCCTGAGCCTGGCTGGCGGCTGGAACTCGACGTGATGACGCCCCACTACCCGGACTATTACAGCGGGAAGGAGCCACCGACCCCCTGGCAGAACCCGAACCCGGTCACCTTTCTCGCCGTCGCGCCGGGTACGCGCTACCGGATCGCCATCGGGCTCCGCCAGGGAGCCAGCGATCCCGATGGTCGCCTGCGTGCGCTGGCGACAGAATGGTTGCGGAGGGGACTGGCCCAGCTCGGTTTCGGGGCCAAGACGACCAGCGGCTACGGAGTCTTCCGGATCGGAGGGTGAACGGTGAGCCAGCCGGTGCGTCGCGTGCTCGTCCTCAACGTCGGGAAGCCGCTCGACGGCGACCCGGCCGAGCGTCCGGAGGCGTTCGCGTTGCGCGAAGCGCGGCCGGACTACGTCGTCTTCGTCTGCTCCCAGCCGGGCGACACCCAGACCGGTAGTCTCGACTTCGTCGACCAGTACGCGACGCTGGCTGGCCTCGCGCCCGAGCAGTACGAGGTGCTCGCGCTTCCCGATCCCGATGACCTCGTCCGCTGCTACGAGGCGCTCGTTGCCCGGTTCGCTGACCTCCGCCAGCGCTTCCCGGGTGCCGAACTCCTGGCCGACTACACCGCTGGGACGAAGTCGATGAGCGCTGCCCTCGTCCTCGCTGCGCTGGACAGCGAGGGCTCGCCCGAGGTGCAACTCCGGCTGGTGCGCGGAGCGCGCGGTCGCCAGGCGACCGTCATCCCGGGCACGGAAAGTTTCGCGCCGGTCTCCGGCGTCCACGACGTGCGGGCGCGCCGCTTCCTCGGCCTCGCCCGGAGCGCCCTCGAGCGGTTCGACTACGCCGAGGCAGCCGCGGCGCTCGACGAAGCGATGCGGCGCGAGCTCTCGCCGACACTGCGGAGCCAGCTCGAGCGAGCACGCAACCTCTGCCGGGCTTTCGACGCCTGGGACCGCTACGAGCTGCCAGCGGCGATCCGACTGTTCGCGCTGTACCGCCGCGACTGGCACCGGCAGCACACGGTGCTCGAGCAGCTCCAGGGGGTGGTCGCTGCCTTCTCGCTGGTCGAGCGACCACCGACCGACCAGCCGCGCCTGGCCGCGCTCGACCAGCTACGCGACCCCTACCTCGCGGTCGAGGACGTGCTCTATAACGCCGAGCGTCGGGCTGCCCAGGCGCGATATGACGACGCCATGGCACGGGTGTACCGCGCGCTCGAGCTGCTCGTCCAGTTGCGTCTCTGGCTGGGGCACCGGATCGATACCGCGAACGTCGATCTCGCCCGAGTTCCCGAAGAGCGGCGTGCCCAGCTGGCAGCACGCGATCGTGGGAACGGGGCGGTGCGCCTCGCCCTCGTCCAGGCTTGGGATCTCCTGGCCGACCTGCCAGCCGAGCCGCTCGCCGCTTGGCTCCGTGCCGAGCGCGGCCGGCTCCTCGATTGGACGAAGCACCGCAACGCGTCGCTGCTCGCGCACGGGTTCTCGCCGGTGACGGCGGCGATTTGGCAGCAGCACGGGCAGGCTGGTCTCGCACTGTGCCGCGCCGGACTGGCCGAGCTCGCCGCGCGTCAGGTACGCCGGCCACTGCAGCACGGCCAGTTCCCCCGGTCGGAACTCCTGAACGGTATCGGCTAGCGAGGTGCGGAACACAGTGTCCACCGGGCGACGCAGACCTGGAGCCCGCGGCTCCCTCTCCCGCGGTCGCCCCTGTAGGGGCCACCCACGCGTGACCCGTCCGGCCCGAGACGGCCGGGAACCGAACCGCGGGTGGATACCCGTGCCTTCCGGCGCGCACGGGCGACGCACGCGTCGCCCCTACGGAAAAATCCGCGTCATGGTCTCCCAACGGCCACCTTCCGGTCACCCACCGGCCCCTCTCGACCACCGTCGTCCCTGTAGGGGTCAGGCGTGCCTGACCCAGCCGGGCCGTCAGGCCCGGGAACGAACCACGTACCCGCGCCTTCCGGCGTGGACGGGCGCGGCACGCCTCGCCCCTACGGAAATGACGTGTGATCCGTTACCGACGGTTACCGATGGTCTCCCGCTCGTAATCAGCTGACCACCGTCGAGTCCTCTAGGGGGCAGGCGCGCCTGACCCGCCCGGCCCTGGCGGGCCGGGAATCGATACCGTTGCTGCGCCTCGCGGCGCGCACGGGCGACGCACGCATCGCCCCTACGCGGGTGCGGTGGGTTGCCGACGCTGGTCTGCCTCATCGCCCACCGGCACCCGATCGACCACCATCGTCCCTGTAGGGGTCAGGCGTGCCCGACCCAGCCGGGGCGTGAGGTCCGGAAAACTGGGCCACGTTCCCGCGCAACCCTGCGTGGACGAGCGGCGCAGGCCATCAAGTCCCCGGGCCCCCTCTCCCGCACCGTGCGGGAGAGGGAGTGGCGAGCGGAGCGAGGCGGGGGTGAGGGGTGTTCGACCGCGTGCGAAGATCTGGACGGCCGATTGCCGCGCCTCTCGGCGCGGATGGGCGACGCACGCGTCGCCCCTACAGGGGGAACGGGTAGGGGCGCCGCGGGAGCAGCGGGGGGGAGGGGTGTTCAGGCCGATGCGGCGATCATCGATTGGTGTCTTTCCGCGCCTCGCGACGCGGACGGGCGCGGCACGCCGCGCCCCTACAGGAGAAATACGGGCGACGCACGCGTCGCACCGACAGGACGTGACGGGTAAGGGACGGTGGCCTCCCCATCGCCCACCGGTGCCAGATCGATCACCCTCGTTCCGTGTAGGGGTCGGGCGTGCCCGACCTGACGGGTCAGGCACACCTGCCCCAGCCGGCCCGCGCGGGCCGGCAAAAGGACAGCCGCTCGGGGCTGCCGGCGTCACTGCGCATGGCACGCGGCGCATGCCGGCCGGTGCACCCATGGTCTCCCCGGACGAAGACGGGAGCGCTGGACTCGCTACCCGGCGCGCGAGGGGTAACGCACACCGGATCGTCCAGCACACGCGTGTGCTCGACCCGTAACGGTTCCTGCTCTTCGTCCGTTCTATGAGATGAGACGCCTCGCTCGCGGTCACCTAACCGCAGCACGCGCCATCGAAGGGGGAGCAGCAGTGCGGTGGCAGGTCGGTCTCGCGATCCTCGCACTCTTCTGCTCGTTCGCGGTTCTCCCGCTCGAAGCAGCGAGCGCTCAGGCGGCGCCGTCGATCGTGTATTTTCCGGCGACGGGCCACCATCTCGCCGAGCCGTTTCTCTCCTTTTGGCGCAACCACGGTGGAGTCCGCATCCTCGGCTACCCGATCAGCGAGGCGTACGAGCGCGACGGCCTACTCGTCCAGTACTTCGAACGTGCTCGGATGGAAGCGCCACCGGGCTGCTGGGGACATGCTGACTGTCCGGTCCAGCTCACCCGTATCGCTGCACTCCTGACTGCTGGTCGGATCGACCCGGCGTTCGCACCGCTCTCCCTCCAAACACCGCCACCCGAGACGCCGCTCCGTCGCTTCTTCCCTGAGACTGGCCATTTTCTCTCGTATGGCTTCCTTCGTTTCTGGTTGCGGAACGGTGGACTGCCTGTCTTCGGCTACCCGATATCCGAAGAGTTCAGCGAGGTCGACCCGGTGACCGGGCAGACCTTGACGGTCCAGTACTTCGAGCGGGCCCGCTTCGAGTGGCATCCCGAGGCACTCGGTACGCTCTGGGAAGTCCAGCTCGGCCGCCTGGGTGCCGATCTCGCACTGCGTGACGGCATCGATACGACTCCGGTTCCCCGGCAGGACGGTGTACCGGACTGCGATCCGGCCCTCTTCCCGCGAGCGTTGCGTTTGCCGGTGCTCATGTACCACGACGTCGGCGAGCCGGCTGCCCGCTACCGTATCCCGCTCTGGCGACTCGAGCAACAGCTAGATTGGCTGCTCACCAACGGCTACGTCACGATCTCGCTCGAGCAGGCCTTCGAAGCGTTGCTCGCTGACGGCCCGCTCCCCGAACGGGCGGTCGTCATTACGTTCGACGATGGCACACGCTCCCAGCTCTCCGCTGCTCGAGCGCTCGCCGTACGCAACATGACTGCGACCTTTTTCGTCGTTCCTGGCCGGAGTGCGCTCGGACCGGCTGAGCTGCGCGAGCTTCGCACCATGGGGCACGAAATCGGCTCGCACTCCGTGACGCACCGTGCGCTCATCCGGCTCGACGACGGCGCGGTTCGCTGGGAAGCGCTCGCCAGCCGCCAGCAGCTCGAGGAGTGGCTCGGTGAGCCGGTGCGTTTCTTCGCCTATCCGGGTGGGGAATGGGACAGCCGGGTCGCTGCGATCGTCGCTCTGACGGGGTATCACGGAGCGATGGCGGCCTGGGGCGGGACACGCTGGACGCGCGAGCGACGCTGGGCCGAGCCACGGATCGAGATCGATGGTCGCCTCGCGCTCGACCGGTTCGCCTGGTACGTCGAACGCTTCTGAGCCCGTCTCTCCTCGACCACGCTGCCGCGCGAACACCGACCGGGCCACGACGAGGTGGCCCGGTCGGTGCCCATCCCTTCCCTCTCCCGCGTCGCGCGGTATCTGTGGGGAGTGTTCAACTGCTCTGCTGCTTGGCACGCCGGCGCTCGAGGAACGCCTGGATCGCGCCTTGCGCCTCCGGCGTCGTGAAGACGCGCAGGAACAGCTCGCGCTCGAACCGCAGCGCCGCGTCGAGCGGCATCTCGAGACCGTGCACGATCGCTGCCTTGGCCGCTCGCACTGCTGCGGGCGAGTGCTGCGCGATCTGTCGCGCCAGTTCGAGCGCCCGGTCGAGGTATTCCTCCGGTGGCGTCACGACATTGACCAGTCCCAACCGCTCGGCTTCTTCGGCGGAAAACTCGCGGCCCGTCAGCACCAGTTCCATCGCCCGGTACTTGCCGAACCGCCGGGCCAGGAGCTGCGTTCCACCGGCGCCGGGAATGAGTCCGATCCGGATCTCCGGCGCCGCGAACCGTGCCGTCTGCGCCGCGACGACGATATCGCAAGCCAGCGTCAGTTCCAGCCCGCCACCGAACACGATCCCGGAAACAGCCGCGATGAGCGGCTTCGGAAAGCGCCGGATCGTGTCCCACTGGGGAAGGTCGGAGCGGCTGGTCGCCAACTCCTCGACGGTCACGTTGGCGAAGCCGTCGATATCGGCTCCAGCCGAAAAAGCCCGCTCGTTCCCGGTGAGGACGACGACGCGCACCGCGTCGTCGACTCGTGCCTCCTCGAGCGCGGTGCACAGTTCCTGCATCATCTGCGCGTCGATCGCGTTGAGCTTCTCCGGCCGGTTCAACCGGAGCAGCAACACCCCGTCCTGGCGTTCCTTGACGATCCGTTCCATTCTCGCTCCCCTTTTCCCTCACCTCAGCGGCGCGGCGCCGTGAGCGCCTGGAGCGTCGCGCTGGCCTGGCTGCGCAGATCCGCTTGCTGCAGTACCTCGAGAGCCGCGTTCCGTTCCGCAACGAGCAGATCCGCCAGTGTCCCGGCGCGTCGCAGCGCACGTGCCAGCGCCTCGACGACGCGCCGCGCGGCCGGCTCCAGCTCCGCTAGCTTTGGGCCCGCGGCCAGCGTCTCGCCTGCTTCGGCCAGTGCTTCGCTCAGCGCGAACGGTCGCGCCGGCACACTGCGGGCCAGTGCTCGTGCGATCCCGGCCGCTGCATCGAGCAGCCCGTCGCGGTCGGCAGTAGCCAGCCAGAGATCACCGAGGAGCCCGAGCGCGCCGGCGCGCGCGGCCGAATCGACCCGTTCGGCAGCGAGGAGCGCAGTGAGGGCGCGTGCGGTACTCAGTTCGGCGCGGAGCGGTGCCGCGAGCGTGTGCTCGCGTACCTCGCTGCGCAACCGCAGTGCAGTGGCGGCTCCCAGCGGCAAGAGTCCGGCCGTCGCACCCGGATAGCCGGTCGCTGCCGTCAGATAGGCGACGGTCGCGTCGCTCCAGAGCGCGAGTGTCGTCGCAGCTCCGCGTGCCTCGCCGTCGAGTGCGGTGACGACCGGTATGGGCAGCTCCGAGAGGGTCTGCAGCGTCTGCTGGAGCTGCTCCAGGCGTGCTTCCAGTTCCGGCCAGTTGCCGGCCTCAGCCAGCTCGAGCAACTCCCCGTACGGGTAACCCAGCCCCTCGAAGGCAGGGACGAGAACCACAGCGCTCGGCCACCGAGCCAGGGCACGTTCCAACGTCTCGGCGAGCGAGGTGAGTGAGCGGACCCGCACCGCTACCACGCCGTCGCCGAGTTCGCGCAGCCCCTCGCGGTCCAGCGCTTCGCGCGTCCGGATCTGCTGCGTCCGCCGCGTCGAGGGGAGTTGCTCCGCCGGCACCAGTTCGCCGGTCGCTGGGTCCAGGACGTGACCGTCGACGAAGAAACCGCCACGACGCTCGGCGAGGTCGAGGAGCCCATCCGCTGGCAGACCGGCCTCGGCGACCAGTTGCCGAACCCGCGGGATGCCGAGGAACTGCATCTGCGCGTACGGCCCGGCTGCCCAGCCGAACCCCCACTCCAGCGCCCGGTCGACGCTCGCGATATCGCGTGCGGCGTCTTTCGTCCGCAGCAGGACGTAGCCGAACGTCCGACCCAACAGTTGCCGGACGTAGTCGCCGTAGGGGGATGGGAGTTCGAGTGCACCGAGCAGGCGCTGCGGGAACGGCTGGCGCAGCAGCTCCTCCAGCCCCGGAATCGCCGGCGGCCGGGAGGGCCGGTCGGCCCGCTGGATCGGATCGTAGGTCAGCTGCTGGTCGCCCTCGCGGCGGAAGATCCCGCCTCCCGTCTTGTCGCCGAGCCGGTTCGCCTGATAGAGATCGAGGATCCAGTCCGGTACCGCGTAATCGTCACCGGTCGATTCCTGCAAGCTACGCGTGCCCAGGACCAGGATATCGAGTCCGGTGAGGTCGATCGTGCGGAAGGTCGCCGAGCGCGGTCGGCCCAGCAGCGGACCGGTCAGCGCGTCCACGTCCTCCGGTGCCAGGCCCAGCTCTCCGGTCAGCCGGACGGCATGGACGAGCGCGTAGATCCCGAAGCGGTTGGCCACGAATCCCGGCGTGTCGCGCACCAGAAGAACCCGGCGTCCCAGCCGCTGTTCGAGGAAGCGGACGAAACCGTGGAAGCGCTCCGTCTCGCCTTCCGGGAAGGCAGTCACCTCGCAGAGGAGGAGAGCACGCGGTGGATTGAAGAAGTGCGTCACGAAGAAGCGCTCGCGCCAGTTCGCCAGCTCCTCCGGCAGGAGCTGGTGGAGCGTGAAGGTCGAGGTATTGGTCGTCACGATCGTCTGCGGCGGGAGGACGCGTGCTAAGCGGCGGAACAGGTCGCGCTTGGCATCGCGGTTCTCGATGATCGCCTCGAGCACCCAGTCGCAGGCAGCGAGGAGTCCCAGGTCGTCCTCGACGTTGCCGACCCGCACCCGTGCGATCGCTGCCGGGTCGAGGAAGGCTCGCTGCTTGGCGGCCCGCTCCAGCCCACGGCGCGCCGGACCAGCCGGGTCGTCCTGTCCCTTCACGTCGAGCAGGATCACCTCCAGGCCGGCCGATGCAGCGAGCGCGGCGACGGCCGCACCCATCGACCCGGCCCCGAGGACACCGATCTTCTCGATCACTTGCTCTCCTCCCACTTCCAGTCACGGAACCGCTCGCGGAGCGTCGCCTTGGCGAGCTTGCCGGTCGAGGTTTTCGGCAGTTCGTCGACGAAGACGAACGCGTCCGGCACCCACCAGCGGACGAACCGCTCCCGCAAGTATTCTTTCAGTTCTTCCTCGGTGACCGAGTGGCCCTCGCGCAGGACGACGATCGCGATCGGCCGTTCCTGCCAGCGCTCGTGCGGTACGCCGATGACGGCGGCTTCCTCGATCGCCGGATGGCTCATCAGCGCGTTCTCGAGCTCGATCGTGCTGATCCACTCGCCGCCCGACTTGATGACGTCCTTGATTCGGTCGACGAGCTTGACGTAGCCCTCGGAGTCGATCACCGCGACATCACCGGTGCGCAGCCAGCCATCGACGAACGAGTCCGGACTCTCGCCGCGGTAGTAGGAGTCGGCGATCCAGGCGCCCCGCACCAGGAGTTCGCCCATCGTTTGCCCGTCCCAGGGCGCTTCCTTGCCATCGAAGGTGAGTACCTTGGCCTCGACGAACGGGCAGGGCATCCCCTGCTTGAGCAGCCACTGCATGCGCTCTTCGGGCGGGAAGTCGTTCAGCTTGACGTGTGCCTGGAGCCCGAGCAGCACCTCGCTCATGCCCCAGCCGTGGATCACCGTCACGCCGAACGACTGCCAGCGGCGGATGAGCGCCTCCGGCGCGGCGCTGCCGCCGAGGATGAGCCGCAGGCGCGGCGAGAAGGTCCAGCGCCCGGGGTACTTCTCGACCAGGTTGGCGGCGTCGTGCCAGACGGTCGGGACACCGGCCACGAAGGTCCCCTGCTCGTCGGAGAGCAAGTTCAGGAGGTCGACCGGTTGCGGGTGCGGACCGGGCAGGACCATCTTGGCACCCACCACTAGGCCGGCGTACGGCAACGCCCAGCTGGCCACGTGGAACATCGGGACGGAGAGCAGGATCGAGTCGTCCTTGCTCACGTAGTAGGTGATCGTCGAGGTGAGCGCCAGCGCTGCCAGCGCCAGCTGCGCATGGACGTACAGCACGCCTTTCGGCCGGCCGGTCGTCCCCGACGTATATAAGAGGAACGCTGGTGTGTCCCAGTGCACCTCGGCCAGCGCGCTCCGGTCCGGCTCGTGGGTGCGGATCAGGTCGTCGTAGGACAGCGCTCCCGGGACCTTGGTTGCGTCACCGATGACGATCACGTGCTGGAACGGTGCTTTGTCGCGGAATCCCTCGTAGAGTGGCAGCAGCGACTCCTCGACGATCAAAACCTTGTCCTCGGCGTGGTTGGCGATGTAGGCCAGGTCGTTCGGGTGGAGGCGCAAATTGAGCGTGTGGATCACTGCACCGATATTGGGGATCGCGAGATACGCGACGAGATGCGGCCAGGTGTTCCAGAGGAGGGTCGCCACCCGGTCACCCTCGCTGACGCCGAGCTGCTTGAGCGCGTTCGCCAGGCGCAACGCCTCCTCGGCGAGCTGCGCGTACCGGAAGCGGCGGACCTGTCCTTCGCCGACCCGCTCGACGATCTCCGATCGCGGGAAGTAGCATTGTGTCCGGAGAAGTACGTGCCGAATGGTCAGTGTATCGAGGTTCATACCGCGCGTCCCTCCCGCCTCGTTCGGCGCTGCTTCGTTCACCGATCGATCGTAGCGTGTACCCGGACCTCTCGTCTCCGCACAGGGAACGATCGAGAATGGTCGGATCGGGCATAGTTTGTTCATGCATAAAATAGCTGTGGCCTCTCGTGCCGTCAACCCGTTCTGTTCTTCATGGCCGAACGCGAATCCAGTGTCTGGTCTTGCACCGCTCGCTCCTATTGCTCGTTCGGTCGTCCTCCCGATCGTGGTTGAGCGCCCGGTTACGTTCGTGCTAAAGTGAGGCCACGGCAGGGGTGCCGGGTGGTGCCGGTTGTCCGCTGCCTGTTCTCGATCGCGAGGATGGTTGTGGTCCAGCGATCGCCTGATAGCCTGGTTCCAGTCGTCTCGGGGCCTGTAACCGCGGAGCCTGGCCACTGTCGTACTAGTCGTTCCACGGTGCGCGCGAGCACTGTCGCCAGTGACCTGTTCGCGCAGGCAAGGTGAGCGATTCGATACGGAGCAGAGGGACGATCCAAGGAGGTCGAAACAGTGACGAGTCCACGACGGATCGAGATCATCGATATCCATGTCCACGTGCGGACCGGCGATCACGCCAAAGTGTGGGAGCGTGATCGCTACGTGCCGATCACGGCCGAGGGCTTCAGCGACCATCCCGATGCGATGGCCGATATGTACCGCGAACTCAACGGCATGGCCGTCATCTTCGACATCGACGACGAGACGCGTACCGGCCTCAAGGCATCCAACGAGGAGATCGCCCAGTGGGTCGCCAAGCACCCTGACGTCTTCATCGGTTTCGGCTCGGTCGACCCCTGGAAAGGGAAGGCCGCCATCCGCGAGGTCGAGCGGTGCGCTGACCTCGGGCTCAAGGGCATCAAGTTCCACCCCGCCGTCCAGGACTTCGCGCCGAACGACCCCCGCTTCTTCCCGCTCTGGGAGACCTGCGCACGGCTCGGCCTGGCCGTGCTCTTCCACAGCGGGACGACGATGGCCGGCGCCGGCCAACCGGGTGGCGCCGGTATCCGGCTCGAGTACGGCCGCCCCATCCCCTACATCGACGATATCGCCGCGCGTTTCCCGGAGCTGCGGATCATCATGGCTCACCCGGCCTGGCCCTGGCACGAGGAACAGCTGGCTATCCTGCGGCACAAGCCGAACGTCTACATGGATCTCTCCGGCTGGGCCCCCAAGTACATCCCGGAGAGCGTCATCCGCTACGCGAACTCGCTCGTCCAGGACAAGGTGTTCTTCGGCTCCGACTTCCCGATGCTCTCGCCGCACCGCTGGCTCCGCGAGTTCGCCGAGTTGCCGATCAAGGACACGGTGCGTCCGAAGATCCTCCGCGACAATGCGGCCCGTTTCCTCGGGCTGACGCACCTCGTCGAGGAGAGTCCAGCTGCCAGCGAGGCGCGTTGATCCTCGGCACGGGGTCACCCACCCAGGGCGCAGAACGCGCTGCGTCGCAGCGTGCGGGACGGGCCGTTGCTATACTGAACGCACGAGGGTGATGAGGCTCACCCGGTGGCACGCGCCACCGAACTGCCGGTCTTCGGCTGATAGCCTCTGTCGATCGCGCTCGGTCGGCAGAGGCTTTCGCTCTTCTGGGGAACACGATGGTCGAGGGAGTCCAGCAGCGAGCCTTGGAACTCTTCCGGCGTCTCACCAGGCAGGCACCGCGTCCTGCGCTCGATCGCTGGCTCGCGGCGCGGCTGCGCGAGGCGTTCGCGATCCCTGGTTGTCCGCTCTGTCGCCTGCTCGAGGAGAAGGAGCGACGACTGCTCCCTGCGTTGCTCTGGGAGCAGGTCAACGACCCGGCCACAGCTGCGCGTCTGGCTGCCTCGCGCGGCTTCTGCTGGGAGCACGCCTGGGCGCTCGTCCCAGCCGGTGCTGCGGTCCACAGTCACCTCGGGGTCGCCCTCCTGCTCGAGCGGCTCCTGCGCGACGCGTACCGCACCTGCCCCGATCAGGCAGTGCTCGACGACTGGCTGCGCCCGCGTGCCCCCTGTCCGGTCTGCCAGTGGCTCGCTGAGGCCGAGCAGACGCTCCTCCTGGGCGCGGCCGAGCTCCTCCGGCACGATCCCCTCTTGCTCCGCACACAACCTGGCCTCCCCTGCCGACCGCACGCCGCTGCACTGTTCCCATTGCTCCCCGCGGCCCTCCGCAGAACCTGGGAGGCGCGTTGCACGGCAGCGTGCGCCACGTGGGCACCGGACGACCAGCGGGCACACGCGTTCGGTCGGCGACCCTGGGCGTTGCCCGCATTCTCCCAGCTCCCGGTGCACTGCCCTGATTGTTCAGCTGCACCGTCAGGTGACGGGCGGCTCTGGCAGTGGCTCGGTACCGCCGAGCGCATTGTCGCCCAGCCTGTTCCAGCGGAGCAGTGTCTCGGTCATGCCTGCCAGACCGTTCCCGGTGAGCGCTGGCGGAGTGACCTCCGTCAGCTCCTCGACGACCTGGCTGCGTTCATCGCGGCACATGACTACCGGTTCCGCGGCACGTTGACACCTGCCCAACGGACGAGCTGGCTGCGGGCGATCGCCCGCCTGGTCGGCACCGTACCGGCAGCGGGGGCGCACGAGCGCCGAGCACCTCCGACCGTGTAGGATGGAAGGGTCAGCGATGGACGACCGACCGGGTGACCACTACGAGAGGGCCCTCATGGAGGGACTTCGACATCCACGGCCAGATATCGCCCAGACCTGTGCTTGGATCCTCGGGCAACGGCGCGTGCGTGCGGCAGTGCCGGCGTTGCTCGCCGCGCTCGAAGCGCGGTCGTGTGACATCGACGTCCAGGCAGCGATCGTGACCGCCCTCGGTCAGGTCGGTGATCCCCGCGCCTTCCCGGCGCTCGCCCGTGTCGCGCGTCAGGGAACTGTGCCGGTGCGCCGCGTTGCCCTGGCAGCGCTCTGGGCGATCGGCCAGGAGCGTGCCCGTCCCGTTCTCGAAGACGTCCTGGCGACTGACTCGTCCGCTGGTGTCCGTTCCGAAGCTGCTCGGCTCTTGCGAGAGGAGACTCCGGGTGCCCGTACCCGTTCGTCCCCCAGCTGAACCGCTCCCGCCCGAACGCGTGCAGGCCGTGCAGGCGCTGCTGCACCGCATCCGCGATGCTGTCGAGCGCGTGATCGTCGGCAAACGCGACGTCGTCGAGCTCTTGCTCGTTGCCGTGCTCTCCGGCGGCCACGTGCTCGTCGAGGACGTTCCCGGTATCGGCAAGACGCGGCTCGCCCGCTCCTTCTGCCAGGCGATCGGCGGTGTCTTCCGGCGCATCCAGTTCACGCCCGACCTCTTGCCAGCCGATGTCACCGGCTCGCTCGTCTACGAGCCGGGTCGCGGCGCCTTCGTCTTCCATCCCGGGCCGGTCTTCGCCAACGTCGTACTCGCTGACGAGATCAACCGCGGGACTCCGCGCACCCAGTCGGCCCTGCTGGAAGCGATGGAAGAACGCCAGGTCACGGTCGAGCGCGAGACGTACCGGCTGCCTGATCCGTTCCTGGTCGTCGCGACCCAGAATCCGGTCGAACTCGAGGGGACGTTCCCGCTGCCCGAGGCGCAGCTCGACCGGTTCGCCATGCGCCTGAGCATCGGTTATCCCGCACCGGCCGACGAGGCTGCCGTCGTCCGCCGCTTCCTGGCCGGTGATCCGCTGGTCGAGCTGGAGCCGGTCACCAGCCCGACCGAACTGAGCGCGGCGATCGCCGAGACGCGACGCGTCTTCCTGGGCCAGGCCACGCTCGACTATCTCGTCGCGCTGGTGCGTCGCACGCGCGAGCGGGAAGAGGTCGAGCTCGGCGCCAGCCCGCGTGCCACGCTCGCGCTGGCCCGGGCTGCCCAGGCGCGAGCGCTCCTCGACGGGCGCGGCTACGTCCTCCCGGATGATGTCCAAGCCGTCGCCGTTCCCGTGCTCGCGCACCGCCTGACCCTCGCCCCGCGTGCCGCTCTGCACGGTACGACCGGCGAGAGCGTCGTCCGCGCCGTGCTCGCGGAGGTGCCGGTCCCAGTCGAGGAATTCGTCGAGGGTGCCTGATTATGGAGCGCGCACCGTCGGTCGTCCCGCTCGAGCGCGAGGAAGTCCTACCCGGGGCGCTGGTCGCCGCGCTCCTCCTCGGCCTCCTCGGTGTCGCGCTCGGCCATCCAATCCTGGCGCTCGTCGCCTTTTCGGTCGCGACCGTGCTGGCGCTCGCGCTTTTGTGGCGGCGGTTCGGTTTCGCTCACGTCCGCTACCAGCGGGCCGTCGACCCACCGCGTGCCTTCCCCGGCGAGACGGTCACGCTGAGTCTCGTGATCGAGAACGCCAAGCCCTTGCCGCTCCCGTGGGTCGAGGTCGTCGAAGAAGTGCCGGCTGCCCTCGCCTTGCCCGGTGTCCCGCTCGGCCCCTCACCCAAGCCGGAGCGCAAAGTGCTGCGCACGCTGCTGGCGGTCGGCGCTGCGGAACGGGTCGTCCGCCGCTATACCGGCCGGGCTGTGCGTCGCGGCGTCTTTCGGTTCGGCCCAGCGCAGTTGACCACGGGCGACCCCTTCGGTCTGGCGCGTGCCCGCCTCGATGTGGAACCGGGCACGACGCTGCTCGTCTACCCGGAGATCCGGCCGGTCGACTCCTTCGGCCTTCCGGCCGAGCGCCCGCTCGGCGATGCGGCGCCGCTCCGTCCTCTCCTGGACGATCCGCTCCGCATCCAGGGTGTCCGTCCCTACCAGCCGGGCGACTCGCCGCGGCAGATCCACTGGCGGGCGACGGCGCGACTCGGTGCGCTCCAGACGCGCCTGCTCGAGCGGACTGCTGCGCCCGCGCTGGCGCTGTTCCTGGACGTCAACACGTTCGAGCACTTCTGGGAAGGGATCCGTCCCGTCGAGCTGGAGTGGGCGATCTCCCTCACCGCCTCGCTGGCGGCCTGGGGGATCGACCAGGGCTTCCCGGTCGGGCTGTGGGCCAACGCACCGCTCATCGGTGGCGAGCGGATCGTCCGGGTACCACCGAGCCGGCATCCGCGCCAGCTCGAGCGCGTGCTCGAAGCGCTAGCGATGCTCGTCCCGCACACCGGTCACCGCATCGAGACGCTGCTCGCCAGCGAAGCCCGGCTCCTGCCCCGTGGCGCGACGCTCGTCGTCGTGACCGCACTGGTGACCGACCCGCTCCGGCGGACACTGCTCGCGCTCTGGCGCCAGGGATACGGGATCGCGCTGCTCGCGGTCGCCTGCGAAGCCGGTCTTCCCGCCCGGCGGGGGCTCGCAGTTTACGAGCTGGAGGCCGACGGTGCGCTGGCGCGTTGACCCGCTGTCTCTCGCGCTCACGGTGAGTGCCGCTGCCGCTGAGGCGCTCGCCATCGCTCCCTGGGTCACCTGGCTGGCCGCCCTCTTCCAGGCTCACCCGGCTAGCGTGCCGAGCTGGCTCTCGCTCGCCGGTACCGGGCTGGTCGCCTTCGCGCTCGCCCGTACGGCGCTCGCGCGGACTGCCGACCTCGCCTGGGCACGTCTGCTGGCTGCCGGCGGCTGGCTCCTGTGGACGTGGGGCTGGTGGGCGGTGCGCCATCCCGGGGAGCCGTTCTGGGGGTACGTCCCTGCTCTCTTCCGGCTCGACTCCGGTGCCGTCGGGCTGGCCCTCCTGAGCGCGCTCGCCTGGTGGCGCGCGCTCGTGCTGGCGAGTGAACCGTTCCCGTTCCAGGGTGACTACCTCCGCTGGGCTGTCCTCCGTGACACCGCAGCGATCGGTGGTGTGACGCTCGTCGCCGCGCTGAGCGGTGGCACGGTCGCCCAGGCGGTCTGGGATCGTCTGGCGCTCGGCGTGCCGCTGCTCCTCCTCTGCCGGCTCCTCACTGCCGCGCTCGTCCAGGCGCAGGCGGTGCGGCTCGCTTATCCGGAAGCCGATACGCCCGGTGGCTGGGTCGTCCGGTCGCTCCTCCTCGCCGGGGCGATCCTCGCCGTCGGCGCACTCGCCAGCCTGGCAGCCGGGCCGGCACTCTGGCCACGCATCGCCCAGCCGGTCACCTGGCTCTTCACGCTCGTCGTCGCCGTGCTGGTCACCTTCGCCGTCGCGCTCGCGGTGCTCGTCTGGTGGGCGATCCAGTTCGTGGCTTGGGTGCTGCGGTCGTTCGCGCGACCCGGCGAACCAGGCCCGCCGCCGAGCCTGCCGGCGCTGCCGGAACTCCTCCGCCCGCAGGAGGTGCTGGCCGCACTCCCCGTTCCGGACTGGCTCTTCCAGGGCCTCGCTGTCCTGGCCGGTGGCGCCCTGCTCGTGCTGCTCGCTCGCCTGGTCGCTCGCTCCGTTCGCCGGATGCGGCATGGAACCGGAGCGCCAGCCGCCAGCGAGGAACGCGAGCGGATCCCGCTCGACCGGACGCAGCTCCTGCCACGCTGGCGGCGCCAGCGGCAGCTCGGCCCGGCGCTCCGCCGCGGTCTCGCTCGCCCACACGACGTGCGCAGCGCCTACCGGGCTGCGTTGGCGCTCCTCGCCGCGCGCGGGTTGACCCGCCGGCCCGGCGAGACGCCGCTCGCCTTCGCCCGGCGAGTCGCCCAGTCGCTCCCGCACGTGCTCCCGGCCTTCACCGACCTCACCGGTCGCTACCTCCTCGCCCGTTACGCGGAACGGGAGACGCCGGACGACCGATCTGCAGCCCTCGCCGACTGGCAGGAGCTCAAGCAGCGGCTCAGTGCGCGCGAATGAGCGCCTCAGCTGGCTGCTGCCAGTGCCTGGCGGAGATCGCGCCAGAGATCCGCCGGGTCTTCCAGACCCACCGAGAGCCGGAGGAGGCCGTCCGTGATACCCAGCGCTACCCGTTCAACCGGTGCGAGCGCTCGGTGCGATGTCGTTGCCGGGTGCACGACCGTCGTCACCGTTCCACCCAGCGTTTCGGCGAAGCGCACCAGCCGGAGGGCGCGGAGGAAGCGCCGTACCGCTGGCTCGCCCCCAGCCAGCTCGAAAGCCAGGACGGCCCCGAAGCCGCCGGTAAGGAGCTGCCGGGCCAACTCGTGCTCCGGGTGATCGGCCAGCCCCGGATAGGAGACCCGCTGGACGGCTGGGTGGCTCGCCAGCCGGGCCGCCAGGTCGAGCGCACTCGCGCTGCTCCGCGCTGCCCGGAGCGGGAGCGTCGCCAGGCCGCGCTGGATCAGCCAGGCATCGAAGGCGCCGCCGCGACCACCGAACCGGATCACCTGCCGCCTGATCGGCTCGACCAATTCGACCGGGCCGACCACGGCCCCGCCGCTCGCATCGTGGTGCCCACCGATCAGCTTGGTCGTCGAGTGCACGACCAGCGTCGCGCCCCAGGCGAGCGGCCGGCAGTGGATCGGCGTCGCGAACGTGTTGTCCACGACCAGGAGCGCACCGGCTGCCTGCACGAGACGGGCGAGCCGGGGGAGGTCGCGTACCCGCAGCGTCGGGTTGGTCAGTGTATCCACCCAGAGCAGCCGGGTCGGGCTGGCCAGGGCACGCTCGACAGCCGCCAGGTCGCCGCAATCGACGAACTCGGCTGTCACACCGAAGCGCACGAGGTCGTGCGCGAGGAGCAGCTGCGTCCCGCGGTAGACTGCGATGTCGGCGACCACCCGCTGGCCGGGCGCGGTCAGCGCGAAGAGCGTCGCGGCGATCGCGCTCATCCCGCTCGCCGTCACCACCGCTGCTTCCCCACCCTCGAGCCTGGCCAGCGCTCGCTCCAGCTGCACATGGTTCGGCGCCCCGTACCGGGCATAGACGAAGCCGGGCTGCTCACCGGCCAGGATCGCTTCCATCGTCTCCAGGTCGGGGTAGGCGAACGCTGCTGCTGGCCAGATCGGTGGTGCGAGCGGTTCGGTGACGCTCGGTGTCGACTCCAGCCCGGCCTGCACGCACAGTGTCGCTGGGTTGGGCTCGGTCGGTGTCTCGGGCATCGCGTGGCTCCTCTCCGTACTCGCTCGACTCGCTCGCTGCGAGCATACTCAGGCCAGAGGCGGACGAGCCGACGAGACGGGTGAAGAAGGGTAGGTGGGACGATGAGCCGGCTCGGCTATTCGGCGAGTTTCGAGCAGTTCCATCCGAGCGACCTCTTGCGCTGGTGCCAGCTGGCCGAGGAGGAGGGGTTCGATAGCGTCCTGGCTGCCGACCACTTCCATCCCTGGACACCGGAGCAAGGGCAGAGCGCCTTCGTCTGGGCCTGGCTGGGTGCGCTCGGCGTGACGACGCGGCTCCGCTTCGGCACCGGCGTGACGCCGCCGATCGGGTACCGCTATCACCCGGCGATCGTCGCCCAGGCAGCGGCGACGCTCGAGGCGATGTTCCCGGGCCGCTTCTGGCTCGGGGTCGGTGCGGGCGAGGCGCTCAACGAGCACATCGTCGGTCGCTACTGGCCGGAGCCGGCCGAACGGATCCGCATGCTCCTCGAGGCGATCCAGGTGATCCAGAAGCTCTTCACCGGCAAGGTGATCCGGCACGACGGCACGTACTTCAAGGTCGAGAGTGCCAAGTTGTACACCCTGCCGGCAGTGCCCCCGCCGGTCATCGTCGGCACGGCGGGGCCCTACATGGCCAAGAAGACCGGCGAACTCTGCGACGGTATCCTGACGCCTGGTGCCAACGACGAGAAGCTGCGCATGCTGCTGGCCCGTTTCGAGGAAGGCGCACGGGCAGCGGGTAAGGATCCCAGCCGGATGCCCCGCCTGCTCCAGGTGCACGTCTCCTGGGCCGAGACCGACGAGCAGGCGCTCGAGAACGCGCTGCGCGAGTGGCCGAACGGCGGCATGGCCTTCCCGAAGGGAGATATCCGGAATCCCGAGGACTTCCAGGCCATGGCCAGACTGGTACGCCCCGAGCACTTCCAGGGGCGCGTGCTCATCTCAGCCGACCTCGACCGGCACGGCGAGTACCTGCAGCACCTCATCGATCTCGGCTTTACCGAGATCTACGTCCACAACGTCGGGCGCAACCAGGAAGCGTTCATCCGCGCCTACGGGCGCCACGTCATCCCGCACCTCCGCTGGCCGGAGGACGCTCCGGTGGCGCAGGCGGCTCGACTGGCCGCGCGCTGAGCTGACCGCCCCCGGGTGCGGTCGGCCAGTCTCGTCGCAGCCGAGCGCAGCCGACGGAGCGGATGCCCCTGTTGCTCCGTCGGCTGGTGGGAAGGTCTTGACACGTGACTGGATGGGCCTACAATACGAGCAGCGACGCACCTTGACAACGGAGTACGGACTGAGAGAGCGCGAAGGTGAAGGCGCGATTCGAACATGCGCTCCTCACCCGAAAGTCCTACGCGAGTAGCCAAAAAGTCCGGGGTCGGTCGCAATGGCCTCAATCCCCTTCAGGGGATTGCAACGAACTTGAGCTTCCGCATCGGGCCACCTCCCTTTCTATCTCCAGTCGCAATGGCCTCAATCCCCTTCAGGGGATTGCAACGAGACTACTGCTCGTTGCGTACAGGCGCGTCGAGAACGCCATGGTCGCAATGGCCTCAATCCCCTTCAGGGGATTGCAACCTGGGCTTCGATCAAACTCTGAACTATTGCAAACGCATCTCCGTCGCAATGGCCTCAATCCCCTTCAGGGGATTGCAACGCGAATCCGCTCGACCGCCGCGGCTGCCTTATCGGCCGGCATTGGGTCGCAATGGCCTCAATCCCCTTCAGGGGATTGCAACGAGGCAGCCCCGCCGCGTGAAACGGGTCGAATGTTGGTCGGTCGCAATGGCCTCAATCCCCTTCAGGGGACTGCAACGGGATCAACCCCCCAGAAGCTCCCGGGCAGTGCAGAAGGCCTCGTCGCAATGGCCTCAATCCCCTTCAGGGGATTGCAACCTCATCGCGAGTGCGACGGCGACGTATGCGACGTCGTCATAGGTCGCAATGGCCTCAATCCCCTTCAGGGGATTGCAACTCGTTCCATCAAGTCCTCGAGGACTTGGTATGCATCTCCAGTCGCAATGGCCTCAATCCCCTTCAGGGGATTGCAACCGCTCGTCGGTCGAGACGAGCGCCTGGATAACTCCGCGGAGTTCCGTCGCAATGGCCTCGATCCCCTACAGGGGATTGGGACACGACTTCGAACCTGTCACCGACGGTGTCGATCTTCACGATACCGTCGCGACGCACACCTCTCCGCCAGTGGGTCGCGCTCGCCCACGTCGGGCGCGTAGTGTTGGACCGGTCCAGGATCCCCGCGCGCAGCGCGGCAGTGCGTCCTGCTGGTCGTCCCGCTGTGCGGGCCGTCGGTGCGGCGCTGCCTGGGTGTCAGGCTGGAACCGGCACACGCTGGTCTCTGCGTCGGTTCCGGAGAGTCCGGGCCGCACACCGGTACGGACGGCATCTTCCTGTCGCCCGACTGCAAGCAACGGGCCGAACATGTGGCGCGGACGAGGGCGCGTGCCCAGTCGCTCCGCCAGCGGTCGACCCCGAGTCGTCCGCTGGTCCTCACCGGCCGGAGGGTTCAGACACGCCTGACCCCTCCCGGGACGACGGTGGCCTCGAGGCTGCGGTGGGGCGACACATCAGTGACCATCGGCACCCGATTGCTCCCGTCTCCGTCGGGGTGATGGACACCTCGCACGCATTCCCGTGTCGGGGCGCGGCGTGCCGCGCCCGCGTTTTCCTCTTAGGGGCGGCGCACGCGTCGCCCTTCCTCGCCTTTCGGTGGGACAACCGACCGCCCAGCTGTTCGCACGCGGTCGGACACCCCTCACCCCCGCCTCGCTGGCGTCCGCCATCCCCTCTCGCGCAGTGCGCGGGAGAGAGGCCCGGGAGGTGAGGGGGCTCGATCGCCTGCGCCGCTCGTCCACGCAGGGTTGTGCGGGAACCTCGACCGGTTCCCGGCCCTTCCGGGCCGGTTGGGTCAGGCACGCCTGACCCGAAGGGGCACGCACGCGTGACCCCTGCGAGGGGACGACGGTAGTCGGCTGATTGCGGGTGAACGACTGGCAAACGACCGTCGGCAGCCCGCGCCACAGGCGCGGCATGGTCACGCGCGGCCATCTCCCGGTGCCGCCGCGTCGGCATTCGAACGGGGGTTGCCGGCCCTGGCGGGCCGGTTGGGTCAGGCACACCTGACCCGAAGGGTCACGCACGCGTGACCCCTACGAGGGGGCACGACGGCGCTGCAGCAGCGACCGTGACCAGCGATCGATCCCGGTCGGCAACTCGTGCCTCACCCTGTAGGGGCGAGGCGTGCCTCGCCCGCCCGCGCCACAGGCGCGGCATGGTCACCACGGTTGCCGACCCTACCGAGCCGGACGTCACGCACGGGTGACCCGAAGGGTCAGGCACGCCTGACCCCTACCAGGGGCGTCGGCGGGGCTGGAGCCGTGAGCGTGGTCAACGATCGATCGCGGTCGGTGTGTCGGCTTCCGTTGTTCCGTAGGGGCGAGGCAGCGCCTCACCGGTCTGCGCCGCCAGGCGTCGCCACCCAGCGATGAGGGCCGGTCCGGTCGGGCTGGATGGGGCAGGCACCGCCTGGTCCGACACCGATGGAACGGGAACGCGCCTGCGCAGTGATGCCGTCGACCTCCGGCCATGTAGCCGGGGCGAAGAACGCCGAAAACGGACGACCCCCGCTGGGTCTCGCTCCCACGGGGGTCGATGGATCACGCTAGTGACCGGTCGGCGGTCACGAACCGCTCGTCGAGCGGTGCTCGCGGGCCGCTGCCTGCACCGGGTGCTCGCGGTGCTCCCGCACCTCGTGTCGCTGTCCCGTCTCCTGCGGGGGCGGCGCCACGCGCGCTGTCGACGGGTGCACGACACGCACGGCCCGGATTACCGGCTGCCCGTCCTGGTTGAGGATGGTGTAGCGGATCAAGGTGCGCATCGGTTCACCTCCTTTCCGTCAGGTTGCGGTTCGACCTGACCGGCTGCCCCCGGACCGGCCGGGGGCGCGGAGGTGCCGTGCGCCTGGGGCGCTCTGTGCGGCTTCCTACTCCGACCCGGACGGCCCGCGGGAGCCGGTACTGCGTTCTGGAGGCTGACTACGTTCCACGCGCTGTACCCTCCACATCGGACCGACTCAGGACGCGCGACCCGCCCGGGCCGCTGCGCCCAACCTTTTGCAGTATACGCCCTCGCTGGCTCAGGGTCAAGCGAACGCTTCTTCGTGTTCCGCCCCGACAGGCTCGCTCCACGCACTGCATGACTGGACGGCTTCTCGCCCCGCTCCACCGGCCCAGTCGCCAGGTGCGCGATCGGCTCAGGTGGACGATCGGCAGGCGACCGTCGGCAACCGACCACGCCCTGTCGGGGCGCGGCGTGCCTCGTCCGCGTTTTCCTCGTAGGGGCGACGCGTGCGTCGCCCGTCCGCGCCGACCGGCGCGGGTGCGTGGTTCGTTCCCGGCCCTGGCGGGCAGGCCACGCACGCGCGACTCGTCAGGTCAGGCACGCCTGACCCCTACCGGAACGACGGTGGTCGATGGCTGGCGGTGAACGATCGGCAGGCGATGGTGCCCAAACCACCCATTTCCGTAGGGGCGAGGTGTGCCTCGCCCAACCGCACCGAATGGTGCGGAAACACCGATGGTGCGACGGTTCCTGTTTGGTGGATACCCCTCACCCCCGCTCGCTGGCGCTCGCCACCCCCTCTCCCACGATCGTGTGGGAGAGGGGGTCGGGGGCACACGCGTGCCGCGTCCGTCTACGCAGGATGGTGTGGGAACGGGTTCGGTCTTCCGGGCTTACCGGCCCGGCTGGGTCAGGCACGCCTGACCCCTACTGGAACGACGGTGGCCATGAGGGGCGGGTCGGCGATGCGTGCGTGACCGTCGCCGAGAGATCACACCGTCGTTCCGTGTAGGGGCGACGCGTGCGTCGCCCGTCCGCGCTGCGAGGCCCAAGCATCGAACGGTCGGCGTTCGCCGACCAGCCCGACACCCTCACCCCCGCTGCTGACGCGGCACCCCCTCGCTCGCACCGCGCGGGAGAGGGGCGGCGAGTGCGGGGTGCTCCAGCGCGTCCCTCACCCACCCGCGCCGGGGGGCGGGGGAATGGCATCGGTTCCCGGGCCCGGTCGGCGGGTCACGCATGCTTGACCCTTTCAGCGCACGGCTGGTGGGCTCGCGATTGCCCGCACCGGAGGATCGGGAGGGCGGGGAACCAGCTGCGCCTGCAGCCGGTCCCCCTTGCCACTCCCCTCCCGCGTATGCTATCCACAGGACACACCGACCACATGGATCCGTTCGCGTTCGTTGCGGGGGGAACCCCGATGTACCGGTCTGGAGCTTGGGACGATCCGCTCTCCGAGTCCGCGCTCGACGACTGGGACGATGTCGACCGCCCAGCTCGGCATCGCCGGCTCGCGCGCCGCGAGACGGTCTCGCTTGAGGAGGCCCGGCGCCTCTGGGAGCCGGTCGTCTGCCCGGCCTGCGGGAGCCGCCATGCTGACACCCGCTCGGTACGCCTGCGCCGTACCGGCCGTACGGTCGAAGCGCGCTGTGGCGCCTGCGGTGCGGTTGCCGCGGTGTTCGCTGGTGGTGTGTGGACGTCGTGAGAGGCTGGTTCGCCCGCTTCCGCTCCCATTTCCGCGAGCCGCGCTCCGGTCTCCTCGTGTCGACCTCGACGCGGCTCGCCGCAGAACGCTATCTGCTCCCCGATCCGGGTGACGGTGCGTTGCGCGTCGTGGCCGATGACCTGGTCGTGGATGGTGGTGGCGCCCTCCTCGACGGTACGGGACGGGGTGGGATCGGTATCGTCATCGTCGGCTGTCGCCGCGTCGTCCTGCGCAACCTCCGCGTGCACGGGTACGCTTGGGCGCTCCTGGCTGTCGACTGCGAGGAGCTGCTCGTCGAGGACTGCGACTTCTCGCACAACGGCCGGAGCGACGGCACGTTCCTCGATATCACGCGCGTCGACGAGGGTGCTGGCGGGGGTGTCAAGCTCGTCCGGTCGACCGCGAGCCGGATCGTACGTCTTCAGGCGACCGGCCAGGATACCGGGGTCGATCTCGTCTCCTGCCGCGGCATCGTGGTAGCGGACTGTGACCTCTCGCACAACGCCGCCTGGGGGATCCGCCTGCACGGCTCGACCGACTGCCGGCTCGAGCGCAACCGCGCGCACCACGTGAACCGTTGCGGTGGCACGGGCTGCGACGCTGCCGGCATCCTGCTCACGGCCGGCTCGCACCGGAACCTCGTCGCTGGGAACGACCTGCGCTGGTCGGGCGATGGGTTCTTCCTGGGTAACCAGTTCAGTCCGCCCTCCAACGACAACCTCGTCGTCGGCAACGACGGCTCCTACTCGCCCAACAACGCCTTCGAGGCGACCTTCTCCCGTGGCAACGTGTTCCGGCGCAACCGGGCTTGCTGGAGCAACTACGGCTTCTGGCTCGGCTTCTCCACCGACACGGTACTCGAGGAGAATCTCATCGCCGACAATCGCATCGACGGCGTCCACTGGGAGCACGGCGCTCGTGGCATCCTGCGGGCCAACCTCATCGCCCGCAACGGCCGCGACGGCGTCGCCTTCACGCTCGATCCGACCAACCGCGACTTCCCCGACCGCTGCGTCTCGACCGGTCACGAGCTGCGCGGCAACCGTTTCGTCGCTAACAGCCGGGCGGCCGTCTTCCTGCTCCATACCACGGCGACGCGCCTGGTCGAGAACCGCTACGAGACCGAGCGGACGCCGGTGCTCCTAGCTGGCGACTCGCGCGAGAACGATATCCAGGACGTCTTTCGGACGACCTGAGCCTCGCCCGTCCGCAGGAAGGTCGGGAGCTGCCGGCGATCATTCAGACCTGTTGACCGCTAGGCAGCGGCGGTCACGCGCTTACGGGTTGCTCCGCCTGCCGCGCGTGGCCGCAGTGCCTGCACGAAAGCGACGAGCGCGACGACGAGCTGGCTCCATACTCCCCAGGCGAACCAGAGGAACCAGCTCCGGAGGTCACTCCACGTGCGCGGGACGACGCGCGTCTGCTCGAGCCACTGCCAGGCGACGAGGGTATCGAACGCGTCGCTCCAGGTGCCGGTACGGAGTCCGGTGACGAGTTCGACCGCGAACCAGGTCAGCTGCTGGCTCCAGAAGGCGAGGAGCGCCAGGCAGCCCAGGGCCACCCAGCCTGCTGGCGCGTTCCAGTCACGCCAGAGCGCGATGCCGGCGAGGAGCGGCGGGACGCCGAGCGCGGCGAACCAGGCAGCGAATATCCGGAGGTCCGTGTCGCCCGAATATCCACCGTACCAGGTCGCGAGCGACCAGCCAGCCCAGCCCCACAACCAGGTTCCCCAGAGCGCGAGCACCAGCGCGAGCGCCCGCTGGACCACTGTTGTCATGCTGCACCTCCCCTGTCCCGGTTCGGAGCGGAGACCGTACGTCCAGTCTAACAGAGGCTGACGCCCGGCGCCAGCCGAACACTCGGTCGCTGAACGATGCGGTTGTCCGCCAAGATCCCGGTGCGACCGGTCAGGGGCAGGGTGCGCTGTCCGGTTCGCCGAACTCCCTGCTGGTTCAGCTCGCGCGTTCGCTGGCGGACTCGGCTGGCGCACCGACCAGGAGTTCGGCGAGGTAGGTGAGCGTAGCGCCGGCCCGGGCCCGCACCACCACTGCGGCTTCCCGGTCGAGCGGCGTCGGTTCCTCGTTGACGATCGCGACGAAGGCGCCAGCTCGGGCGGCCCGGCGCGGCACGTGCGCGGCCGGTACTACGGCGAGGGATGTCCCGACGACGAGCATGACCGGCGTCGCCTCGGCAAGCGCCAGCGCCCGCTCGAGCAGGGGCCGGGGCACCGGCTCGCCGAAGGAGACGGTCGCTTCCTTGACGATCCCGTTGCAGACCGGACAGTGTGGGACCGTCCCCGGTGGGCCGGGGTCGAACCGCTCGGCCGGCCAGAGGATCTCGCAGGAGAGGCAGCGGATCGCGTGTGCCGTGCCGTGCAGCTCGATGACCCGCTCGGGCGGGCTACCGGCCTTCTGGTGTAGGCCATCGATGTTCTGCGTCACGATCGTGTCGATGTACCCGGCTGCTTGCAGCCGTGCCAGGGCGATGTGCCCGGCGTTAGGCTGTGCGTTCGCCAGGATCGGGTAGCGCTCGCGCCGGCGATCCCAGTAGCGACGCCGCACCTCCGGATCGTTCAGGAAGTCGCGGAAACGCGTCGGGTTTTCCCGCGACCAGAGCCCGTTCGGGCCGCGATAGTCGGGGATGCCTGACTCGGTCGAGATCCCGGCTCCGGTGAATGCGACACCGGGTCCACGCTGGTAGAGCGCGTCGGCGATCGCTTCGACCAGGCGGCGTTGCTCCACCGTCAGGATGTCCTCCGGCATTCCGCTCCCCCTCTCCGGCAGCAATGCTACCAGCCCGAACGGCCGGTGCCGACTCCCCGGCTGGTGCGCGAGCCGGGCAGGAGCGGGCGCTGACGAGCGAGCCAGAGGTGAGGGATGTCGTACCGGGCGACGCCCGCCTCGCCCTGACTGGGTGTGACGGGTTGGGGACGGTGGCTCACCCATCACCCACCGGTCCCCATCGACCACCGTCACCCCCCTGTAGGGGTCGGGCGTGCCCGACCCGGCGAGTCACGCACGCGCGACCCGGCCGGGCCGGTAGGCCCGGAAGGCCGCACCCGTTCCCACACCGTCCTGCGTAGACGGACGCGGCATGCGTGTGCCCGCTCACCCCCGGGCCCCTCTCCCGCACCGCGCGGGAGAGGGGGTGCCGAGCGGAGCGAGGCGGGGGTGAGGGGTGTCCCGACGCACGCCGCGCCCCGACAGGGGAAGCGTGGACGGGGGGTGCCGCGCGTGGTGAAACTGGGGTGGCGGATGTTCGGATAGGGAGCAGCACACCATCGGTAGTTTCCGCGCCACGGTCCCGGCTGGGCGAGGCACGACTCGCCCCGTTAGGGTGTGGCCGCTAACCGACGGTCGCCCGTCTCTCGACCAGCGGCCTCCGATCGACCACCGTCACCCCCTGTAGGGGTCGGGCGTGCCCGACCCGGCGGGTAACGCACGCGTGACCCGCCCGGCCCGCCAGGGCCGGGAACCGAACCACGTACCCGCGCCGGTCGGCGCGGCCGGGCGACGCACGCGTCGCCCCTACCAGGAAAACGCGGGCGACGCACGCCTCGCCCCTACACAGAAACGCGGGCCCGGCACGCCACGGCCCAATGGGGAACGGGCGACGCGTCCGTGGCCCAAGGGACGTGCCGCGTCCCTACGACGAGGCGTGGTCCGTTGCCGCCGGCCGCCTACCCATCGTCCACCCGCGACCGATTGGCCACCGTAGCACCTGTAGGGGTCAGGCGTGCCTGACCCGCCGGACCGCAGGGCCGGGGACCTCACCTCGTTTGCCGCACCCTTGGGCGCGGGCGGGCGAGGCGCGCCTCGCTCCTACGAGAATGTGCCCCTGATCGCGAGCGGTGGCGCACGCACCGCCCGACAACGCTGCGCAGGTCACCGTCGACCGCCTGTCGGGGTCACGCGTGCGTGACCGTCCGGTTCAGGTGTGCGCGACCCACCGGGCCAGGGGCGTTCGTACGCCGCGACAGGCTGCGGGCTCTACCCGGATAGGCGCGGTCAGTCCCCGCCGCGCGCAGCTCGGCTCGATCGCTGCTCCTCTTGTCCCGCCCCTCGCCTCGCGCGACAATCGTGCTGGGAAGGGGCTTGCGATGGCTGAACGGGCGTCGGTCGTCATCGTCGGCGGGGGGATCACCGGCTGCGCCATCGCCGCCGAACTCGTCCGCCGTGGCTGGCGCGGTGTCCGCGTGCTCGAGCGGTCGACCGTCGGTGGCCAGGCCAGTATCGCCTACGCTGGTCTCCTCGGAATTCCCGGGAGCGGTGCGACGAACGATCCGTTGAGCGAGCTCGGTGCTGCGAGCCTGGCGCGCTTCCCGGCTGTCGCAGCGGATCTCCGCGAGCGGACGGGGATCGACGTCGAGCTGCGCCACACCGGTGCGCTCCTGCTCGCCTTCACGGCCGATGAGGAGGCAGCACTCCGCGCTGCCCTGCCGATCCTGCGTGCTCGTGACACTGCCTGCTGCTGGCTCGACCAGCACGAGCTGCGCCAGCTCGAGCCTGCTGTCTCACCGCTCTTCCGTGGAGCCCTGCTCCTCCCCTTCGAGCACCAGGTGCTCAGCCCACGGCTCGTCGAGGCGTTCGCTCGAGCAGCGGCGCTCGGCGGTGCCCGCATCGAGGAAGGAGTCGAGGTGACCGGTTTCGAGCGGGATGGCGACCGTGTCGTTGCGGTGCGCACCCGCACCGACCGCATCGAAGCGGAGCGAGTCGTCGTCGCTGCCGGTGCCTGGAGCGGTGCACTGGCTGCTGACTTGGGTGTTCCGTTGCCGCTGGGTCCGCTGCGCGGCCAGCTCGTCCGTCTCCATACCTGGGACGCGCGGATCCGGCATACGCTCTACCGCGGCGACCTCTACCTCGCCGTCAAGGCCGATGGGACGGTCGCAGTCGGCTCGACCGAGGAGCTGGCGGTCTACGACCGCCGGCCGACGCTCGAGGGGGTGCGCCAGCTGGTCACCTTCGCCCACGAGACGGTGCCGGCGTTCGGGCGGGCCATCTTTCGCGAGGCACTCGCCGGGCTCCGTCCCTGGTCGGCAGACGGTCTCCCCGTCCTCGGTCGCCTGCCTGGGTACGAGAATGCCTGGATCGCGAGCGGTCACGCGCGGCACGGCATCCTGCTGAGCCCGATCACCGCCGAGGTCGTCGCTGACCTCCTCGAGGGGAAGGCACCGGTACTCGACCTCGCTCCCTTCGATCCAGCTCGTTTCGCCCGCTGATCGCTCCCGTTACCGCGACGCGCCCCGCTGCCAACGCGCGGTGACCAGCATGACGAGCGCTCCGGCGAGGAATCCCAGCAGCGCCAGGAGCAGTCCCTCCCGCCAGGCCGCGGTACTGCCGCCAGTGGTGAGTGCAGCGATAGCGCCGGACAGGAGCGCCCCGGCGGCCACACCGACCAGACTCTAACCGAGCGGTCGGCTCCGGTGCAGCGTCGCGATCCGGATCGCGACGAGCACCAGCAGGAGCAGCGGCACGAACACCGAGCAGTCCATCGTCTTCATCTCCTTACCCACGCAGGATCGACCCTGGGTCGCTCCGGGCCGTGCCAGTCCACACGCTGCGAGGGCGATGCGAACAAGTATCCGGCGAGTGTGATCCTAGACGTTCCGGCAACTGCACCAGGTTCCGCGCGAATCCTTCCGTCGAGCCGTCGCTTCCACCCGTCGGCCTCCCGACCGTTCCTCGTCCAGCAGCCAGCCGGTCTGGTAAAGCGGCGGCTCCGTTCGGCTCGCACACGTCCGTCAGTGCGTTTTGCCAGAAGCATGCTTCGCACACTCGCGCCGGGCGTGCCCGAGCGCCCCGACGCGGAACGCGAGCCCCGCCACCGGCAAGCGCGTCACGAGCGTCGCCTCTGCCCAGAGCGGTAAGCTGGCCCACAGTGTCTCTCCTCTGCGGAGACGGTCCCAGAGACACCAACCGCCCCAGATGGCGATGATGCTCCAGTGCACGATGTCCCCGACCCGAAGGCGCCGGATGGCCATGAGCACGTCGGTGACGATTGCAGCCAGAACGAGCGTCATGCCGAGCACGAACGCGGCGAGCACCGGACACCTCTCCGGACGAACGCGTCTCATCTGCAGGAGCCCAGCCGAGCGCCGCGCTTCCCTCACGGTCCCCACGGCGGATCTTGCCAGCAACAGTTGCACCACCAGACGCAAGCGGATATCGGACAAGCTGGACAGGCGATGGCCAAGCACGCCGCGCACGCGAGCCTCCCGAGGAATGAACACGGAAAGAAGCACCAGTCCGTGCAACAGTCGAAAGCCCTGCCCAGGTCGACCTGGCAGCAGCGGCGTTCGCTGCATGGCCAGTAACCCGGTGGGCAACCCGCCGGACTGAACGCACCACCGGCTGCCACCGGCCAGGTCACCTGCCCGTCCTCGCTCACCGCCACGAGGACAGCGGTCTCCCCAGTGAGCCGGTATCGGAAGACTGCCACCCGCCCGGCATCGTCCCGGTACGCGGCCACGACCTCGTCCGCTCCCGCTACCCCAGGCAGGGCCTCCGCAGTGGTTACTTCTGTGTGTGACTCGTGTCTGCCCGTGTCTCATCGCTCTCGCTCGCGTTGGCGAACTGTACGGCCATGTCACGGAGTGTAGTGCGGCGCGCTGCTCATTGCTCTGAGCACCGACGAATAGGCCCCGCTCCGGCTGCTGCTCTCGGAGCCCGTCGGTAACCTGTTCAAGTACCCCTCGAAGTCATCGCGCCGTCCATACGTCGGTTGCGGTGACGACCCCGCAGGAGCGTGAGCCAGGGCCAGAAGGAGACCAGCACGAAGCAGGAGAGGAGAAGCGTCATGACCGGCTCGTCCATCCATGACTGTGGGCCACGCCAGGCGCCAAAGGCGATCCCGGCGAGAATCAACATGCAAGAGAGCGCGCTGATGAGTCGACTGCGCCAGCCGCTCGGTTCTTGGCGGTCAGGCCGGCGGCCGGTGAGAGCCTCCGCTCCGAACAGGATGAGGAAGTCGACAAGGAAAAGCAACCAGAGTATCCAGGTTATCGTCCCCCATGGCACGATGAGCCTCCTTTCGGGTGCCGACAGATGGGTGTTCCGTGAATCCCCCGCGCGTTCTGCACTCGCCTTCACGTCCCTGGCTCTGCACAGCAACAGGTGCAGGACCAGCCAGCTCGGCACGCGTGCCAGAGGCATGCGGGGCACCAGACGAGGATACACGCGGCACAGACGATCCACCAGCCTGCCCTGCAGACAGAAAAGCAGACCCAACCACAACACGTAAGCAACTCGAAGAGATCGAGATTGCCGCAGCAGCATGAGCAAGGAATCAGAGGAGGAGAACACGTTTGTTGAGCCAGGAGTTCTCTTTTGGGGAGTGTTGACGCACGCTGTACGTCGCCGGTCGGGGTCACGGGCGCGAGCTGCTGGCGATTGCCGTGCGTCACTATTCGATAGCGCAGCGCGATCTTTCGGCCAGACTCATCCACGTAGTAGGCCAGTACCTGGTCATCGGGCAGTCCCAGAGCTGCCGCCCACAGTGTCCGCCCGTCGGCGAGCCGGTGCTCGGCTGCCTGCACCGCGGCCAGCTGCGCCGGACCGAGCACCGCCGGAAGGTCAGGCCCGGCCACGAGCTCCGCCAGGAGTTTCTCCCTGGCCGCCGGATCGAGCAGGGTCGTCTCGACCGGCTCGACGGCCCACCAGGGCCGCGCCTCCCCCGCTCCCTCAGCATGTACCCCAGCCGGCACCGCCACCTTCCCGCTCACCAGGAGCCCGAGCGCGGTGCCGAGCCCTGCCAAGCGCCGCAACACGCGCCGCCGCGTCAGTCCCGGCCCAACCGCCACCGGACTCGAGAGCGTCCCCAGTTCGCTCGCCAGCGCCAGACCCCGCCGCACCCCGAGCAGCCGCACCAGCTGCAGCACCAGCCGCCGCCCAGTGTACGCCCGCACCCGCTCACCAGCGACCGCGAACAACACCGGCTCCCACGGCGCCCTCGCTCCCAGCGCCCGCTCCCGCCAGGCCACCACCTCGGGCTCGCGCAGGCTTCGCGCCACCAGGCGCCCACCACCCAGCTCGACGATCCGCTCGGCCAGCACCCGGCAGCGCCCGCAGGCT
>FWWL01000704.1_pt1 | contig 89333 bp, 78 predicted proteins | sample 2228331 | NCBI WGS metagenome assembly FWWL01 (sample SAMEA103939775, study PRJEB20133) | metagenome | reverse complement strand
ATCATGGCTCTACATTTGGTGGAAATCCTCTTGCATGTGCTGTGGCAAGAGAGGCAATTAGAGTGATAGAAGAGGAAAAACTTGTTGAAAGATCTTATGAAATGGGTGAATATTTTATGGCTAAATTGAGAGAGATTAAAGGACCTCATATCAAGGAAATAAGAGGAAAGGGTCTTTTAATAGGTGTTGAGCTTGATACCAGGGCAAGACCATATTGTGAGGAGTTAATGCAACTTGGAATACTTGCAAAAGAAACTCATGATATGGTAATAAGATTTGCTCCGCCTCTTATAATTACTAAAAAAGAGATAGATTGGGCAATTAAGAGAATAGCTAAGGTGCTTTCTAAATAGAATAGAGATAGATGGATGTGTGACATTTTGGATAGATGTAAGTATGGATGTATAGTAGGTTGGTAGTGGGTGATTGGTGTATGGGGCTGAGTTTTTGGGCGGCGAGCTTGGTGTTGAGGTCTTGGAGGATAGAGAAAGAAGGAAATTTTTTACCAGCACCAAAAAATACGAATCTAAAATCGAAAATCGAGAACTAAAAAACAGTGAATAATATGTAGAAAAAAAAGTAAAAGGTTGAAAGAAATATATCTTTAGTATTTTCAATACTTGATAGTTTGTATTTTTTTCATAAGTGGTATTTTAATATTTAAATGAGTAAAAGATTTTTATATTTTCAGGTTTTAACCGCCACTCTTATATGGGGAGCAGCTTATCCTTTTACAAAACATGTTGTTTCTCTTATTTTACCGCTTTCACTTGTTTTTATAAGAAGTGCAATAGGTAGTTTTTTATTGATTGTTTTTATTAAGCCTGATTTTAGAAAGTTTTTAAAAATCAATATTATATTGAAACTTTTGGTAATGTCTGTTTTAGGGGTTTCTCTTCAGCAATTTTCTCAATGTTATGCTTTGAAATATACTACATCTACAAATGCAGGTTTTATAATAGCTTTAACTCCGATAGTTATCGTATTTATGGAATTTTTGCTTGGTTTGAAAATAGATGTTAATAAAGTTATCGGATTTGTTTTTGGTTTTTTGGGGTGTTTGATAGTTATGTATTCTATTGGAAAACTTGATTTGTCAATGCCTTCTACAAAAGGAGATTTAATTTTTCTAACAAGTACTTTTACCTGGGCAGGATATGTTATTCTTACAAAAAGATGGTTTAAGGGATATTCTCAAGGGGAAATTACAGCTTTAACGATGTTTGTCGCTTTCTTAACTCTTATTCCTTTTGAATTTAAATATAATTTGGTTTCTGAGATAAAGAATCTTGATAAACTTGGATGGTTTTCATTGTTTTATTTGTGTTTCCTTTCATCTTTTTTAGGTTATCTATTCTGGAATAATGCTGTTGAAGGGCTTGGCCCTGTTAAGGCATCTTATTTTATTTATGATGAGCCATTTGCAACTATAATAAGTGCTTATTTTATTTTAGATGAAAAGATCTTGCCGCTTACTTTTGTTGGTGGAGTTTTGGTACTTTTAGGGGTATTTTTTATTTTGAAAAATAAAAACAAAAAGGTTTCATATGAGCTGGGATAATATTCTTAAAAGAAGGTTTAATGAAAATGTTTTACTGGAGGTCAGTGCAAAGGATATAACAAGTTATAAAGTTGGTGGGATTATTGATGCTATTGTCTATCCGAGAAACATAGAGGAAATTTTATGGATTTTTGAGTTTATCAGAAAGGAAAGTATTGATTATTTTATATGTGGCAATGCTACAAATATTCTTGTAAGTGATGATGGTTTTAGAGGGGTTTTTATTAAAACGGATAAATTCAAAAATATTTTTAAAAATGAAAATAAGATTAGTATAAGCTCAGGTTATGAATGGGATAAGTTTATTGAGTTTTGTGTTTTAAATTCTTTAAAAGGTTTTGAGAGAACATCATATATTCCTGGTACAGTCGGTGGAGCAGTAAGGATGAATGCAGGAGCATTTGAACAGGAAACTTTTGATAGATTATTAAATGTTCTTGTTTATGACATAAAAAGTGGAGATTTGAAAAAAATTGAAAAAAAGGAAATAAAATATGGTTATAGAAGGGTTGAAGGATTTGATAATTATTTTATAATAGAAGCTGAGTTTGAGCTTGAGTGCGGGGATAAAAAAGAGCTTTTAGAAATAAGAAATGAAATTATAAGAAGAAGAAAGGAAAAACAGCCTGTTGAGTACCCTTCTGCTGGTAGTGTTTTTAAAAGACCTAATAATAATTATGCTTCAAAGCTAATAGATGAGTGTGGGCTTAAGGGGCTTAGAATTGGTGGAGCTATGGTTTCAACAAAACATGCTGGCTTTATAATAAACTATGATAACGCAAAAGCATCTGATATTTATAATTTAATTATGAAGGTTAAAGAAGAGGTTTATAAAAAAACAAATGTTGTGCTTGAGCTTGAACAGATACTTGTTGGAAGATTTTAAATTTATTTTATTTTGTTATTTTGAATTAATTCAAGATATGTTTTTTCCCAGATATCAATAATCTTTGGGAGGGAAAAATTTTCTTCTATGTGTTTTCTTGCTTTTTTACCCATAATATTTCTTTCTTCATAGTTCATACTCATCAATTTTTTCATAGAATCAGCAAGTGCTTCTGGATTTTTAGGAGGAACAAGAAATCCTGTTATACCATTAATAACTATCTTACTATTATCTCCTACATCGGTTGCAACAATTGGAATTTCATTTGCTGATGCTTCCATAAGTGTTAAAGGCATTGCTTCCCACTCGGAGGACATTAAATATCCGTCAGCTATATTTATTATTTCAGGGATATTATCAAAGCTTCCAGCAAAAATAACAGCTTTGTCTATTTTGAGATTCCAGGATAGTTGTATCATCTTTTCTTTAAGCTGACCCTCACCTATGATAAATAATTTTGTATTTTCATTTTCTTTGTATAAGTATGAAAAGGCTTTTAACATTGTTGGATAATCTTTTTGTCTTGAAAATCTTCCTATGGCAAGCCATAGAAAATCTTTTTCTTCAATTTTAAATTCTTTTCTGAGTTTGTATTTTTTATCAGAATCTGGATTAAAGAGATTAATATCTATACCGTTTGGTATATGTATTATTTTATCCCTGGTGGTTATTCCTTTTTCAAGATATCTTTTATATCCTGAAATGCTTACATTTGTTGTGAGATTGCAAAAAACATCAGTAAGTTTATAGATGTAGATACGAAATAAATCTATAAAATAATTTTTGTGTTCTTTTGTGATATGGATCGTTGAGATTATAAGAGGGTTTGGGTTGAATAGTTTTGTTAGCCTTGCAAGAATAATTGCATGGAACATATGGCTATGTATTATGATTGGATTATACTCTTTAATATGGGAAACGAATTTGGGGATGGATTTTATGAATGTAAATAAATTTACAATATTAAGTGATTTAACAGGTATGTGGTATTCCTGTAGTTTTGTTAGGTTTTTGTTAGGGGAAATTGGCATTAAAGAGAAGACTTTTATATCCCATTCTCTTTTTTTTAGTTCAATGGCAATATCAACTGTTTGTTTTTCAGCTCCTCCATAATTCAAATCTGTTATTACAAAAATTATCTTTTTACTATTCATAGTATTTCTTGAATAGTTCTTATATAGTTTTCAGAAACATTATTTATATCAAAGATTTTAAGATATTCATTTAACTCATTCTGGTCAATTTTTCTCTTTGAATTTAAAGTTTCAATTATAGCTTCAGCCATAGCATGATAGTCTCCTACTTCAACTAGTCTACCCCACTTCCCATTTTCAAGTATTTCAGAAGGTCCACTTTTACAATTTGTTGAGACTATAGGTATTTTTAAAGCAAGAGCTTCAATTAAAACATTGGGAAGTCCTTCCCACTTTGATGATAGTACAAATACAGATGCTCTTTTCATATACTTAAATGGGTTTTCTTCAAACCCTTTTAAATAAAAATCTTTTTCTATTCGAAGTTTATATGCAAGTTTTTTTAAGTTATTTTCTTCTTCTCCTTTTCCTAAAATCATAAGTCTTGATGGTAGTTTTTTATGTACAATACTGAAAGCTTTTAGCAGTGTGGGATAATCTTTTGCTTTATTAAGCCTCCCAGCGCTTATTATTACAGGTGGTTCTCCTTTATTAAACCACGGATGAGATACTTCTTCATTTGCTTTACTTGAAATTTCTGATATATCTATCGGGTTATATATAATTTTTACTTTTTGAGGATTTATTTTAACAATTTTCTGTAAGTCGTTATATGTTTCTTTTGATATGGCAATTATTCTATCTGCTAAGGGATATAGAATTTTTATAAGGTGCGGCAAAATTATTCTTTTTATAAATGTATTGTTTTTGATATCAGCAGTTATTGTGCTTGAAAGTCTTAAAATGAGTTTAGAGTCGATTTTAGAGAGTTTTCTTGCTATAATAGTTGCTACGTTTACATGATCAAGCGTTGATAAAATAACTTCAGGTTTTTCATTTTTTATATATTTAATAAGATCTGGAATTGAATACAAGATAGAATTTTTATTGAGATTTATTATTCTTACTTTTGTGGGTAACTCTTTAATTAAAACTCCTTCTGCTTTTGCCAGTATCAGATCTATTTCTATGTTTCGTTTAATAAAAGATTTGATTAAATTTACAATTACTTTTTCTGCTCCTCCCCCATCAAGGTTCTGTATAAATATGGTTATTTTTTTAAGTGAGTTATTCATTTTTAAATCTTAATTCAATAAATTTATCCTTTAAGTATACTAAAAAGCTAAAAGGTATAGAAAAAAACACAAGGATTTTAGCATAAAAGTTTTTAAGATCTTTTAGTTGAAGCAGTGGCAAAATCTTGAGATGAAATGAAAATCTTGAATAGTGTATAGCAGATCTTAAAAACTCAAATGGAGAATAAAAAAAACATTTTGAAATATCCTCATCTAAATAGAATTTATGTTTTATTCTACAAGACCATGGATATTTTACTTTTTTAGCTCTTATATATCCTGGTTGATCTTCATAATAAATCCTCAATGGTTCATTAATATGTCTTGTTAAATACTTTTGTGAAATTTTTCGCCACACCAGAAGTTCAGGATATAAGGTTCTGAGTGGTTTTTCTGGAAAAGGGAATTCTTTCATAATCTCGGTTCGTATCATTCCCCATTTTTCACCTTTTACTTTAAATTTGTATTTGATTACATCTCCCCTAGTATCAAAGGGAGAAAAAGGAAATTTATCACCTACTATCTTGCCATCAGGTGTCATACATAATACACATATTCCTGAATAATATTGTTGTTGATTCTGGGGGATTTGATTCCAGTAAAAATACAATTTTTCAAGAGATTGAGGAACAAATGCATCATCTGAATCTATAATTATAAAAAATTTTCCTTTTGCAAGATTTACTCCTTTGTTAATAGCAATATGCTTTCCATTATTTTTTTGAAAAAAATATCTTATAGGAAATGAGGCTTCTGTCTTCCATTTATTTACTAATTCTCTGGTATTATCTGTAGAACCATCATCAACTACTATCCATTCAAAATTTTTGAATGTTTGAGATTTTAATGATCCATAAACTCTGTGTAAGGTATGTGCCCTATTGTATGTTGGAGTAAAAACTGAGAATATAAAACTCATATCTTAATAACATTATAACATTTATATCAATATCCCTGCTATTGTTGCAGTCATAAAGCAGGCAAGAGATCCTGCAAGTACTGCATAAAGCCCGAGTCTTGCAAGGTCATGCCTTCTATTTGGTGCAATACCACCAATTCCACCTATCTGGATTGCAATGGAAAGAAAATTAGAAAAACCACAAAGAGCATAAGATGCTATTATAATACTTCTTTCAGACAGTCCCTGAGGATTATTCTGTAAAAATGTTGCCATATTAAAATATGCTACAAATTCGTTTAATATTGTTTTTTGTCCCATCCATTCACTAACTTTCATAATATCACTTGATGGTACTCCCATTATCCAGGCAACAGGATAAAATATCCATCCCATAATTTTTTCAAGTGTAAGTTCTGGATAATTAAAAACTCCACCTATAACAGAAGTAATATAATTCCCCAGAGCTAATAAAGCCATAAAAGCAATAAGACATGCTGCTACATTTAAGGCAAGGGTAAGACCTGTGGTAGCTCCATTTGCTGCAGCATCTATTATATTTGCATCATTTATTTCAATATTTAACTTTACAACTCCTTTTGTTTTTGGTTCTTCTGTTTCAGGAATAATTATCTTTGCCATAACAAGTGCGGCTGGAGCGCTCATAATTGATGCTGCAAGAAGATGTCCTGCTATGTTTGGTAAAAAATCTTTAAGCATTCCTACATATGCAGCCATAACTCCACCCGCAATTGTTGCCATACCACCTGTCATAACAGCCATAAGTTCACTCTGGGTCATTTCACTTACATATGGTCTTACTACAAGTGGTGCTTCAGTTTGACCTACAAATATATTAGCGCTTGCAGAGAGAGATTCTGCTCCACTTGTTCCCATAAATTTAGCCATTATCTTGGCAAAAAGTAAAACTATTTTTTGCATTATCCCAAGGTAATATAAAACTGCCATCAATGAAGAAAAGAAGATTATTGTTGGAAGAACCTGAAAGGCAAATATAAAACCTAAATTCTGGTTATCTATTAATGAGCCGAAGATAAACTTAGCACCATCATTTGAAAAAGATATAACTTTTATTATAACATCATTCATAATTTCAAAAAATTTTCTTCCCGGAGGAAACTTTAAAACAAGAAAAGCAAAAACTATTTGAATTAATACTCCCATAAAAACAGTCTTATAATTTATTGCTTTTTTGTTTTTACTGAAAAGCCAGGCTATAAAAAGCAATACAAAAATACCAAAAAAACTTATTAATTTCTCCATAATATCCTCCAATAAACTATTATACTAAATGAGTTGTTAATTTTCTTAGTTATTAGAAAATGTAGATAAGTTAATTTTAAAAAATTCGGATAACGCTGACATAGAGTATTCGTTTATCCCATAGGTTTCAATTATAACATCAAAGTAATCTGAAAGTTTTTTTGAGTCAATAGGATTTATTAGATTAATATATATTTTTTTATTGAATTTTTGAGATATTTTCTTTAATGTATCAATATTTTTTTGTGTGATATATGGCCAGAAATATCCAGCAATAATAATAATTTCATTATGTTCATTTTTAATGGACTGGAGCTGGTTAATCTTTGATGGATTTATTATGTAAAAATCAACATTAAACTCATTTCTTATCATTTCCCGATAAAAAATAGTGGCATCTGTGGCAAATCTATCTGGAATGAGAAATATTATTTTTAGTTTTTCATTCTTTATATTTTCAAGTTTACCTTTTGATAAACTTATTGCTTTTAATGATATTTCTCTGGCAATTCTTTTATAGGCAATATCAAATTGTATGTTTGTTATATCAAAGCTTTTTAAATTGTATTTTTCTTTTAAAGAAACTATTTTTTTATATGAATTGTTTATCTGGTTATGTGTTATTTCTCCGTTTTCTACTGCTTTTATTATTGCTTTTTTTACCTTTATCCAGTTATGCCTTCCTGTAAGAACCATATCAACACCATTTTTTATGGCTATTACAGCAGCTTTTTCACAAGAATATCTATCAGTTATTGCTTTCATATCAAGGCTATCAGTAAGTATAATCCCGTTAAAGTTTAAGTCATTTCTTAATATTTTAATTATTTGAGGAGATAAACTTGCAGGATTTTTTTCGCCTATATTTTTGTATATTACATGTGAAAGCATTATTATTTCTGCTTTGTTTTTTTCGATTAGTTTTTTGAATGGATATATATGAGTTTCAAAAAGTTCATCATAAGTTATTTTAGTTACTGGTGTGGTTTTATGTGAGTCTTCAACTGTCATTCCATGCCCCGGGAAATGCTTGAGGGTGGTAATTATTTGTGAAGCGTTGAATCCATCTATCATAAGTTCAGCTGCTTTTAGAACGATTTCTTTATCATCGGAAAAAGCTCTTATATTAATTATAGGGTTTTTTTCTTCTGTGTTTACATCAACTGCGGGGGAGAAAACTGTATTTATTCCAGCTTTTTTTAATTCAAGCCCTAAGAGATATGAAAAAGCAGGAATATCCTGCCAGGCACGTGCTTTACCGATTGCCATATTTGATGGTAAATTTAAAAGACCATGGGTTTGATGAATATACACACTTCCACCTTCATAGTCTATTGAAATAAATGGAGGAGTTTTTGAATTGAAATATATTTTTTTGAGTGTTTGTTTCGTTTTTTCAAGTGAATGGTTTCCACAGATTATCTGAATTCCACCAATCTTTTGTTCTACTGCTTTAGTTAGTTTACTTTTTTCTTCTATATCAAAACTTGCCCAGATGAGTTGAGTTACTTTTTCTTCAATGCTTTGTGATAAAAGAAAATCAAAAAATATGAAATTAAGTATGAAAATAAAAAATATTTTTTCTTTAATCATTAAATTACCTCCATATTTCCCTCAACCAAAATCTCAACCTTTATTCTTGTCATACCTCATCCTGAAGGTTTAGAGGATCTGGCATTTTAAAAATAAATTTCCTCAATCTTAACCTCTATTTTAAGTTCAATCTCAACTTTAACCTGTTATTTATTGGTTCTGAGTTCTAGCAAAAAATTTCCTTTTCCCAGCCCTAACACCCAACACCCAGTCCCCAAAGCCTGATTCCCAAAAACCAACACCAACTATTACACTTTCCTACCTATATACTTCCATACATCTTAAAAAACTCAAAGTTTACTTCAACCTTAATCTATTTCTTAGTGTATCCTTTCCTTGTTATTTGTCTGGATATTGTATTTATAATTGCATTTCCGAAATCTTTTTCTGGAGTCTTTTTGATATTTTCTAAATATTTTTCTCTTTCTATTTTTAGTTTATTTATTTCTTCTTCTATTTTTTTTCTTTCTTCAATTTTATTCTGTATATATTTTCTTAACTCATCTTTATTCATTTTTTTAAGTTCATCTGGAAGTTCATCTTCTTTTATTTCATTTATCTTTATTTTTCCTGTTTCTATTGCAATTATTAGATCCCATTCAGAATATGAAGCTTTGGCAGATTTTGCAACTTCAAAAGATACTCTTTCAGCCATTGCTGATTTTGATAATGTGGTTATCTTTCTGTCAATCTCAAGCTTTTCTGATACCTTAGCTTTAGCTTTATTGCCATAAGGTATATATGTCTGGTTAAGTTTATCGTTAAGTTCAACTATTTTATCATCATATGGGGTGTCAATCATAGCAAGATAATTCTGATCTATATTGTTATATTCTCCTTCTGCTAAAATAGCGGCATCTTTCCATTTTTGAGCTATTCCTTCCTGTCTGGAACCGCAGAAGATAGTATTTACAAATATTCCTTTTGATTTTGCAAGATTTACTGCTTCTTCAAAACTAATTGATCCCTGAGTAAAGGGTTCATTTCCAGCTATAAATATTGCTTTATAAACATCATCTTCTTTTCTCCATTTAAGGTTTTCAACTGCATCTTTAATAACCCAGCCACAATATTCCTGTCCACCTCTTGTTTTGAGAGCAAAAAGTTCTTTTGCAACTTTATCCATATCAGTGGTAAAATCAAGAACCTTTCTAATATACCCTTTTTCTTTTGAAAGATTATCATTACCATATTCGTATAAAGCCACTTCAACTATATTATCTTCGCCTTCCTTTTTATATTTTGAAAGTTCATTTACTATTTTCCATAAATACTTTTTAGCCTGTTCTATTAAACCATCCATAGAATTAGATGTGTCAAGTAAGATTGCAATTTGGCTTATTGCTTTGGCTGAGTAATTAGATGTTTTTGTGGATATTGTTACGTCATCCCAGTCTTTTTCAATTATTGCTTGTGAAGCAGATATTATTTTTGATGTTTTTACTTCAATTAATCTGGCATTTATTTCAATCTTATTTTCTTTCATTTTATTCAATGTCCCGGTTATTATATATTCAGCACCTGTTATTTCACCTATTTTAGTTATGTCTTTTTCATTCACAACTCCAGTGTGTTGAAGTTTTATTTCTGAAAGAACTTTTTCAAGAAGTGCTCTTTCAATGAGTATTATGCTATTGTTTTGTGAGATTATTGTAGTTATCCTTTCTCTTATTATTGTAGCATCTTCTTTTTTGAGGTTTATCGGAGAAAAATCTATTACTGCAAGTTTTATGTTTTTTTCTTTAACTGGTTCAATAATATTTAGTGTGAGATTGTCTAAACTTTGAGAATAAAGAAATAAACTTTGCAAACAGAAAACGATAATCAACCCCTTCATATCTTACTCCTTTTTTAATATTATACATAAAATTGTTAGAATTTATTATGATGGAACAAAAAGGAATTAAAATTATTTATGAAAATAAAGATTTTATTGTTATTCTAAAACCTGAAGGGATTCTTACAATTAAAGGAAGGGGTAGTCTTTCTTTTGAGAAGACAGTGGTAGATTATTTGAGAGAAAAGTATCATCAGATTTTTGTAGTTCATAGACTTGATAAGGATACAAGTGGAATAATACTTTTTGCAAAAAATAAAACTGCTCATAAGAATTTTTCAAGTAAGTTTGAAAAAAGAGAGATTAAAAAATTTTATCTTGTTCTTGTTTATGGAAATATTAAAGAAGATTTTTTTGAAATAAAGCTCCCATTAAGAGAATATAGTTCTGGAAGGGTAGGAATTTGTGAGGAAAAAGGAAAGATGGCTATAACTCAGTTTAAGGTTTTGAAAAGATTTGAAAATTATACACTTCTTGAAGCTTCTCCAATTACAGGTAAAAGACATCAAATACGGGTTCATCTTTATGCGAGAGGGCATCCTGTTGTGGGAGATAAATTTTATGGAGATATTAAAAGACAGATGGTTTACCCAAGAATGATGCTTCATTCTTATAAGATTGAATTTGATTATGAGAGGAAAAAGTATATATTTGAAAATCATGGCTCATTTTATGATGATTTAAATAAAATTCTTAATGAAAAAAGTAATTGATTTTGAAACTTTTTAGCTCTGAATATCATCTAATTTATAAAAGGAGGTTGTTATGTTTATTGATGAAAAAGCTAAGGAAGAATTGAAAAATATATTTTCAGTTCTTGGAGATAAAAAGGTAAAGATAATATTTTTTAAGGAAAATATAATGTGTCAAAATTGTGAGGCTGTTGAAAGTTTACTGAATGATGTTAAGGAGTTATGTCAAAATTTTGAACTTGAAATTTATAATAGAATTACAGATGAAAGTAAAGCAAAAGAATATAATGTTGAAAGAACCCCTGCTATATTTGTTGAGACTGATAAAACAGGAAAACGAGTAGTATTTTATGGTTCTCCTTTTGGGTATGAGTTTATTTCTTTTATAGAAGCTATTAAAAATTCTGTTGCAGAGAGTATAGATCTTGAGGAAGAGACAAAAAACTCACTTAAAACTGTATCATCACCGGTTAATATTAAAGTATTTGTTACTCCCACATGTCCTTACTGTCCTTCAGCTGTTGTTATGGCACATAAGTTTGCAATTTTTAATGAAAATATAAGAGCTGAAATGATTGAGATACACCAATATCCAGATCTTGCTACAAAATATTCTGTTGAAGGTGTTCCAAAGATTGTAATAAATGAAAAGGTAGAAATGGTTGGAGCTCAACCTGAATATTTAATGGTGGAAGGTATTTTGAAATCAATTAATAGCACAAAAGCTAATTAGTTGTTAAATTTGTATAATATGATTGATGAAGAAAGAAATTGTTAGTTATAGAAAAGATTTTAAAGATAATGAAAATTACGAGTATGTTGAGGCAGAAATAGTTAATGATTATGATTATATTAAAAAAGATAAACTTTCTTTTTTTGAAAAAATAAGAATTAAATTTGGAAAGGCTCTTGCATTTGTTTTTATTCCTTTATCTGTTGGTTTTTTGATTACAGGTTTTTTACTTTCAGCCACAGTTATAGGGACAATAATTGGCGTGCCTTTTATTATTATCGGGATTGTTATTCTTTTTTTTGTTTTTAAAGTGTTAAGATTATTGTTATAATTATATTCAGGAGGAGTTTATGAAAATAAGAGAGGTAAATAAGAAAGAGGAAAAAAAGATGAATATTTTTTACCAGAGAAAAAATGGTTGGTATAAGATTGATGAGAAAGAGAAAAAATATTTAGAGGATTTATCAAATGATTATATAAATTTTCTTGCAATTTCTAAAACAGAGCGGGAGTTTCACGATAATTCGGTGGAAGTCTTAAAAAAGAATGGTTTTAAATCGATTGAGGAGTTTAAATCATTAAAAGTAGGTGATAAGGTTTATATTTCAAATTATGGGAAAACTCTTTTTGCATTTATTATAGGTAAAAAAGATCTTAAAAATGGTATGAATATAGTTGGAGCTCACATAGATGCTCCAAGAATTGATATAAAGCAAAATCCATTGTATGAAGATAATGAAATGGTTTATCTTGATACTCATTATTATGGAGGTATAAAGAAGTATCAATGGCTTGCGTTGCCACTTGCAATTCATGGTGTGGTTGTAAAAAAAGATGGTAGAAAGGTTAATATAGTTATTGGTGAAGATGAAAATGACCCAGTTTTCTGTATAACAGATCTTTTACCACACCTTGCTCAAAACCAGATGAAAAAAAGCCTTTCAGAAGCAGTTGAAGGGGAAAAACTTGATCTGCTTTTAGGTAGTGTTCCATTAAATACTGATGATAAAGAGATAAAAGAAAAAGTAAAGGCAAATATAATGAGACTTTTAAATGAAAGATATTCTATAACTGAAGATGATTTCTTATCTGCGGAACTTGAAATAGTTCCTGCCTTAAAACCAAGAGAACTTGGGATTGATAGATCTATGATACTGGCATATGGACATGATGATAGAGTTTGTGCATATGCTTCATTAAGGGGACTTGTTGATCAGAAAGAAGTTCCTGAATATACATCCTGTTTAATTCTTGCTGATAAAGAAGAAATAGGTTCTTATGGAGCTACCGGTATGGCTTCAAATTCATTTGAAAATGCATGTGCTGAAATTATAAGTCTTTATTATGGTGATTATAATGAACTTGCTTTGAAAAGGATGCTTAAAAATTCCTGGATGCTTTCGGCAGATGTAAATGCTGCATTTGATCCATTATATCCCAATGTTTCTGAAAAAAAGAATGCTGCTTTCATAAACTATGGGGTTTGTGTTACAAAATACACTGGTCGCGGTGGAAAAAGCGGTGCAAGTGATGCAAATGCAGAGTTTTTAGCACACATAAGAAGAATTTTTGATTCAAATAATGTTATATGGCAAAGTGGAGAACTTGGAAAGGTTGATGAAGGAGGAGGTGGAACTATTGCACATTATATGGCAAGATATGGTATGCAGGTTGTGGATTGTGGAACTGCTTTGCTTTCAATGCATGCTCCTATGGAAGTGGCTTCAAAACTTGATATTTATATGACATATAAAGCATATCTTGTTTTTTTCAAAGATAAGAGGGATTTATGACGATAAAAATAATTGTTACCGGTGGGACTTTTGATAAAGAATATAATGAGATTACAGGAGAGCTTTTTTTTAGAGATACTCATGTTAGGGAGATGCTTGAGCTTGGAAGATGCAGGGTGAAGTATAAGATAAAAAAATTAATGATGATAGATAGCCTTTTTATGAAAAAATCTCACAGAATTGCAATACTCAAAGAATGTATTTCTTCAAAAGAAAAGAATATTGTTATAACTCATGGTACTGATACTATGACTGAAACTGCTAAGGTTCTTGGTTCTAAAATAAAAGATAAAACAGTTGTTTTAACAGGAGCAATGATTCCATATAAATTTGGTTCTTCTGATGGGATGTTTAATCTTGGAAGTGCAATTTCATTTGCACAGGTTTTACCACCGGGGGTTTATATTGCTATGAATGGAAGATATTTTAACTGGTACAATGTGAGGAAGAATAGAAATAAGGGAGAGTTTGAAGAGATAACAAGATGAAGACAGATTTAAATTAGTTATTTGGTGGTCAAGTTGTCTGTGATTTTGAGAGTTTTTTAAAATACCATAATTGGTTTTGTTGTAGGTTGTGATGGTTTTATTTCTTTTTTTTCATAAATTTTCTTTAGAGGTTGTTGTGGTTTTGGAGTTTGTGGTTCTACTTTTGTTTTACCAAATGAGTATTTTATTGAAATAGATGTAAATTTGTATAATGAATAAAAAGTAGAGGCAAGATTAATTTCGAATTTATTCTGAGCATTAATCCCTATACCTGCTGCAATACCGTTGTTATCATCAAGGAATTTATATCCTGATCTTATTGAAAAATTATTGAATAACAATTCAGCACCAAGTTGAAGAGAATTTTTTTTATCTGTTGTATATCTTGTAAAGTCCAGTGATGTTTTAATTTTAGTTGAAGTGAGAAATTTTTCATATGATATGCCTGTTCTTAAAATACCTGGTAAAGGATCTTTTTGAGATATGTATTTTATTTTACCTGTGATATTTGAGTATGAAATTCCAAAACTAACTCCTATATCTTTGAAACTTCCGTAATAACCAGCATCAAAGCTAATGGTATTTGCTGAATACTCTTCAATGAGTTTTGAATTTACAAATTTTATTCCAATTCCAATTGAGCTTTCGAAATCTGATTTTAAATTTTTAGTAAATATTATATTTTCTTTATGAATTTTTTCACCATAAGCAGCGGTTAATATTATATCTTTCTGTGCCTGAAAAGTTTGTTCCGTAATACTTTCATCGTTGTTTATTTTTCTGTATATTATATCTCCAAGATTAGCAGTATATATCGAAAAACCTAGATATGAGCTGGAATCTGATTTCTTAGTTTGTGCTTCAGAAATGATACTGAGATGGAGTGGAAAGCCAAAAGCTATAAAAGAATATTTAGCGTCCTCAAAACCACCTGAATAATTAAAAGCAATATGCATATCTTTTAATTCTCCCATGGTTGCTGGATTATAATTTATTGAAAATATATCTTTATTTGTAACTGCTCCGGCTCCTGCCATAGAAACTATGGTTGCAGATACATCGTTTTTTAATGACTCTATAGCAGAATTTGAATAAAGTTTGCTTGCTAATATTATTATAAAAATTATAATTTTTATTTTCTTTATTGTTTTCATAATCTTTTCCTTTATTTTATCATCTTTTCCATAACTTTTTATTTCTTGACCTTTGTCTCAACCTTTGTTCTTGCCATACACCATCGTATCATCTTACAATTATTACTTTTTCTATCTTATTTAAGGCTCCCTCTGTTTTTATATAGTATACTCCGCTTGCAAGTTTTTTACCACTATCATCTGTTCCATCCCATTTTAAGAGAACCTTTCCATTTGCAGGCCCCTCATATATTGTTCTTACTTTATGTCCCTGTGAAGTATAAACTGTTATTTTAATGTTCTGTATAGTTGAAGATTCATATTTTAATATCATTTCATTGTTTTTATCGTTTATTATATTGTTATATGTTTTGAAATCTGTATTGGTTGTTGTAAGGTATATCGGGTTTGAAAGAGGAAGAGGTAATTTTACTTTACTCTGGAGACCATACATATGATTTACAATATATGGTCTTATGTATATTGTTCCTGCTCTTAAATATGGATAGGCTTCAGAGAATGTCTTTCCATTGTAAGTTTTAAATTTTATAATCCCCTTTATTACTGGATTTCCTGAACTGTCCTTTATATTAATTGATGAGTTCCCCGGAGATGGATAGAGAGAAATATAGTTAGTTGATAATTCTTTTAACCCAAAGTCATATATTTTTATACAATCATATCCACAGAAAATCCATTCGCTATTATTCCAGTTTTTAGTTGAAATAAAAAAGTCAAGATATTCAAATTTTGGTACTGATGCTTCAAATTCTATTTCTTCAGCGTTAAGTGTTCTATTTATAACTGTGGCTTTAACATTTGAATAAAAATTCTCGGAAGTATTTAATTTTGATATATTAAGTATATAAGGTTTTGTTGAGTCATAATCTGGAGAGTTAGAGCCATTTTCAGGGGTAATGAATGACATTACTGCAAGATAATATACTCCTGGATTTTCTATAAAATGGTTTAGCGTAATTTCACCTTCTTCAGTTCTACAATCCTTTACTACTCCTTGTTGACTATAATAACATTGAGTTAATTTCGAATATATTTCTTGTAAGAGAGTTCTTCTGGAATCAAATAATAATAATTCATAAGATATGTATTCGTAATCATTTATTTTTGGTAGTTTTAATTTTACAGATAAAAATCCTTCTTTGAGATTTAAAAGATAATAGTCAACATCTCCGGAATAATCAATGTAAGCTGTAATTGTACTTATTCCTGTTATTTCTTTTGAAGATTCTGGACCATTGTTTGGTTCATATTGATCCGGTAATGTCTGTGTTCCGATTCCATGAACAGCAAAAGCATTTCTTATTTTTGATTCTGCACATCCTACTCCCTCAACATTTTTACATATATCAACAATCGCTTCAAGAAAATTTTTAAAATTATCAGGGAAATAAAAAAGAGCTCCAAAAAGATATAAGTCTGCTTTATAAAGTCCACTAAAAGCTCCGCTTGAAAATTTTCCAAGATTATAAGTGCAGTTAGCTCCTGTATCAACATTACAACCTGTTCCATTGGTTGATTTTCTTATTTTATATAAAGCTCCTGAAAGTATCTGTCCGTCGTTATGAACTTCTCCAACCCAGTTATCTGGAATTCTCCTGGGATTATCTGAAAGATTTTTTAAGTCTCTTATAGTTCCTTCTCCTACACCTATATAATTCCCAAGTGTTGTTATGGATTCGCCCTCATCCCAGAAAGAAGAGATTGAAAAATAATCGCTTATTGCTTCTGTTATTGCTCCAAATTCTCCAAGATATATTATTGGATATATTCTATTCATTATAAGATGACCATATTCATGTCTTATAACAGTTCCATCAAGAGCAAAATTTTTATTTTCATAAACTCCAAAAAATATAGCGTCATTATCAAGATCATAAAATGCATTTGCCATATTATGTAGATTAATCATTACTGGAACATGTTTGTTGAGATCTATGCAACCAATGCCTGTGCATAATCTGTTAAATTTCATCATAAAATCTCTTATCTTATTAAGATGATAAAATGTATTTATTGTAGCTCCATCACCATCAGTTAGATAATTTGATGTAGACCATACAATGGAACCTGTAGCATTATTTTTGCCAAGATAGTTTGTTATTACCATATAACTTGTTATATTAACTGAAAAGCTTGCATTCTGTTTGTATGGTTTTACTTTTATTTTGTATGTTTTGTCAGGTATGAGTCCACCGAAAAATTCTGAGTTTTCTCCAATCCAGCCGTATAAATGGTTATCTTTTGAATCAAGCAAATATAATATATTTGTATTATAACCGTTCAGGTAATCATATATATCGTTCATTCTTAGATTTGAAAAAACAGGTCCAATAAAACCAACTGCTTCATTTGCTCCAATATTAAACTGTGGTGTTATTGTATATGTTGTAATTGTAGGAGGGAGATATGAAACTGAAAAAGGAGTTTCAGCAGTTTTCCATTGATAACTTCCATTTGTAAAGTATGAGACTTTACCATCATATGTTTTTACAGAGAAATATGGACCAATCGGTGCCATAAAAACCTTTACTCCATTATTGGAATTATCATAGTCTATACAGTATTCTCCGTTTGTTTTAGTTATTGTTGATTTAATTGTACCTAAAAAACTTCCAGCATAGACATACTGATTTGCTATTGGAGTGGATATCTTGGGAACTTCAGTTGAACCTATAGGTTTAGGAGAGATTTTATAGATCCAGCCTCTTACAGTTCCTGTGGTTTCTTCAAGAGAATTACAAACATACTGCCTTTCATCATATTTTAAGAGAATGTTACCATTAACGGCATCTATGTAATAAACCCATTTACCATTATAAATTCCACTTCCGCCTTCCCCTTTTATTTTCCAGGCAAGATAATATTTGTTATTTAATTCATCAGGGTAGATGACAAGAGTGTGATTTATTACGGTGAAATAGCCAAGCTCAGTTTTTATAATATTTATAGCAGATTCTAATGGAAACTCAGGGATAGCTTCAATATCTATATAAGGATAGTACTTTGCATGGTACTGTGTTACTTCTCCGTCTTTTGAAAGGTGGAGTTTTACATAGGAAAATTCAACAGGTATATCTTTATAATACTGCTGATAGAAGATGTGTCTTGTTCCGAGAAAATTTGATGAGGTTACATACTTTAAATTTTTTATATCAACTCCAAGAAGCTCTTTGTTATCATTAATGAATTCACTGAATATTTCATCATCTTTTCCATAATATCTCTTCTTGGTTCTATCTCCATATATTATCTTTGGAATACCGTAAGAGTTAAAGTTTATCTTCCAGTTTTGATTTTTTGAATTTGTCTGGTTAAAAGTTTTAAAATAATTTGTTTTTATGCTTTGAATATGAATTGTTTTTGAGTCTAATTTTTTTTTGTTTTTTTCTATTTCAATAATTGTATCAGAAAGTGGGGAGATTGGTATTGTTCTTAATTCTTTAAATTCTCCATAAAGAATGTTTGAAAATAAAGAAATACTTAAAAATATTTTTTTCATTTTCTCTCCATTTGAATTATTTTTATTGCAGAGTCTATCTGGACATAGGGGTCTTCATCATTTAAAAAATCTAAAAGATATTTCAATGATAATGGTGAAGCATATTCTGCTATATCTATAAATTTCCTTTTAACCTCCGTTTTAGGAAGTGAATTAAAATATTCAATATCGCCTTTATTTAAGGTTATTATATTTTCTTCAAGAAGCTTTTTGGCTATTGTAAGTTTTAAGATAATATCTGGTGTATCATCGTATATTTTTTTAAGTCTTTCAAGAATGTCCTTTTCTTTTGAGTTTAAAAGAACAGCAACTGCTTTATGCCTTATGGTAGGGTTTTCATCTGATGTGTAATTAAATATTTCTTCACTCTGCTTTTTGGTAAGTTTGACACATCTAAGTGAGTCAAGTAGAAGCATTTTAACTCTGATTGATTTTTCTTTTTTAAATGCTTCTATTATTTTTGATCCTTCTTCAGGGCATATTCTTACAAGGCTTTCTGCTGCCTGGTTTCTTAGTTCTTCATCCTTCGAGTTTAAAGCATCATAGAAGTTTTTAAGTTCATTAGAGTATCCAATCTTGGCAAGTTCTCTTGAAGCTATATCTCTTATTTGCCCAAAGTTATCATTTTCTTTTAGCTCAAGAAGTATTTTATTTGCTTTTATTCCAATTAAATCAACTAAGGTTTCTATCGCTTTTTCTCTTATTTTGTTTTGAGAGATTATTTTAATTTGAGTTAATGGAGTTGGATCATTTGGATTTTCTTGAGGAGGGTTATTTATGATTTCATAAAGCTTTGAAATAGATTTTACCTCTCCAAGCTCCCATAAAGCTTTTACAGCTGATACCTGAACATATTTGTTTGGATCGTTTAGATATTTTTGTATGACAGGTATTAGTTTTTGATTATGAGTTTTAGAAAGTGCAATTATTGCATAAGATTTAATATCAGAATCACTACTTTTTAGATGTTTTACTATGGTATCAAGAGCAAGCTTTGAGTTTGATAACTCTTTTTTTTCTGTTTGAGTGGATGTTTTAACTTTATTATTATCAATTGCTTCTTTTTTTCTTGCAGATAAATTAATTACGAGGAAAAATAACATAAACATAATAAAAAATTTTTGTCTCATAACTAAATTATAGGAATGAAGCATTAACTTTTAATTAAAAAAATATTACATCTTAAGTTTTTGTATCTGAGGATAAACAATATCCTCATATAATTTTTCTATTTCAAAGTACTTTGATATTATTTCTCCAATTGTTATAAGTCCTGAAAAATTTGTTTTTGAAAGTTTTAATATATCATATTTTTTTGAGCATAATATCCCAAAAAGTCTTTCATTTGAGTGGTATCCATAATCTCCTTTGTGTTCCATACCATGATCTGCTGTTATAATTAAAATATCGTTATCTGCAAGTTCTTTTATTATTTTTTCAACTGCTTCGTCTATAGCTTCAAGAGCTTTCAATGTCCCTTCAATATCTTGGGTGTGGCCGTAAAGACTATCTGTATCCACAAGGTTTGTAAATATAAATGTTCCATAAGGTCTATATATTATTTTTGAGGATCTTATAGCATTTATTGTTCCCTGGATATTAAATGGATTTGTGTCTTTTTTAGCAGGATGAGAAAATTTTAGTATAAGAGAAGGGTCTAAAAATTCTTTCTTTGTTATTTTTATCTTTTCATAGTAGTTTGTATTGACAAGGTCACTTGTTTTGCCTACTGAAACTGTCCATATGTAGTTTTCATACATTATATCAATAAGTGTTTTTCCTGATAGTGGTAAAACAGCGTCATATCTATTAGGTGTTCTTATTATTTCACCATTTTTTCTTATATAGCTTCTGGCAATAGCCCTTGTGATGTTTATTCCCATTTCTCTGGCAAGTTTAAAAGCTGTATCTACTATAAACTTCTGTTCTGGAAGAGGTATTATTTCTTCATTCATTGCTATTTGTATTAAAGGGTCACATTTACTTGCATAAACTATGAGGTCTCCTGTTTTTTCATGGTGTTGATGGTTTATTTCAATAGCTTCAATCCCTCCTGCCATCTTATTAAAAAATGTTTTTCTACCAACCTTTTCTTCAAGTTTTTTTAAGTAATCTGGCGGAAAACCATTTGGAAATAGTTGATAGTTGTTATTATCTATCAAGCCCATCATTTCTCTGTGTCCTATGAGGCTATCTGCAGTTTGTGATAGTTGTTTTATTTCAAATGCAAAAGAGTTTAATTTAATTTTTTTATCTATTTTTATTTTTTTTATTAGTTCTTTTTTTATAAGGTTTTTAAGTCCCAGATGATATAGATTATTAAGTTTTACTTTTCTTTTTGTTTTTGAAACTAAATATTCAATGGTATCAAGTCCGACAGCGTCGATGACAAGAAGAACAGCAGTTTTGCTCATAATTCCTCCTAATTAAATTATATAATATGAAAAGGAGGAGGTATGCTTTTAATCTTTATTTTTAATATTATCCTCTATCCACTCAGCTACGATCTTAACCTTGAAATAAATCCATACAACTCTTATCTTAACTCAACCTCATCTTTAAAGCTTGATGGATATTATGAATCAATAGAATTCTATCTTAATAAGCATCTTAAAATATCTGAAGACCGAGAGTATCAGATTGATGTAATTGAAAAAGGTGAAATTGCAAATAAATATAGTGTAAAAAGAAAAGATGGAAAAAGATTTAATAATTTTAAAATTTATTATCAGGGTAAAATATTTAATCCATTTGAAGAAAATAAAGAAGAGTATCAGAGAAGTTTTAGAGAAACAAAGGGAATAATATCTGAAGATGGTTGTTATCTTTCAAATTCCACATATTATTATCCATTAATTCAAAATTTTAATCCATTTAAGTTTAAAGCAGAAGTAAAACTTCCATCTGATTATAAAACTGTTCTTCCAGGAATTATGGTGTATGAAAAAAAAGAAAAAGAATACAGAACTGAAATATGGGAGATTGATGAATATAGTGAAAATATATCTCTTGTTTGTGGAAAGTTTAATGTGTATTATAACAAATCTATGTTTGCTGATATATATGTTTATTTAAGAAATCAGGATAATGATCTTGCAAAAAGATATATTGAGTGGGGGAAGATTTATCTTGAAACTTACACTAAACTAATTGGAAAATATCCATATAAGAAATTTGCTGTTGTTGAAAATTTTTATGAAACAGGTTATGGATTTGAATCATTTACTTTGATTGGACCTACTGTTTTAAGGTTTCCATTTCTTGTTGTTTCATCATATCCTCACGAGATATTACATAACTGGTGGGGAAATGGTGTTTTTGTTGATTATAACAGTGGAAACTGGTCTGAGGGACTTACGGCTTATCTTTCAGATCATCTTCTTGCTGAAAACAGGAATAAAGGTGTTGATTACAGAAAAGATACACTTGCAAAATACACTTATTTTGTAAATGAAAAAAATGAGTTTTTGCTTTCTGAATTTAAGGAAAGACATAGTGGGGCTTCTGAGGCTGTTGGATATGGTAAGGCTTTGATGTTTTTTCATATGCTAAGGAAAAAGTATGGGGATGATACTTTTATAAAGGCTTTAAAAGATTTTTATAAAAGAAATATTTTTAAAACTGCAAGTTGGTATGATCTAAAATTTGCTTTTGAAAAATATACAAAAGATAAAGAAATAGATAGAGTTTTTGAAAGATATATTAATAAAAAAGGACTTGAAAGTATAACTATTTCTGAAGGGAGTTTTAATGAAAAAAATGGTAATTATGAAGTTTCATTCAAGCTTTCTCAAAGTGGAAACTTTTTTATGGATATACCTGTTTTTATAATCTATGAGGATTATTCGTATGAAGTTTTTAATTTCAATTTGGGGGATTTAAATGAAAGAAAAATTACCATAGATCTTTCATCTAAACCTATTGCTGTTGTTGTTGATTTGATGTATGATCTTCCAAGAAGATTAAATGATGGAGAAGTCCCAGCTACACTTGTACGTATAAATGGAGCAGATAATCTTTATTTTTATATAAAGGATGAAAGATTTAAAGATTTTATTGAGCCTTATAAATATAAAAAATATACAGTTTTAGATAAAGTTTATGAACTTTCAAATATTAAAGGGGAAGTATGGGTGGTTGGGAAAGATATAGAGCTTTTAAATGAGATTTGTATTAAAAATAATTGTGATATCAAATTTGAAGACGATGGTGTATGGATTGATAATATTAAATATGAATTTAATAAAAACAGTTTTGTTTTGAGTTTTTTAAATCCATATAATAAGAAACACACAATTAACTTTTTTGTTCCTTTGAGTAGTGATTGTGTAAAAAATATAGCATTTAAAATACCGCATTATTCTAAGTACTCATACCTTGTTTTTGATGAAGCTGAAAGAAATATTATTTCTGGTGTATGGAAACTCAAAGAGAGTCCTAATATAATAGTTTTTGGTAGTTTTGATCCAGAAAAACTTAAATTATCATCAAAACCGCTTATAAAAATACGGCATCTTATTGATGAGACTACTCTTAAAAAAGATATATATTATCTTTCAAAAAAACTTAAAACAAGACATCCCGGATCACTGGAAATAAAAAAAGCAGCAGATTATATAGAAAATAGATTAAGTAAAACTAAAGTTTATCCTTTCTTTGATAAATTTTACAGAGAAGGCTTTTTATTTAAATGGGATAACAAAAAGATAGAAACTGAAAATATATGTGGTATGATAAAAGGTGAAAAAGATTTATATCTTTTTTTAACAGCTCATTATGATCATTTATTTCCTCAAAATGAAAAATATTATCCTGGGGCAAATGATAATGCAAGTGGTGTTGGGCTAGTTATGTCTGTGGCTGATTATTATTCAAAAAACAAACCCAAAACAAATATTGTTTTCTGTTTTTTTTCAGCTGAGGAAGAAGGTAGAATTGGTTCTAAATATTTTGTTGATAATCTTTCAAAGGATATACTTTCAAAAACCATAGCAGCAATAAACATTGATACTGTTGGAAGGATTGAAAGAGAAGTTTATATCTTAAACTCATTTTCTTCATCAAAATGGCAGGGTATAATAAAAAGTGCAGCTCTTAGAACGATGATTGATTATAAGATTTCTACTCTTCCACTTGATTCATCTGACCATATAAGCTTTATAGAGAAAAAAATTCCAGCAATACAGATATTTGATGGAGGAACTCTGGATTATCATACCCCATATGATACTTATGACAAATTAAACTTTTCTGGAATTTTGGTAGCAGGAGATTTTGTTATAAACTTAATAAATGAAGTTTCAAAATATTCCAGATTAGATTTTGTTGAAAATGAAGTTCCAAGAACTGTGAATAAGAGAAAAGTTTCTCTTGGTTTTATGCCAGATTTTGGTTATAGTGGAAAAGGGGTAAGGATTAAAAAACTTAATGAAAATTCTATTTTGAAAAATAAAGGGATAAAAGAAGGTGATATAATACTCAAGGTCAATGGTATTGAGATTGATAATCTTATAACATATACAAATATATTGAGTGAAGTTGATGAAAAAGTTACCTTGGAATTTTTTTCAGATAATGAAAGAAAAATTATTGAACTTTCTTTTCATTAAAATTCTTTATAGTATCAATAAGAGTATCTACTTTTTTTGAATGAAACTCATCCAGAGTTAATAGGTTTTCTTTTTTGGCTATAGTATAATTTTTGCATTTTTTGTATATTTTTATTATTTCTTCATATTCAATTGTTTTCAGATTAATTTTAATTATAGGTTCTTCTTTAATCTCTTTAATTTCAATTTTATTAAATTTTATATCTTTTATTGTATTTATTATTTGCTCTGAGTATGATTTTTGCCATTTACCTTCATTATCTTTTGAATCACTAATCTCTTTTTTCTGATATTCTATTTCATAGCTTTTTATTTTATCTATATCACTTTCAACAATTCCTTTATGAATTAAATCCATTGAGGTTTTTTTAAAATCAAACGGGAAAATACCTTTTGCTTCATATATTTCTTTTGAATCTTTAAACTTTATAAATGTTCCGGAAAAATCCATAGTTGTTTTGCCAGTAAGAATTGATATGTTTTTATCACCTTTCAGTGTAAAAGTTGCTGATGTAGTTGGGTGTATTTCAAATTTATAGTAAAGCTCTTCTTTTGATGTGAGAGGCCCATAGAGTTTTACTTTTGAAAGTTTTTCTAACAGTTCTTCTAATTCTGAGTTATTAGCTTTGTAATTATATGGTTGTGTCATAGACCATAATTCTTTTTTTATAATCGTTATTTCTTCATCGTTGTTTTTTATGTTTATTTCTTTAACGCTTTTTAGATCTATTATCTTTAAAAAAGAAACATTTGAGTATATCTTTGGTTTGTTGAAGGTTAAAATTAAAACGTATATTCCAACTATAACAGCTAAAATTAATAGAAGTTTTTTAGTTTCCATATATTCTCCTTAAATTATGAAAGTATATTTTTAACCATTTCTCTTTCTTTTTCAATTTTTTTCCATCTATAAATTCCAATTGTTATGATTATTATTATCGGGAAAAATATATTGAAATATTTTATAATTACTTTTAACTCATCTTTTATTTCTTTTAGCGGTATAAAACCTGCTTTTTTTGTTCTTATGGTAAATATATCTTCATCATAAGTTAAAAAAGCAAGGGAGTTTATGAAAAACTGTATATTTTCTGGATTTAGATCTTCGTTAATTAAAAATTTTGATGATGTTACAAGAAATAATGTTGTGGGTTTTGTGGCTTCCTTTATATGTTCAATTTTAAGCTTTTTTTCTTTTACTTCTTTTTCAACTTCCTTTGGAATATTGTCAAATGATGATTTAAACTTACCCTCTGCTATTATTGAAACTGTAAATGGACCTTTAAGATCATCCTTTGAAAATTCATAATCTTGAAATGGATTTATATTTATGTATGAATTTTCTTTTTTTGCCAGGCTGTATCTGGAAGTTTTAACAAGTGGAGTTATATTTAATGTTTGGGTTGAGTATTCGACAGGTGAAACAAAAGGAAGTGTTAAAGCGTATATATCTTTAGTTATTGGGTGTTCTTTTGAAAGGTTGTCAGTTATTATGAAATATGGGTATTTAACTATATTTGTTATCACAAACGGACCCTGTCTGAAAGCTATCTGGATTGCCTGTGCATTTCTATCAGTAATAAGTGTATTTTTTATTTGTATACCGTTTTTCTCAAGTATTTTTTCAATTCCTGTTTTATTGTCTCTGGTAAAAAAACTTTCAAGTGATGTGTATTTTGTATCAAGTGCAATAAATAATCTTGTTCCTCTTAAAATAATCTGGTCAAGGTAAAAGAGATCTTTTTCCTCAAATTGAATTGATGGACCTATGAGACTGATTGTTTGTGATTGAGTTGAAAAATAAAGATCCTTAAGGGTTTCGGATTTAAGTTCATAATTTGTGGAAAGTATCTGTGAGATTTTTGATGGAAGTCTGTATGATGAAAGGGCTCCATAGTCTGTTATGAAATATATTTCATCTTTCTTATCTTTAATGATGTTTTTTATTCTTGTTGTAAGATCATACTCAAAACTTGATGTGTCTGATATAAATCCAATGGTTTCCTTTTTATTCTGATATCTTAATACAATTCCGAGAAACCCTTCTCTCTGTTCAAATTTTTCCTTTGAGATTATATCAAACCTTACAGGTGTTATGCCTTCTGATATTGCCTGATTGCGAGTTTCTTTTTTATCATCAACCTTTATTGTTGATATCTTTATTTTATCTGAAAGAGAAGCATAATCTTTTAATACAGCTAAAACATATTCTTTGGTTGCGTTTACCTGAGATGGAAGTTCCTTTGAATAATAGAAGTCTATAAAAAGATTATCTTCTATTTTATTTAGAGTATTTTTCGTACCTTTTGAAAGAGTGTATATTTTGTCTCGAGTTATATCAAGTTTTATGTTTGTATTTAAAAATATTAGATTTACTATTATGATTATCAATGCTACTATTGTGATATTTCCTTTTTTCATATTACTTAACCCTCATAAGTTTAATTTTGTGAATTGAAAAATATATAAAAAGAAATGTTATGCTTGCAAAGTAAATAAAATCTTTTATATCTAAAACTCCTCTTGAAATGTTTGAAATATGAGAATCAATTCCTATATAATCAAAAATTGGTTGTAATGTAATAGGAATAAAAAGAGTAATCTTTCCTGCAAGGTAAAAAAAGAATGAAATAGCAAAACCTATTATAAATGCATTTATCTGGCTTGATGAAAGAGTTGAGGAAAATATTCCAATGGAGATCAGACTCATTGAAAGCAATAAAATTCCAAGATAGCTTCCAATTATATGTCCAATATCTGGTTTTGAAAGGAAGATAATTGTAAGTGGGTAAACAAGCATTGCCCCGAGTATGGTGATTATTACAAGAAGTGCAGCAAGATATTTTGAAATTATTATTTCTTGTTCTGAAAATGGAAGTGTTAGAAGTATTTCAATTGTTTGGGTTTTTCGTTCTTCTGCTATAAGTCTCATTGTAAGTGCAGGAATAAAAAAGGTAAGAATAAGGGGTACAACATCAATTATTGAATTAAGATTTCCCTGAGATATAAGGAAAAGTGGTTGAGCAAAAAAATATCCTGTTAAAAGGAGAAACACACTTGCAATAACATATAATTGTGGTGTATCGAAATAATGTTTAATTTCTTTTGAGATTAGTGTTTTTATATTCTCAAGTTTCATACTTGCTCCTGAGTAATTTTTCTAAAAATATCTTCAAGTGTTATTTTATGTTTGTAAAATTCAAGTAGATTTATATTTTTGGTTTTAAGATATTCAATTATTTCTTTTCTCATATCTTTATTATTTGAAAATTCAATAGTATACTCTGTTTCATTTTCATCTTCTTTTCTGGTGATATTCGATATTTCTCCAAGAGGAGTGAAATCTATCTCAGTTTTACCTTCGAATTTAATAAAATATGTGTTGGTTGAATATTGTTGGATTATTTCTTCTTTTCTGCCGTATGCTTTTATCTCTCCTTTGTTTATTAAAAGAATATTATCACATAAGGATTGAGCTTCTGATAGAATATGAGTTGAGATTATTATAACCTTGTTATTTTTTAAATCTTTTATAAGTTCTTTTGTTTCATATGCCTGGTTAGGATCAAGTCCTGAGGTTGGTTCATCAAGAAGAAGTATTGGAGGATTATGTATTATTGCTTTTGCAAGAGAAACCCTCTGTCTATATCCTTTTGAAAGTGTTGCTATCTTTTTACCACATACTTCTTGAAGGTTACATTTCTGTATAGCGTTTTTTACTTCATTTTTGCCAAGCCCATATATTTTTGCTATCCAGCTTAAGTATTCTACAACTTCAAGTTCTTCATATACAGGGTTATTTTCAGGTACATAGCCTATGATTTTTTTAAAATCAAAGCTTTTATAATCCTTATCAAAATATTTTATATTTCCTTCATCGGGGAAAAAGTATCCTGCAAGAATCCGTAAGGTTGTTGTTTTTCCAGCTCCATTTGGTCCAAGAAGAGCTGTTATGGTATTTTCTGGTGCTTCAAATGATATACTTTTTAATGCTTTAAAATTACCATAGCTTTTTGTTAAATTTTCTACTTTAATCATAATTTTTCCCTTGATAAATTGAATATTGACGAAAGCAGGACAACTTTTTCTGCTTTCAAAGAACTTCCTATGTAACTAAGTATACAAAAAAATTTATTGACTGTCAATATGAAAAATGTTAAAATTAAAATATAACAAAGGAGGAAAAATGAAAAAGTTATTGTATGTTATGATAGGAAGTTTATTTATAATAGCTTGTGGAACAAAACCTGATAAAGGAACTGTTTCAAAGTCAGGAGAAATTGAAAGAGAATGGGTTGAGGAAGGAATAACAAAAAGTTATATATTTGCAAGAGGAATTGGTGCAGCAGATCAAACTCTTGATAATAAAACACAAAGGATGGCTACATCAAGAAATGCTGCAATAGTAAATGCTCAGTATAATATGCTTTCAATAATAAAAGGTGTTCAGCTTGAAGGTGGAATAACAATTGAAAAAGCAATTGAAACAGACTCACTTCTTGCAACAAAGATTGATGCTATAATAAAAGGAGCACAGATTGTAAGAACAGAATGGACAACTGACGATGGATGCGTGGTTGTTTTGAGGCTTCCAAAGAAAGCCTTAAAGGATATGGGGCTAAAGATTATTGAGTAAGTAGCGAATTTATAAAGCTTACTAAATTTTCAGGAGGAAATATTAGCATGTGCAGGTATGGTAATGTAAGTTTTTCTATTCCTATATATTTCTACTCTTCTATACATCCATAAAAGGGAGTTGATTATGAAAAAAACGGCATATTTTATTCTGTTTATGTTGGTAGCAGGATGCACTAATGTTAAAAGATCATCTATTAATCCTGATTATAAGGTTGAGGTTGTGGAAGCTAAAGGAACTGCTCCAATTATCGATAATAATCTTAAAGCTGCAAAAGAAGCTTCTATTTCTGATGCCTTAAAAAATGCACTTCATCTTGTTATTGGAGTTTATGTAAGTGGCCAGTCACTTGTTGCTAAATCTGTTTTGATTGATGATGAGATTACTTCAAAAACTGAGGGATATATTGAAAAATATGAGGTTTTAAAAGAGTATGTTGAAGATAATTTTTATAAAACTAAGATAAAAGCTTATGTCAGGAAGGAAGATATAACTGGGAAATTGAAAAAGATTGAAAATGAAGTTGAAAAGATTGGAAGTCCAGGGATTTATTCCAGAGTTATTGACAATAATAGTGTAGTTATAAATTTTGCTCAGGATTATCTGATTTCTGAATTGAGGAAGGATAGATTTAGAGTTATTGATGATATGAAGGAAGCAGAAATACTTATTGAAGCAAATGCTTCAACAAATTTTAATACATCTGAAGGACTTGGTGGTTTTATATCATATGGATGTTCTTTGAACGGGAATATTAAGACAAGGGATGGAGAGATGGTTGGTGGATTTAATGCTACTGCTTCTGGTATAGGGGTTAATGATGTTGATGCAAAGAATAATTCTCTTCTTAATTGTTTAAGAAAAGCATATGGAAATATTAAAGATTCCATTTTGAATTTTTATCTTGAAAAAAAGACAGTTAAACTGGAAATTAGAAATGTAAAATCAATAAATGAACTTAATGATATTTTAAAATATCTAAGAAACATTCCAAGTATTCGTTCAACTTTTATGAAGAACTATGAAGAAAGTTTGGCAGTTATAGATATTGTTCTTTATAAAGGAAGGGCTCAGGATGTTGTGGATTATATAAGAAAAATTAATAATATTGAAATAGTTTCTGTTAAGGATTTTTCGATCGTTTCAAAGATTAAATAGGAGGAATTATGATATTTATTCTTAGTTTTTTATTGTTTAATATAACGCTTTCATCAGAGGTTTTTTTAAATAAAATAAAAGGGGATGTTAAGGTTTTTGATGAAAAAAATCAGGAAATTAAATCAAAGGAAGGAATTATTCTTGGAAAAAATTATACTGTTTTGGTTGGTAAGAACTCTGAAGCGGAGGTTTTGCTTGGTGAAGGTATTGTTGTTCTTTACGAAAATACGAAGTATATTCTTAGACAGAATGAAAAAAAAGAAGAAAGTCTTTCTTTTTTTGATATGTTATTCGGAGTAAAAAAACTTTATGCTGAAGAGGAAAGTTGGTGGGATTATCTTTACGGTAAAGCTACATATTTTTTTAAAAAGCTTTCGTCAGAGTATAAAATTAGAACTCCACATGCGGTTTTTGGAGTTAGGGGAACATCTTTTTCGGTGGAAGGTAGTGATGAATTAACAGAGATAGCCTTGTTTAAAGGGCTTGTTGATATTAAAAAGGGCGAAGAAATCATTCCGCTTAAACCAGGTCAAAGTGCTTATATAACAAGGACTGATATCAAAATTCAGGAAAGAATTTCAAAGATAATGGAGAAAGAAAGAAAAAGAGCTGAGAAGCTTGAAAAGTACTTTGAAAATGTAAGAAAAAAGCTTGAAGAAAGAGATAAAAAAATTAAAGAAAAACTCAGAAAATAACAGGAAGTGTGACTGGTTATTAATAGGTTAGGGAAAAGATAAAGATTGAGGTTGAGAGAATCTCCTTATATTAAAGGGGGAAGTTTAACAAAGTTAAACAAAGATATTTGGTGGATGATTGGCTGAATGGAAGTATGGAGGTATGGTATTTTGTTGTTAATGTGTTTAGGTGTTTGGTGATTTGAGGAAATCTTTTGAATAATAGATTGAGGTAGAGGTTTAAGATTAAGAAGTCTAAGTTATGATACTATCAAAGGGGGATTAAAATCTAAGGAAACCATCTTGATATCAGCTGAAAGTTAACATTTTTTTAATCTTTTGGATATATGTTATTTGGTATAATTTTATTATGAACTTTTATAGATTAAGGTTTTTAAATACATTTCTGCTTTTTTTAATCGGAATTTTGACAGGTACATATCTTTCACCAAAAGCGAATATTTTAAAAGATCTTTTTATAAGAAATGAATATATACCAGTATACTGGGGTAAAAAAACAAATAAAAATGAGGATTATACACCTGTTTATCTTAATAAATTTCAAGATGTTAAAAATATTGAAAAGCAAATTGAAGTTAAAAAACCTGTAAATTTAAATAATGATGCCAGAATCTTTGTTGAAAGTGTTGCTTTACAAAATCCAATTGATGATGATTATGATTTTATTTTAGTTGCAACTGATGAAAAGAAAGAAGAGGTAATAAGTTTAGATGATTTTGTAAAAAATCCAGAAAGTTATAAAGATAAGACTATTTCTGGAAAGCTTGTTCTTTTGAAAGGGGAAAGAGAAACGAAAGTTTCAAAATTATATTTTCTTTATAATATCTCAAATTCTGCTTTTTATTTACAGGTGGATGATGAGGGTGGAATAATAAAAAATTATGAGGATTTTAAAATAGGATATTATTATGATGTTGTTTTTCTTTCAGCTGAAGGAAAGGTAGATAGTGGAAATAAACTTATATCAATAGAACAGAGTGGCGATAAAACAAAATGGGCAACTGAATTTCCTGCGTTTTGAATATGAAGTATCTTTTTCTTATAAATCCAAAATCAGGGTTTAAAATAAATAAATATGTTGAAAAGAAAATAAAGGAAAATTTTAGAGAAAAGGATTTTTCTATTGAATATACTCAATATAAAAATCATGCCAAGAAAATTGTGTTAAATTATATATCGAAAGGATATTCAAATATAATTGTTGCTGGTGGTGATGGAACAGTTAAAGAGGTTGCAGAAATACTGGCTGGAAAGGATATAAATCTTGGAATAATACCATGCGGTTCTGGAAATGGTCTTGCAAGAAATCTTTATATACCTGTTGATATTGATAAAGCAATTGAGATTATAAAAAAAGGAAATGTAAGAAAAATAGATTGTGGTTTATGTAATGGTGATATTTTTCTTTCAACCTGTGGAACTGGTTTTGATGCCAGAGTAGCTTATCTTTTCAACAATACTGTGCATCAGAGGGGACTTATTCCTTACTTTTTTTATGGTTTTATTTCTTATTTAAAGTATCAACCCTCAAAAACAAAGATAATATTTGATAATAATGAATTTATTTTTTATCCACTTGTTGCTACAGTTACAAATGGAAGACAGTATGGTGGAGGAGCAATTATAAATCCAGATGCTATTATTGATGATGGTTTTATTGAGGTTGTGATTGTTGAAAAAAGAAACATTTTTAAGCTTTTAAAAAAATTACCTACGCTTTTTAATTCGAGAATACTTGAAAATGATTTTGTTAAGACTTTTAAGTCAAAAAATTTTACTATCTTTATTGAAAATGGATGGGTTTATCATCTTGATGGGGAGGATTATATAGCAGAAAGTGGAAAACTTGAAGTTTCTGTTATGGAAAAGGCTTTGCGAGTTATTGCTTTATGAAATTTCCTCAAAAGTTTTTAGAAAAAGGTACTTTATTTGAAAAGCTTTCAAAAAATGAGGTGAGATGTGTTGCCTGTCAAAGATGTTGTATTATAAGTGAAGGTAAAAATGGTTTTTGTAGAGTTAGATATAATATTGGTGGCGAGCTTTATGTTCCTTTCAATTATGTTTCAGCACTTGCAATAGATCCAATTGAAAAAAAACCAGTATATCATTTTTTGCCTGGAAGTTTAACACTTTCCTTTTCAACAATTGGCTGTAATTTCAAATGTCTTTACTGTCAGAATTATGATATATCTCAGATTTTTGAGAAAAATGCTTTTTATTTAAAACCAGTAACATCTGATGAAGTTGTAGATGTTGGTTTTGAAAATAATGTGAATGTTTTTGTAGCAACATATAATGAACCTACAGTTTTTTTAGAGTGGGGATGTGAGGTCTTTGAAAAAGCAAAGAGAAAAAGTAGTAATATAAAAACTGGTATTGTTACGAATGGTTATCTTTCAAGAAATGCTATTGAATATATGAAAGGCAAGGTAGATTTTGTTAGAATTGATTTTAAAAGCTTTGATAGAGAAAAATACAGGAAACTAACCTCAGCGAATTTGGATCTTTTTATTAAATCTGTTGAGATGATTTTCAAAGAAAAATTTCATATTGAGTTTGTAACGCTTATTGTTGAAGGATTTAATGATGAATATGATGAAATTAAAAATATGGCTGAGTTTATAAAAACTTTTTCGCTTGATATTCCCTGGCATTTAACAAGGTTTCATCCTGATTACAAAATGATGAACAAAAAAGCAACAGATGTGGAGAAAATAGAAAGGTTAATTTCATTTGTAAGAAACCTTGGAATAGAATATGTTTATGGGGGAAATTATATTACAGATAATTTGAATACTTATTGCCCTTCCTGTAAAAAATTATTGATTAGAAGGGATTATATGAGAACAGTTGAGAATAGAATAACAAATGGAAAATGTCCTTATTGTGATTATATAGTTTATGGACAATTTCTATGATAGATGTATGGGTGAATAGATATATAGCAAGAAAAAAACTAAATATTGAGCTTGAGATTAAGAAATTCTAGATTTAGTTCCTGAAAAATATTCAGTAAGAAAATATAATGGATCACAATTTTAGACGATCGTCTTAAGATGTAGCCTGGTAAAAGGTTTAATATTTTGAAACTAAAATTGTTTTTGAAAAGATTTTTTATAATATAATTCAGGCTCTTATCTATGTTGAGAGATTTTTGATTTGTATAACTGTAGTATATCTTTTGAAAATGGAATAAGAAAGCATATAAAAAGGGCTGGAAAAATAAGAGGATATTTAGATATCATTGTTTTTTTTATAATGAAGTTTATAAAAAAAAGTGAAATTGCCTGAGAATTAATTATACTGAAAAGAATGTTTATTTTTATTTTTGTAAGATTTAGAATCAAGCTTCTATAAAAGCTTTGAAATATTGTTATGTAAAAAAATGTTAGACCTATCCTAAATGCATCATATTTGAGAAATCCGTATTTTTCAACAATAGTTGTGGAAAATGGTTTTAATGTATATATTGAAATCAAAAAAGAAAAAACAAATATTAAAATCTCAGCCCATACCATAAAAAGAAATATGTTTATTCTTGTAAGTATTCTTGTCATCATTTGTAATCTTTTGTAAGATTATTTAAGAAATTAATATCATTTTGCCAGTCTTCTCTTACTTTTACAAAGAGTTCAATTTTAACATCTTTGTTTAAGAAGTTTTTAATCTTTTTTTCTGAACTTTCTCTAAGTTTTTTTATTGCTTTTCCTTTTTCTCCAATTATTATCATTTTATGAGTCTTTTTAGAGACATATATATTGGCAAGTATATATATTGGATTTGTTGTTTCTTTAAAGATTTCTATCTCAACACAGCTTGAATATGGAACCTCGTCATAATAGTTTAAAAATATTTCTTCTCTTATAATTTCAGCAACAAAATACCTTTCCCATCTATCAGAAAGGATCTCATCATAATAGTATGGGGGGGAGTATGGAAGATTTAAAACTATAACTTCTTCAAGTTTATTCAAATTAATTTTGTTTTTGGCTGAAATTTTTATGATATCATTTTCAGAAATTTTAGTAAAAAGTTTTATTGTTTGATTTACCTCGTCTTCTTTGTATGTGTCAATCTTATTTATTGCAAGTATAGTCTTTTTTTTCAAACTTAAAACTTTTTCAAAATATTCATACTTTTTTTTAATTTCTTCAGCATCAGGTTCAACCAGAAGAACAATTATATCTGCATCATTTTTAACTGCTCTTTCAATTTCTGTTTTCATTATTGTTTCAAGTTTTGTTTTTGGTGTTAAAAAACCTGGAGTATCTATAAAAACAATTTGATAATTTTCTGTAGTTTTAATTCCTTTAAGGTGGTATCTTGTAGTTTGAGGTTTCGAGGAGACTATTGAAAGATGATGGTTTAGAAGAGAATTTAAAAGAGTTGATTTTCCTGAATTAGGTAGCCCACATATTACTACAAAACCGGCTTTAAAACTTTCAACACTCATTTCATTTTAAAAGGGTCCTGCCATAAAAGAAGATGAGTATTTTTATCAGATTTTCTTACTTTAATCTGGCTCCCCTGGGTTGGAGTGAATTCCTGTATTATTATCTCTGATGAAAATATTATTGTTGGTGACATTAGATGCCCGCCAAATGCTCTTCCTTCAGCATCTGAAAGTGTTATATGAGCATGTATCATTGGTTTATAGTCATGCATACTTATATTTCCTGTAATAGAAAGTATTTCAAGCTCTTTATCAAGTGTTATTTTGTTATATTTTTTATTTTTCTGGTCATATATTCCGATAGTTGCCTTGCTGACAGCACCTATTCCAGTTATTGATGCGAATTTAATCTGGTTTTGTATTGCGTATTCCTGTAAAAATGGTAAAAGATCTTCTCCTTTTTCAATTGAAAATACAAAGGTTCTGCCAAGAAGATAAGGTTTATCAATTAAAGGCATATTTCCTCCTTTGATTTACTTTTAGCCTGTTTTTCAATGATCTGTGCATATTCTTTAATTCTCTTTAATTGACTTTCTTTATCAAGCCCTGCTTCTTTTAAAACTGATTCCGCTTTTCCGCTTCCAAGATATTTATTGTTTGCAAATGGATGAAGTGAATATTTTAGACCTTGTTCTGATCTTACCCAGTAATATAGAGTAGGAAGTGTAAAGTCTGTTATTCCAATTGCATGCCATCCAAGGGAAGCTGGATAAAGCTTTTCCTTCTCCTCATTTTTAAGATAATCAAAAAGTTCCTTGCTCGCTACATACATAACATTGAGATTTAAACCAAGTTTTTTTATTTCCGGCATAACTTCATTTACAAATATCATTCCACTTGCATTCCCTTGAATTACTATGGTTCCGTTATACTGTTTTGATGATAAATCAGCTTTCATTATATAGTATATTCCCTTTATTGCCTCGTTTTCATCTGGTAATCCAAGTTTCTTTCTATCAATTATTTTCTCAGGTGGTCTTGTTACGAATGGAGCTATAATTGCAGGCCTTAGCTTAAGAGAATAAGCTAAAAGTGGCCATATCTCCTGTGGTTCAAGTGGGGTAAGAGTTATCATTGTACCATGAGGGAAATTTTCCTGAAAAAGCTGAAGCGCTTGAGGATCTGCATGTGTTGGCCCATCTTCACCTGTCTTTGGACCTGCATGTGCATTTATTATAATAAATGGTTTAAATGGTTCTCCTGTTAGTTCATGATTTGCTTGCTGGCCTATGGCATGTAGCCTTGCTGCTATATGTTCTAAAGGGGCTATGAAAGCTGCATATGATGAAGTTGCTCCTATGTGATTTCCATAAGTGCTTATTCCACTTGCAATAGCACCCATACCATCTTCACATATTCCACCAGCCGCAAGAACTCTTGATTTTGGATTTGATATTGCATTATAAAAACCGTCAGCAATATCTTTGTTAACTAAATTTACACTTGTTGAGCCATAGAGATCTGCAGAGGAAACTATTATAGAACCGTTTGTCAGTTTATTGATATAGTTTAGCGATTTTGCAAGCATTTCTCTTAGTGTAATTTCGGTTCCTGGTTGGAGTTTAAGTTCGTTGGGTGGGTCTATATCAAGTTGGTATACTTTTTCTGTATTTGGTGAGTCTGGCTTTTTTTCTCTTTTAAGTGCATCTAATCTTTCCTTTGCTTTTCTAATTTTTTCTGCCGCTATTTCTGTTATTTTTTTGTTTTCTTTTATCGTTTCTCTTATCACCATAAGTGTATCATAAAAACATTCTTCTATTAGCTCAGGTGTCTGTTTTGGATGTGTATATCTTGGCATTTTTTTGTTGAATTTTTCTTCAAATTCTTTTAAAGCATTATAATAACCTTCAGAATTAAACTTATGTCCGGACCCATGCGATGATCTTCCTTCAATTCCGTATTTCCAACCTTTTATTGTTCGGTATATTATTGCTGTGGGTTGGTTGGTATCAATAAAGTGTGAAAATTTTTGAGCTGTAAGTATTTGATAAAAATCAAGGCCATTTGGAACAATTATAACATTCCAATCATGTATATAAAATACTTCGTCAGGTGACCATTGAACATAATCTCCAGGTTTGGTATCTTCAGCGCATACATTATTTGAATCTATGGAAGCCTGGTTCCAGTCTAAATGAATAAATGTATTATATAATCTTGCTGTAGCAGCAGTTGCAAGTGCTTCTTGAACTCTGCCAGGTGTAAGCCCACCTTCTCCTTCAATAATATTCACTTTTGGCGGGTTTTCTTTATATGTATCTATTGCTCCAAAGGCAAGCCCTATGGAACTTCCAACACCAACTCCACTTGCTCCTGTTGAGAGTTTAATAAATGGAGTTTGTGGACAGGGGTGTCCATCAAGTGCTTTAGATTTAAATTTTTTAAATAATGGAGTATCATTTGTTGGATTTCTCCTAAATCCAAGAAGGTCTTCAAGTCTTAACTGAAATTTTTCATTTTTGGGTAAAAGGTTTTTATCTCCCCATTTTATAAGTTCGTTTCTCAATGCCCAAAGAGCATAAAGTCCCATTGCTTTATGACCTGCAGCATATGATATGATATCATTATCATGCCTTTGGGGATCGGTGAAATCATAATCCATATTATCAAAAATAAGTCCCTGAACTATTCTTCCACTTGATATACTACCACCTGGATGACCTGAGGTGGGTACAAAGTTATAAAGAATAGCACAAAGGGTTCGGTATATTACATCTATTGTTTCATAAAACTCAATATCTTCATCTTCAACTTTGAATTTAGAAGTTGAAATTATATCTGCAACATCAAAGTATTTTGCTCTTTTTTGTTTAATGTTGAATTTAATTGGTTTTACCTTTTCAAACATTCCATTTTCCATTTTACCTCCTTAATAGATATATGTATAGATAAGTGGATATATGGATATATGATAATATTGCTGTATATTTTTCAAAAAAATTATCTCTTTCTATCATCAACTCTTACTTCCTTATTCCCCATTTAAAAGGGGAATAGACTTCTTTACTTAACTAAAACAACCAAACAAACTAAATAACTAAACAACTAACTTTTCTCCAACCTCACAACTCATTTTTGCTATCTGTTCATATACAGAAAGTTTCCATCTATACTCTTCTTCAGCAAGTTTTGCAAGCCTTTCAGCAACCTCTGGTCTTGACTCAAATAGAGACTTAAATCTTATTTCTCCCATGAGATAATCCTTAAGCGAGATAGATGGCTTTGTAGGAGAATCAATTATAAGCGGATTTTTTCCTTCTTTTCTTAATTTTGGATTAAATCTATAAAGTATCCATCTCCCACTTGCAACAGCTTTTTTCTGTTCATTCATCCCTTCATTCATTGGTATCCCATGAGCTATACAGTGTGAATATGCTATTATTATTGCAGGACCATCATATTCCTCAGCTTCCTTAAAAGCATTTATTGTCTGTTGCATATTAGCGCCCATAGCAATTTGAGCGACATATATATTCCCATATGTCATCATCATCATTCCAAGGTCTTTTTTAGGTAAGGGTTTTCCTCCTGCAGCAAATTGTGCTATAGCGCCAAGTGGGGTTGATTTCGACATTTGTCCACCAGTATTTGAGTAAACCTCAGTATCAAGAACAAGTGCTTTGATGTTTCTTCCGCTTGCTAAAACATGGTCAAGTCCACCATATCCTATGTCATATGCCCATCCATCACCGCCAACAACCCACACTGACTTTTTTATAAGATAATCACATACACTTAAAAGAGCTTTTGCTTTTTCATTATTGAGTGAACTTAGAATCTTTTTAAGTTCATTAACTCTACCTCTTTGTTTTTCAATTTCAACCCAACAGTCTTGTTTTGAGTTAATTATTTCATCAACAACTGAATTACTTATTAAGGATTTAAGTTCTTTTAAAAGATTTACCGCATACTCGTAAAGTGTATCACATGCAAGTCTCATTCCAAGTCCAAACTCTGCATTATCTTCAAAAAGAGAATTTGACCATACCGGACCTCTTCCATCTTCTCTTTTACAATAAGGAGTTGTTGGAAGGTTTCCACCATATATTGAAGAACAACCTGTTGCATTTGCTATTATTAAATGGTCACCAAATAATTGTGTTAAGAGTTTTACATATGGTGTTTCTCCACATCCTGCACAGGCTCCTGAAAATTCAAAAAGTGGTCTTATAAGCTGTGAACCTTTGATTGTGAATCTATTTGTTCTTTCACTTCCTTTATCTTTAAGCTTTAAGAAGAACTCCCAATTTTTTCTTTCGGTCTCTCTCAATGGAATTTGCGGATGCATATTTATTGCTTTTTTCCCTGTTTCTTTTCCATTAACTCTTTCTTTTCCAGGACAATTATAAACACATGCCCCACATCCAGTACAATCCTCAACTGAAACTTGAACAGTAAATTTTAATCCTTTAAGTTCTCCTTTACCATCAGTATATTTAAATGTTGGTGGTGGATCTTTTAATTCTGATTCTTCATATGCTTTAATTCTTATAACAGCATGAGGACAAACCAGTGAACATATTCCACATTGAATACAAAGTTCTGGTTCCCACACTGGAACTTCCAGAGCAATATTTCTTTTTTCATATTGTGTTGTTGATGTTGGATATGTTCCATCTACAGGAAATTTTGAAACAGGTATATCATCTCCGTGATAAGAAATCATTTGGCATGTAACTTCTTTAACAAAATCTGGCATATCTTCAGTAATTCTGCATGAATTAAAGCTTATTTTTGATGTTACTTTGTTTGGATATTTTACTTCTTCAATAGCACTTACAGTTTCATCAACTGCTTTCCAGTTCTTTTCTACTACATCCATTCCTTTTTTGATATATGTTTTTTTGATTGATTCTTTTATTGCGTTTATAGCTTCATTTTTAGGAAGAACGCCAGAAATAGCAAAAAATGCGGTTTGCATTACGACATTTATTCTTGAGCCCATTCCAACTTTTTTGGCTATTTCTGAAGCGTTGATAACATAAAATTTTGCTTTTTTTTCTATAATTTGTTTCTGAACCTCAGCTGGTATATTATCCCATACTTTATCTGCTTTATATGGGCTGTTTAGTAAAAATACACCACCTTCTTCTAATTTATCTAACATTTCATACTTTTCAAGAAATGAAAATTGATGACATCCTATGAAATTTGCTTTTGTTATAAGGTAAGGTGCTCTTATATAATTTTTTCCAAACCTTACATGTGAAACGGTAAGAGAGCCTGCTTTTTTAGAGTCATAAACAAAATATCCCTGAGCGTAATTATCTGTTTCTTCTCCTATTATTTTTATCGTATTTTTATTAGCACCGACAGTACCATCAGATCCTAATCCAAAAAATAATGCTTTAAAAGTGTTGCTATTTTCAATATTAAAGTTTTTATCCCATTCAAGACTTGTGTTTGTAACATCATCCATTATTCCTACTGTAAAATTATTCTTTGGTTTCTCAAGTTTTAGATTATCAAAAACTGCTTTTGCCATTGCTGGATTAAATTCCTTTGAACCAAGCCCATATCTTCCACCAACAATTATAGGCAGATTGGTTATTTTACCATCTTTATATGCTTTTGTTATTGCATCTACAATATCAAGATAAAGAGGTTCTCCGCCAGCTCCTGGCTCTTTTGTTCTATCCATTACAGCGATTTTTTTAACTGTTTTTGGAAGTGCTTTTATAAAATGTTCAACTGAAAATGGCCTATAAACCCTTACTTTTATAACACCTACTTTCTCATTGTTATTCTTTTTAAGATATTTAACAGTTTCTTCAACAACATCACATCCACTTGCCATTATAACTATAACTCTTTCTGCATTTTCATCGCCAACATATTCAAAAAGCCCATATTTTCTTCCCGTAAGCTTTTCAAATTCATTGAATGTTTCTTCAAATATCTGTGGCATTTGATTATAAAACCTATTTACAGCTTCTCGTCCCTGAAAGAATACATCTGGATTTTGAGCTGTCCCTCTTATTGATGGATTTTCTGGGTTTAATGCTCTTTTTCTATGCTCTGCTATTAGATTTTCATCAAGAAATTTTCTCATATCATCAAATGAAATTAATTCAACCATATTAACTTCATGAGAGGTTCTAAAACCATCGAAAAAGTGCAGAATTGGAATTCTACCTTTAAGGGTTGCTTTTTGAGCTATTAAAGCAAAATCCATTGCCTCCTGAGGATTTGCACTTGCGAGTAATGCCCAGCCGGTTTGTCTTATAGCCATAACATCACTATGATCCCCAAAGATTGAGAGTGCATGGGTAGCCACTGCTCTTGCGGAAACATGAAAAACAGTTGAAGTTAATTCTCCTGCTATCTTATACATGTTTGGTATCATTAATAAAAGCCCCTGAGATGCCGTAAATGTGGTAGTAAGAGCACCTGTGGTTAGAGAACCATGACTGGCTCCTGCAGCTCCAGCTTCAGATTGCATCTCTATAACTGTTGGAACCTGTCCCCATATATTTTTCTCACCTTTAGATGATTTTAAATCTGCAAGCTCTCCCATTACACTTGATGGAGTTATTGGATAGATTGCTATAACTTCATTTGTTGCATGTGCTACATATGCAACGGCAGTATTCCCGTCCATTGCAACCATATTTTTACTTTTTGCCATTTTTCCTCCTTTGAGTATTCAACAAAGATTATTTTATCATTTTTTGAAAACAATATGCAAAATAATGAATTAGACCAAAAATGTCTCCGAAAATAATCTTGATAAAAAGAATGTTTTTTGAATACATTAACTTACCGGGGAAAAAGAAAACAAAGATTCTATATGATTATTGTAAACATACGAATATTAAGCGTAAGACAGCAATAAAAAGGTTTAACAGGTATTATTTAGGCAGGTGGGATAGAGTTAAGGTTTAAGCGAATAGAGCTGTAGTAAGTAAAAAGAGATATAATTCAATACACAGGGATATAATCAAGCTAATCTGGGAGTTAGCAGGATATATAGGTGCTTAGAAACTACATCCGATGATGAATGTATATATAGACTAGATTATTAAAAATTCAAATCTATTAATATATTACACAGAATAAGACATAAACACAGTTATGAAAATATCACTTGGTAGTTTAAAGCGAATAATAGGTGGATTTCTAAAGCTATATAACAAACAAAATTACAGAGGTAAATGGGATTTATATAAACATATCACGATAAAATTAAAAACAAAGTTATACAAAGATGGATGAGATAATAAAAAAACTTTTAAAAAGTGTTGGAGTGAGTAAGAGTAAAATATTTGCAAGACACTTATTTTTATCTAACAACATTTTTAGGGATATGATATTTTGAACTAAAACAAATAAGTGATTATGTAATTTGAATATTTAGTAGTCCAGGAAAATTAGATAAGAATGAATAATTAAGTTGGCTAAATTAATAAACCACAAATCAATTAAAAAACTAAGTTAGACTCTATTGGCTGAACCCAATACTTTTTCATTTTTATAGATGTACATTTTAATTAATTCTTCTCTTGCAGGTCCAAGATATTTTCTTGGATCAAATTCTTGAGGTTTTTCAGCAAAAATTTTTCTTATTATTGCTGTCATAACAAGTCTACCATCAGAGTCTATATTTATTTTACAAACTGCACTTTTTGCTGCTCTTCTAAGTTGTTCTTCAGGGACTCCAACTGCATTTTCCATTTTACCACCATACTTGTTTATCATATCAACATATTCCTGTAAAACACTTGAAGCTCCGTGTAAAACTATAGGAAACCCTGGTATTCTTTTTTCTATTTCTTCTAAAATATCAAATCTTAATGGTGGAACTGGTTCTCCTGGTTTTACTTTAAATTTATATGCTCCGTGACTTGTTCCAATTGAAATAGCAAGTGAATCTACTTCTGTTTTTTTAACAAAGTCTTCAACATCGTCAGGGTTAGTATAATGAGATTTTTCGCTTGATACATGTTCTTCTATTCCAGCAAGAACCCCAAGTTCGCCTTCAACAGTAACATCGTATTTATGAGCATATTCTACAACTTTTCTTGTAATTTCTATATTCTGTTCATATGGTAAATGTGAGCCATCGATCATAACTGATGAAAATCCGTTATCTATACAAGCTTTACATAATTCAAATGAATCTCCATGATCTAAATGTAACGCTACTGGAATTGGCTTATCTGTCATTTCTTTCATCATTTCCATTGCACCTCTTGCCATCCACCTTAAAAGTGTTGGGTTTGCATAATCCCTTGCCCCTTTTGAAACCTGTAATATAACAGGTGATCTTGATCTAACACATGCAGTTATTATTGCCTGAAGTTGTTCCATATTATTAAAATTATAAGCAGGAACAGCATACCCATTTTTCATAGCATCTTTGAACATTTCTTTGGTATTTACAAATCCAAGTTCTTTATATGAAACCATATCTTCCTCCTTTTATATTATAAATTTTGCTATAAAAAATGCTGTTGATGCTATTAATGCGCTGCCTGGTATTGTCAGTATCCATGCCCATATTATTCTTTTTGAAAGTGCCCATCTAACTGAATGAATTCTTTTGATTGCTCCTACTCCCATTATAGAACCTGTTATAGTATGCGTAGTGCTTACAGGAATTCCAAAAAAAGTTACAGTGTGAAGTGTAAAAGCAGCTCCAAGCTCAGCTGCGAATCCATCAACAGGTCTTAATTTTGTTAATCTGTGTCCAAGTGTATTTACAACCTTCCACCCACCTGCAAGAGTGCCAAGAGCTATTGTAAAATGTGATATTAATATTACCCATAATGGAATATAGAATTTATCACCAAGATATCCATTAGTGAATAAAAGAGTTGCTATTATACCTGCTGTTTTTTGTGCATCATTTCCACCATGACCTAGAGAGTATAAAGCAGATGAAAGTAACTGTCCTTTTTTAAAAATCCCTTCAATTTTATATGGTTTTGAATTTTTAAAAACATTAAAAAGAATAATAATTACAATAACTCCAAGTAAAAAACCCAAAAGAGGGGATAATACTATAAACAGGCCAACTTTATATAATCCGGACTTAATAATAGCCTGCGGACCTGCTTTAATTAATGCAGCTCCAATAAGTCCTCCTATAAGTGAATGAGATGCACTTATTGGGAGTCCTAATCTGGTGCATAACATTGTCCATAAAGAGGCCCCAATCATAGCTGATGCAAGAAGAGAGTTATCTACAATGTTTATATCTACTATTCCTTTACCAACTGTTTTTGCTACAGCAGTTCCAACCAGTAAAAAGGAAATGAAGTTAAAAAACGCAGCCCACAAAACTGCATGAAAAGGTTTTAAAACCTTTGTCGCAACTATTGTGGATATTGAGTTAGCTGCATCGTTGGCTCCATTGTAAAAATCAAAAAATAGAGCCAGGAAAGTTATAAATATAATTGTTAAAAGATTATTATCCATTTTTTACAAGTACCTCTTCTATGGTTCTTGCTACTTTTTCGCAAGCATCTAGAACAGTTTCTGAAACTTCATATATTTCTTTCCATTTAATCACCTGAATTGGATCTTTTTCGTTCTCAAACAATTCCTTTATTGCTTTTTCTCTTATTGAGTCACCACTGTTTTCAAGTCTGTTTATTTCTATACAATATTCAAGTATTCTTCTTGTCTTCTTTATTTCTTTAAGACTTATTATAGTATTTTTTACAGCTGTAACAGCCTCAACCATGTTTTCTATAAATTCAGGAAGATATGTGTGCTTAATGTTTTTGATCTTATATATATACAACCGATTAGCAACTACATTTATTAAATCCATTATATCGTCAACTTCATTTACTATCTTGTGTATATCTTCACGGTCTATAGGTGTTATAAATGTTTCATTAAGAATATCTATTATTTCATGAGAAACAGTATCACATTTTTGTTCCATTTCCTTTATCCTTTTTATACTTTCTTCAGAAAAATCTTCCTTTTCTATAAGCTCTTTTAGGTATTTTGCTGCGTTTCCTATGATTTCAACTTCTTCTTGTATCATATCAAAGAATTTGGTTTCTCTTGGTATAATTGCCATTAAAACCTCCTTTTCAAATATTTTACTAATTTTTTTAAAAATATTAAAATAAGAGAAGGAGGAGTTATGGAAAAAATAAAGGAAAAACTTTTTAAAAGATTAAAAAGGTATTGTGAAATTGAAACTACTTCAGATCCACATTCAAACAAATACCCATCAACAGATACTCAAAAAAGATTTGCTAAATTACTTTTAAATGAGTTGAAAGAAATAGGTGTTTATGATAGTTTTATTGATAAATACTCATATGTTTTTGGAAAGATTAAATCAAACTGTGGTTCAAAAAGGAAAATAGCTTTTATTGCTCATATGGATACTTCTTATCAATATAATGGAAAAGGTGTTAAAGTAAAACTTCATAAAAACTACGCTGGCGGAAAAATCAATATTGGCAATGGATTATATATTGATGAAGAAAATTGTCCTCCATTAAAAGAACATATAGGTCATGATATTGTAAGTGCAAGTGGAAAAACGCTTCTTGGAGCTGACGATAAGGCAGGTATTGCTATAATAATGACTCTGGTTGAGTATATCTTATCAAACAAAGATGTAAAATATCCTGAGATTAGAATTTTATTTACTCCTGATGAGGAAATTGGAAAAGGAGTTTCGAAACTTGATCTGAAAAAACTTGATGCTGAGTTTGGTTATACGTTTGATGGTGATTTATTGGGAACAGTTGAGAAGGAGACTTTTAATGCTGATGGGGTTAAAATAAAAGTTTATGGAAAAAGTGTTCATCCTGGAAGTGCTAAAAATCAAATGGCAAATGCTGTTAGAATTTTGAGTGATATAATATCAAGCTGGCCTGAGAATATGCTTCCTGAAACTACAGAAGGTTATGATGGTTTTATAATGTTTGATGAGATAAAGGGAGATGTTAGTTATGCAGAGGCTAATGGAATTGTAAGAGAACATAATATTGAAAAATTAAAGTATATGGAAAGGCTTTTATCAAAAATAGTTGAGGAGAAGAAGGAAAAATATCCACTTGCAAAGATAGAGCTTAATTTTTATGAGCAGTACAGGAACATGAAAGAAGTTATTGATAAAAATTCGATTGTGATGGAAAAACTTTTATCAGCAATGAAAAAAACAGGGATTGAACCAAGAATAAAACCTGTTAGAGGTGGAACTGATGGCTCAAGATTATCATTTATGGGGCTTCCAACTCCAAATATATTTACCGGTGGATATAATTATCATGGACCATATGAATGGATAAGTCTTGATTCGATGTTTAAATCATTTGAAGTTGGTTTAAATTTGTGTAGAGAATGGAGTGAATAATAATTTGATATAATTTAAAGAGACAATTTATTTGGTTTTATGAGGAGATGATATGAATAAACCTAAAAAACCGACACCATCAATAAAAAGAAATGAAGGGAGACATCAACCACCTTCTGAAAGAATAAAAAATTTTGAGGAAGTAGCACTTGGCTTTAATTTTGAAGAAGCTTTAACTGAGGCAGCAAGATGTTTAAACTGCAAAACAAAGCCATGTGAGCTTGCATGTCCTGTGAATATTAAGATTCCTGAGTTTGTTGAACTTTTATATAATGAAAAAATAACAGAAGCTGTTTCAAAGATATATGAGACAAGTCTTTTTCCAGCAATATGTGGAAGGGTTTGTCCTCAAGAGAATTACTGTGAAAAAGCATGTGTTCTAAAAGATAGATTCGGTTCAGTTTCAATTGGACGGCTTGAAAGATTTGTTGCAGATTATGCAAGAAAAAATGGAATTATTAAACTTCCAGAGTGTGAAAAGGATAATGGTTTTAAAATTGCCTGTATTGGTTCTGGCCCGGCTTCCTTAGCTGTAGCAGCTGAATTAAGAAAAAGGGGTTACGATATAACCATATTTGAAGCACTTCATCATTTTGGTGGTGTTCTAAGATATGGTATTCCTTCTTTCAGATTACCGAGGGAAATAATAGATTTTGAGATAGAAAATCTCAAAAAAATGGGTGTTAAATTTATGAAAAATGTTCTTATAGGTAAATCAATTTCTATCGAAGAATTAATGAAAGATTTTGATGCAATTTTTATTGGAACAGGAGCAGGACTTCCAACTCCACTGAACCTTCCAGGGGAAAATCTAATAGGAGTTTATAGTTCTAATGAATTTTTAACAAGAGTAAACCTTATGGATGCTGGCAAATTTCCTCAGTCTGATACCCCATATTATCTTGGAAAAAAGGTTGTAGTTGTTGGTGGTGGAAATACCGCGATGGATGCTGCAAGATGTGCTAAAAGGCTTGGTCCTGAAGAGGTTACTGTTATATATAGAAGAACAAGAAATGAAATGCCAGCAAGAGCTGAAGAGATTGAAAATGCAATGGAAGAAGGAATAAAATTTGAGTTTTTAACTGCTCCTGTTGGACTTGAAGGTGATGAAAAAGGATATTTAAAAAGGGTTAAGTGTATAAGGATGGAGCTTGGAGAGCCTGATGAAAGCGGAAGAAGAAGACCCAGAGAAATAAAAGGTTCTGAATTTTATATTGAAGCTGATAGTATAATAGTTGCTATAGGACAAAGCCCAAATCCTTTGATTCAACAAACCACAAAAGAGCTTGGAACAAATAAATGGAATTGTTTGATTGTTGATGAAAATCAAAAAACAACAATTGAAGGAATTTATGCAGGAGGGGATGTCGTTAGAGGTGGAGCAACAGTTCTTCTTGCAATGAAAGACGGTAAAAATGCAGCAAGAGCAATAGATGAGTATTTGAAAAACAAAACTCCAAAACAAAAAATAACAACCTCTCATTATAAACCTCAGGATAAATATGAGATACTGGAAAAGGTTGATATATCATCGACAATATCAAAGCATGTGATATATGCTCCTTTTATATCAAAAAGAGCAAAACCAGGACAGTTTGTTATTTTAAGAGCATGGGAAAAAGGAGAAAGAATTCCAATAACTCTTGTTGATTGGGACAGTGAGAAAGGGACGATTACAGTTATAATTCAATCCGTGGGGAAATCCACATCCCAGATGAATTTAATGAAAAAGGGGAATTTCTTTTATGATGTAGCAGGACCACTTGGTGTTCCAGTTGAAGTTAATAACGATTACAAAACGGTTGTTGTAGTAGGTGGTGGGGTTGGAATTGCAGAACTTTATCCAATTGCCAGGGCTTATAAAGAAGCTGGAAAAAGGGTTGTATCAATACTTGGAGCAAGAACAAAAGATCTTCTTATTCTTGAGGATGAGATTAGAAGCATTTCAGATAAGGTTGTTATAACAACAGATGATGGTTCTTATGGAAGAAAAGGTGTTGTTACAGATGCTTTGAAAGATTTATACAATGAAGAAAAGATTGATTGTATTATTACCATAGGACCACTTCCAATGATGAAATTTGTAGCACTTACAACTATTCTATATAAAACCCCAACATTTGCAAGTTTAAATCCTATAATGCTTGACGGGACAGGAATGTGTGGAGGTTGCAGGGTGGAGGTTGGTGGAGAAGTTAAGTTTGCCTGTGTTGATGGCCCTTTATTTGATGCTCATAAAGTGAATTTTGATAGTCTTATTAAAAGAAATAATGCATATACTGATAAAGAGAATGAAAGTCTTGAAATATTTAGAAAAGAGCATAACTGCAGGATAGGACTTCACTAAGCTTGAAAGATTAAAAGTATAGATGTGTAGCAAGAGAAAAGAAAAAGTTAAGGTAGAACGAAAGGAAAATTCTTTAATCTTAACTTTTATTTTAGTTTTTAATCTTTTATAAAAAGGCTTTCTTTTATGGTATTAAGTTTTTTGATAGCTGTTGTAATTGACTTAATATAAAAAATTATTTATAAACCAACAAGCTTTTTGTATATTTCTTTCTGATAAGGAGTAACCGAAGGGGGAATATCAATTATTATTTTTGCGTATAGATCACCCCGAGTTCCATCATTTTTATAAAGTCCTTTATTCCTTATTCTAAGTTTTGTTCCAGTATGAGTCATTGGGGGAATCTTTATCTTAATAAAACCACCTTCTGGTGATGGAATTTCAACCTCGTCACCTAAAACTGCTTGATGAGGATATATCTTAAGTTCTGTTATTATATCAAAGCCATCAACAGAGAATTTTTCATCCTTTATTATGTTTATCTTGAGATAAAGATCCCCTGTTTTTGTTTTTGATTTTAATCCTTCACCTTTAAGTTTTATTGTTGAACCATCAGTTACACCTTTGGGTATTTTAACTTTTATTTCTTTTGTTTGATTTCCTGTTTTAAGTGTTAGAGTTTTAATTGATGGGTTTAAAAGATCATATATTGTAAGGTTCAATTCTGAGTGTATATCAAGATTACTTTTTGTTCCAAAACTTTCAAAAATATCAATATCATCGAATATATTTCTAAAAGAATGATGTGTTTTTATATCATCTTTTTCTTCAAATGATGAACCAAACCCAAATATTGTTTTAAAGAAATCGCTAAAATCTTCAAAATTTGATGAGGTGTAAAATTTAAAATTTTTACCACCAAAACTTCTAAAATTTGGTGGTGGTTCAAAGTTCTGACCAGTTTGCCAGTTTGAACCAAGACTGTCATAAAGTTTCCTTTTTTCCGGATCAGATAATACTTCATATGCTTCATTTATTTCTTTAAATTTTGCTTCTGCCTCTTTATTACCAGGGTTTCTATCAGGATGATATTTCATTGCAAGTTTTCTATAAGCTGATTTTATTTCATCTTGAGTTGCGTTTCTGCTTACTCCAAGAATCTGATAATAGTCTTTATACTCAGGCATTTTTATCCTCTTTTATTTTATTTACTTGATAAATAAAATAGATAAGGCTTACTGCAAAATAAATTATAAATGCTTTTTCAATTTTATATTCCTCTGTCTTAATTAGATACTCCAATATTTTTGATCCTAAAAGTACAAAAAGAATGTTTGCTATAAAAAGTTTTACAAGTCTATTTTCTGTCATAATCTGCGATTAAACTTAAATCTTGGAATATTATATTATATCCCATTAAAATTCCATCTTTATTTTTTATTTGCATTGTGCTGTATCCAATTTTAAGTTTTATTACAGCATGAGTTATCTCAATTTCGCCTCTTCTTATTGTTTTATTCAAACTCAACATTTCATCAATAAGATTTTCTAATTCAGAATAGTTATGAAAAACTTCTTTGTAATTTTTGTTAGTTATATCATTTATGATATGAAGTATTTTTTTTGCCATTGGATTAATATATAAAATGTTACCTTTTAAATCCACCGATATTATTCCACTTGTAAGATTTTCAAGAATTAACCAACAAACTTCCATAAATAATATTTTACAAAATAGATTTAATAGCATCAATTGATATCTTTATTGCTATTGCTAAAAGAATAAATGCTGATAATTTAGAGATTATCTGCTGTTTTGAGTAATCGAGCTTTTTAATTATTAGGCTAGAGTATCTGTAAAAAATATATACACTTACTGCTGATATAAATATGCCAAAAATCACTGCAAGTAATTTTAAAAAAGTGTTAAACGATAATGAAATATTTTCGGGAACAAGACTTATTGTTACAGAGATGCTTCCTGCTCCTGCTGTTAAGGGAAGTGTCATTGGATAGAAAGCTGTTTTTTCATCAATTTTTATATACACTTCTTTTTGTTCTTCCGATATTTTAGGTTTTTCGTTTAACATATTCCATGCTATATTGAACAAAATTATGCCACCTGCAAGCTTAATTACTGAAACAGAAATATCAAAAAGACCAAGTATCCAGCTTCCAAAAAGAAGGGATAATGTTAAAAGATAAAATGAGTATTTAGCAACAAGATAAGCAACTTTTGCTTTTCTTTTTTTATCTAATTCAGATGTCAATTCATTAAATATTGGAGCCATTGCAGGAGGGTTAAGTACAGGAAAAAGAGCAAGAAAAGTTATAACAACATGGTTTATAAATTCATTCATAAGTTCCAAAATTTCTTTTTCAGTTCAGATAAATATCAAAATAAAATTTCTTTTTATCTTTAAAACCAAAAATGCTTTTAAAAAATTTCAATGTCTCTTTATTTTTTTCTCTTAGATAAATTATTTTCATAATTAAATTTTACTAATTTTGTAAAATAAATCTATGGATTTTAAATTCTCAGGTATAAAAAAAGTATTTAAAGAGAGGAATTATTCCTATTATTTCACCGGTCAGGTTCTTTCTCTTATCGGAACCTGGATGCAGTCAACAGCTATTGGCTGGCTTGTTTATAGAATAACAGGATCTTCTAAGATTTTAGGTTTTATGGGTTTTATAAATATGCTTCCACCTCTTATTTTTTCTTATATAGGAGGAGTTATTGCTGATAGAATATCTTTAAAAAAAGGACTTTATATTACTCAGAGCTTTGCTATGTTTTTTGCATTTCTTCTTGGTTTTTTAGCTTTAAGTAATTATGTAAAGATTTATCATATTTTTTTAATAGGATTTATAATGGGAATAATTGGTTCTTTTGATATGCCTTTCAGACAGAGTTTTGTAGTGAGCATAATTCCGAAAGAGATTCTTCATAATGCTATAGCGTTGAACTCAATGATGTTTAATATTTCAAGAATTATTGGTCCTGCTATAGCAGGGTTTATAATAAAATATCTTAATGAAGGTTGGTGTTTTTTAATTAATGGATTTAGTTATATTTTTATAATGATTGCTCTTTATTTTATAGTTCCATATCAAACTATAAAAGAAAATTCTCATATAAAGGATTCATTTAAAAAAGGGCTTTTATATATTTACCAGACGAACTACATATACTATCCAATAAGTTTTATGTTTTTTCTAAGCTTTGTTATAATGCCTGTAATAACACTTCTTCCAGTTTATGTTAAGAAAATGGGTGGAGATTCTCAAAACCTTGGTTTACTTATTTCATCCTTAGGTATAGGAGCAGCACTGAGTGGTTTTGAAATGGCTTCAAAAATAAAAGCAAAAAATTATGTAAATATGGTAAATAATTTTTCAGTTTTATACGGGCTTTCTCTTATTTTGCTCTCATTAAATAAATACTATTTCCTTTCGTATTTTTTGCTATTCGTTGCAGGAATATCTACATCACGACAGGCTGTTGGTTTGAATACCATTATTCAAACACTTGTAAAGGATGAGATGAGGGGCAGAGTTATAAGTATATATTCATTAAGCTTTATGGGGCTTGCTCCTGTAGGAAATTTATTATGGGGGTATCTTGCTGATAAGATAGGAATTTCGAAAGTTTTTTCTTTATGTGGACTTTGGGTTTTAATTGTAAATTTATGGTTTTATTTAAATATGAAAAAAGTAAGAAAGGTAGTGAAAAACAAAGAAAATTTTAATGAAAGCTTTTTTGAGATTTTGTAACTATGGAAGAAAAGATCTTAAAGCTTAGAACTCTAATTAATAATTCTAAGAAAATACTTTTTTTCACAGGTGCTGGTATTTCAACAAATTCAGGAATTCCTGATTATCGAGGTCCAAATGGAGTTTGGAAAATAAAAGAACCAGTTTATTATGATGAGTTTCTTGAAAGTGATGAAAAGAAAATTGAGTATTGGAGTTTTAAGCTTGAAGCTTATAATTATTTTAAAAATGCAAAGCCAAACAGGGCTCATTATGCAATAGTGGAGCTTGAAAGAAAAGGTAAGGTTATTGGTGTTGTTACTCAGAATATAGATGGTCTTCATTTAAAATCTGGATTGGAACCATCAAAAATTATAGAACTTCACGGTACAAATTCAAAAGCTGTATGTTTGAAATGTAAAAGTAAAATTGAGATTGAAAAAGCACTGGAAGAATTTAAAAAAAGTGGAAATCCTCCCTTATGTAATGAGTGTGGAGGTTACCTGAAACCTGCAGTTGTTATGTTTGGTGAACCGTTAAATCAGAATGATTTAAATAAAGCATTTTTGTGGGCAAAAGAGTGTGATCTTTGTGTTGCTGTTGGGAGTACGCTTGTTGTTCAACCTGCCTGTTATGTATGTTATGAAGCATATTTGAATGGCAAACCTTTTGTTATTATAAACAAAGGTGAAACTTTATATGATAAAATTGCCACAGTTAAAATTGAAGATGATGCTGAAAAAATTTTGTCTGAAGTAATGATGAGATAATAATTTATGACGAAGTAGTTGTTTAATTTTCTAATTAGATGGTGATTTAGCAAAGATTTTTTACGATCTCTTTACGAAAATGAGAAAGCAAAGTAGCAGAATTTTCTTTTGAAAAATTAGAATTAAATTTTATTAACATATACTTATTGTAGTAATTAGTTAAAAGATACGATTTTCTTAAAAATAGTAAGTTTAATTTATTAAAGTATTATAAAAATTGGATTTACAATAATTTTAAGAATAAGGTGATTTTGAAAGGGCAAGGAGGAATTATTGATGATGAAAAAAATATTCACTATGCTGTACTCATTTTTTTGGTTTATTAGCTTTATTTTTGCGCAAGAAGATTATCCCGGCAGTAAGGTTGATTCTCTATTAGTCGCTATCCTGGTTCGCACATAGTTTATTATTCTCAAAAACAGTTTGATGAGTATCATTTACTTATTGGTCCTGTGAAATCATCTTCAACTCAAGACGTTCAAAACACAAAGAAGATGAAACTTGAGGGAAGAGTTACAAAAATTACTTATGAAGGGCTAAAAAGAAAAGATAATTTTGAGGTATATAAGAATTATGAACTTGCGATTGAAAAAGCAGGTTTTAAAATACTTTACAAAGGTAAAGGGAATGAGATAAGAGGAATTTATAATTTTCTTGAAAAGATAAACCATGAATATCTAAGGGGATGGAGCGATCCTGATATTTGTCCATGGTTTTTCCTTTCTGCAAAAACGACTGATAATAAACATTTTGTTTCTTTATATGTGCACGGTAATGAGATGCCTATTGTTGTGCTTACAGTGATAGAGTTGAAGGAGATGGAAACATATGGAATATATTTTGATTTTAATAGTGCAGAGTTAAAATCTGAATCTAAGGCTACTGTTGATGAAATAGCAAAACTTTTGAAGAATAATCCTTCACTTAAATTGTATGTAGTAGGACATACTGATAATATTGGAGGACTTGAATATAATATCGAACTTTCTTTGAAAAGGGCAGATGCGGTAATAAATGAACTTGGTATAGAAAAAGTGAGACTCAGGGTTTTTGGCGTAGGTCCTTTGCCACCGGTTGCGTCTAATCGGAGTGAAGAAGAAAGAGCAAAAAATAGAAGAGTTGAATTAATCGAGCAATAGGTAATTGAGGAATTTTTTAATTCTCTTATTTTATAAGTGCTATATCCACATTATTATATTGATTTTATTTTTAAAAATATGCTAAATTATTTTTATAGTTCCCCGGTAGCTCAATGGTGGAGCGGTCGGCTGTTAACCGATAGGTTGCAGGTTCGAGTCCTGCCCGGGGAGCTTCTTATTTTTTCCGATGTAATTTCATTAACTACCAGTTCCAGGATGTGTAACCATCTTTACATTGACATAATTATGAAAATCTTGTATACTTATCTTATGTGTGAAAATTTTTAACTCATTAAAGGGGGAAGAAATATGAAGTTTAAAGGAAATCTTTTTGCTATGGTAAGTTTAGTTTTATTTTCGGTTTATCTTAATTCAGCATACCTTGAAAATGTTTTAGGTGATGTTTATTATAAAACTAATGATAAATGGATTAAGATTGAAAAAGGCAAAAGGGTAGAAGTTACAGCTCCTGTGGAGATTACAACCAGAAGAGCAAGTAGTGTGGAGATATATTTTAATAATGGTTCTAAGGTAAAAGTAGGTCCAAATTCATATTATAAAGTTGATGATGAATCAGATAGTAATATATCTTCATCTCTTAATATAGGAAAGATTAGGAATTTTGTAAAAAAATTTTCTGGCGAATATAAGGTTAGAACACCTCATGCTGTTTGTGGGGTTAGAGGTACCGATTTTATTGTAAGAAATGATGGTGATAAAACTTCTATTGAAGTATATGATGGAAGTGTCAGTGTTATGGATAATAAGAATAAAGAATTTATATTAAGGAAAGGAGAGATTGTTGATGTTTTTGTTTCTGGAATAGCTTCACCAAGATTAAATCCATATCCTGCTGAAAATTTAGAATCATCTGTTACTGATAGAAGATTGCTTGCAAAAAGGGAGATATACAGTGAGGTTTCTAAAGAAGATGTAATAAAAAGAGCACAACAAGAAATTCAGATGGCAGAATATCAGAGCAGAAAAACAGCAATTGATGCTTTTGGTTTGAGGGTGAGAATGGAAGAGTATGTTACAAGGCCACAACCAAATCAATTTAAATATGTTGTTTTAAATACAAGAGAAGATAGATTTGATTTTGGAAAAATATTGTTCACATTTAATGATACATTACCAAAAGACCTCTCTCAGGTTACCAAAAATCTTTCTGTTTATTATGGAAACTCTGCACCGTCAATATATCTAACTGAGATAAATAGCATTATTTCGAATACTGTTGATAAAGTTACTGAAGAAGGCAGTGGTGGAAAAATGATTGCTAATGATCCTCAAAATCCAACAAAATGGACTCATTTTTTTACTAACTATTCCTTTTATGCTGCTGGGAAAAATGAGTCAGGTGAAAATGATGGTAAGGGAAGGCTTTTATGGAGTTTTAGTGATACTAATAATAATGGTAAATACGATTCAAATGAGTTTTCGTATTTAGGAGGAATAAAACCATCCTATGAGTTGAGATATCCTGATGGTGAGAATGTTTTACATTCAATAGCAAAGAATACTTACTCAGATCCTAATAATACCTGGATAAGCGTTGAGGATTTTGTTATCTTTGATGATGGAAAGGTTGCAAGTTTTGATGGTCTTAAATTAAAACCCGGTGAGGATAAAAACTCTTTTATTGATAAGCTTAATTTTGAAAGAGTTTATAATAGCTCTCTTTTCAGCGATAAAATAGATCTTGTGTTTTCAGCAAAATTATTGAAGGATGTTGGAATTATAAGTATAAAGTAGATGAGTTGATATATGAAGGTATGGATGGATAGTAATGTGGTGCTTGGTTGTGGAGAGTGGGGGCCGGGTTATTGGTTATGGTGGCTTGAAAAGATTAAGATTGAGGTAAAAGAAAAGGTAAATGTTAAAGTTAATAAGGAGAAGGTATGAAATTTTTGGTAACATTAATTTTAATTTTAACAACAAAGAGTTATTCTGAGGTTAAGATTAATCCTTCTTTAAGTCTTTTTGTTTATGGAGGAAAGTATTATCTTGATGATAAAGCGTCATCTATGGATATTAACGCTGATGTGGTTTTATCTCCTGTTTTAAATTTTAGTGAAACAAGTTCCTTATATCCAACATACATTGGGTATTATAAAGGGGTTCAAGATCTTCAGGAACTTGCAGGTGGTGATGTGCTTGTGAGGGAAAGAATGGGCCATAGTTTTTCTTTAAAATATGTTTATTTAAAAGATTTCAACTATATAAAGCCAAGGGTTTCTTATTCATTGAATTATATAAATGAGACTAAAGATGAAAGTTGGGGAAAAGGACTTTTTGATTATAAGAGTTTTTCAGCAGGAATTGAATTTGAACAAGAAAGACCTAATGCTACCTATAAAGAGTTTTTTGACTTTTTTGAGGTATCATATCCAAACTATGCAAGTTTATTATCCGAGGCTCAAACTGTTATTGATACTACAACGTACTCTGAACTGAGTCAAAATGCTGGGAAGGATGTTTTAAATTCAAGAAACTTTCGTGGTGGATTTTCATATACAATATTCCCACAAGATTTAAATTTTACAAGTATGCTTGCTTTTACATATAGGAATTATTATGACCAATCAATAGTAAACGAGGTTGGAGGATTTAAATCTGAGAAAAGAAAGGATTTATTAACAGAGCTGGGCTTTACAGTTGAAAAAATAGACAAAAAAGTTTATTTTTCTATTGGTTTTGATTTAAACTGGCTTAAATCCAATCAGAATTCATATGATGCTTCAAGAACAAAATACATAGATGATTATTATAGCTATCTTTCTTTTGTTATAAATCCAAAGATTCAGATAAATTTAAAAAAGAAAGGAAGTTTTAGTTATTCATTTGCATACAACAGATTAAATTATCTTGGAAGGCTTGCTCAAAATGTGGATGGTGATTATTTAAGTTCGAAAATATATCAAAATTTTTATATAAACACTTTTTCTGCTAAATATGAGGTTAAAAAAAATCTCTTTATAAAAGGGAGTTATTCATATCAGGTTGTGGATTCAAATATGAAGTGGGAAGCTGGATACAGGTATAATTATAAATCAAGTAATTTTATATTGGGTCTTGGCTGGGAGTTTTAGAAAAGAGAAGTGTGGAGGTATAGATGTATGGATGTATAGATAGGAAGGAATATTTAATACAAGCCACACATCTAATCTTCTATTCTATTTTTAATAAGGAGAGTTTATGAAAAAAATAATTGTATTAATATTAATCGCAGTTTCTATTGCAGGCAAACTTAATAGTGTGCCAACAATATCAACTGGTAATATAAACTTACCAGAAGGTGCTATTTATGGAGAGCTTGGATGGGAAGAGGTTTTAGATATTAAAAACGATGGAAGTAATATATATGTCCTTGGTGTAAATCATACTTATCCAAAAACATATATTCTTAAATACTCATCTGAAGGTAATTTAGTTTCATCTACCACTGTATCCGAAAATGTAGATGAAAAATACTTTACTTTTATTACTACAAATGGCTATCTTTATCTGGCAGGAAATAAATATGTTTATGATTTAATGGGTTATCTTCCAAAGGATGTTATCATATCAAAGTATGATGAAAATTTAAATTTTATTTCATCTACAACCTATAGTGGTGAAAATACCAATTTAGAATTTAAATCCATAACAGCAGATGATTCTTTTTTCTATCTTTGTGCTAATTCTTCAAACTTAAGTGGTGGAGGAAATGGTTTTGTAGCTAAAATAGATGTAGATTTATCTACTCAATCATATTCCCAGCTACAGGATTCTTATTATTGTGGAGAAAATATTGTGGTAAAAGGAAATATAATATATTTTAATGGTATAAGTAATAATAAGGTTTATATAACAACTATTTCTACTTCGCTATTAGATATTTCTTCAGTTGCTATTTTAAATAACATTCCATCTTTTTTTGATTTTGGAATTAGTGATAGTTATTTATATACTTTTGCATGTTTGTTTGAAAACAATCAATGTGGTTTGTATAAATATGATCTAAACTCATTAAATAATTTTATTTCTTCTACTACTGTATTATCTAATGAGTTTTCATCAAATTCAAAATCTTTTTCCCTTTCAACTTCTGGTATTTCTTTATCTTATCATAAATTTAATCCTTTAACCGGTAAACAAGATGTTTATATTTTGATTTATTCTACAGAAGATTTAAAAATTATAAATGAATTTAATATTTCACACAATGAAGATAATTATGTTAGAAAAAGTGATATTAATTATAATATAAATGGAAGCACTCTTTATTTAACAGGTGTTACATATTTTTGTAAGAATTTTGGCTGCGATAATGATATAAGAATTATTGGAATAAAAAATATAGATGTAATTACAAATAAACCACCTGTATTAAGTTTTCCACCAGAGTTGGTTCATAATTTTGGAATCTTTCCTGGAAAAATTGTTCCTCTTGGTATGCCAGTGACATTCTATGTTGAGTATCGTGATTTAGAGAAAGATAATACAGAATATGTAAAAATCTTACTTGATAATATTGAATATGATATGAATTTTGTAAGTTTAGATCCTGTGACTGGAATTATGCTTTTTTCTTATTCAACTACACCAGTAGCAGGTGAACATACCTTTAGATTTGAAGCTAAGGATGATCAAGGAAATGATGCTATCGGCTTTCCTGTTGAAAATACTCATAAACTTATTGTGGTTAAAGGTTTTTATGGATCGTTAGGAGATACAAATAAAACAGTAAATTTAGAAATCCCATATGAAGAATATAATAAAAAAATTATAGTTGATAATGAACAAATATATTTGCTTGCAAATAATCCTGATGGTTCTTCATCATTTATAGGAAAACTTTCAACTGCCACCGATACTGAAAATATTACATATTTACCTTTTATGGAGAATAATGAATTAGTTATATGGGATATGGTTAGTCAGGGTAGTGGCAACTATCAAATACTTGCTTCATCACGAGTTTCTCAAAATAATTATGAGATTTTTACAGCAACTATGAGTTCTAATTTTAATATAATAGAATCTTCAACTATTGTCTCTGGATTAAACAATGTTCAAGCTAGGTTTGAACTTTATTTAAATAATGGAAATAGATATATATTTGCTGACGGAGATGAAGATTTTAAAGTTGCAAAATGCAATGATAGTGGATGCCTTATTTCTGGGGAAGAGATAGTAATAAATGAACAAACTAATGATAAAAAAACTAAACTTTCAAAAGGATTTATTGATAGTGATGGTTCAATTTATGCTATTGGATATTATTATGAAGATGAGTCAACAGATTCAGAAATAAATGGGTTTATTGGAAAGTTAAAACCAGATTTAAGTGATTTTGACATAGTTTCAACTTTTAGTGCACCAGGAGTAGTAAGTTTTGATAAGTTTATGGATATTATTAAGGATGGTGATTATTTTTATGTGGCTGGATATTCGAATAATGGTGTTAAGAATTATGGTTTTATCTTAAAATATGATACTTCTACACTTACACTTGAGGATAGTAAATTATTTAGTGTTGGTAAAAATGATATTGTAAAAGCTATTCTTAAAACTGATGAAGGAAAGATTTTGGTTGGTGGTGATACAATATTAGGAACAAATCTTTTACAGACAAGGTCTCCGTTTTTAGCTAAATTTGACCCTGAAAACCTTGAGATATTATCTATATATCATTATCCTTATAAAGATAATGCTAATATTATATTTCAAGATGTTAAAATTGGTGGAAGTGATCTTTATTTAGTAACTGACATTAAGCCGTTTATTTCCTCATATAAATTAGATTCTAAAATAGAAAAACTTCCGATAAGTATTATTGGTGAGCAGGAGGTAAATGTTGAATTAATAACAAAAAGTACTTCAGGTCTAAGTCTTTCTGGTATGCAAGTTGGTTTAATACCTTTTGAGGATGGAAAGCTGAATATAGGTAAAGCGAAAATCGGGTATTTTACTGATAATAATGGCAAAGTATCACTTAAGGCATTAAAAAATACAACATATCTTGTTGCAATAACAAAGCCTGGTTATGGTCCAACGCTTAAACAAGAGTTTATGGATCCATATCAAAGATTTATTAAGACGTTTACCAGGGATACTACTTTGAATTATAATTTTTCAACACTTTCAAAATCCAGTCAAACATTTAAGGTTATTGTGTCAAGTGTTGTGGTTGGTTATCCTGTTTTTGTTTCAATAGAAATGGTTGGTACAAAAGAGCCAGTTGCCTTTGGTTTTACAAAAGCAACTGATAGTGTTATAACGGTTGAGGTTTATAATGTTCCAGAGCTTGAAGCTGGAAAATATAAAATAGATGTTTCAATTCCAGAAATATTATCAAAAAATGAGGTTGTATATTCTCATTTCCCTGCAACATATACAGCCGTTGCAAATTATTTTATTGATTTTTCATTAGCTAATGTTGCTGGTGGAAATTATGAGGAGCAAAAACAAAAGGAACAGCCTGTTTTTACAGGAATAGTTAGGGATAACAATAATAATCCGATTCCTAATGCGCAGGTGAGGTTATCAAATAATAATTTTATGGAAGTAAAATATACTGATGTAAATGGTAGATTTAGTTTTTATACTTCAACATCAGTTATATGTGAGGGTCAATCATCGTGTTCTGCTGATTTGATGATAACTAAGAAAGGATATTCATCTTTAATGTGGAATATTCCTCTTCCTTCATATGAGTTTAGTTATTATCTTATACCTGCTACATATACAGTTTCTGGATATGTAACATATAATGGTGTTCCACTTTCTGGAGTTAAGATTAGAGCGGGTGGATATGATAATAATATTTTTTCTTTTGGTGGAGCTGATAGTTATAAACCTGAAAATATGAACAATAAACAAATTTATGCTAACAATTTTGCTATTACTGATTCAAGCGGATATTTTATAATAGAAAATCTTACTGATGGTAATGTGGGATTGTATGTGGATTGGCCAGTAGGTAAATTTATAAATATGGGTAATGATACATGGGAAAATAATAATGCAAATAAGGATGATGATATAAGAATAGTTATTTCTTCATCTGGTGCTATACCACCTCAATTCCCATTAAACAATCCATGTGATACTGGAAAGGTGTGGGTTTTAGACAGTAGTGGAAGCTGTAAAGGTATATCTCCATATACCTTTGAGCTTGCAAAACCAATAAATGAAACAGCTACATTAAACATTAAAGTAAAATATGATGAAGAATCTCCATCGGATATTTCTGGGAGCTTTTTAATACATCAAAATATAAAAAATGCTCAGGGAATAGAAAGACTTGTTCCTCTTCTGGCAGGAACAACCGGGTATACTGTTAAACTGACAAGTGGAAGTGTTGTTAATAATAAATTCCAGCCTTTTGAATATTGTTTGACAATCGTTTCAGATATGTGGGTTATGCGTGGAGAAAAATATGAATGCTTTAACTTTGCAAGCTCAGACATAAAAGATATAGAACTTATTCTGACGCGAGCAGGCAAGATAAAAGGTAAAGTAATAAAGCCTGAGGGGAGTATATTTTTTCCACAATGTTGTGAATGGCCAAAAATATATATAGAGTCATATGATAAGTCATATAGTTTTTCACAAGATTTTTCAATCAATTATGATGCAAGTGAGCCAGTATTTGAGTATCCTTTACCTCCAGGCAAATACACAGTTTATTTTAAAACAGAAAATTATCCTATAGCTATAGTGGAAAATGTTAATATTGAAGCAGGTAAAACTACTGAAGTAAATATTAAGATGAAAGATGGTCTTGTTGTAAAACCTAACATTACTGGTTTAGGTGAGAGTAATTATTCGTATGCTATACTGGCTGTGCCGGCCGGTCTTGAAATGAAGAAGAAGAATATAAATGACTTTATGTTTGGTGATGAAATGAACTTAGAAAAATATCTAATAAGATATGATACTGCTACTTCTGAATTTGAGACTAAATACTTAACCCCTGGTAAATATGATTTTTATCTGGTTTTAGGATCAAAATTTGAACCTGAAAAAATGTCATTGAAAAGTTTTATAAACTTTATAGGGAAGGAAAAGAATAAGATTATTCAAAAAGATCCTTTAAATCCAGATTATGGTTCAACCTCACAACCAATTGCTGATTTTAATATATATGGAAGCTTGGGAAAATCATCAGTTAAAGGTAAGATAAAGGGTAAGAATATAATAAGGGATAAAGATTTTGAAAAGATATTTGCAAAAGATTTACAATATCTTATATCGCTTGTTCCTACTATAATGATATATGATAGTGTAGGTGAACTTAGAGGATTTGCCCATAGTATTTTAAATAGTAGTGATGCTCTTAATTCTTTTATGGAGGGAATTGATACTAAGAGTACCGAGACTATTGTAAATGTGTTTATAAGTTCATCTTCATATTATATCCCAAATATACCGCAGGGTAAATATACTGCTGTGTTTTTAAGTCCTAATTATCCTGTTGTTACAAAAGAGATAGAAATAAAAGGGGAAACTCAGTTTGATCTTGATTTTGATGAAGAAATTGGGGTTTCCAATAAAGTTTATGGAAGAATTATTGATAATTCATCAGTACCAGTTAGAGGAGCGAGGGTATTTCTAAAACATAAGATATTTGAGAAAATGGTTTATACTGATGATAATGGTGAGTATGTGGTTAATGACCTTCCTCATGGACTTTATAGAATGGAGGTTTCGAAAGATGGTTATGTTGGTGAAGGAAGGAAGTTTTCAATTACTGCAAATGAAAACATGAGACTTGACTTTACCATAAAAAAATCGCAAAACTCAATAATTGGTAAAGTTTATTTATCAAAATTCCCTAATCCTTTGGTGAGTGGTGGTGTAAAAATTGTTGCTTATAATGAGACAAAAAATATTGAGGGGGAGAATTATATATCCAAAATTGAGACAGTTACATCTGATGATGGAGGTTATGAAATAAAGGGTGTTGAAGCTGGAGATGAATACAGAATAGTTGCAAGCTATCCTGGTAAACTGACTCAAACAATAATAGTAAAGTCGGCTGAAGGTATTAAAGTGGCAGATGATATAGTTTTTATAGATATACCGCCTCAGATAGATGTAAAACTCAGAAGGGATAAATCATCACTTGAAGTCCAGATAAAAAGCCCGAAAGAGATTTTAAGTGTCCCAAAGTGCGAGTATGTAGCTGGGAATAATTTTGATGAAAACAATGCTTCACAGCTTGCTCTTGTGAAAAATCCTGGAAATGTTTATGTTGGAAGGTTTAATATATCAAAACTTGTGAGATACTATACAATAAGAATTACAGCTGGTGATATAGAACAGATAGAAAAGATAATAAATTATGATGTCGTGAATGATATTGCTTCAGAGAATTATATATCTAACGAGATATATGTAGGTGGTGAAGTTTATATGGATAAGGAAAATGAAGAATATACAGGTATTGAAATGGATCCTGGAACGTTTGTTCAGTCAACTTCAACTATTTCACAATACTCAGCTTCTAGAATAAAAATTATGGGAGTGGGAGATAACGACCTTATAGGTGGATTTTTCACTGCTCTTCCAACTATAAGAACTGTTAAAACACCAAAAGCTGAGATGAATTTATCCGAAGCTATTACCAGTATTATGGCTTCGGAGATTTATGATATTGATATATCAAATGCACAACCAAATAAATTCTTCACACTCACACTCAAATATGATAAAGAAAGTATTTTTGGCAATATATCTTCACTCAGGATATATCAATACAATGAAGATACAAAACAGTGGGAGAAGGTCGAAGGAACATATACAGTAGATCCTATGCTTGGAACTGTTTCAGTTGAAATTCCAAGCCTAAAAGCTAGTGAAACAAATAATGATACTTTAACATCGTTTGGAAGAAAGAAACTTGGAATGAGTGCAATTCAAAATGGTAGGTTTGTCCCTCAAAATACATCAACACCCCAAAGCGGAAGATTTGCAGTATTTAAGGCAAATCCTCCAACGGGAACATCTTATAGTGGAGAAAGGTTTGAGGTGTACAACATTCCAAATCCGTTTAACCTGAAGTCTAAAGTGGTAACTATATCTGCAGATGGTGGAAGCTGGTATACTGGAAATTACACTACTGAAGGAACCATTATTAAGTATCATTTACCTTCTGGAAAATCCGGTAACATAAAACTTGTAGTTTACAATATTGCTGGTGAAAAAGTAAGAACTCTGGATGAAGGTTATAGAGAGGCTGGTTATATCTATTACTCAGAGTGGGATGGAAGAAATGATAAAAACGAAAAATGTGCAAGCGGCGTTTATTTTCTTGTAGCTTACTTAAATGGTGAGAAGATTGGAAAACCGCATAAAATGGCGGTTGTGAAATAAATATCTGGAAGTATGGAGGTATAACAGTTTGGTTCTGGGTGATGGGTAGCTGGTTTTTGGTGCTAGGGAGTTGTGGTTAGGTTTTGGAAATTGAAGGTAATAGAACCATAAGAACCTATAACCAATGAAATAATAGGTTAAGGTTGAGATAAGTTAAATAAAAAATTGTTGAAAGGAGGAAAAATGAAAGGTATGATGATAGTGCTTATTATAAGTTTGCCATTTTTTTGCTTTGGAGGTGAGGGAAAAACTGCAGCAGGATTTTTAAAGTTTTCTCACTCAGCAAGACAGGCATCAGTTGGAGGTTCATACAGTGCATTTGAAGGTGGTTCAGAGATTATTTTTTCAAATCCTGCTGGATTATCAACCTCACAAACAAAAGAAATAACTATTGGTTTTGTAAGTTATCTTTTAAATTCAAAGATGGGTATTCTCTCATATAAAACTAAATATAGGGATTGGTATCTTGGTTTTGGTCTTGCGGGTTTTGATATTGGTTCAATAGAAAGAAGAACAAATGATGTTGTTGGTATAGTTCCATCTGAGGGAAGTTTTAGTGCAAGAGATATGGTTTTTATCATGGCATATGCAAAAGATAATTTTGCGCCTTCTCTTATTGATAATCTTCATTTTGGGATTAATTTTAAGTTTATAAACTCAAAGATAGATTCATCTTCAGCATTTTCTTTTGCAGCCGATGCTGGTTTTCTGTATAAGTACTCTGATAGGATTAATATTTCATTTGTTCTTTCAAATCTAGGTACAAAGATGAAGTATGAGGATGAGAGTGATAATATACCTTTGAGTCTTAAAACAGGTTTTCTTTATAGCTTTGATAAAAAATTAAATCTTTCAGCTGAGATTGAGGAATTTGTATATGATGAAAAATTTTATTCATCTGTTGGAGCAGAATGGTTTTTAAAGGAAAGCTTTGCTTTAAGATCAGGATACAGGTTTGGGTATGATACTTCCAATCTTGGTGGTATTACAGGTTTTTCATTTGGGTTTGGAATAATAACAAAAGATGTTGGATTTAATTATGCTTATGTTCCTTTTGGGGAGCTGGGAGATATACACAGGTTTGATATTCAACTTAGATTTTAAAGGAGTGTTTGGTTCTTTTTTCCTATTATTAAATAGATCTTATTTAATTGAAAAAAAAGCCTAAATTGTTTAAAATATTAACTGGAGGTGTATGATGAAAAAGTATTTTTTGTTAGTTCCAATCTTTTTAACAACCTATCTTTATTCTCAGTTTGAGGGGGTCAAAATTACCAGAATAAAAGATGTTGAACTTAAAAATCCTGTTCCAAAACTTGCAATAGATAATAAATACTCTAAAAAATCATATGATAATCTCTGGTTAAATATTTATTTCAATGAGTCTTTAAAGGAAGTTAGAGGATATGATTATTCTAAGAGAATAGAGATTGAAGTTAAAAAGGCAGGTGAAGGAAATTTCAGTGGAAATGTTAAGGTTGATTATAAATATGAATGGCTAACTATAAGGAAAACTGGTAATTCTTACAATCTTTTATCAACTTTTGCAAATCTCAGAGCTGATAAATGGGGGGAACATTACTCCATAAGTGGTAATGTTCGGGATGAAAATGGAAAGTATAATTATATTAATTTTACAGCTTACAAAAGATTTTCTGATGAATTTTCATATTACATAAGTCAGGGTGGTTTGACACTTTATTTTGATAAAAACTCAGTAAATGGAAACTTTAATGACGAGATGTATTCAAAAAAAGCAATTGCTTATATAATAGCTTTGATGTTTTCAATACAGATAGATAATATAAAATAAAAGTTCTAATTTGTTAGTAGAAATTTATGGAAAATAAATTTGATAATGATAGAAAGAAGGTTTTTATTTTTGTAAAGTGTTTTTTGGATTATTTGACAACTCAAAAAATAAATTTAATCTAAATAATTTTTGTTTTCTCGTAAATAATCCAACCATAATTTTCATCAATTTTTATATTTTTTAATCATTTTTCAATTTAAATGTATACATTTGCACACGATCGTTCAAAAATGTATACGTTTCAGTTAAACGAGTTGTTTCGCATTCTGGTAATATAGTTTTTAAATGAAAATTATTAGACAACCCAATAACTTGTCTGATGATGTATTATAGTTGATTATATTTGAATTTGTTTAGTAAAATATTATAGAAGATAAAGTAATAAAATTTCGTATATGAAATCTTTATTTTATTCTGCTTTTTATGGAGCTGCAACGGGAGCCATAATAGGTCTGATAGAATCAATCTGTTTTCGCCTCACAGTATATAAAAATTTTCCACCGCTAAATACCATGTCATTTGAACTTATTATACCGGGAATTTTTATAATAACAATTTTAAATGGTATCATTATTGGAATGTTTCTCGGGTGTATCTCATATAAATGGCCAAAACTTTATAGAATAATTTTCGTAATTTCCTTAACTTCCATTCTGCTCTGGGTGATTATGATCCCTCTTGGACTTTTAAACCAGACAGAAGATATTTTTTCAAAAGTAGTGGGATAAAAAATATCAATCGATAACTCGATAATTTTTTATGTTTGACATACATTTGGTTATTTGGTAAAATGTTCAAATATGAAAAAATTAAGAAAAGATTTTTATATAAAAGAGGCTAAAATATTAAAAGCTCTGGCTCATCCAACAAGGCTTTTAATTTTGAATATGATTAAAGATAGAGATGTATGTGTATGTGAGCTACAAAAGGCTAGTGGAGATGATATTTCAACTATTTCAAAGCATCTTTCGGTTCTTAAAAATGCTGGACTTGTAAATATTACAAGAAAGGGGAAATGGATTTATTACAAACTTGCCTGTCCGTGCATTCTTGATTTTTTAAAATGCGTTAGAGAGATTGGAAAATGAATTTTAAACAAGAACGAAAAATATTATTTTCATTTGTAACTGTTTTTTTTATTTTATATTTTTTGCCTTCTTCAACTACAAAATTTCAAACAGCCATAATTGAGGCATTTGAACTTACAAAATGGTATGTTAGAGAACATATAATTTTCTGTCTTGTCCCTGCTTTATTTATAGCAGGCGGAATATCCGTTTTTGTATCTCAAGCTTCAGTAATGCGTTATTTTGGAGCAGGAGCTAAAAAAATTCTATCATATGGGGTTGCTTCTGTTTCAGGGACAATTTTAGCAGTCTGTTCCTGCACCGTTCTTCCACTTTTTGCCGGTATATATAAAAGAGGCGCCGGGCTTGGCCCTGCCATAGCTTTTTTATACTCAGGACCAGGCATAAATATTCTCGCCCTGATTTTAACGGCAAGGATACTTGGTTTTGAAATGGGGGTGGCAAGAGCTATTGGCGCTGTTTTATTCAGTCTTGTCATTGGCCTTTTGATGCATCTTATTTTCATAAAAGAAGAAAAGCAAAAAGCAGGAAATCAGTCAAATATAATAGTTCCACATATAAAAAGGCCTTTATGGCAGACTACTTTTTATTTTGCTTCTATGGTTTTTATTTTAGTTTTTGCCAATTGGGGCAAAGAAAATGACACAAGCGGATTTTTTTATTCAATTTATAAATTGAAGTGGATTTTGACTTCTATTTCCGCTGCTTTCATGGGATTTATTTTAGTTTTCTGGTTTGGCGCAAATAAAAAAAAGATTTTAATATCCTCAGGGGTTGTTTTTATGCTTGCTATTTTATTTAGCGATATGCCAGTTATTGCTTTTTCTGCTGGTTTTATAGGACTTTCCTGGATAATAGCAGGTGAAGATGGAGAGCTTGGGGAGTGGTTTTTTGCAAGCTGGGAAATTGCCAAACAAATATTTCCGCTCTTAATTGTTGGCGTTTTTGTATCTGGCTTTCTTTTAGGGCGCCCCGGAAATGAAGGAATTATTCCTTCAAGATGGGTTGCATGGGCGGTTGGTGGAAATTCATTTTTTGCCAATTTATTTTCATCCATAGTAGGCGCTTTTATGTATTTTGCTACTTTAACTGAAGTGCCAATAATTCAGGGGCTTATTGGAAGCGGTATGGGCAAAGGACCGGCGCTTGCCTTGCTTTTAGCGGGACCTGCGCTTTCTCTTCCAGGTATGCTTGTTCTTAAAGTTGTTATGGGAACAAGAAAAACAGCAATTTATATTACTCTGGTTGTAGTTATGGCAACCATAAGCGGATTAATTTATGGAGTATTTTTTTAAGGAGGAAATATGATAAAAATACAAATACTCGGCATGGGATGCGCTAAATGCAAAAAATTATACGAAAATGCCGAAGCTGCGGCCAAGGAACTCGGCTTAGAGTATGAAATGGAGAAGGTGGATGATATAAATAGAATCACGGATATGGGCGTGATGATGACGCCGGCTATGGCAATAAACGGCAAAGTAAAGTTTACAGGCAAAGTCCCGGCAATAGAAAATCTAAAAGAGATAATTAAAAATAATGAATAATATAGGAAGTTATATTAGGCATTGTAAATAAAGTTTTTCCTATTGGAGGTAAAATGAAAAATATCAAAAAAGAAGATAAAGAAACATCATGTTGTTCTTTATCTTTATGTTGCTGTGGTAAAACCGAAGAAAAAACAAAAAAATCCGTCTGCCCTTATTGCGGCCAGAAAGCTACTCAAGTGCCTCAATCAGCGGCAAGAGGGATTCTTAAAAAGCATATAAGTTTGCCAAAATCAGACAATTTCTGGCTTTGTAGTAATCCTTCATGCGAAGTCTCTTATTTTACAAAAGAAAAACTCTGGAAAGTTTCTGACTGTGCTATACCTCTTGATTTTAAGGAAGGTGCAAAAAAACGATATGCCTGTTATTGCAGTAAACTTACATATGAAGAAGTGGCAGAAGCCATAAAAAAAACCGGCAATGCCAGCTGGGCCAATGTGATTAAAACTGCTGGCAAAAAGGCCAGATGTGAGTGCTATAAAAAAAATCCTTTCGGTGTTTGCTGCACATCTAATTCTTTCGCTTCGGCTGTGGCTGAAGCCGGATATAAGAGAAAAGTAGAGGGATGTTACTGATGAAAAAAATACTTTTTCTCTGCACAGGCAATTCCTGCCGGAGCCAGATGGCTGAAGGACTTGCCAGAAAAATATTAAACTCCAGTGAATATGAGGTTTATTCGGCTGGAACAAAACCATCTTTTGTTGATCCAGGAGCAATAAAAGTTATGGCTGAAATAGGTATAGATATCTCAAATCATAGATCAAAAAGTGTTAATGAATTTAAAGGTATAGATTTTTATGCTGTAATTACTGTATGTGACAGAGCAAAGGAAAGTTGTCCTCGGTGGCTTGGAAAAACTCAAATAAAACTTCACCATAATTTCGAAGATCCACCAACTCTTGCTAAGAATGCTAAAACTGAGGAAGAAGCATTATCCTATTATAGAAGAGTAAGAGATGAGATAAAAAAATTTATTGAGAATTTAAAGTTATAAGTGTTCTAAAGATATTTTTAAAATAATCCTGTCTTACAAAAAATATGTTAAAATATAAACAGGGAGGCGTTATGAGATTTTTGGTGTTATCAATTATTTTTAGTATAAGTTTTTTAACTTCCTGTTCAAGGATTGATAGAAACGTAGGAAGTATTTCAAATCCTTTTATTATTGGATTATCAAAACCATATTTTGAAAAATTAACTGAAGAGGATATTAAAAGTTTTGAAACTAAACTTAAAGAGAAATCGGATCTTGAGGTCAGGATTGATAAATTTGATAATCCAGTTAATCTTATTAAAGCGTTTGGAAGTAAAAGAATTGATATGGCTTTTATAACTATAAATGAGTATCTTATTGCCAGAGAAGAATACGGAGTTATTCCAGTACTCAAGATTAGAAGGAAGGATAATCAAACAGAATATTACAGTGTTATAGTAACTGTTGATAAGAATATAAAAAATCTTAAAGATGTTGATGGAAAGAAATTTGCTTCAAGAAGTGTTTATTCAATATCAAGTTTTGTACTCCCATCAATTTTATTTTTAAAAGGTGGAATAAATCCTCAGTATATATTTACTGATTCATTTGATGAAAGTTATAAATTTTTAAAAGAAAGAAAAGCTGATGTTGCTGCATTTTATAAAAACTTTGTTAATGATCATAAAGATTTGAATGTTATCTATGAGATAGGACCTATACCTAACGAACCTATTGTATGCAGAAAAACACTTGATATTAAGTTTTGTGAAAAAATAAAAGATGCTCTTTTAAAAGTTTCTAATGAAGATAAGACAATCTTAAATAAAATGGCTGATATAGATGGATTTGTCGAAGTGAATTTGAAAGAATACAAAGAAATACATGATATATTAAAAAGTTATTCGAGAGGAATTTACTCACTTGTTCCTGATGGTATAGAAATAAAAAAACTTAATGAAGAATATAGTTTTAATTGAAATCTTCTGATTAAAACAGATAATAACAGATGAATTTAGTTGTTTAGTTATTGAGTGATTTAAAAATCCTCTTATATTTCTCATTTAGAAAAGGTTGAAAAGCAAAAGCGAAGGAGGATGTTTTGGGATATGTAGAAGTATTGAAGTGTAATAATTGGTGCTGGTTTTTTGAGATTGGGTGTTAGAGTTGGGGAAGGAAATTTTTTGCCAGAACCAAAAAACAGTGAATAATAGGTTAAATTTGAGGTTGAGATAAAGGAAATTTATTTTTAAAATTCCAAATCCTTTAAATCTTTTAACTCTATCTAAACCTCCAAATGTGTTGAAGTATATAAAGAAATTGAAGTAGATGTTAAGTTTTTTTGTTAATAAGTCTAAAAAAATGTATAATAGAATTATACGGGGCATAGCTCAAATGGCTCAGAGCGCTCGCTTTGGGAGCGAGAGGTTCCCAGTTCAAGCCTGGGTGCCCCGAGTTTTAATTTTTTAATGAAAGAATCATTTACTATTCAGTATTCAAAGCTCTTAATAATTATAAAGTAAGATATCTTGTTGTAGCTGGAATATTTGTTGTTTTGTATGGATGGAGGCGATTTATAAAAGTTCTCGATTTAATGAAAGAACTGGATGATAAAAATGTTATATCTTTTGTAAATGCTGTGAAAAAATTTAATTTCATCCCTTATATTCCTGCAAGTTTTTAGCAGTTTATTGATCCTGTTTTTCAAAGGAAAAAGTAATTAAGATAGATGATATTTTTGTTAATCTTATTTCTCTTGAAGATCTTGTTTTAATGAAGAAGAAATCAGGAAGAAGTTCAGATATAGAAGATATTGAAATAAAATATTTTGAAAAGAGGTTGTAGCTTACAAGAACTGTGAAGTTTTTATATAAAGTTACTGATAAAAATACAAAAAAAATTTATTTAATTTTGAAATTTGGAACTCATTAACACAAAGTTTATTGAATGTATGGAAGTATGGATGTATAACAGGAGATTAAAGTTGAAGTAGGAAAAGAAGTAGTTATTTAGTGTTTTAGTTTTTTAGCAAATTTAAACAAATTAATTTCCAAGAATACTTGCCCACAGTTCTCAACTTATATACACCTCAACAGTTATATGTAGATTTATTAAGTTAATTTTGTAAAATATTAAAATGGATATTTTAAATTCAGTAATACTCGGTTTATTACAGGGAGTTGGTGAGTTTCTCCCAATATCATCCTCTGCACATCTTTATCTTTACTCATATCTTTTTAATTTTAATTATCAAGGTCTTTTTTATGATGTTATGCTCCATATAGGTACACTTTTTGCTATATTTATTTATTTCTATAAAGATCTGAAAGATATAATTTCAAGAGCTTTAAAAGATTTTAAATCATATGAAGCAAAATTTTTATTTTATATCTTTATTGCTACAATTCCTGGGGGTATTGCTGGTTTGTTGCTTGAAGATATTGCTGAAAACTTTTTTAGAACACCGCAGATAGTTTCAATTAGCCTTATATTTTTTTCAATTATTATATTCTTTCTTGATAGAAGATTTGGTGGCAATAAAACTGATAGAGATTTTAATATAAAAGATGCTATAATAGCGGGTTTGTTTCAGGCAGTTGCAATAATTCCAGGTGCTTCAAGATCAGCAATGACAATAATATCTCTTCTTTTAATGGGTTATTCAAGATATCATGCTGCTAAAATATCATTTTTTATGTCAATGCCTATAATATTAGGGGCTGGTATTTTTGAGTTAAGAAAAATTTCAGAAGTTTCTATAGATTTAAGTTTCATAACAGGTTTTCTCTCAAGTTTCATATTTGGGATTCTTTCAATAAAATTTTTGCTTGAATATCTTAAAAAATACAACCTTTCTATTTTTGTTGTATATAGAATTGTTATAGGAATGATTGTTCTTATTAAATTTACATTTTTTTAAGTTTTTTGTTATAATTAGCTTGTATGGAATATCAAAATCTTAATAGAAAGTTTATACTTAATCTTGTTGTTGCGATTTTAGTTCTTGTTTTAATTTATGGTTTTATAAGGCTTATATCTCCATTTATTTTTGCTATTTTCCTTACAGTTATATTTTCGATAATATACTATCCGTTTTATGAATTTTTACTTAAAAAAAATATAAATAAAAATATAGTAAGTTTTTTAAGTGTTATTGCGATATTTTTAACAATAGTTATACCTTTTGTTTTTTTTGGATGGATGTTGTTTAAGGAGGCAAAACTCGTTTATCCTCAAACAATTTCATATTTAATTAATTTAAAAGAAATAAATATTCCACTACCTTCCTTTATTCCTCTTTCATCATCTGAATTAAAAGAAATAATAATTACTAATATGGAGGAGATTCAAAAAACGATCTTAAAATCAGGTTTTAATGTTTTAAAAAATGTTTTTTTCTTCTTTGTAAATATGTTTGTCATGTTTTTTACGATGTTTTTTATATTTAAAGATGGAAAAAATCTTTTGTCCTGGCTTATAGATATAATTCCACTTGAAAATAGATATATAGAAAGAATCTTGAATCAGTTTAGTCTTACTGTAAATTCTATAATAAAGGGAGTTATCTTTACTGCTTTTATACAAGGAGTTGTTGCAAGTATTGGGTATTATATATTTGGGCTTAAATCTCCATTTTTGCTGGGTTTTATGGTTATGTTTTCTGCTCTTGTCCCATTTATTGGAACTTCTCTTATAACAATACCAGTAGCTATTTATTCTTATTTTACAATGGATTTTTATTTGTTTTTGTTTATAGCATTATGGGGAGTTTTAGTTGTTGGAATGGTTGATAATTTTGTAAGACCTTTTTTAATAGGAAGAAGTGCGAGACTACCGATTGCATTGATTTTTCTTGGAATTATAGGTGGTATAAAAACATACGGTCCGGTTGGGATTTTTATAGGGCCTATTTTCGTATCGATAATAATAACTCTTCTTGAAATATATAAAGAAAAAATCTCAATTAAAAAAAATTCCAATTGCTAATAATCAGATAAATTTTTCTAATGTTATTATTTTATGTTTAACTGCTAAAATTTTATTATGAAGATAAAAGGAGGAAAATGTGAAGTATCATATACTTGAAAAAAGTAAGTTAGACGAATTTATAAGAAAACTTTCAAAGAAAATGAGGGTTGTCGCTCCCTGTGAAAAAGGGAATGGCAATTATGTTTTTTCAGAAATAAATAGTTCTTCTGAAATAGCTTTTAATTATATACCAACTATACTTCCTCCCAAAAAATACTTTATGCCACCTAGAGAAAAGATTGTTGAGTTTAAAATTAATGGTGATGTAAAGGAGAATATATTTATAGAAAATGAAAGAATTGCTATTTTTGGTGTTCATACCTGTGATTTGAGTGGGCTTCAGTGTCTTAATATAGTTTTTAATGAAAAACCTGTGGATCATAATTTTATTTTGAGAAAAGAAAATATGTTTATAATAGGGCTTGAGTGTAACTCTTATTGTGATAGTTATGCAAGTTGTGCTTTAGTTAATGCTCATCTTCCAAATGGTGGCTATGATTTGTTTTTTACTGATTTGGGGAATAGATATATTATAAATGTAAATACCCAGGAAGGAGAAGAACTTGTTGAATCTTTTAAACTTCCAGCTGCAACTTCAAAAGATATGCTGGATCTTCAAAAGATAAGAGAAGAAAAAAAGAAGGTATTTAAGAATGAAATAAATGTTGATCCTTCTATAATTCCTCAAATTTTTGAAAAATCGTATAATTCAAAGGTATGGGAAGAGGTCGGTAATAAATGTATATCTTGTGGGAATTGTACAAACGTATGTCCTACTTGTTATTGTTTTGATATGGAAGATAAGGTAAATTTAGACCTCAAAACTGGAGAGAGGATAAGAAGCTGGGATTCCTGTCAGTTTGAGACATTTGCTAAGGTAGCAGGTGGTGAAAATTTTAGAGAAGAAAGAAGTATAAGACAGAGACATAGAGTTTATAGAAAGTTTAAGTTTTCCATTGATAAGTATAACAGATTTTTCTGTACAGGTTGTGGAAGATGTTCAAGAACCTGTATGGCTGGTATAAATCTAAAAGAAATTCTTATAAAGCTTGCAGAAGAAGTTAAATTTTAATAGGGGAGAAGAATATGGAAATAAAAGAAAAGGAAGTTATCGAAATAAAAAATTCAAACTGGAAATACAGAAAGGGAACCATAATTGATACAAAGATGATGACACAAACTGAAAAATGGTTTGATATAAAGCTTGATGATGGAGAACTTGGACACGAGCCAGGGCAGTTTGTTCAGATTGAACTATTTGGTATTGGGGAAGTTCCCATTTCTATATGCTCTTCTCCAACAAAAAAAGGAAGTTTTGAATTAACTGTTAGAGCTGCAGGAAGGGTGACAAGGGAAATACATAAACTTGAAAAGGGAGATAGAGTATATATAAGAGGACCTTTTGGAAGACCCTTTCCGGTAAGGCAAATGTTCGGAAATGATATCCTTTTTATAGCAGGTGGTCTTGGTATAGCTCCGTTAAGGTCTTTGATAAACTATGTTATGGATAACAGAAAAGACTTTGGAAAGGTTGATATACTTCTTGGCTGCAAAACTCCTAAGGACATGCTTTTCTATGATGAAATAGGGAATTGGAGCAAAAGAATGGATATAAATTTTGCGTGTACTGTTGATAAAGCTGAGCCTGATTGGAAGGGTAATGTCGGACTTATTACCACATTAATTCCAGGAGTTAATCTTAATCCTGAAAGAACTTATGCAGTTGTCGTTGGACCACCAGTTATGTATAAGTTTGTAATAGCAGAGCTTTTAAAGAAGAATATTCCAGAAAAGCAAATTGTTCTTTCGCTTGAAAGACATATGAAATGTGGAATGGGTAAGTGTGGGCATTGTCAGATAGATCATCCGAAGAATTATTATTGTTGTAAGGATGGTCCAACATTTACATACGATGAAGTTAAAGATGCAAAAAAATTATAAAAAAGGAGTGTTTATGGCTAAGACAAAACAGACTTCAAATAAACCAAAGGTAGCATTTTTTGATTTTGCCTGCTGTGAAGGATGTCAATTACAAATAGCAAATTTAGGAGAAACTCTTTTAGATCTAATTGAGGCTGTAGATATTGTTGAGTTTAGAGAAGTTATGAGTGAAAAATGGGATAAAGATTATGATGTGGTTTTTATTGAGGGATCCATAGGTGATCATCATGCTGAGGAAAGACTTAAAAAAATAAGAGCCAGAGCAAAAATTCTTGTTGCTTATGGTTCGTGCGCTACCTTAGGTGGAGTTAATGGGATGAAAAATTCTTTTGATATTGAGGAAATAAGACGATATGTTTATGGTGATAAAGCTCATTATTTTGATGTTAAACCAACGAAAGCTGTGGATCAGGTTGTAAAGGTTGATTATTATATACATGGATGTCCAGTTTACTTACCTGAAGTAGTTGAAGTAATAAAATGTATTTTACGAGGAGTTTCTTATACTGTTCCTGATAAACCTGTTTGTAGTGAGTGTAAATTAAATGAAAATATATGTCTTTATGATAAAGGAGTTGTTTGTCTTGGACCTTGGACAAAAGCAGGTTGTAATAGCTGGTGTACAAATAACGGAAATATATGTTATGGTTGTAGAGGACTTGTTTCAAATCCAGCTAAGAATGCTGCAAAAGATATTATAGAAAGATATAATGTTAACGAAAAAATTAAAAAATTAGGTGAAGAACTTATGAAGAAAAAAATGGAAATGTATAATAAAGCTAAGGAGGTTTCTAATGGCAATAAAAAATAAGGATATGGATATAAAAGTTGAATATGTTACAAGAGTTGAGGGGCATGGTAATATTGTTGTGAATGTAAAAAATGGTAATATAGAAAAGTGTGAGTTCCATGTTGTTGAAACTCCAAGATTATTTGAGGGAATGCTTAGAGGTAGAAGCATATTTGAAGCCCAGCATATTACATCAAGAATATGTGGAATATGTTCATGTGGACATTCTTTAGCATCTATTCAAGCAGCAGAAGATGCTTTGGGTTTTACTCCAAGCAAACAGACTATAAAACTAAGAAAGCTTTTGCTTGACTATGAATTTTTGGATAGTCATCTGCTTCATATATATCTTTTAGCAGCACCTGATGTTTTGGAAGTTCCATCATTTGTTCCACTTGTTAAAACTCATAACACGCTTGTAAGAAAAATACTTAGAATGAAAAAAAGCTTTAATGATGTTTGTGATATACTTGTTGGAAGACATGTTCATCCAATATCCGCAATAGTTGGAGGTTTTACCAAACTTCCAGGACCAAAAGATGTTCAGAATATGCTTGATATACTTGAAGGGCATAGAAATGATATGGATGAACTTATTAATCTGGCTTCAAAACTTAAATTCCCTGAGTTTTATAGAGAAACTGAATATGTAGCACTGGTTAGTGATGATGATGAGTATCCTTTACTTGAGGGGGATATCGGTTCAACTGATGGTAAGAGGTTCAATAAAAAGGATTATAAACTTGCTACAAATGAGTTTATTGATCCACGTTCAAGTGCAAAATTTACAAAACTTTCAAGAGAATCATATATGGTTGGAGCTCTTGCAAGATTTAATTTAAACCATAAAAAACTTCATCCAAAAGCAAAAAAAGTCGCAAAGGAACTTAAGCTTGAAGCTCCAAATTATAATCCATTTATGAATACGATTGCTCAGGCTGTGGAGCTTGTTCACTGCTATGAACATGCTATTGAAATTCTAAAGGATTTAAAGAAAAATGGTGTTGATTTATCTGAAGAGATAGTTGTTGGGGTAAATGAGAAAGGAACAATTCCAACGAGAATGGGAAATGGAGTTGGTGTTGTGGAAGTACCAAGAGGAATACTTTTCCATAATTATGAGATAGATGATAAAGGAATAATAGAGCATGCTAACTGCATTATTCCTACCAACCAGAATATAAACAACCTTGAGTATGATATGATGAAATTTCTACCTGAGATTATACATGAACCCAAGGAATCAATACAACTTAAGCTTGAAATGCTTGTAAGAGCATATGATCCGTGTATTTCCTGCTCAACTCATTATCTTGATGTGAAGTTTGTTGAATAGTTTAATAAATTAGTAAAAAGTAAAATATTTTTTTATGAATGATATTTTTGAAGGTATTAAACCAGAGGGTAATACTGTTTATGTTTTTATAGGTAATGAACTCAGAGAAGATGATGGAGCAGGTCCATATATAGCTAAAAATATTAAAAATGAAAAAATTAGGGTTATAAATGCTGGAAGTGTTTTTGAAAATAGTGTAAGTGAGATAATAGACTTAAAACCTGATAAACTCGTTATATTTGATGCAGCAATATTTGAGGGAAATCCTGGAGATATTAAGGTTCTTGATGAAAGAAATATTAAGAATTACAAAATGCTATCAACTCATACAATACCATTAAATATCTTACTTGATTTAATAAAAGATGAAGTTATAAATGTAAAAATAGTTATAGTTGGAATTTTACCCCAATCAATGGATTATAAAGAGGGTTTGAGTGAGAAAGTTAAGGAAAGTTGTGATAAGTTGATAGAATATCTTAATTCTATTTGAATATGCATAATTATGAGCATCAACACAATAATCATGATTTTTTTCATAATCATAAGAAAAAGAAGTTTATAATAGTTATTTTCATAAATCTTTTAATTTCAGTAATAGAAATTGTAGCAGGAATAATAAGTGGAAGTATAGCTCTTATATCTGATGCGTTTCATAATCTTGAAGATACAGCATCTCTTATAATAAGTTATGTGGCCTGGATTTTCTCATTAAGATCTCCTGATATTAGAAGAACATACGGGTATAAAAGAATTGAAATAATTGCTGCATTTGTTAACTCAATTTTTTTAACTGGAATATGTATTTTTATAATATTTGAGTCGATCAAAAGATTTTTAAAACCACAACTTATAGATGCAAATATTATGATGATAATTTCATTTATAGCTTTTTTAATAAATATAGTTTCAGCTTATTTGCTTCATGGAGAATCAAAAGATAGTATAAACTGGGGCTCAAGCTACTGGCATTTAGTTGGAGATGCTTTTTTCTCTTTTGCTATTTTTGGTGGAAGTATTGTAATAAAAAAATGGGGGTTGTATTATATTGATCCTTTAATTTCAATAATTATGTCTTTTTTTATAATTTATCAAGCATTTTTAATACTAAAAAAGTCTTTCAATATTCTTACTCAAGGTGGAGCAGAAATTGATTATGATTTAATCAAAAAAGAGGTTGAAGGAGTAGAAGGAGTTAAAAATATTCATCATATTCATAGCTGGTATGATAATGAACACACTATATACTTTGAAGCACATATAGAAGTTAATAATATGAGTATTTCTGATGGGTGTAAAATATATGAAAAAGTTAACGAAATTTTAAAAAGACATAAGATCTATCATTCAACCCTCCAGCTTGAAACTGATATCTGTAAAGATAAAGATATAATAAACAAGCATATTAGATAAAGTTTATGTAATTTAATTTTTATTCTCCCACACTAAATATATTAAGTGCATACACTTGTAAATGATCGTCTGAATGTGTATACAAGTATGATATAATTAAATTATGTATGGAATTTATAGAATTGGGGAGTTTGCAGAAAAGCTTGTGTTGACTTTATTTACTTATTACACTTTTGCCTTAAATCCTAAACTTCTACTATCCTGTGAATTAATATTGATAAAACTTGAAAGAGAAAAACTAAAGGTAACCAAAAGATATCTTAAGATGAGAATAAAACGAACGTTAAAAATGCTTCAGAAAAATGGTTATATAAAAATCTATGGAAATATAGATGGTAGATTTAGAGTTGAATTAACTGAGAAAGCAAAAAATCTGATAAAGATGAAATCGTTGAGTGAAAATATCAAAAACTATAAGAAAATTAAAAATGCTAAGAGAATATTATTTTTTGATATTCCAGAAAAAATGAAGAGAAAAAGAAATATTTTTAGAAGTTTTATAAAGCTTATTGGATATAAAGAAGTTCAGAAGAGTGTTTTTATATCTGAATATGAAAATTACGAAGACCTTGTAAATATTGCAAAATTTATTGGTGTAGAAGATTATATTAAAACAGGCTGGTATATAGAAAGGTAAATTAGCATATCACTATACCCCTAATTACTGCCGAAGTGATTTGACTACAATAATCTTTAAGTGTATACACTTGTAAACGATCGTTTTAATGTGTATACATAGAGAAGAAACTAAATTAAACTTTTATAATTCTGAAAAAATATCTTGAATTAAGATTTATCAGGTTGGTAAATAAATTCTATCTAAATTTTATAATTGACCGAAGGTTTTTTTAGCACTTTCAATTTGTGCATTTCTCATAGCTTTGTTTATGTTTTCAACAAGTGAGTTTTGAAGTTTTTCTTTGTTTTCCATATTTTTTATATTTATTGTTTTAACTTCAAGTGTTCCCTTTATGGTAACTGATGAATAATTATCTTCAGAGGTAAACTCAAGATTTTCAAGTTCCTTTTTTATTTCTTCTGCTTTTTTCTTAAGTTCCCATAGCTCTTTCATCTTGTCAAACATAATGCCTCCTGTTAAGTCTGTTGTAAATTGTTAATTTTGGATTTTTTTGTTCCATAAATTAAATAAATAAAAAGTCCAATAATTAACCATATTATAAATCTTATCCATGTGGTTTTATCAAGTCCCATCAAAAGATAAACACATGATACTATTCCAAGAATAGGAATAACAAATCCAAATGGTAGCTTGAAAGGTCTTGGTTTTTGTGGTTGTTTTATTCTTAATACTATAACTCCAATTGAAACAAGAATAAAAGCAAATAATGTTCCTATGTTACATAAGTTAGCCATTTCATCAAGATTACTTACAGCAGAGAAAAATCCAACAAAAATACCTGTCCATATTGTTGTTATATGAGGGGTCTTATATTTAGAATGGACTTTTGAAAATAATTCTGGTAAAAGTCCATCTCTTGCCATAGCAAAAAAGATTCTTGGTTGTCCCATTTGAAATACCAGTAGAACCGCTGTTGTGGATATAACAGCTCCAAGTGATATTAATGCTATCCAGAATTTTGGAGCATTGTTATAGGTAAGGCCAGCCACAAGTGGTTCGTTTATGTGAGATGATAATTGAGTATATGGAATCATACCCATAAGAGATATTGTTACAAGAATATAAATTAATGTGCAGATTAGAAGTGAGCCAATTATTCCTATTGGCATATCTCTTTGTGGATTTTTAGTTTCTTCAGCAACTGTTGAAACAGCATCAAAACCAATATAAGCAAAAAATATTGTAGCAGCACCTATTTGTATTCCTTTTAATCCACCTGGAGCAAATGGTTTTAAATTTTCAGGGTTGAAATAATAAAAACCAATTCCTGCAAATATTAATAGAATTGATATTTTAAGAAACACCATAAAATTATTAAATCTTGCACTTTCTTTAACACCTTTAACAAGAAGATAGGTAATAAATGCTACTATTGAAACAGCAACAAAATTAAAAATAATAGGAATCCCAAATATATGTGGAACTTGAGAAATATCATATCCTCGTTGTATAAATGATCTGTAGTCAATTCTTAGCCACAAAGGTATTTCTATATTAAATAAACTTTTAAGAAGTTCATTAAAATATCCGGACCAGCTTATTGCAACAGCAATATTACCAATTGCATATTCAAGTATTAAGTCCCATCCTATGATCCATGCAATTATTTCTCCAAGCGTTGCATAAGTATATGTATAAGCGCTTCCTGATACTGGAACCATTGATGCAAGCTCTGCATAACATAAAGCGCAAAAACCACAACCAATTGCTGTTATTATAAACGAGATCACAAGAGAAGGTCCTGCATTACCTTTTAATGCTGCTTCTCCAACCATTGCGAATATTCCTGCTCCTATAATTGCTCCAACTCCAACCATTGTAACATCAATAGAAGTAAGAACTTTTGCAAGTCCAGATTTTGAATCTTCTTTGTCTTTTAAGATCTGATCTATCGATTTTGTTTTAAAAAATGACATATAAAGATATTATATAAATTTCACCTCGCTGAGTGGATGCGTGGATGTATGGAAATGTAGCAAGAAACAGGTTAAAAGTTAAGACTAAGGAAAAGGTTAAGGTTAAGAAAATCTAAAAATATTAAATTTATAAACTATTGAAACTTACAAGAGTTAAAATATCGGTTCTTTCTTCAGATTTAAATATTTGCTTTACAAGTCCTATATCAGGAGCATAAAATCTTTCAATCTTAGCTGATTCACTTGTACTAAGTATTTTCATACAGTTATCAAAATTTTTATATAGGGTTTCAACCTTAGAACTGAAACCAATAACTCTGTTAGAATATCCATTTTCAGACCATCTTTTATCTTTAAAAAGAGGTATGGGAATTTCTATTCTTTCAGTGAGAGTTAATATATCGCTTGCAATTATTCCTCTTTCAGTTATTTTGATAGTATATTGTTTGCTAACTATGTTACCTTTTTTATTGTAATACTTTACTTCCATTATTGACAGTCCATCTTTCTCAGAGTAAGATTTTGTTGTAACTGTTATTTTCTTTTTGCCAGTAAAATTTGTAGATTCATACTCATATTCATATATTAAGTTTTTAAAAACAGGGAAATATTTAAAATGATCTACCACATCACTTGCGTTTCTGACAACTGTTGAGTAGTCAGGTGATAGTAGTTTTAATTCACGGATTATATTTTTGTCCAGATCATTTTCAAAATTATAGCTTTTAGGTTCTCCTGCGTTAAGGATTATCTGGGTTAAAATTATTGATAGATAAACCATCTTTTTCATCGTTTCTTCTCCCTTTTTATTTTATTAAAATTCCCGCTAACCGCTACTGTGTTAGAACCCAAAAGGTGGTAAGGTTCTAACGCGCCTTCCTTTCTGGAAGGACCTCGTCTTTGAGGTAGTTTTGGGCTTTTTAGGATACCTCAAAGACTTGTAAGCTCTGTTAGCTTACAATTTATTATACCATAATTTTTGCTTCTCTGTCAAATTTCATATAATAAATCTTAGGAGGAGATATGTTTTTTTTAATTTTATTCAGTCTTTTTCTTAATTCAACTACTACTTATCTTACTAATTTGCAAAGAGAAATTAACCTCATAGTAGAAAAAACTAAAACTTCTGTGGTAAGCGTAAGAGTAATACGAGAAGGTTCGATTACTCTCCTTGAGCCTGAATTTTTCTTTGGATATGTTGAAAGGGAATATAAATATCGTGTTCGAGGAATTGGTTCTGGTGTAATAATTTCTGAGGATGGATATGTGGTTACAAATTATCATGTGATAGAAGATTCACAGGAAGTAGAAATTGAGGTTTTTGAAGAAAATAAAAAGATGAGTTATAAAGCAAAATACATAGGGGGAGAGAAAAAACTTGATATTGCTATATTGAAAATTCAAAGTAGCAAAAAATTCAAACCTATTAATTTTTCAACAGTTCCTGTAAATGTAGGGGATATTATTTTCGCTGCAGGTTTCCCGTTTGGTTTTAAACAAACATATACAATGGGTATAGTTTCATCAAAAAATGTTAATCTTAAAATAGAAGGAAGATATTATAATGATCTAATTCAGATAGATGCTGCTATAAATCAAGGTAATTCAGGAGGACCTCTTTTAAATATTAAAGGAGAAATTGTTGGAATAAACTCTGCTATATATTCTCCAAGTGGTGCTTTTGCCGGGGTTGGATTTGCAATTCCAGCTTGGAAAGTAAGGGAGGTTATTGACGAGATTGTTTATAAAAAAATGCCTGAACGAGGATGGCTTGGAGTTTCTCTTATACCAACTGATATGATAATGAGAAGAATAGTTTCTGGTGATATCCCAAAAGGAGGAATAATAAATAAAGTTTATGATAATTCTCCGGCTCAAAAAGCTGGATTAAAAAGAGGAGATATAATTGTTTCTGTGGATGGTGAGGATGTTGAAAATGATGAAGATCTGGTCTATAGGGTCTATTATAAAAAACCAGGTGATAAAATTTCAATAACTTATTTTAGAAATAATAAAAAATACACAACTGATGTTATTCTGGCAAAGAGACCTGAAAATCCTAATATAGTTGATACAGGAAAAGAAAAAGCTTCTACTTTTACTAAATCTTCTCAAAGATATAATTTTAATGGGGTTGAACTTGAGTATATCAATAAGCAAGCTGTTGTTGTTGGTATTTCAAATGACTCACCATTAAGAAGATATCTTGAAGAGGGGGATATAATAGTTGGTGTTAATAATAAGAAATTTGACAGCTATAATGAGATGATTAAGGTTTTTCAAAGTGTTGATCTTTCTGATGGTGTTCTTTTTGATATGATAAGAGATGGAGAACCATTTTATTTAAGTGTTCAAGTTAAATAGGAGGAAAAATGCATGAGTGGGCTTTAGCAGAGTCGGTTATAAAAACTGCTGAGAATAAAAAAGAGTTTAGAGACAAAAAAATAATTATATATCTTGGAGAACTTCAAAATATTGATATGGAGATTTTTAGATTTGCTATGGATGAACTTATAAAGCAAAGGAATATAAAACTTAATTACAAATTTGAAATTCAGAAGGCTGAATTTAAATGTAATAAATGTGGCGAAGATTTTGATATTGAAGAAGTAAAAGATAAATCTGATGATGAAAAAGAGAATATTCATTTCATTCCTGAGATGGTTAAAGCCTTTATAAAATGTCCAAAATGTAAAAGTGTTGATTTTGAGATAGTAAAAGGCAGAGGGGTGGGCGTTGGAATAGAATAACACTAATGTGTGGGATGGAGGATGTATGGAAGTATGGAGGTGTGGAGTAAAGGCAAAGATTGTGTGTAAGGAGGAAAAATGGAATTAAAAGAAAATTTATTTATAGATCCAAGGGAGAGTGTTATAAGTGAAAGATTAAAGAGAATAAAAAAGGTAATTTTAGTAAGCGGGTTTAAAGGAGGGATAGGTAAAAGTTTAATAAGTGTTTTGATTTCAATTGCTTTAAGTGAGAAAAAATATAAGGTTGGACTTTTGGATCTTGATTTAACATCATCAACATCTCATATTATACTTGGTGCTAAGAATCTGTATCCCAAAGAGGATATGGGTCTTAAACCGCCAGTTTATAAAAATATAAAGTTTATGAGTTTTTCATTTTTTTCTAACTCTAAAGCTTTCGCTTTAAGAGGTAGTTCAATCTCAAATGCTATAAAAGAACTTTTATGTGTTACAATATGGGATGAACTTGATTATTTGATAGTTGATATGCCGCCCGGTTTTTCTGATACAACTTTTGAGGTTGAAAGACTTTTTAATAATTATTCAGTTATTGCTATACAAACACCATCCCCGCTTTCAAAGGAAATTTTGAAAAGAATGATAGTTTTGTATAATGAAAAAAATATAAAAACTCTTATAATTGAAAATATGAGTCAAAGAAAATCTAAAAAAACGATAAGATATGATAAAAATATTGACAGAGCAATAGGGAATTATGAAAAGCTTAAGAGAACTAATATGTATAAGGACATATTAAAAATCATTCCGGAGGTAGAAAAATTATGAAGATTTTTGTTATTCTTAGTTTATTTTTTAACTCATTTTTGTACTCTCAAAGAGTTGTCTCACTCTTACCATCATACACAGAGATAATATTTGAACTTGGAGAAGGTAATAAACTTGTTGGAATTACAAATTTTTGTAATTATCCAGAAAAAACTAAAGAAATTGAAAAAGTTGGAGATTATTTAAATCCAAATATTGAAAAAATTTATAAACTTAAACCAGATATAGTTTTTATGGGTGAGTGGAGAAATGATTTTATAAAAAAGCTTAATCTTAAAAAAACTAAGGTTGTGATTATTAAAGAAGAAAAAACTATAGATGATATTTATAAAACAATAAAAACTATATCAAAATATTTGAATAAGGAAAAAGAAGCTTCACAGATTATTTCAAAAATGAAAAATAAGATTAAAGAATTTTCTAAAACATATAAAAAGGTTTATATAGAAATTGATAAAGGGGGATGGAGTATTGGTAAGGATAGTTTTATAAGTGATGTTATTTCAAAAGCTGGGGGAATAAACATATTTAATGATATAAAAAAATCATACTTTCAATCTAACTGGGAAGAAGTAGTTAAAAGAAATCCTGATGTAGTTATATTGATGGGTAGTGATTATGAAGAGTTTATAAAAAAACCAATGATAGAAAAGATTGGTGCGTTTAAAGAAAAAAAGATTTTAAAGCTAAACGATGAGGAAAAAGATATCCTTTCAAGACCATCCCCGAGAGTTGTTACAATTATAAAAAGGCTTAATGAAATAATGAAATAGGTGTAAAAATAGATAATGGTGGTTGGGTTATAGGTGTTTGGTTTTGAGAGTGGGTCTTTGGTTTTGGTAAAAAAATTCTTTTCTTTTCTCCATCGCAGTCCCAAGAACTCTGGATGAAAATCTGTATTACTAAGAACTAAAATCCATTTTTTTAAAAATTGAGCAAAAGAGATTAATTAAGATAAAACTAAAATCATAAAATGATAAAATAAAAATTAGATGAGTATTAAAACTAAAGTAATAATTTCTTTGTTGATTTTTTTATTTTTTTCCTTTTTTTCTCTAAATTTACCATTTGAGTTTGATAAGGATATTCTTGTAAATCTTAGAATACCAAGATATCTTGGAATTATAATAACAGGTTTTTCACTTTCAACATCAGGTTTAATCCTTCAACTTATAACAAAAAATCCACTGGCTGATCCATTTATCATAGGAACATCTGCAAGTGCTATGCTTGGAATAATGTTATGTTTAATAATTGGTATTTCTTTTTATGATCCTCTTTATTTTTTGATAATAATATCATTTTCACTTGTCGCTACAATTTTTTCATATAAGCTTTCATATTTATCATCATCAAAATCATCAAATAATATTCTTTTAAGTGGGATAGCAATAAATTCTTTTGTTCTTTCAATAATAGTTCTTGTTGTAATTTTTTCAAGAAACTGGACCGTTAATTTTATGCACATAAGTTTTGGAAGTTTCTCATATCCAGATTATACAAAGATTTTTATATCAGGTATTATTTTTCTTGTTATTATTATTGTACTTTATTTTTTGAATAAATATATTATCGTTTTTTCATTTGATGAAGAAAAAAGCAAGACGCTTGGGATACAGCTTTACCAAACTAAAATTGTGATATTTCTTATAATATCTTCGTTAACTGCTATTTCAGTTTCGCTTTCAGGGATAATTGGTTTTATAGGGCTTATGATACCGCATATTACAAGGCATATTTTATACAAAGAAAATTTTAATTTAATATTTCTAATGAATGTAATTTATGGTGGGATGTTTTTGGTTTTATCAGATACAATCTCGAAGGCTTTTTTTTATCCTGTTGAACTTCCACCTGGTGTTATTTCTTCAATATTTGGTTCTCTTTTTTTTATATGGCTTATCCTGAAAGAGAAGCATAGATGAGTGGATGTGTGGAAGTTTATTAGTTGGTTCTGTTTTTTTTGGTGTTGGGTGTTTGATATTAGGTGGTTGGGAAGAAAAAATTTTTCCTGAAACCATGAACCAACAAATAACAGGTTAAGATAAAGGTAGAAGTTAAGTAGTTATGATAGAAGTTAAAGATTTAAGTTTTTCTTATAATGGGAAAAGGGTTATTGATGGGATAAGTTTTAATATTGAAAAAGGTAAGATGGTATCAATTTCAGGTCCAAATGGTAGCGGTAAAACTACACTTTTAAAGATTTTAGCAAGGATAATTGATTATTATGATGGAGAGGTTTTAATTGAAAAAAAAAGAATCAAAGAATATACTTTAAAAGGGATTTCAAGATTAATTTCTTATGTTCCAGGTGAAGTAAATACACCATTTGATTTTAAAGTTAGGGATATAGTTTTAATGGGTAGACTTCCATATATTAGTTTTTTAGGTTCATATAGAAATGAGGATTTAGAAATTGTTGAAAGAGTTGCAAAAGATATTGGTATTGATTTAATTATGGAAAGATACTATAACACACTTTCCAATGGTGAGAAACAGCTTGTTCTTGTTGCTCAGGCAGTTGCTCAACAAACAAAGATAATAATAATGGATGAACCGACATCACATCTTGATATAAAACATAAGATTAACATATTTGAGTTTTTAAAAAATGAATCAAAGATAAAAGGAACTACAATAATAGTTGTTCTTCATGATTTGAAACTTGCAGAAGAGTTTTGTGATGAAGTGTTATTTTTAAAAGAAGGTAAATTAATATATAATATTCTGGGTAGGGATATTAAATATTTTACGAAAAGTATTTCATCGGTATACGAAATTGATGAAGAGATATTTAAAAAATATCTTTTATGATATGAAATTATGAAAATTGATAAATATCAATATTATCTTATATGGTATGTTTATAAAAATTTCATAATTTTTTCATGATTTCATAAAGTTTATGATTTATAATAATAAAGGAGAGGTAGGAGGCGTTGTATGCAAAGAGTGGTGTTAATAATATTTTTATTGAATGGTTTATTATTTGGTGCGGATAATATGACGGAATTTGGTATAGCAGATGATTTAATAGTTTTAGGTAAGGATGGGGATTATACTGATCCTGATGTAGAGATAAAGGGTTTTACAGTATTTGGAGCAACACAGGCAGTATATACAGCTCATATTTCATCTGGGGCTGGTAATGTAATAATAAATGGTGTTTTAGGTGTTTCAAGCGGAGCATATATAGCTGGTGTAAGCACATTTGCGTATGTATCGAGTATAACGATAAGAGGAGCAGGGGATATATTGATTAAAGATGCTGAAGCTGGCTGGGCACTTAGAGCGAAAGGAGACCAAACACTTGAGTGGTATAATCCGTTAGCTTTTGGTGATAATTTAGGTAATCACCTCGCGACGATGACGATAACAGCAAATTATGGGATGAATATTTCATCGATAAACATAACAGGTTCAGGGG
>FWWL01000701.1_pt1 | contig 89369 bp, 78 predicted proteins | sample 2228331 | NCBI WGS metagenome assembly FWWL01 (sample SAMEA103939775, study PRJEB20133) | metagenome | reverse complement strand
ATCGGACGCACGGGTACGGTGGCCGTGTGCGTGCTCGTGGCGCTTGGCCTGCCCCTGGAGGAGGCCTGGCAGAAGGTGCTGGAGGCAGGCTCCGGCCCCGAGACCGGCCCTCAGAAGGCCCTGGTGCGGAGGCTCGCCGGGCTGCTGCAGCCACCTCGCGGGAGTGGTTGAAGGAGGGGACCAGCGCGTCCAGCAGCAGGAGGCCCATGGTCACAGCCCTCCCGCACCCCACCGTAGGGGGGCCCTCAGGGAAAGCGCAGTTCCCGTGGCCATCTTCCCGGTGCGGCCAGGCAAGGGGAGACGACGCAGGGGTCAAGCTCTACGGGCCTTCCCGCACCCGGGCGAGTAGCGCGCCGGCGGCAAAAAGCGGCAGGGCCCAACACAGCGCCCGCAAAGCGGCTTCCAGGGGCTCGCGCAGGGACGGCGGGCTCAGGGGTTCGCTGCGGCCGTCCGTGTACCGGACCTCCCCCCGGACGGAGACCACGCGCCGCCGCAGGTCCCGGGCGGGCCGGCTGAGGTGACGCTGGGCCCGGCTGGCGAAGTACGCGGCCAGGGCGACCGCAAGGCCTGCGGGCTCCACCTGTAAGGCCTGGGACCAGTGGCCCACGAAGGCGGGAAAAGCCCCCCACGCCAGGGCGAACCAGCCGTCCGTGTGCAGGCGGCCGCCCCACCACTCCAGGTTGTACGCGAGGACGAAGAAGACGCCCACGGCGGCCAGGGCGAGCACCCACGGGGAGGTGGTGAGGGCCGCGTGCACCGCCACAGCCCCCGCACCGGCCAGGGCGGCCGCGGCCAGGGCCAGGAGCACCCGGTCTGGGATGGACGTGCCGAGAGGCCGACCCCGGTACTCGTCCAGGGCGTGGGCGGCCACCCCCAGCCCCAACGCGAAGGCCAAAAACGCCTGCCCGAGGCGCTGGGGGTGGAACTGGGAGGCCACGCAGGCCCCCAACACCACGTAGCTCAGGTGCCAGGCGGTGTACGGCAGGTGCAGCAACGTCACGTAGTCCCGCCAGCCCCCGGGCGGAAGGGCGTAGAAGCTGGGCGGCTCCCTCACCGTTTTCGTCCCCACACCACCTCCGCGGCCCCGAAGCTCAGCGTGCGGCGGCGGACGTCCACGAAGCCCGCCTCCTCCCACCACGCCCGCACCTCCGGGAAGGGGTGGGCACGGCAGAAGGCCTCGATGCTGGGCCCCAGGAACCGTCCCACGCGGTGCCAGCCGTCGGAGATGAGCCGGCCTCCTGCGGGCAGCACCAGGCGGGTGTGCAGCCACCAGAACCACCGCCAGGGCGGGTCTGGCAGGGCGAACTCCAAGGACGCCATCACCCCGCCTGCGCGGACCACGCGTCCCAGCTCGCGCACCACCGCCGCGGGGTCGGCCACGTACCGCAACAGGAAGGTGAAGGTCACCGCGTCGAACCGCCCGTCCGGAAACGGCAACGCCTCCGCACTGGCCCGGACCAGGTGCACGCGCCCCGCCACGCCCGCGCGGGCCAGCCGCCGGGCGGCCTCCGCCAACATGGGCTCGGTGAGGTCCAGGCCCACCACCCGGTGGCCGCGGCGGGCCAGGCGCGTGGCCACGGCTGCGGTGCCCGTGGCCACGTCCAGCACCAGCCGGGCGTCGCCCGGCACGCGGGAGACCAAAAACCGGTGCCACCGCGGGTACTGGCCGTAGCTCAGCCACCACGCGGCCTGGTCATAGCGGTACGCGGCGCCTGCAAACAGCGACTGCGCCAGCTGCCGGGCGTGGCTTCCGGGTCCTCCCACCGCCCCAAGGGTAGGCACCGTGGGTATCCGGCGCGTCACGTCCGGCAAACGCGAACGAATAGACGCACTGGCCTTCCAGGCTCCCCAGATGCTTGGTATCCTCTGGTCGGACTGGAACGGAGCGTACGTCATTGCCGAACATCCCGGAGGCCACGTGCGAGTCCTGGTAGTGGGGTCTGGCGGCCGGGAACACGCGCTGGTGTGGTCCCTGCTGCGCAGCCCCACGGTCCGCGCGGTGTACTGCGCTCCCGGGAACCCGGGCATGCGGGGCGCTCGTCGGCTGGCGGTGGGCGCTACGGACGTGCCCGGGCTGGTGGCGGCAGCCCGGGAGCTGCAGCCCGACCTGGTGGTGGTGGGCCCCGAGGAACCCCTGGCCCGGGGCCTGGTGGACGCCTTGCAGGCGGAGGGGATCCCCGCCTTCGGGCCCAGCCAGCGGGCGGCCCGCATCGAGTCCTCCAAGGTGTACGCGAAGGAGCTGCTCCAGCGGGCGGGGGTGCCGCAGCCCGCGCACCGGGCCTTCCACCGGCCGGAGGAGGCGCTGCGGTGGGTGCGGGAGCTGGGCGGGCCGTGCGTGGTGAAGGCGGACGGCCTGGCGGCCGGGAAGGGCGCGGTGGTGTGTGAGGACCCCCGTCAGGCGGAGGAGGCGGTGCTGGCCCTGATGGTGCACGGCCGGTTCGGGGAGGCAGGGCGGCGGGTGGTGGTGGAGGAGTACCTGGAGGGCGAAGAGGTCTCCGCGCTGGCGTTTGTGGACGGCGAGTGCGTGGTGCCCATGGTGCTGGCGCAGGACCACAAGCGGCTGCTGGACGGAGACCGCGGTCCCAACACGGGTGGCATGGGCGCGATAGCACCCCTGGCGCACCTGCCCGCGGACCTCACCCGTCGGGTGCTGCGGGAGATTTTGGAGCCCACCGCCCGGGCCCTGTGCGCGGACGGAGCCCCCTTCCGCGGAGTGCTCTACGCGGGGCTCATGCTGACCCAGGACGGCCCCCGGGTGCTGGAGTTCAACGCGCGGTTCGGGGACCCCGAAGCGCAGGTCCTCCTGCCCCTGCTGGACTCGGACCTGGCGGAGGTGCTGGAGGCGGCCTGTACGGGGGAGCTGGACTCCGTGTCCTTGCGGTGGAAGCAGCAGGTGGCGGTGTGCGTGGTGGCCGCGGCGGAGGGCTACCCCGACCACCCCGTCAAGGGCAGGCCCATCCACGGCCTGGAAGCACAGCTGGGCGAGAGGAGCCTGCTGTTCTGCGCGGGGGTGGCGGAGCAGGACGGCCAGCTGGTCACCGCGGGCGGCCGCGTGCTGAACGCGGTGGGGCTCGCCGAAGACGTCCTGTCCGCCCGGGAGGCCGCCTACCGGGTGTTCGAGCACGTGCGGTTTGACGGCATGCACGTCCGCAGGGACATCGGCTGGCGGGCGCTGCGGACCGCAGGCACGCACCCGTCCCGGGGGTGAGGTGAGGTGCCCGTCACCGCGGTGGTCGGCCTGCACTGGGGAGACGAGGGCAAGGGCAAGGTGATCGACGCCCTGAGCCAGCACGCACAGCTGGTGGTGCGGTTCAACGGCGGGGCCAACGCGGGCCACACCATCGTGAACGAGTGGGGCACCTTCCGGCTGCACCTGGTGCCCTCGGGGATCTTCCAGCCCGGCTGCCGGAACCTTGTGGGGCCCGGGTGCGTGGTGAACCCCGACCTTCTGCTGCGGGAGATCGACGACCTCGTCCGGCAGGGCCTGGCCCGGGGTGAGCTGCTGGTGTCGGACCGCGCGCACCTGACCCTCCCCTACCACGTGCAGCTGGACGTCCTGGAAGAGGAGGCGCGGGGGGCCGCGGCCCACGGGACCACCCGGCAGGGCATCTGGCCGTCGTACACCGACAAGGTGGCGCGGGTAGGGCTGCGGGTGGCGGACCTGTACCACCCGGAAATGCTGGAAGCCCAGCTGGAAGCCTCCCTGCGCAGGCACAACGCCTACCTGGAGCGGGTGCACGGCCAGCCCGTGCTGGACCCCGCGGCGGTGCGGCGGGCCTGCCAGGCCTGGGCGGAGCGGCTGCGGCCGTACGTGGCAGACGGGTTCGAGGTGGTGCAGCAGGCGCTGGACCGGGACGAGGCGGTGTTGCTGGAGGGCCACCTGGGCACCATGCGGGACGTGGACTGGGGCATCTACCCGTACGTAACTTCGTCCACCACCCTGGCGGGCGGGGCGTGCTCGGGGGCGGGCGTGCCGCCGCACCGGATCGGCCGCGTGGTGGGGGTGGTGAAGGCGTACACCACCGCGGTGGGCGCCGGCCCCATGCCTACGGAGGACAAGGGGCCGGACGGCGACCGGCTCCGGGAGGCCGGCCAGGAGTACGGGGCCACCACGGGCAGGCCGCGGCGGTGCGGCTGGTTCGACGGGGTGGCGGCCCGGTTCGCCTCGCGGCTCAACGGCTGCACGGAGATCGCGTTGATGAAGCTGGACGTGCTGGACCGGTTCGACCCCGTGCGGGTGTGTGTGGCGTACGAGTACCGGGGCCAGAAGCTCCGCACGGTACCGCCCACGCCCGTGCTGGAACGGGTGCAGCCTGTCTACGAGGAGCTGGCGGGCTGGAAGACCTCCACCCACGGGGTGACGCGGTACGCGGACCTGCCCCCGCAGGCCCGCCGGTTCGTGGAGAGGGTGCAGGAGCTGTGCGGGGCGCCGGTGACCATGATCGGTACCGGTCCGCGCCGGGAGCACACGGTGTACACGCCGGGAGGGGTGCTGTGATCCCACGGTACACCACCCCCGAGATGGCGGAGCTGTGGAGCGAGCGCAGCAAGCTGGCCACGTGGCTGGAGGTGGAGCTGCTGGCCGCGGAGGCCCAGGCAGACCTGGGGGCCCTCCCCCGGGAGGCGGTGGGCCGGCTGCGGCAGAAGGCCCGGGTGCCGGACCCCGGGCGGGTGCGGGAGGTGGAAGAGCAGCAGACCCACCACGACGTGGTCGCCTTCCTGCGGGTGCTGGCGGAGGACCTGGGCGAGGACGCCCGGTACCTGCACCGGGGCCTGGGCTCCTCGGACGTGGTGGACACCGCCACCGCGGTCCTGCTGGTGCGGGCCGCGGACCTGCTGCTGGCGGAGGTGGACGGCCTGCTGGCGGTGCTCCGGGAGCTGGCGGACCGGCACCGGTACACCCTGATGGCAGGCCGCACGCACGGGGTGCAGGCGGAGCCCCTCACCTTCGGCTGCAAGGTGGCCACGTGGATCGCGGAGCTGCAGCGGGGCCGCAGGCGGCTGGAGGAAGCCCGGGAGACGGTCCGGGTGGGCAAGCTGTCGGGGGAGGTGGGCAACTACGCCCACCTGCCGCCTGAGGTGGAGGCGTACGTGTGCCGGCGCCTGGGCCTGGAGCCGGACCCCGCCTCTTCCCAGGTGGTGCAGCGGGACCGGCACGCCCACTACCTGTGCGCGCTGGCGGTGGTGGGCGGCAGCCTGGAGCGCATGGCCACGGAGGTCCGGTCCCTGCAGCGGACGGAGATCCGGGAGGTGGAAGAGCCGTTCGCGGAGTCCCAGACGGGGTCTTCCGCCATGCCGCACAAGCGCAACCCCATCCTCAGCGAGCGGGTGGTGGGCTTGAGCCGGATGCTGCGGGGCTGCGCGGTGGTGGCCCTGGAGAACCAGGCCCTGTGGGGCGAGCGGGACATCACCCACTCCTCCAACGAGCGCATCGTGCTGGCCGGTGCCACCACCCTGCTGCACTACATGCTGCGGAAGATGCGGCAGGTGCTGTCCGGCCTGCGGGTGGACCCGGACCGCATGCGCCGGAATTTGGAGTCCACGGGGGGGCTTGTGTACTCCCACCGGGTGCTGCTGCGGCTGGTGGACCTCGGCATGTCCCGGGAGGCGGCCTACGCGGCCGTCCAGCGGGCGGCCTCCGCCGTGTGGCGGGAAGCGCAGCCCGCGCCGGACGCCCTGGTGCGGCACCTCCTGGAAGACCCCGGCGTGCGCCAGGTGGCGGACGAGGCCAGCCTGCGGGCGTGCCTGGACCCTGGGCCGTACCTCCGGTACGCGGACGAGGTGTTGGAGCGGGTGGGCGTGCCGCGGCGCCAGGAGGTGGCCCGGTGAGCGCGCCCGCGGGGAAGCTGTCCTTGCTCCGGCGGGGGAAGGTGCGGGACATATACGACCTGGGAGCACACCTGCTGCTGGTGGCCACGGACCGCATCAGCGCCTTCGACGTGGTCCTGCCCACCCCCGTGCCGGACCGCGGCAAGGTGCTGACCCAGCTGTCCGCCTTCTGGTTCGAGCGCACCCGCGACGTGGTGGCCAACCACCTGGTGAGCACCGACTTCTCCCGGATCGCGCAAGCCGCGGGGCTGGCGGAGGCGGAGGCGGGGTGGCTGCGGGGCCGGAGCATGCTGGTGCGCCGGGCGCGCCGGGTGGACTTCGAGTGCGTGGTGCGCGGGTACCTGGCAGGCTCCGCGTGGAAGGAGTACCGGGCTACCGGTTCGGTGTGCGGGCTGCTTCTGCCGCCCGGCCTGCGTGAGGGGGACCGGCTGCCCGAGCCGCTGTTCACCCCCGCCACCAAGAGCGAGGAGGGGCACGACGAGAACGTCCCGTTCGGGGTGCTGGCAGCTCACGTGGGGCCGGAACAGGCGGAGCGTCTGCGGGAGGTGAGCCTGCGCCTGTACCGGCGCCTGGCGGAGACGGTGGAGGTGCGGGGGCTCGTGCTGGCGGACACCAAGTTCGAGTTCGGGCTCGCAGACGGCGAGCTCCTGCTCATCGACGAGGTGGGGACCCCGGACTCGTCCCGGTACTGGGACCGCGCCGCGTACCAGCAAGGACAGCTGGAACCGTTCGACAAGCAGCTGCTGCGCGACTACCTGGAGCGGACAGGCTGGGACAAGACCCCTCCCGGTCCGGAGCTGCCCCCGGAGCTGGTGGGCGAGCTGCGGTCCCGGTACCTGGAGGTGTTCCGCCGCATCACGGGCCGGGAGGTGGAGCTGTGACGAAGCGGGTCCGGGTGGTGGTGTTCCTCAAGCCGGGCGTCCTGGACGCGCAGGGGCAGGCGGTGCAGACGGGGCTCGAGGCCCTGGGCTTGCCGGCCTCCGAGGTGCGGGTGGGCAAGGCCTTCGAGCTGTCCGTCCCCGAGGAAGGCTGGCGGGAGCGGGTGCGGGAGATGTGCGAGCGGTTCCTCACGAACCCCCTCATCGAGGAGTACGAGGTGTACGAGCGGGAGGAGGTCCTGCGGTGAGCGCCGGCCGCCCGCACTTTGCGGTGGTGGTGTTCCCGGGCTCCAACTGCGACCGGGACTGCCTGCACGTGCTGCGGGACGTGCTGGGCTACCCCGCGGAGTTCGTGTGGCACGAGGAGGAGGACCTGTCCGGGTTCGACGCGGTGGTGCTGCCCGGCGGGTTCTCGTACGGGGACTACCTGAGGGCCGGCGCCGTGGCCGCCACCAGCCCCGTGGTGCGCGCGGTGCGGGCCTTCGCGGCCTCCGGGGGACTCGTGCTGGGGATCTGCAACGGCTTCCAGGTCCTGCTGGAGGCAGGTCTGCTGCCCGGGGCCCTGGTGCGCAACGCGGGTGGTGGCTTCCGGTGCGAGTGGGTGCACCTGCGGGTGGAGCGCACCGACACGCCGTTCACGGCCCTGTACGCGCCGGGGGAGGTGGTGCGCATGCCCATCGCGCACGGCGACGGCCGGTACTACGCGCCCGAGGAGGTGCTGGAGGAGGTGGAGCGCCACGGTCAGGTGGTGTTCCGGTACGTGGACGCAGGAGGGCGGACCCACCCCCAGGCCAACCCCAACGGGTCGGCCCGCCACATCGCGGGAATCGCCAACCGTCCGGGCAACGTGCTGGGCCTGATGCCACACCCGGAGCGGTGCGCGGAGGCGGTGCTGGGCGGGGAGGACGGCCGCCGGCTGTTCCACAGCATGGCCGCGTATCTGGAAGAGCGGGCGGCGCTGGGCGCGGGGAGGGCACGGTGAGGGTTTCCACGCGGGTGCCCGACTGGCAGGCCGCGGGCCTGCGGCGGGAGGAGTACGAACAGATTTGCCGCCGGTTGGGCCGCCCGCCCAACCCCACCGAGCTGCGGATGTTCGGGGTGATGTGGTCGGAGCACTGCGCGTACAAGCACTCCCGTCCCTACCTGAAGCGGCTGCCCACGGAAGGCCCGGCCGTGCTGCGGGGGCCCGGGGAGAACGCGGGCGTGGTGGAGGTGGCGCCGGGCCTGGCGGTGGCCCTGAAGGTGGAAAGCCACAACCACCCCAGCGCGGTGGACCCGTTCCACGGGGCGGCCACGGGGGTGGGCGGGATCCTGCGGGACGTGCTGAGCATGGGCGCCCGGCCCGTGGCGTTGCTGGACAGCCTGCGCTTCGGCCCCCCCACCGACCCCGCCGCCCGCCGGCTGCGGGACGGCGTGGTGGCGGGGATCAGCCACTACGGGAACTCCGTGGGCGTGCCCGTGGTGGCGGGCGAGATCCTGTACGAGGACTGCTACCGCACAAACCCCCTGGTGAACGTGGCGTGCGTGGGGCTGGTGGCGACCGACGGGGTGTGCGGCTCCGCCTCCCGCGGGCCGGGAAATGCCGTGGTGTACGCGGGGGCACGCACGGGCAGGGACGGGATCGGGGGGGCCGCCTTCGCTTCGGAGGAGCTGGCCAGCACCTCCGGGGAGGCGGACCGCAGCGCGGTGCAGATCGGCGACCCGTTCGCGGGCAAGCTGCTCATCGAGGCCACCCTGGAGGCGCTGCGCACGGGGGCGGTGGTGGCCCTGCAGGACATGGGGGCCGCGGGGATCACCTGCGCGGCCGCGGAGATGAGCGCGCGGGGCGGGGTGGGGATGGTGCTGCACCTGGACCGCGTGCCCCGGCGGGAACGCGGCATGACGCCCGCGGAGGTGCTGCTGTCGGAGTCCCAGGAGCGGATGCTCCTGGTGGTGCAACAGGGCCGGGAGGAGGAGGTGCTGCGGGCGTACCGCAGGTGGGGCCTGCGGGCGGAGGTGGTGGGGGAGGTGACCGCGGAGGCCGTGCTGCGGGTGTATGAGGCGGACCAGCTGGTGGCGGAGCTCCCTCCCGCGGCGTTGGTGGAGGCACCCACCTACCGCGTGCCGGAACGCGAGCCCGCGGACCGCCGGGCCCTGCGGGAGCGGGACGGATCGGGGGTCCCGCCCGCAGACCCCACGGAGGCGCTGGTGCGGCTGCTGCGGTCTCCGTCCGTGGTGAGCAAGCGGGCCGTGTACACCCAGTACGACCACATGGTGCAGCTGCGCACCGTGGCCGGCCCGGGAGGCGACGCGGCGGTCCTGCGGCTGCTGGAAGCCCCGCCCCGCGGGATCGCGGTGAGCGTGGACGGGAACGGCCGGGTCACCTACCTGGACCCGTGGGCGGGTGGCGCGGGCGCGGTGTGCGAGGCCACGCTGAACGTGGCCTGTACGGGCGCGCGGCCGCTGGCCGTCACCGACGGGCTGAACCTCGGAAACCCCGAGCGGCCGGAGGTGGCGTGGGAGCTGGCGGGCGTGGTGGACGGAATCGCGGCCGCCTGCCGTGCCTTGGGGGTGCCCGTGGTGGGCGGCAACGTGAGCCTGTACAACGAGTCGGACTCCGGCGCGGTGTACCCCACGCCCGTGGTGGTGGCCCTGGGGGTGCTGGAGGATGTGGCCTGTGCGGTCCCCGCGGCCTTCCGGGCCCGCGGGGACGTGGTGGCGCTGGTGGGGTCCGACCGGGTGTCCTTGGGAGGCAGCGAGTACCTGCGGGTGGTGCACGGGGCGGTGGCAGGCGCGCCCGTCCGTCCAGACCTGGACCTGCACCGGAGGCTGGTGGACCTGCTGGTGGAGGCCGCGGCGCGGCGGCTTTTGCGGTCCGCCCACGACCTCAGCGAGGGCGGGTTGGCGGTGGCGCTGGCGGAGGCGTGCGTGCTGGGCGGCCTGGGCGCCCGGTGCACCCTCAGCCCGGAGTTCTTCGGCCCGCGGGCGGACACAAGCCTGTTCGGCGAGGGGCCCTCGCGGGTGCTGGTGTCGGTGCCCCCGGACCGGTACGAGGCGTTCGCGGAGCTGTGCGCGCGCTGCCAGGTGCCCCTCCGGCTGCTCGGGTACGTGGGCGGTGACGCGCTGCGGATCCGCCTAGCCCACACGGAGCTGTCCGTGCCGGTGGCCTGTCTGCGGGAGGCGTGGGAGGCGTACCGATGAGCCACCTGTGGCGGGAGGAGTGCGGGGTGTTCGGGATCTCGTGGCCTGGCCGGACCGTGGCCCCCTTGGTGTACCTGGGGCTTCTGGCCCTCCAGCACCGCGGCCAAGAGAGCGCGGGCATCGCCACCGCCGACGAGCAGGGCCTGCACCTGCACAAGGGGATGGGGCTGGTGGGGCGGGTGTTCGACCAGCGGCTTTCCGCGCTCGCTGGCGGCGTGGGGATCGGGCACGTCCGGTACTCCACCATGGGGTCCGTGGTGCTGGAGAACGCGCAACCGGTGGTGGTGCCCTCACCCTGGGGCGCTTTGGCCGTGGCCCACAACGGCAACCTCACCAACGCCCCGCGGCTGCGGGCGGAGCTGGAGCGCAGGGGGGTGCGCTTTTCGGGTTCCTCGGACACGGAGGTGCTGGCCTGGTGGGTGGCCACCCGCTCCGCCCCCGCGCCGGAGGAGGCCATCCGGGCCGCCATGCGCCGGCTGGAGGGGGCGTACACGGTGGTGTGCCTGGTCCAGCAGACCCTGTTCGCGTTCCGAGACCCGTTCGCCATCCGGCCCCTGAGCCTGGGCCGCGTCGGGGAGGGGTGGGTGGTGGCGTCGGAGACGTGTGCGTTTGACCAGATCGGCGCCACCTTCGTCCGCGACATACAGCCCGGAGAGCTGGTGGCGGTCCGGGGAGGGGAGCTTTCCGCGCAGGTGGTGCTGGCGTCCCCCCGCCGGGCGCACTGCGTGTTCGAGTACATCTACTTCGCACGGCCGGACACCACCGTGGCGGGGCGGAACGTGCACCGGGCGCGCCGGGAGATGGGCCGCGTGCTGGCCCGGGAGCACCCCGCGGACGCGGACGTGGTCGTCCCGGTGCCCGACTCCGGCACCTCCGCGGCGCTGGGGTTCGCGGAGGAGAGCGGGCTGCCCTTCGAGCTGGCCCTGGTGAAGAACCGGTACGTGGGCCGGACCTTCATCGAGCCAGACCCGGAACAGCGGGACCTGGGCGTGCGGGTCAAGCTGAACCCGGTGCGGGAGCTGGTGTCCGGCCAGCGGGTGGTGTTGGTGGACGACAGCATCGTCCGGGGCACCACCAGCCGGAAGATCGTCCAGGTGCTGCGGGAGGCCGGAGCCCGGGAGGTGCACGTGCGCATCTCCTCGCCGCCCATCCGGTGGCCGTGCTTCTACGGCGTGGACACCAGCAGCCGGCGGCAGCTGGTGGCCGCGGAGCTGGACCCGGAGCAGATCCGCCAGCGCATCGGCGCGGACTCTTTAGGCTACCTGAGCCAGGAGGGGCTGGTGCGGGCGGTGGGGCTGAGCCGGGGGGAGCTGTGCATGGCCTGCCTGGACGGGCAGTACCCCACAGGCCAGCCGGAGGAGGAGCAGGCGGGCCGGTGGGCGCTGGAGGTGGCGCGCTGAGCCGTACCCTCACGTACCGCGACGCGGGAGTGGACCCGCAGGCCGCAGAGGCGGTCCTGCACCGCCTGGCAATCCGGGTGCGAGGGACCTTCACCCCGCACGTGGTAGGCGGCTGGGGGCTGTTCGGCGGCATGGTGGCGGTCCCGGCCCTCCGCGAGCCCGTCCTGGTGGCCTCCGTGGACGGGGTGGGCACCAAGACGCTCGTCGCGCGGCGGCCGGAGGACTTCCGGGTGCTGGGACACGACGTGGTCGCCCACGGCCTCAACGACGTGGCCGCCCACGGGGCGCGGCCGCTGTTTTTCCTCGACTACGTGGCCGCGGCTCGGCTGCAGCAGGACGTCCTGGGGGCGATCCTGGAGGGCGTGGTGGACGCGTGCACCCGCTACGGGGTGGCCCTGGTGGGCGGGGAGACCGCCCAGATGCCGGGCGTGTACGTGGAGGGGGCGTGGGACGTGGTGGGCTGCGCGGTGGGGGTGGCCGAGCGCCACGCCTTGGTGGACGGAAGCCGGGTGCGTCCCGGAGACGTGCTGCTGGGGCTGGCCGCCGAGGGCCTGCACACCAACGGCTACTCCCTGGCGCGGGCGGTGCTGGTCCGCCAGCCGGGCGACCTCGACCGCTACGAGCCCGAGTTGGGCTGCACGCGGGGCGAGGCGCTCCTCCGGCCGCACCGGTGCTACGCGCCGAGCGTGCTGCGCCTGCTGGACGTCCTGGGGGACTCGGTCACGGCCCTGGCGCACGTGACGGGCGGGGGGATCCCCGGAAACCTGGTGCGGGTGCTCCCGGAGGGGTGCGGGGCGGAGGTACGGGTGAGCTGGCCCGTGCCCCCGGTGTTCCGGCTGATCGCGCGCCGGGGGCCCGTGGACCCGGAGGAGATGTTCCGGGTGTTCAACATGGGCGTGGGCCTGGTGGTGGTGGTGCGGCCGGAAAGCGCCGCAGCCGCCGAACAGACGCTCGGCGGCTGCGGGGAGCGCGTGTACCGGATGGGCGAGGTCACACAGGGACCCCGGGGCGTGCGGGTGCTGGTGGAGGGGGCGCTGTGAGGGCCCGTCTGGCGGTACTGGTGTCCGGCCGCGGTACGAACCTGCAGGCCATCCTGGACGCCAGCCGCGACCCCGCCTACCCCGCGGAGGTGGTGGTGGTGGTCTCGGACCGGCCCGGCGCGTACGCCCTGGAGCGGGCCCGCCAGGCGGGGGTGCCCGCGTACGTGGTGCCGTGGCGGAAGGACCCCAGGGAGTTCGGCCGGCGGCTCGTGGAGGTCCTGGAGCCCCACAGGGTCCAGTGGGTGGTGCTGGCGGGGTTTTTGCGGATCCTGGACCCGGAGTTCGTGGCCCGGTACCGGGGGCGGATTCTGAACATCCACCCGTCCCTGCTGCCTGCCTTCGGCGGGAAGGGGATGTACGGGGAGCGGGTGCACCAGGCGGTGCTGGCTTCCGGACAGCGGGAGAGCGGCTGCACCGTCCACTTCGTCACCGAAGCGGTGGACGCGGGTCCGGTGGTGGCGCAGGTCAGGGTGCCGGTGCGGGAGGGCGACACGGTGGAGACCCTGGCGGCGCGGGTGGCCGAGCAGGAGCACCGGCTGTACCCCGAGGCCATCCGCCGGGTGGTCACGGGCGAGGTGCGGTTTGAGGACCTGGTGGCCGCCTCTCCCGGGAGTAGGGGGCCGTAAGGAGGGAGCCGTGGCACGCAGGGCGCTACTGAGCGTGACGGACAAGACGGGCGTGGTGGAGTTCGCCCGGGGCCTTCGGGAGCTGGGTTGGGAGCTGGTGTCCACGGGCGGGACCGCGCGGGTGCTGCAACAGGCGGGCCTGCGGGTGGTTCCGGTGGAGGAGCTCACGGGGTTCCCGGAGATGCTGGGCGGGCGGGTGAAGACCCTCCACCCCGCGGTGCACGCGGCCATCCTGGCGCGTTCCCGGCCCGAGGACCTGGAGGAGCTGGCGCGGTTCGGGATCGAGCCCGTGGAGCTGGTGGCCTGCAACCTGTACCGCTTCGAGGAGGCCGCGCAGGCGAATCTGGGGTGGGAAGAGCTGGCCGAGCACGTGGACATCGGGGGGGTGACCTTGATCCGGGCCGCGGCGAAGAACGCGGACCGGGTGGCGGTGCTCACCGACCCCGGGCAGTACCCGGAGGCCCTCCGGGCCCTGAGGGAGGCCGGGCAGGTCCCGCTGGAGGTCCGGCGGCGGTGGGCGGCGCAGGCGTTTGTGCACACCGCCTACTACGACGCGGTGATCGCCCAGGTGCTGGCGGCCCGCACGGGGCTGGATCTCCTCGGGGACCGGCTGGTGCGGGCGTGGCGGAAGGTCCGGGATCTCCGCTACGGGGAAAACCCCCACCAGCGCGCCGCGGTGTACCGGGAGCCCCTGGCGTCCCCGGACAGCCTGGCCGCCGCAGACCCCCTGGGGGGCAAGGAGCTGTCGTACAACAACCTGTTGGACGCGCACGCCGCGTGGGCGCTGGCGTGCGAGTTCCAGGAGCCTGCGGCGGTGGTGGTCAAGCACACCAACCCCTGCGGCTGCGCGGTGGCTTCCACCCTTGAGGAAGCCGTGGTAGGCGCGCTGCGGGGCGACCCCACCTCCGCCTTCGGCGGCATCGTGGCGTGCAACCGGGAGGTGGACCTGCCCTCCGCCCAGGCCTTGCAGGAGGTGTTCTTAGAGGTGGTGGTGGCCCCGGGGTTCGCCCCGGAAGCCCTCGAACTCCTCCGGAGGAAGCGCAACCTCCGGCTGCTCCAGCTGGACCCTTGGGAGGTGGGGGTGGAGCTGCGGACGGTACCGGGCGGGGTGCTCGTGCAAGAGCCGGACCGGGTGGGGTGGGACCCGCAGCGGCTGCAGGTGGTGACCAGCCACCAGCCCACAGAAGACCAGTGGCGGAGTCTACAGTTCGCGTGGACCGTGTGCAAGCACACCAAGTCCAACGCCATCGTCCTGGCCCGCGGCACGGAGGCGGTGGGCGTGGGCGCGGGGCAGATGAGCCGGGTGGACAGCGTGCGGGTGGCGGTGCAGAAGGCCGGGGACCGGGCCAAGGGGGCGGTCCTGGCCTCCGACGCCTTCTTCCCGTTCCCGGACGGGGTGGAGGAGGCCGCCCGGGCGGGGGTGGTGGCGGTGGTGCAGCCCGGGGGGTCTGTGCGGGACGCGGAGGTGGTGGCGGCCGCGGAGCGGGCGGGCTGCGCCATGGTGTTCACCGGGTTCCGCCACTTCCGGCACTAGGCAGGCTGCGGTACCATCGGGTGTCGGTGGGCGGAGGGACGGAGGATGCCGTACGTGTTGCCCTTCGACGGGCAGCTGACCTACGAGCTGGAGATCGCGGGCACGCGGCGGTCGCTGCCGCTGATTCAGGTGGCGCCGGACACGTGGATCGCGTACTACTACAGCCTGGGCGACACCGAGGTGATCGACCGCGCCGCGCGGGCCCTGAGCGAGCAGCTGGCAGGCTGCGAGCTGTTCGTGACCACGGAGACCAAGGGGATCCCCCTGGCGCACGCCATCGCCACGTACCTGGGGCTGCGGCCGTACGTGGTCTGCCGCAAGGAGATCCGGCCCTTCATGTTGAGCCCCCTGTCGGTGCGCTACCGTCCCATCACCGCCAAGACGGAGCAGGAGCTGTTCCTGGACGGGCGGGACGCCCTGAAGCTGCGGGGGCGGGCGGTGGGGCTGGTGGACGACATCGTCAGCACGGGGGAGACCCTGCACGCCATGGCGGAGCTGGTGGAGCGGGCAGGCGGGCGCGTGGTGGCGAAGGCGGCCCTGCTGGTGGAGGGCCAGGAGTGGCCCGACGTGCACCACATGGGGGTCCTGCCCGTGTTCAAGAGCGCCGCGGGCTAGCTGCGGTGACCCCGCAGGCCTGGGGCAGGGGCGCGGGCCGGGCGATGTAGAACCCCTGGGCGCAGTCGGCGCCGAAGGCGCGCAGCACCTCCAGGCTGGCAGCGTCCTCCACCCACTCCGCGATCACCAGGCAGCCCAGGGCGTGACCCATCTCCACCAGGCTGCGGACCAGGTGGCGGCTGCGCGGGTCGGCGGCCACCTCGTGGACGAAGCTGCCGGCGATCTTGAGGGCGTCCACCTGAAGGTGGCGCAGGTGGGCCAAGGACGAGTAACCGACCCCGAAGTCGTCCAGGGCCACGGAAGCCCCGGCAGCCTTCAGGGCCCGGATGGCCTGGGCCGCCTCCCGCAGGTCCAGGAGCACGCTGGTCTCCGTGATCTCCACCACGACCTTGCTGGCGCGCTCCGGGGCGCCGCGCAACAGACGCACCGCATTTTCCACCGCCTCCGGGTCCGAGACGGTTCGGCCGGAGAAGTTCACGTGGAGGTACCCGGGCAGCGAACCTGCCAGGTCCAGCGCTTGGCGGAGGACCCACAGGTCCAACTCCACCACCAGGCCGGACCGCTCCGCCTCCGGCAGGAACCTGTCCGGCCCGAGCCAGCGGGAACCCTCCCGGAGCCGGAGCAGGAGCTCCCACCGGTCGAGTTGGGCTGTCCGGAGGTCCAGGATGGGCTGGCAGAACAACGCCAACCCGTGGTGGCTCAGCGCCCGCCGGATCCGCTCCTCCCACGGCACCGGACGGCCGCGCGACCCGGCCCGCGCCACGTGCAGCCCGGCGCCCGACTTGGCCAGTTCCAAAGCGGCCTCCGCGGCACGCAGGAGTTCCACCGCCCCGGGAAGGGTGCGGCCCGGTACTGCGGCACCACACCGGGGCGACACGCGCACCTCCACCTCCCCCACCACCGCGGGGGCCCGTAGGGCCCGCAGGAGCCGTTCCGCCACCCGCCGCACCGTCCTTCCCCCCGCGCCCGGTACCGCCACGGCAAACCGGTCTCCCCCCACCCGCGCCACCGCGTCCGTGCTGCGGAGCGCACCGCGCAGGGTCTGTGCCACCCACTGCAGCGCGCGGTCCCCCACCGCGGGTCCGAACCGTTCGTTCACCTGGTGGAAGTCGTTCAGGTCCACCAGCAACAGGGCGGGCCTGCGGCCCGCGTCCAGCAGGGCGCCCAGCTCCCGGAGGAAGTGTTCCCGGTTGAGCACCCCGGTGAGCGGGTCGTGACGGGAAAGGTACAGCACCTGGTCCCACAGGGCCCTGCGGTCGGTGACGTCCACCACGCACCCGTCGTAGTACAGGGGCCGTCCGCCCGTCCCGAACACCGTCCGCGCGCTTTCCACCACCCACACCCGCTGCCCGTCCGCGCGCACCATCTGCACCTCGAACCCGTCCACCGCCCCCGCGGTGTCCATGCGCTGCCGCCAGCGCTCCCGGTCCTGCGGGTCGGCGTACAGCTCCGCGGCCTTGCGGGCCAGGAGGGCTTCCGGGCTGGGGTATCCCAGGAGGTCTGCCAGGTGCCGGTTGACCTGCAGCAGGGTACCGTCCGGTGTGCTGCGGTACAGACCCACGGGCACGCGGTGGAACAGGGACAGGTGGTTTGTGTGCTCCCGCACCCGTTCTGCCGCAACGGCCAGCAGCGGTCCTGAAGCCTCGCAGGACCGGACCCTGGCGGGGTCCGGCCGGGTCGGGCGGCGGTAGTCCAGCACCACGCACCCGGTGGCGTGCGTCCCCGACACCAGGGGCAGCAGGAGGAGGGAGCAAACTCCCGCCCGCCGCAGCGCCGCCGGCAGGCGGAAGGGCAGTTCGGGGCTTTCGAGGTCGGGCACGAAGTGCGCGGATCCGGACACGGCGGTGCCGGCGCACAGCCGGCCGGTGCACAGGGGCAGTACGGTGCCCTCACGGAAGACGGGTGGGTCGCCGGACGCGGCCACCACCTCCAGGTGGGTGCCCGTGGGCTCCACCACCAGGACGGTCAGGCCGTCCGCTCCCAACGGCTCCCGGAGGACCGCGGAAGCCGCCTCCGCCAGCTGCTGCCAGGAGGTGCAGGTCAGCAGCCGGCCCGCCAGGTCCGCCACGAGCCGCAGCTCTGCTTCCGCGCGGCGTCGTTCCAGGCGGGACCCCAGCAGCCGGCCCGCCAGCTGTAACGCCGCCAGCTCCTCCGCCGCCCACCGCCGCTCGTGGTGGCACTCGTCGAACCCGACAAACCCCCACCACCTGCCCTCGACCAGGATGGGCACGGCCACCAGGGAGAGGATCCCCTGGGGCTCCAGCACCGCCCGTTCCGCGGGGGGAAACTCGCGGACCGGTCCTGCCACCGGCTCCCCCCGCTGCATGCGCTCCACCCAGCGGCCGAACCCCCCTGCCAGCCAGGGGAAGTTCTGCAGGTCCGGGTTGTCCATCTGGGGCTCGACACCCGGCGCACACCACTCATGCCGCTGGCTCGTGAGCAGGGTGCCGTCCTCCGCCACGTGGTTTTCGAACACGTACACGCGGCTGACCCCGGTGGCTTCCCCCAGGAGCCGGAGGGCCTCCCCCACCGCCTCGTCCCACGGCCGGTGGGAAACCAGGCACTCCGCCACCAGGGCGCTGGCCCACAGGATGGCCCTCGCCCGGTCGCCCTCCTGCACCCGCTCACCCCCGGGGTAGGTGTGGAGCAAGAGGGCTGCCATGCAGGGAAGAAGTCTGCGGGACGCCCGCGAACTCCACCCGGTTCTTGCCCCTGGTCTTGGCGCGGTACAGGGCGTCGTCCGCGCGGCCCAACAGCTCCCGGGCCGACAGCCCGTCCTGCGGGAAGCAGGCTGCGCCCACGCTCACCGTCACGCGGCCCCGGGGGAGCACCTGGGTGCCAGGCACAGGCAGGGAGGCCACCGCGCTGCGGGCCCGCTCCAGCACCCGGGCGGCGTCCTCCGGGTGGGTGCCCACCAGCACCACGGTGAACTCCTCGCCGCCGTACCGGGCCACCACGTCGCTTTGCCGCACGCACCCGCGCAGGACCTCCGCCACCTTCCGCAAAAGCTCGTCGCCGGCCAGGTGGCCCTGGGTGTCGTTGTACAGCTTGAAGTCATCGAGGTCCAGCATGGCCACCACCAGGGGGCTGCCCGTGCGCTGCGCCCGCGCGAACTCGTGGGCCAGAAACTCCTCCAGGTAGCCGCGGTTGTAGACGCCCGTGAGGGGGTCCCGCAGGGCCAGGTCCGCCAGCCGGCGGTTGGCCTCCTCCAAAGCCCGCGCCAGCCGCCGGGCTTCCTGCCTCTGCCGGCGGAACCGCTCGGAGGCGATGGCGCACATCAAGGAGGCCACCGCCACGGCGAACACCATGACCAGCTCCTGCCGGAGGTAGAACCCGGGGCTGAGGTGGGCGACCCACAGGTACGTGGCCAAGTACAGGGCCGTCAGGCCCAGCAGGGGCCACAGGGCCGCGAACCCCGCGGTCACGGAAATCGCCGCGATCCAGCCATGAACCAGCACCCACCGGCTTTCCGGGACGGCCCGCATGTACAGGGCGAGCAGCGGGATGCTGGCCAGCAGGGGCACGTACACGAAGTGCGGGTCCCACCGCCGCAGCCGCCGGGCCAGGCCGGTGAGGGCCACCGCGTACAGGGCACCTAAGGCCCCCGCGGTCACCGCCGCCAGCTCCCCCAGCACCGGCACGGGCAGCAGGATGCCCCACAGCCGCCGGGACAGCAGGAGGACGCCCAGGGCGGCCGCGTAGCCCAGGCTGCTCACCAGGACGCCCCGGGCCTGCAGCTGGCGCCGCCGCAGCTCGTCGCGGTCCGCGCGGTCCATACGCCCGGACGGTTACGCAAAAACTGTGCCGCGGGCGACCCGCAGGACCCCCGGGGTCGGTTTTCCGTCTGCGGACGTGGGGTTGCGGCGGCTTCGCTACAGCGGCTCCACGTCGTGGGGCAGGCTCTCGCGCAGCCCGGCGGGCGTGATGCGGACGAACCGGGCGTTTTCCCACAGCTCGGGGATGGTGCGGGCCCCGCAGTAGCTCATGCCGGAGCGCAGGCCCCCCACCAGCTGGCGGAGCACGTCCGCCACCCGCCCCCGGTAGGGCACCAGGGCCTCGATCCCTTCGGCCACGATCTGCCCGATGTCCTCCTCCTCCACGGGGGCGTCCAGGGAACGGCGCCTGGCCGTGGCCCACAGGCTGGCCATCCCGCGGTAGGTCTTGTACTGCCGGCCGTTGCGGATCACGGTGGCGCCCGGGCTTTCCTCGGTGCCCGCCAGCAGGTTGCCCAGCATCACCGCGCTGGCACCCGCGGCGAGCGCCTTGGTGATGTCCCCGGAGCTGCGGATGCCGCCGTCCGCGATGACGGGGACGCCGTGCTCCCGCGCCGCCCGCGCGCACTCCAGGACGGCGGAAAGCTGCGGGACCCCCGCACCCGTGACCACGCGGGTGGTGCAGGTGGACCCCGGGCCCACCCCGACCTTCACCGCGTCCGCGCCCGCCTCGATGAGGTCCAGGGTGCCCTCCGCGGTGGCCACGTTGCCCGCCACCAGGGGGACTTCCGGGAAATGCCGGCGCAGGGTCCGGACCGCCCGCAGGACGGCGTCCGCGTGGCCGTGCGCCACGTCCACCACCAGCAGGTCCACCCCTTCCTCCACCAGCGCCTCCGCCCGCTCCAGGTAGTCGCCCCGCACGCCCACCGCGGCTCCCACCCGCAGCCGCCCCCGCTCGTCCTTGGTGGCGTGCGGGTGCTGCATGCGGCTGCGGATGTCCCGGCTGGTCACCAGCCCCACCAGCCGGCCCTGGGCGTCCACCAGGGGGAGCTTCTCGATGCGGTGGGCGTGCAGGATGCGCTTTGCTTCGTCCATGGTGATGCCCGGCGGCGCGGTCACCAGGCGCTCCCGGGGGGTCATCACCTCCCGCACGGGGCGGTCCAGGTCGTCTTCAAACAGCAGGTCCCGGGCGGTGACGATGCCCACCAGCCGGCCGTCCTCCACCACCAGGAGGCCCGCAGACCCGTGCTCCTCCAGGAAGGCCACCGCCTCCCGCAGGGTCTGGTCCGGGGCGATGGTGTACGGCTGCTCGATCACGATGCTCTCCGCCCGTTTCACCCGCCGGACTTCCGCCACCTGTCGGTCCACGGGCAGGAACCGGTGGATGATGCCGATCCCTCCCTCCCGGGCCATGGCGATGGCCATCTCGCTCTCGGTGACCGCGTCCATGTTTGCGCTCACGATGGGGACCGCGAGCTCCACCCCGCGGGCCAGCCGGGTGCGGGTGTCCACCTCCGCCCTGCTTTCCACCGGCGACCGCCGGGGGACCAGCAGCACGTCGTCGAAGGTCAGGCCCAAGGGCACGCGCTCCACGGACATGGCGTCCTCCTGTACTTCCCGTCACCATGGTACGCCGCCCGCCCAAACCGCCCAGCACATGGCGAGCCCGCCCCCGCTGGCGGTAGCCAGCAGGTTCGTCACGTCGTTGTCCAGCCACCGCAGCCCCCGCACCGGCCGCGCGGGCGCTCCACACCCACAGGCCGCCGTCTCCCCTACGCGGCCGCAGCGGGTGCACCGGAACTGTGCCTGCAGGGTGCCTCCCACCAGGGAGTCCACCAGCATGCCCGCCACCCCCGCGGCGGCGGTGGGTCCTGCGGGTGCCACCCCCAGGACCGAGGCGGCCAGTCCACAGCACAGGGCGGCCGCGACCCCTGCCGCGGTCCCCGCCCAGGTGACCCCGCCGGAAAGCCCCGGTGCAGCCACCCGCCAGCCCCACAGGGTCCGGGGTGTTCCGCCGTACCGGACGCCGAACTCCGTGGCCCAGGTGTCCGCCCAGGCCGCGGCCACCGCGCCCGCGAACACCGCGGCGGCCACGGGTTGGGGGTGCAGCAGGGCCGCAAGGGCGGCCACCGAGCCGTTGGCCAGGACCTGGCGCGCGGTGCGCCGGGGCGGCCGCGGCCGGGGGGGCAGGGCGCTGGCGCAGGAAGCTGCGGCCACGAACACCACCAGCAGGACGGCCCACATCCAGTCCCCCGCACCGGCTACCGTGGTCCCCACCGCCACCGCGGCCAAAGCCCCGTCGGGGGAAAGGGCCCCCAACCGCCACGCGGCTGCGGAGGCCAGAAGGCTTGCGGCCACCGCCGCCGGCCAAGGGCTGAGGGAAACCACCACGTCCACCGGCGTCACGGGGAGTCCGGGCCCCTGCAGCTGGCCGGCGCTATCCGGAGGCGCGCTCCAGCCGGCCCTCCCAGCGGCGCGCGCGGCTCCAGCTCCACCCGAACTGGTCCAGCACCCGGGCCACCACGTGGTCCACCACCTCCTCCACGGTGCGGGGGTGGTGGTAGAAGGCGGGCACGGGCGGCAGGATCACCACGCCCAGGTTGGACAGCTTGAGCATGTTCTCCAGGTGGATGCTGCTGAAGGGCGTCTCCCGGGGGACCAGGACCAGCTTGCGGCGCTCCTTCAGGGTGACGTCTGCGGCGCGGTGGATCAGGTCGTCCGCGAACCCGCAGGCGATGGCCGCCAGGGTCTTCATGCTGCACGGCACCACCGCCATCCCCCGGGTGGGGAAGGAACCGCTGGAGATGACCGCGGCCTGGTCGTCCCGGCGGTGGACCACGGAGGCCAGCTGCAGGACGTCCTCCACCCGGTAGTCGGTCTCGTACGGGATGGTCCGCTCCGCCCACTCGCTGAGGACCAGGTGCGTCTCCAGGCCCAGCTCCCGCGCCGCCTGCAGCAGCCGGACCCCCAGGATGGCACCGCTGGCACCCGTGATGGCCACCACCAGCCGCTTCGACCCCTCGCCCTCCATGGACCCTCCCGCCGCGTCGGCCCCATCATGGGACCCGATCCCCCCGGTGTCAACGACATCCCGTGTAGACCCGACCCCCTCCGTTCTCCACCCGATAGCGCCCCCAAAAAGGTCTGAACCATCTTACCGATGATGGCGCCCCCGGAGCCTCTGGTCCGCAGCCCGCTGGAGCTGCCGCGCCCCGTCCGGGCCTCCGACGCGGTGGTCCGGTACGTCAAGGAGCGGATCCTGCGCGGCCAGCTCCGCCGCGGGCAGCGGCTGCCCCCGGAGAAGGAGCTGGCCAGGCAGTTCGGCCTCAGCCGGGTCACCATCCGGGACGCGCTCAGGGTGCTGGAGTCGGAGGGGTTCGTGCACATCCGGGTCGGCTCCCGCGGCGGGGTGTTCGTTTCGGTGCCCGGACCCCGGCACGTCAGCGAGTCCTTGGCCAACCTCCTCCGGGTGAACCGGGCTTCCCTGCGCGCTCTCGCGGAAGCCCGGCTGCTGCTGGAGCCGGAGGTGGCCGCCCTGGCGGCGCAGCGGGCACGCTCCCGGGACCTGGAGGCCATGCGCCGGGCGGTGGAGGACGCCCGCGCGGCGCGGCAGCGGGGCGACCCGTACTTCATCCCCCACAGCGTGGGGTTCCACAGCGCCCTGGCGGAGGCTTCCGGCAACCCCGTGCTGGCGTGCGCGCTGGCGTCGTTCCGGTCCTTGTTCCACGAGGCGCTGGCGCGGCTGCTGCCGGACGACGCCATGGCCGCGCGGGCGGTGGAAGACCACCAGGCCATCCTGGACGCGGTGCGGGCGAAAGACGCAGAGGGCGCGCGCGACCTCATGCGGGAGCACTTGGCGTACTTCGCGGAGCGCGTGGAACGGCTGTGGCGGAGGTGGAGGGCAACTTCCCCGTGGTGAGGGACGCCGGCCTTCTGGCCAGCTACCGGGTGTTGGACCTCACGGACGAGGGGGGCTGGTTGTGCGGCCGGCTGCTGGCGGACCTCGGGGCGGACGTGGTGAAGGTGGAACCACCCGGTGGGGACCCGGGCCGGTGGCGGGGGCCGTTCTGCGGCGGAGAGCCCCACCCCGAGCGCAGCCTGCCCTGGCTGGCGTACAACACGAACAAGCGGGGGATCACCCTGGCCCTGGACCACCCCCGGGGGAGGAAGGTGTTTTGGGCGCTGGCCGCACGGGCGGACTTCGTGGTGGAGTCCTTCCCGCCGGGCCTCCTCGAGGGACGGGGCGTCGGATACCCGCAGATCCGTCCCCACAACCCCCGGCTGGTGTGGGTCTCCCTCACGCCCTTCGGACAGACCGGACCCCGCAGCCGGTGGTTGGGGCCAGACCTGGTGGTGATGGCCGCAAGCGGGCTCATGCACCTGGTGGGGCGGCCGGACCGACCCCCCCTGCGGGTTTCGGTGCCCCAGGCCGCCCTGTGGGGGAGCCTGTACGCCGCCGCGGGTGCCCTGGTGGCGCACCTGTACCGGCAGCGTACCGGGGTCGGCCAGCACGTGGACGCGTCCATGCAGGCGAGCCTGTTGAGCGCCCTGGCCAACGCCCCCGCGTACTACAGCCTGTTCGGGGAAGACCTGCGGCGGGCCGGGAACCTCATGGTGGGCCGCAACGTGCACGGGGCGCGGCTGCGGGCCGTGTACCGGTGCCGGGACGGCTACGTGAACTTCATCCTGTACTCCGGCGAGGCCGGGCGTCACTCCAACACCGCCATGGTCCGGTGGATGGAGGAATGCGGCCGGCTGCCCGAGTCCCTCCGGGGTCGGAACTGGGAGGCCTTCGACGTGGTCACCGCCACCCAGCAGGAGATCGACGAGCTGGAGGAGGCCATCGCGGCCTTCCTGCAGGAGCGCACGAAGGCGGAGTTCCGCGAGGAGTCCCTGCGGCGCGGCATCCTGGGGTACGTGGTGGCAGACCCACGCGACATCCGGGAAGACCCGCAGCTGGACGTCCGGGGCTTCTGGGAACCCGTGTACCACCCAGGGCCGGACAAAGTTCTCAGCCACCCGCAGGGCCTCGCGCGGCTGTCCTCCGGTCCCACCCACGTCCGGCGGCCCGCGCCCCGGGTGGGCGAACACAACGCGGAGGTGTACGGGGAGCTGGGCCTCACGAGGACCGACCTGGAACACCTGCGGGCGGAGGGGGTGGTCTGAGGTGGCGTCCCTGCCCTTGGAGGGGGTGCGGGTGGTGGAGTTCGGTGCCTACGCGGCCGGTCCCATGGTGGGCAAGTACCTGGCCAACTTCGGGGCCACGGTGGTGCACGTGGAGTCCCGCAGCCGGCCGGACGGCCTGCGGGTGAACTACCCGCCCTTCAAGGACCGCCGGCCACACCCGGACGCCTCGGGCTGGTTTGCCTTCTGCAACGACACCAAGTTCAGCGTCACCTTGAACCTCAAGCACCCGCGGGGGAGGGCCCTGGCGGAGCGGCTGGTGCGGTGGGCGGACGTCCTGGTGGAGAACTACGCGCCCGGCGTCATGGACCGGCTGGGGTTGGGCTACGAGTCCGTGCAGGCGGAAAACCCGCGGATCGTGTACCTGAGCTCCTCCAACATGGGCCATACGGGGCCCAGGGCGGCGCAGAAGGGGTTCGGCTCCCAGCTGACCTCGCAGGCGGGCTTCACCTCCCTCACGGGGTACCCGGGGGACGAGCCCACCTTGCTGTTCGGGCCCTACATCGACTTCGTGGCGGTGGGGTTCGGGTTGGTGGCGGTCCTGGCGGGGCTGGACTACCAAAGGCGCACGGGCCGGGGCGTGCACATCGACCTCTCCCAGTACGAGGCGGGCGTGCAGTTCGTGCTCCCGGCCGTGCTGGACTACGAGGCGAACGGCCGCCTGCCCCCGCGGGTCGGCAACACCTGCCCGCATGCGGCACCCCACAACGTGTACCCGTGCCGGGGGGAGGACCGCTGGTGCGCGGTGGCGGTGGAGACGGACGCGCAGTGGCAGGCCCTGTGCCTGGCCGCGGGCCACCCGGAGTGGGCCGCGGACGTGCGCTTCGCCACCCCGGGGGCCCGCAAGGAGCACGAGGCGGAACTGGACGAGCTGCTCAGCAGCTGGACGCGGAACTGGCAGGCAGAAGAGCTGGCGGAGCTGCTGCAGGAGGCGGGGGTGCCCGCGGCACCCGTGCAGCGGACCTCGGACCTGTTTTCCGACCCCCAGCTCCAACACCGGGGCACGTGGCGGCTCCTGGCGCACCCCGTGTTGGGGCAGTTCCACTACCTGGCGCCTCCCTTTTTGCTGTCCGACACGCCCGCGCGCGTGTGGCGCAGCCCCCTGCTGGGCGAGCACAACGGCTGGCTTTGCCGGGAGGTCCTGGAGCTGCCGGAGGAGGCGGTGAGGGAGCTGGAGGAGGCAGGCGTGCTGAGCTGACACCCGGAAAGGAGGGGAGGATGGTGTCCGCGACCGGGAAGACGCCGAGGCTGCAGTCCCTGCGGGAGACGGTGGACTGGCTGCGGGAGGAAGGGTTGCTGCTGGAAACGGAGGTGGAGGTGGACCCCGACCTGGAGATCACGGGGATCCAGAAGCACCTGGACGGCAGCTACCCCATCCTGTTCCGCCGCGTGAAGGGCTACCCGGACTACGAGGTGGTCACGAACCTGTTCGCCAACATGGAGGTGGTGGACCGCCTGTTCGGCTGGGACGGCCCCCGAGACCGGACCCGGAAGTTGGCGCACGCCATCACCCACCCCATCCCGCCCGTGGAGGTGCCCCAGGAGGAGGCCCCCTGCCAGGAAGAGGTGATCCTCACCGACCTGGAGGTGAACCGCTACGTGGTGGCCATCCGGCACACGGAGCTGGAGAAGGAGCGGACCATCGGCAGCGGGAACAGCGTGCTGGTGGGGCCGTACTTCCGGGGCGGCAGCCACATCGGGTACAACCGCATGAACGCCCGGTGGGGGAACGTGTGCACCTTCCAGGCGGCGCCGGGGTCCCACATGTGGCAGGTGATCACCGAGCACTACCACGACGACCGCCCCATCCCCCTGACCATGTGCTTCGGGGTGCCGCCCGCGGCCACCCTGATCGCGGGCAGCGGGTTCGACTACGTGGTCCTGCCCATGGGGGCGGACGAGCTGGGCGCCGCGGGCGCGGTCCAGGGCTCCCCCTTGCGGGTGGTGCGGGCCCGCACCGTGGACGCGTGGGCCCTGGCGGACTGCGACCTCGTCCTGGAAGGCCACCTGCACCCGCGGGACAAGCGGTTCGAGACCGCGGAGGCGGAGGCGGCGGGCGTGCAGGGCAAGTACCCCTTCCACCCGGAGTGGGCGGGCTACATGGGCAAGGCGTACCGGGCACCCACCTTCCACGTGACCGCCATCACCCGCCGCCGCCGCGCGAAGCCCATCTTCTACGTGCTCGGGGTCCACACCCTGGACGACAACAACATCGACACCACGGTGCGGGAGGCGGCCATCTTCGAGCTGTGCGAGCGGCTGCAGCCGGGGCTCATCCACGACGTGCACATCCCCTACTGCATGACGGACTGGGGCGGGTGCATCCTGCAGGTGAAGAAGCGCAACCGCCTGGACGACGGCTTCGTGCGGAACTTCCTGGTGGCCACCATGGCCACCAGTTTCGGGATGCGGCTTGCCGTGGCGGTGGACACGGACGTGGACATCTACAGCATGGACGAGATCGTGTGGGCCCTGACCACGCGGGTGAACCCCCGCAGCGACATCCTGACCCCCGTTCCCGGCGGGGCCGGTCAGACCTTCGTTCCCGCGGAGCGGCTGACCGCGGGCGAGCAGGCGTGGACGGCCATGAACATCCGCTTCGAGGGCGGGCTGGCCATCGACGCCACCGTCCCGTACGGGTACGAGAAGGACTTCCAGCGGCCCGTGTACCCCGTCCACCGCGTGGACCTCAGGCGGTTCTTCACCGAAGACCAGATCGCCCGGGGGAAGTCGGCGATGCGGGGCTGGGTGGAGCTGTTGAGCCGCACGGGCCGCTGACCCAGGGAGGGGAGGCCGAAGGTGGACCGGGGGGTGCCGCAGGACCTGCGGGACTGGCTTGACCGCGTGGCGGAGGCGGGCGAGCTGGTGACGGTGGACGCGGAGGTGGACTGGGACCAGGAGATGGCCGCGGTCACCTACCTGTGGGCACGTCGGCCCGGCGCGCCCGCGTTGCTCTTCCGCCGGGTGCGGGGCTACGGCGACCGCGTCCACTGCCTGTGGAACCTGCTGGGTTCCAGCCTGCGGCGGGTGGCCATCACGCTGGGCGCTGCCCCCGAGTCCGGCCCCCTGGACCTGGTCCGCCACGCCCGGGACCTGTTCGGCCGGAAGGTCCCGCCCGTGTGGGTGGACCCGGACCAGGCGCCGGTGTACGAGAACCACCAGCTCGGGGAGGCGGTGGACGTGCTGAGTCTGCCCGTCCCCAAACACTGGCCGAGGGACGGAGGCCGCTACGGCGGCACCTTCGACGTGGTGCTGACCCGGGACCCGGAAGCCGGGTGGGTGAACGTGGGCACGTACCGCATGATGGTCCACGACCGCAACCACGTGGGGCTGTACGTGTCGCCGGGAAAGGACGCGCGGCTGCACATCGAGCGCGCCTGGCAGCGGGGCGAGCCTGTGGAGGTGGTGGCCTGCTGGGGCGTTCCGCCCGCGTGGCTGGCCGTCTCCTCCCAGGGGTTCCCCAAGACGGAGTCCGAGCTGGAGTACATGGGCGGCGTGCTGGGCCGTCCCCTCGAGCTGGTGCCCGGCACCACCACCACCCTACCCGTGCCCGCACGGGCGGAGGTGGCGCTGGAGGGGGTGATCCGCCCCGGCGCCACGCGTCTGGAGGGCCCCTTCGGGGAGTTCACCGGCTACTACGGCCGCCCCGAGGACCACGCGTTCCTCGTGGAGGTGACCGCCCTGCACCACCGGCACCGGCCCGTCCTCACCAACGCCCTGATGGCGGACTACCCGTCCAACGAACAGGCCATGCTGTTCGCCGTGGCCCGGTCCGCGCGCATCTGGGGCGACCTGGACCGCCTGGGCGTGCCCGGCATCCGGGGCGTGTGGTGCCACCCCGCGGCCGCGGGCGGGTTCGGGCTCACCGTGGTCTCCCTGGAGCAGCGCTACGCGGGCCACGCGCCGCAGGTGCTGGCTCTGGCCGCGCAGTGCCCGGGAGGGGCGTACTACACCAAGTGGATCGTGGCGGTGGACGAGGACGTGGACCCGTCGGACGCAGACCAGGTGCTGTGGGCGCTTTCCACCCGCTGCAACCCCGCGGAGGACGTGGACATCTTGCGCCAGACGTGGTCCACCTGGCTGGATCCCACCCAGAACCCGCCGGAGGAGCGTCCGTACGGGTCCAAGGCGCTCATCAACGCGTGCAAGGAACACCGCTACCTGCACCAGTTCGCGCCCCGCACCAAGCTCGCCCGCAGCGTGTACGAGCGCGTCCGCCGTCGGTGGGCAGAGCTCGGCCTGCCCGGACAACCGCCCACGGTGGCGGTCCTGGAGGAGGAGGATCCGTGGACCCCCAGTGGCTGCGAGACAAGGTCCGCGCGTACCTAGGCGCCCACCGGGTGCTGGTCCTGTGCACCCACGGGCCGGAAGGCCCCTGGGCCAGCCCCGTGTACTACGCCTCGGACGCCTGCCTTTCCCTGTACTTCTTCTCCGACCCCACCACCCGCCACGGCCGCAACCTGGCCCGCTTTGGGTGGGCCAGCGGGGCCGTCACCCAGGAGTACGAGCGCTGGGAGGAAATCCAGGGCGTCCAGCTGGAGGGGCCCGTGGACCTGCTGGAAGGCCGCGACCGGGAGGCGGCGCTGGAGGTGTACCTGGCGAAGTACCCGTGGGCGGGACAGTTCCTGCAGCCGGAGGGGCGGTGGTTCGCCTCCGTGGGCCGCAAGGTGGTCCTGTACCGCCTGCGGCCGGTCCGGTTCGGCTTCACCGACAACCGCATGGGCTTCGGGCACCGTGACTGGCTGGAACTCCCGCAGACGGGATCACCTGGCAGGGAGAGGTGAGCGACATGGCGGAATCGGCTCCGGGAGCACAGGGCTCGCTGGACGTGCGCGGGTGGCTGCGCCGGGTGGAGGAGCTGGGCGAACTCCGGGTCCTCCAGGGGGCCTCCTGGGACCTGGAGATCGGGGTCCTCACGGAAGCGGTGCAGGCGCGCCGGAACCCGCCCGGGCCCGCGGTGCTGTTCGACCGCATCCCCGGCTACCCGCCCGGGTACCGGGTGTTGGTGAACACCTTGGGTTCCCCCCGACGGCTGGCCCTGACCCTGGGCCTGCCCACGGAGGTCACCCACCGGGACGTGGTGGCCCTGTGGCGGCGCCGCAGCCGGGAGATCCGGCCCGTTCCGCCCGTGGAGGTGTCCGACGGGCCGGTCCTGGAAAACGTGCTGGAGGGCGAGGCGGTGGACCTGTTGCGGTTCCCCGTCCCCCGGTGGCACGAGCAGGACGGCGGCCGGTACATCGGGACGGGCAGCGTGAACATCACCCAGGACCCCGAGGACGGCACGCTGAACGCGGGCACCTACCGGGTCATGGTCCGCGACGCCACAAGCGCCTTCTTCTACGTGTCCCCCGGCAAGCACGGCCGGATCCACCGGGACAAGTACTTCGCCCGGGGCGAACCGTGCCCCGTGGTGGTGTGCGCCGGCCACCACCCCCTCGTGTTCCTGGCGGGGAGCCTGGAGCTGCCCTACGGGCTCAACGAGCTGGCGTGGGTGGGCGGGGTGTTGGGCGAGCCCGTGAAGGTGGTCCGGGGACGGTACACGGGGCTGCCGTTCCCTGCGGAGGCCGAGATCGCCTTCGAGGGGTTCGCGTACCCCGACCGGTTTGAGCCCGAGGGGCCGTTTGGGGAGTGGACGGGGTACTACGCTTCTTCCGCCCGCCCGGAGCCGTGGATCGAGGTGAAGGCCGTCTACCACCGAAACGACCCCATCCTCCTGGGGTCGCCTCCCGGGAAGCCGCCCACGGAGCTCACATACTACCGCGCGGTGCTGCGGTCCGCCCTCATCGAGGAGGCCCTGGAGAAGGCGGGGATCCCGGACGTGGCGGGCGTGTGGTGCCACGAGGCAGGGGGGTCGCGGTTGCTGGTGGTCGTAAGCGTGCGGCAGCGCTACCCGGGCCACGCCAAGCAGGCGGCCCTGGCCGCCTTGAGCTCCCACCCCGGCAACTACCTGGGCCGGTACGTGGTGGTGGTGGACGAGGACGTGGACGTCACGGACCTGAACGAGGTGATGTGGGCGGTGTGCACCCGCTCAGACCCGGAGGAGTCCATCGACATCGTCCGGCGCTGCTGGAGCGGCCCCCTGGACCCCCGGATGCCGCCGGACCGGAAGGGGCTGAACAGCCGCGCGGTGATCGACGCCACGCGTCCCTTTGAGTGGAAAGACCGCTTCCCGCCCGTGGCCGCCTCCCGTCCGGAGGTGCGGGAGCGGGTGCTGGCCAAGTGGGCGGCGGCGCTGTCGTAGGAGGGAGCATGCCCGCGGACATGCGCACGTGGATCGCGCAACTGGAGGAGGCGGGGGAGCTGGTGCGGGTCCGCAGGCCGGTGGACCCCCTCACGGAGATGGGGGCCCTCCTGTACCACTCCCGGGAGAAGGCCCTGCTGTTCGAGAACCTGGTGGGCTACCCGGGGTGGCGCAGCCTGGGCATGGCGCCGGCCAACCTGCGGCAGGCGGCTCTGGCCTACGGCACCACCCTGCCCCGGCTCACCCCCACCGCCGCGGAGCGCATGCGGCGGTGCGTGCCCACGGAACGGGTGGGCTCCGGACCGGTGAAGGAGGTGGTGTGGAAGGGCCCGAAGGCCGACGTGACCCGGTTGCCCGTGCACGTGAACGGCAGCGAGGAGCCCCCGTACATCGCGTCCGGCCTGGTGGTCTGCCGCGACCCGGTTACGGGCAAGCGGAACGTGGCCTTCCACCGCCTGCAGGTGAAGGGCCCGCGCAAGCTGGGGATCCTCATGGTGCCCCGGCACACCCGCCAGATCTACGACCGGTACGAGGCCGCGGACCAGGCCATGCCGGTGGCCGTGTACATCGGCCACCACCCGCTCCACTACATGGCGGCGGCCACCACGGGCCCCTTCGAGCTGGACGAGCTGGAGCTGGCGGGAGGTCTGCTGGGAGAACCCGTGCGGGTGGTCCGGTGTGAGACGAACGACCTGGAGGCACCCGCGGACGCGGAGATCGTGCTGGAGGGGAAAGTCCTGCCCCACGTACGGGAACCGGAGGGGCCCTTTTCGGAGTTCCACGACTACTACGTGGCGGGGGCGGGCTGGAACCCTGTGGTGGAAGTGGACTGCATCACCCTGCGGCACGACGCCATCTACAAGGCGGTGCAGAACGGCTCGGAGGTCGAAGGCTGCGTGTTCCACAAGGTCCCCCTGGCGGCGGCTATCTACAACCACATCCGGGACATCGCGGGGCACGTGGAGCTGCACAACGTGGTGGTGCTGCCGGGCATCTTCGGGGTGGTGGTGCAGATGACCCCCCGCTTCTGGGGCGAGGCCAAGCAGGTCCTGCTGGGCGTCCTCAGCAGCCCCGTGCTGCACCCCAAGGTGGCCATCGCGGTGGACGAGGACGTGGACCCCTACCAGCCCTGGGAGGTGCTGTGGGCCGTCAACACCCGCTGCAACCCGGAGACGGACGTGGTGGTGATCCCCGGGGTGCGGGCGCACCCCATGGACCCTTCCGCGCGGGAGCTGGTCCCCCCCGGAGGCCCGTACTGGAACCGGGTGGGCGGCAAGCTGCTCATCGACGCCACCAAGCCGCCCGTATGCGCCGGGGACCAGGCGCGCAGGCCCTTCCAGCGGCTCAAGCCCATGGGCTGGGGACGGGTACGCCTGGAGGAGTTCGTGGGTGGGTAGGGTGCAGGACTTAGGTCATCGGTTCTGTGCCCGATTGCGGACGGACTAAGCCGGGTCTAGGGTCCATCTAGACTGACCGGTCAGTTCAACCCCGGAGGGGTGGGATGGAGCGCCCGGTTCGCCTGCGCGTGAACGGCCAAGAGCACCGGTTGGTGGTGGCGCCGCACCGCACGCTCCTGGAGGTGCTGCGGGAAGACCTGGGGCTGGTGGGCACCAAACACGGGTGCGAGGTGGGGGAGTGCGGGGTGTGCACCGTCCTCGTGGACGGGCAGCCCGCGCTTTCCTGCTTGGTGCTCGCGCAGGAGGTGGAGGGGCAGGAGGTCACCACCGTGGAGGGGCTTGCCCGGGACGGGGAGCTGCACCCCGTGCAGCGGGCCTTCGTCGAACACGGGGCCCTGCAGTGCGGCTACTGTACTCCCGCCATGGTGCTGGTGGCGAAGTGGCTGCTGGACCGCAGCCCCGCCCCCACGGAGGAGGAGGTGCGGGAGGCGGTGGCGGGGGTGTTCTGCCGGTGCACGGGCTACGTGAAGATCCTCGAGGCGGTGCAGGCGGCGGCGTCCCTGCGGTCGGAGCTAGGGAGGCGGTAGGGATGCGGGTGGTGGAGGAGCGGGAGGAACTCCTGGCCGTGGTGGGGCAGCGCCTGCCGCGGGTGGACGGGTGGAGCAAGGTGGCAGGCCGGGCGCAGTACGCGGACGACCTGAGCCTGCCGGGGATGCTGTTCGGCAGGCTGGTGCGGAGCACCCGGGCGCACGCGAGGCTGAGGGCCGTACGGGTGGAGCGGGCTTTGCAGGTACCGGGGGTGGTGGCCGCCATCACGGGCAAGGACCTGCCGGTACGGTACGGGGTGTTCCCCGTGGGGCAGGACGAGACGGCCCTCGCGGTGGACAAGGTGCGGTACGTGGGCGAACCCGTGGCCGCGCTGGCCGCGGTGGACCCGTACGCGGCGGAGGAGGCAGCCCGGCGGGTGGAGGTGGACTACGAAGAACTGCCCGCGCGGATGACCGTGGAGGAAGCCCTGACGCACCCGGAACCCCGGGTGCACGAGTACGGGCCGTTTGGGAACGTGCACCGGCTGGCGTCCCTGGAGTTCGGGGACGTGGAGCAGGGCTTCGCGGAGGCGGAGTACGTGCGGGAAGACCTGTTCTTCTACGGCGGCAACACCCACGCGCCCCTGGAGCCCCACAGCGCCCTGGCGTGGTGGGACGCGGGCGCGCGGAAGCTCACCGTGTGGACCTCCCACCAGGCCCCGCACTACCTGCAGCAGGGGCTGGCGAAGGCCTTGGGAGTAGAGGAGCACCAGGTGCGGGTGGTGGTGCCCGCGGTGGGCGGGGGGTTCGGCGGGAAGCTGGACATCTTCCACCACGAGGTCTGCGCGGCGAAGCTGAGCATGCTCACGGGCCGGCCCGTGAAGATCACCCTGACCCGGGAGGAGGTGTTCTACGCGCACCGGGGCCGCCACCCGGAGCTGCTGCGGATCCGCACAGGGGTCCGGCGGGACGGGCGGATCACGGCCATGCACGTGGAGGCGTACCTGGACGGGGGGGCGTACTGCTCCTTCGGTCCCGCCACCCTGCTGTACGCGGGCAGCCTGCTGCCCGTCACCTACCGGATCCCACACTACCGGTTCCAGGGCGTGCGGGTGTTCACCAACAAGCCGCCCTGCGGGCCCAAGCGCGGGCACGGGACCCCCCAGGCCCGCTGCGCCCTGGAGGTCCACCTGGACAAGCTCAGTGAAGACCTGGGGCTGGACCCCGTGGAGGTGCGGCTGCGCAACCTCACGGGGCCCCATGAGCTCACCGTGAACTGGCTGGAGATCACCAGCAACGGGCTGCGGGCGTGCATCGACAAGGTCGTCGAAGCCAGCAGGTGGACGGAGCGGCGGGGGCGGCTGCCGTACGGGCACGGGCTGGGGTTCGCCTGCAGCGCGTACCTCACGGGCGCGGGGGTCTCCATCTACTACAGCGACATGCCGCACTCGGAAGTCCACCTCCGGGTGGACCGCACGGGCGTGGTGACCGCCTACACCATGGCCACGGAGATCGGGCAGGGGTCCGCCACCGCGGTGGCCACCATCGTGGCGGAGGTCCTCGGGCTCAGCCCGCAGGAGGTGAACCTCGTCACCTCCGACACGGACCACACCCCCATCGACCTGGGCAGCTACAGCAGCCGGGTGACCCTCATGGTGGGCAACGCGGCGTACCAGGCGGCCTGCCGGGCGCGGGAGCTGCTGGTGGAGGCGGTGGCCGAGCGGCTGCAGGTCCCCAAGGACCGGCTGGTGTGCCGCGGCCGGCGGGTCTACGACCGGAGCAACCCCGAAGTGGGCGTGCCCTTCGCCCAGGCGGCGCAGTGGGCGGAGGCAAAGTTCGGGTGCCTGTCCACCTCGGGCAGCTACCGGCCCCCGCAGAAGCTGGGGACCTACAAGGGTTCCGGCGTGGGCCCTTCGCCCGCGTACACCTTCTCCGCGTGCGTGGCGGAGGTGCGGTGCGACCCGGAGACGGGGGAGGTCAAGGTGGAGCGGGTGTGGGTGGCCCACGACATCGGCCGCGCGCTCAACCCCGTGCTGGTAGAGGGACAGGTGGAAGGCAGCGTGCACATGGCGTTGGGGGAGGCCTTGATGGAGGAGCAGGCCTTCCGCGGGGAGGTGCACCGGGGCCCCTCGTGGTTGGACTACAAGGTCCCCAGCGTGTACGAGATGCCGCCGGTGGAAGTGTTCCTGGTGGAAACGCAAGAGCCGCGGGCCCCCTACAGCGCGAAGGAGGTGGGCCAGGGGCCGTTGCTGTGCGTGGTGCCGGCCATCCTGAACGGGATCGCGGACGCTCTGGACGTGCGGGTGGACGAGGTCCCGGCGACCCCGGAGAAGGTCCTGAAGGCGCTCGAGCAGCGGCGGAAGGGCCGGCCCGGACGGGTGGGCCCGACCGGGGTTCCGCCCTTCTCCTTCCCGGCTCCGGAGCGGGTGGCCCGGCCGCACAGCTGGGAGGAAGCCGTGGGGTCCGCCTGAGGAGGCCAGGATGCTGCGCCTGCCTGCGTTCCAGCTGGTCACGCCCGCCACGCTCTCGGAGGCCACGCAGGCCCTGGCGGACCTAGGCCCGGAAGCAATGCCCCTGGCCGGGGGGACAGACCTGCTGCCGAAGATGAAGCGCCGGCAGCTCCGGCCGCGCTACCTGGTGAGCCTGCGGAGGCTGCGGGAGCTGCGGGGTTGCTCGGGGAGCGCCTCCCAGGGGCTGGTCCTGGGAGCCGGGCTGACGTTGGCGGAGGTGGCCTCCCTCCCCGACGTCCGCCGCAGCTACCGGGCGCTGGCGGACGCGGTGGCCGCCTGCTCGAACCCCCTCCTGCACCGCATGGGGACCCTCGGGGGCAACCTGTGCGTGGACACCCGGTGCACGTACTACGACCAGACGGAGCACTGGCGGCAGTCGGTGGGCTGGTGCATGAAGGCCCCCGGACCGCTTTCCCCCGAGGAGGTGCCGTGCCGGGTGGCCCCGGGCGGGGACCGGTGTTGGGCGGTGAACGCCAGCGACGGCGCACCGGCCCTCATCGCCCTGGGCGCGCGGGTACGGCTGGTGGGTGCCCGGGGGGAGCGGGTGGTCCCCCTGGAGCAGCTGTACCGGGACGACGGGATCCACTACCTGGACAAACGCCACGACGAGCTGGCGGTGGAGGTGCTGGTGCCGCCCGCGGACGGGCTGCGCAGCGTCTACCGGAAGGTCCGGCGCCGGGGCGTGCTGGACTTCGCTTCCCTCGGGATCGCGGTGGCCCTGAGGCAGGAACCGGACGGGACGGTGGCGTCCTGCCGTCTGGTGGTCGGCGGGGTGGCTTCCCGCCCGGTGGTGCTGGAGGAAGCGGCTGCGCTCGTGGTGGGGCGCCGGCCGGAGGGGGAGGTTCTCTCGCAGGTGGCAGACGCGGTCCACCGGGCGCTGCACCCCATGGACAACACCGACTTCACGGTCCTGTACCGCAAGCGCACCGCCCCCGTGCACGTGCGGCGGGCGCTGGAGGAGCTCACGGACAGGAGGGGCTGAGGGCGTTGGTGTACCGACACCCCACGGCGCGGCCTGTTGCGCGGGCCCCGCAGACCTCCTGCCAGCTGGTGCGGCGGTGGGCGCGGTCCGACCCGCACCGGCCGGCTTTGGTCTGGGCGCCCACGGACCGGGTCACCACCTACGGGCAGCTGTGGGACGCAAGCGGGAAGGTGGCCCGTGCCCTCCAGGAGCTGGGACTGGAAAAAGGGGACCGGGTTGTCTTCCTGTCGCCCACCTGCCCGCAGTACCCCGTGGCCTTCTACGGCGTGCTCCGGGCAGGCGGGGTGGTCGTCCCCCTGAGCCCCCTCAGCAAGCTGCCGGAGGTGCAGCGCTGCCTGGCGGACACCCAAGCGCAGGTGGTGCTGGCTTCCCGGGACTGGGTGGACCGGCTGCGGGAGGCGGGCCTCGGTGGGTGCGTGCGGTACGTGCTGGGCTTCGGGGAGCTGGAGGAGGCTTCCGAACCGTGGCGGGAGCCCGAGCCGGTGACGTTGGACCCGGACCGGGACCTGGCGTGCATCCTGTACTCCAGCGGGACCACGGGCCTTCCGAAGGGGGCGGCCCTCACCCACCGCAACCTGGTGGCGGACCTGCTGGCAAGCCGCGCGGTGGGCTTCATCACGGAACGCTCCCGCTACGTGCACTTTTTGCCCCTGTGCCACTGCGCGGGGCTGTTGGCCCTGCTGAACGCGGGGGTGTGCTTGGGGGCGTACCAGGTCCTGGTGCCCCGCTTCGAGGCGGTGGAGGTCCTGCGGCTCGTCCAGGCACACCGGGCGCGGGAGGTGTTCGGGGTCCCGCCCGCCCTGCGGGAGTTGGTGGAGGCGGCAGACCGCGTGGGGTTTCGGTACCGGGGACTGCGGTTCGTGAACACCGCGGCCCTCCCCCTGGACGCGGAACTGGCCCGCCGGGCGGAAGCGGTGCTGGGCTGCCCCGCCACGGAACACATCGGGATGACGGAGACCGCAGGCCCCATGAACATCGCGGTCCCCCCCATGACGGTGAAGCGGGGTTCCGTGGGCCCGCCCGTGCCCGGGCTGGAACAGCGGGTGGTGGACCCCGACACCGGGCAGGACGTGGAGGGCGGCGCGGTGGGCGAGCTACTGGTGCGGGGGCCCATGGTCACCGTGGGCTACTGGAACAACCCGCAGGCCAACGAGGAGGCCTTCCGGGACGGCTGGTTCCGGACCGGGGACCTGGTGCGGTTCGACCCGGACGGGTACCTGTGGTGGGTGGACCGGCGCAAGGAGATGATCAAGTACAAGGGCTACTCCATCGCGCCCGCGGAGCTGGAGGAGGTGCTGCGCCAGCACCCCGCGGTCCGGGAAGCCTGCGTGGTACCCCGGCCGGACCCGGAGCTGGGGGAGGTGCCCAAGGCCTTCGTGGTACGGAGTGCGCCTGTCACCCCGGAGGAGCTGGTGCGGTTCGTGGAGGAGCGGGTAGCCCCGTACAAGCGGGTGCGGGAGGTGGAGTTCGTGGACGAGCTGCCCAAGTCCGCGGTGGGGAAGGTCCTCCGGCGGGTGCTGGCGGAGCGGGAGCGGTCGCGGCTGGAGGCTGGCCGTGGGTGAGGGCCGTGCCTTAGAAGGGAGGCACGCGGTGGTCACCGGCGCCAGCCGGGGCATCGGCGCGGCCATCGCCCGCCGGTTGGCCACCCTGGGGGCGCGGGTGAGCCTGGTGGCCCGGGACCGGGAGCGCCTGGAGCAGCGGCGGGAGGAGCTGCGGGCGTTGGGGGCCGCCGCGGAGGTGGTGGCCGCGGACGTGACGGTGCCGGAGGACGTGGAGCGGGCGTTTGCCGCGGCCCGGCGGGCCTTCGGTCCGGTGCACGTGCTGGTCAACAACGCGGGCGCGGCAGACAGCGCCCCCTTCCACAGGACCGCGCCGGAGCTGTGGCAGCGGATGCTGGCCACGAACCTCACCGCCACCTTCCTGTGCACCCGGCAGGCGGTGCCGGACATGGTGGAGGCCGGCTGGGGGCGCGTGGTCAACGTGGCCAGCACCGCGGGCCTGCGCGGCTACCCGTACAGCGCCGCCTACTGCGCCGCCAAGCACGGGGTGGTGGGTCTCACGCGCGCGCTGGCGCTGGAGCTGGCCCAAAGGGGGGTGACGGTGAACGCGGTGTGTCCGGGGTTCGTGGACACCGACCTGTTCCAGCAGGCGGTGGACCGGGTGGCGCAGGCCACCGGCCGCAGTCCCCAGGCCGCGCGGGAGGAGCTGACCCGGTACAACCCCCAGGGCCGGCTGGTGCGGCCGGAGGAGGTGGCGGAGGCGGTGGCCTGGCTGTGCCTTCCGGGTTCCGCGTCCGTCACGGGGCAGTGCTTGGTGGTGGCAGGTGGCGAGGTGATGTGAGGGAGGGAACATGCGGGCTTCCGAGATCCGACCCCAGCACTTCCTGTGGGATGTCCGGGACGGGGTGGCCACCATCACCCTCAACCGTCCGGAGCGGAAGAACCCCTTCACCTTCGACAGCTACGCGGAGCTGCGGGACACCTTCGAGCGGCTCCGGCGGGTGGAGGACGTGAAGGCGGTGGTGGTGACCGGCGCGGGCGGCAACTTCTCCTCCGGAGGGGACGTGCACGAGATCATCCGGCCTCTCCTGGACATGGACGTGCGGGGCAAGCTGGCCTTCACCCGCATGACGGGGGAGCTGGTGGTGGCCATGCGGCACTGCCCGCAGCCGCTGGTGGCCGCGGTGGACGGGGTCTGCGTGGGCGCGGGTGCGGTGGTGGCCGCGGCCTGCGACCTGCGGCTGGGGACCGCCCGGAGCCGGGTGGCGTTTTTGTTCAACCGGGTGGGGCTTGCGGGCTCCGACATGGGGGCCTGCGCCCTGCTGCCCCGCATCGTGGGGTTGGGGCGCGCCGCGGAGCTGCTGTACACGGGCCGGGAGATGAGCGGGGAGGAGGCGGAGCGGTGGGGGTTCTTCAACCGCCTGTGTCCGCCGGAGACCCTCCTCCAGGAGGCCCAAAAGCTGGCCCGCCAGCTGGCCCAGGGTCCCACCTTCGCGCACGCCATGACCAAGCGGATGCTGCACAAGGAGTGGGACATGTCGCTGGACGAGGCGGTGGAGTCGGAGGCGCAGGCGCAGGCCCTGTGCATGCTCACACAGGACTTCGCCCGCGGCTACGAGGCCTTCGCCCGCAGACGGCCGCCCGCGTTCCGGGGGGACTAGTGGACCTCGCGCACGTGCGCTGGCCCTTCTTCGACGCCCACCACCGGGCGTTCGCAGAACAGCTGCGGGAGTGGGCGGTACGGGAACTCGGGGACGGGGGGGAGCGGGAGGACCTGGACCCCGACGGGGTGGCGCAGGAGCTGGTGCGCAGGCTCGGGGAGGCGGGGTGGCTGCGGTACTGCGTGCCTGCCGCGTTCGGCGGGGTGCACCCCGGGCTGGACTGCCGCAGCCTGTGCCTCGCCCGGGAGATCCTCGCGTACCACAGCGGCCTGGCGGACTTCGCCTTCGCCATGCAGGGGCTAGGCAGCGCGCCCATCACCCTGTTCGGCACGGACCGGCTGCGGGCTCGCTACCTGCCCGGGGTGGCGGAGGGGCTGCGGGTGGCTGCCTTCGCCCTGTCGGAGCCGCAGGCGGGCTCCGACGTGGCCGCCCTGCAGACCACCGCCCGCCCGTGCGAGGACGGCTACCGGCTGTGGGGCACCAAGACGTGGATTTCCAACGCCGGCCTGGCGCACCACTACGTGGTGTTCGCGCGCACGGGCCCGGGGCGGGAGGGCTTGACCGCCTTCGTGGTGGACGCAGACGCGGAGGGGCTCCAGGTGTCCGGACGGATCCGGACCCTGAGCCCGCACCCCCTGGGGACGCTCACCCTGGACGGCTGCTGGGTGCCTGCGGAAAACCGCCTGGGGGAAGAAGGGCAAGGGTTCGCCATCGCCATGCGAACCCTGGACACCTTCCGCCCCACAGTAGGAGCCGCGGCGGTGGGGTTCGGCCGACGGGCGCTGGACGAGGCCACGCGGTTCGTGCGGGAGCGGGTGGCCTTCGGGCAGCGCCTTTCGGACTTCCAGCTGGTGCGGTGGAAGCTGGCGTGGATGGCCACGGAGCTGGAGGCCAGCGGGCTGCTGGTGTACCGGGCCGCCTGGGCCCACGACCACGGGGCGGAGCGGGGACCGCAGGAGTCCTCCATGGCCAAGCTGTACGCCACGGAGGCGGCGCAGCGGGTGGTGGACGAAGCGGTGCAGCTGCACGGAGCGCGCGGGGTGGTCTTTGGGAGCCCCGTGGAGCGGCTGTACCGGGAGGTGCGGGCGCTGCGCATCTACGAGGGCACCTCGGAAATCCAGGCGTTGGTGGTCGGCCGGCAGGTGGTGCGGGAACGCTTCGCCGAGGAGGTGGCGCGGTGAGCCAACAGGAGGCGGTAGGCGTCCGGCGGGAGGACGGCGCGTGGTGGGTCACCCTCCACCGTCCCCCCCACAACGTGTTGACCATCGCGGTGATGCGGGAACTCCAGCAGGTCCTGCGGGAGGCCTTTGCGGATTCCACGGCCCGGGTGGTGGTGCTGGAAGCGGAGGGCCGTTCCTTCTGCGCGGGGGTGGACGTGGCGGAGCACACCGCGGAACGCGTGCACGAGATGCTACACAGCTTCCACGACCTGTGCCGGACCCTGGTGGACGGGGACGTGCCCACCCTGGCCGCGGTGGGGGGACCGGCTCTGGGCGGGGGCTGCGAGCTGGTGGCCCTGTGCGACCTGGTGGTGGCTTCCGAGGCTGCCACCTTCGGGCAGCCGGAGGTGCGGGTGGGCGTGTTCCCACCGGTGGCCGCCGCGAGTTTCTTGCCGTTGTTCGGCCGCGCGGGGGTGGTGCCCCTGCTCACGGGGGAGGTGCTCACCGCCCAGCAGGCGCACCAGCTGGGGCTGGTGACGGAGGTGGTCCCCGCGGACGGGCTCGGGGAGGCGGTGCGCCGGCGGGTGGACCAGCTTACCGCCCACAGCGCGGCAGTCCTGCGGCTTGCCAAGCGGGCGAGCCTGGCGCCGTTCCGGCGGGCGTTCCACCAGGCACTGCAGGAGGCGGAGCGGGTGTACGCGGACGAGCTGATGGGGACCGAGGACGCGCACGAGGGGCTGCGGGCGTTTCTGGAAAAGCGTAGGCCCTCGTGGCGACACCGGTAGGAGGAGGCGGTGGCCATGGGTGTGGGGCGTGTGCAGGCGGTACCAGGCACCCGGGGGGCGCCGGAAGCCGCCCGGGTGGTGCGGGAGGCCTTGATGCGGGCAGGGGAGGCCGTGATGGTGGTGGACGGCCGCCAGCGGGTGGTCCTGTGGAACCCGGCCGCGGAGAGGCTGTTGGGCTGGCGGGCGGAGGAGGTGGTGGGCCGGCCGTGCTACCGCGTGGTGACCGGACACGACCGCAGCGGCCACCTGGTGTGCTGCCCGGGCTGCCCGGAGTCTGTCATGGCCCGGACGGGGGAGCCCATCCCCCCCCGGGACGTGTGCTACCGGAGCCGGGACGGCCGGTACGTGTGGGTGAACCAGAGCACCCTGGTGGTCCGGCTCGGCCCCGGGGAGGACGAGCAGTGGGTGGTGCACCTGTTCCGGGACATCACCCACCAGCGGCGGGTGGAGGAGCTGGTAGACCTCCTGACCCAACGGGAGGGGTTCGGGACCGGCTCTGCCCCGAGCCAGCCCCTGACCAGGCGGGAACGGGAGGTGCTGAGCCTGCTGGCCCAGGGGATGGACACCCAGGCCATCGCCAGGGCCCTGTTCTTGTCCACGGCCACGGTGCGCAACCACGTCCAAAACCTCATGCGGAAGCTGGGGGCGCACACGCGGGCGGAGGCGGTGGCCCGGGCCCTGAAGGAGGGGCTGTTCCCCCGCACCGCCCTGGTAGTGCAGCCAGACCAGGAAAGATGAAGCACCCGGCGCATTGGCTGGCGGCAGGGTGCTCGGGTACGGTTTGACTGACCGGTCGGATAAGAGGGCGGGTCATGGAGCTGGAGCGGATCTTCGACGACCTCAGGGCCCTGGTGGAGGACCCCTCCTTCCCGGGGGTCCGCCGGTGGCTGGAGGCCAACCCACAGGGCAAGGTGGTGGGCCACTTCCAGGTGTTCTTCCCCGAGGAGGTGGCGCACGCGGCGGGGATGCTGCCGGTGAAGGTCGCGGGTGCGGGGGGCACCGTACAGGTCCGGCAGGCGGACGCTCGAATTGCCGCCTTCGTGTGCTCCATCGTCCGCAGCTGCCTGGAGCTGGCGCTGTCCGGCCGGCTGGACTTTTTGAGCCTGATGGTGGTGCCCAACATCTGCGACGCGGCCCGGAACGCCTGCGGGGTGTGGGTGCGTAGCTTCCCGGGGCTGCGGGTGGAGACCCTGTACCACCCCCACAACGCCAGCAGCGCCCACGCGGTGGCCTACCTGGCCGGGGAGTACCGCCGCATGGGCCGGGTGGTGGAGGAGGTGAGCGGCCGGGCCATCACGGAGGCCGCCCTCCGCCAGAGCATCGCCCTGTTCAACGAGAACCGCCGGCTGCTGCGGGAGGTCTACCGGATCAAGCGGCAGACCCCCTGGCTGCTGAGCGCGGTGGAGAGCTACCTGCTGGTGCGGTCCGCGGGGCTCATGCCGCGCGAAGAACACAACGCCCTGCTGCGCCGGGTGCTGGAGCTGTTGCCGCAGCGGCCCGCCAAAAAGCAGGACCGCGTCCGGGTGGTGTTCGAGGGGGGGTTCTGCGAGCAGCCGCCCCTGGACATGCTGGCGGTGATCCAGAACGCCTGCTACGTCGTGGACGACGACCTCATGATCGGGCTCCGGTGGATCACCGAGGACGTGCCGCAGGACGGCGACCCCTGGTGGAACCTGGCGGACAGCTACCTCAACCGGAGCAGCTACAGCCCCGTGCAGCGGGACCCCCGCAAGCCCAAGCCGGAGATGCTGCTGCGGCGCATCCGGGAGTCGGGGGCAGAGGCGGCCATCGTGGCCGCCGCCAAAATGTGCGAGCCCGGCCTGGAAGAGCAGGTGCACTACAGCCGGGCCCTGGACGCCGCGGGGATCCCGCACCTGGTGCTGGAGTTCGAGGAGACCATGACCGTGTTCGAGCAGGTGGGCATGGAAGTGGAGACCTTCGCGGAGTCCCTGTTGTTCCAGTTCGCCTGAGGGGGTGACCGGGGTGAGCGCGTCCGCGCAGGAGATCCTGGGGGCCAGCCGGCGGGAGGGCCGCCGGCTCATGGACCTGTGGTGGCAGCAGATGGTGGAGGCCGCCCAGACGAACCATCCCACCGCCTACGTGTTCGTCATGGCGCCGGTGTCGGAGCTGCTCCTGAGCTTCGACTTCGTCATCAACATGCCGGAGATCACCTCCCTGCAGACCGCCATCCGGGGACAGTCGCAGGCGTACATCCAGCTGGCGGAGGACTACGGCTTCTCCCCCGACATCTGCGGGTACGTGAAGGCGGACGTGGGGGTGCAGCTGAAGCAGGGGGAGCACCCGTACGGCCGGGTCCCGCGCCCGGCCCTGGTGGTCACCAACAACGTGTGCAACACGTACATCAAGTGGTCGGAGTTCTGGGAGCACCACTACGGCTGCCCCGTGTTCACCCTGGACCTGCCCGGGTGGCGCGGCCGGGAGTCCCTCCAGGAGGGCACGGAGGCGTTCCGGGAGACCTTCCAGGGGGACTGCCGGTACGTCCTGGGCCAGCTGCACGAGCTCATCGCGCTGTGCGAGCAGGTGACGGGCAAGCGGTTCGACGTGGACCGGTTCCGGGAGCACCTGCGGGAGGCGAACCGCATGGCGGAGCTGTACCACGCGGTGTGCGACACGAACCGCCACGTGCCCGCGCCCTTCAACGCCCCCCTGGAGGGAGTCACCTACCAGGGGATCGCGAACCTGTACCGGGGGACCCCGGAGGGAACCCGGTACTTCCAGCTGGCCCTGGAGGAGATGCAGGAGCGGGTCCGGCTGGGCATGGCCGCGGTGCCCGACGAGCGGTTCCGCCTGGTGCTGGTGGGCACCGCCTGCTACAGCCACTTCCGCCGGTTCGTGGAGCTGTTTAGCTCCTGGGGCGGGGTGTTCGTGCACAGCACGTACATGGTGTTCGCGGGCGGTGGGTTCTTGCCGGGCTTCGGGTACGACCTGAGCCGGCCCCTGGAGAGCTTCGCGGAGCAGATGGTGCGGGCCACCTACTGGGGGTGGACGGGCGCCATGTTCTACCAGCAGGAGTGGCTGGACGCGGTGGTGCGGGACTGGAAGGTGGACGGCATCTGCTTCCACGGGGTGAAGAGCTGCCGGACCACCAGCACCGGGCTGCCGGACGTCCGGGAGTGGATGCGGGTGCAGCGCGGGGTCCCGGGGCTGTTCATCCAGTCGGACCTGGTGGACCCGCGGCTGTGGTCGGACGCGCAGATCAAAAACCGCGTGGACGCCTTCTTCGAGGCGCTGGCGGCGCAGAAGGCGGCGGGGAGGTGAGCGGACCGTGTGGGGTGCCAAGAAGGCCGTGGCAGGGGTGGACGTGGGCTCCACCCAGACCAAGGCGGTGATCCTGAGCCCCGAGCGGCAGGTCCTGGGCCGGGCCCTGGTGGACACGGGTGCCCGGCTGAACGAGGCGGCCCGGGCCGCCTTCCAGCTGGCCCTGCAGGACGCGGGGCTTTCCGAGGAGGACGTGGAGTACACCGTGGGCACGGGGTACGGCCGCTTCAAGGTGGAGTTTGGGGACACCCAGGTGACGGAGATCAGCTGCCACGCCCGCGGGGCCAGCTTCCTGTTCCCCAACACCCGCACGGTACTGGACATCGGGGGGCAGGACACCAAGGCCATCCGGGTGGGCCCCGGCGGGGAGGTGCTGGACTTCTGCATGAACGACAAGTGCTCCGCGGGCACCGGCCGCTTTCTGGGCGCGGCCTCCGCGGCGCTGGAGATCCCCCTGGGGGAGCTGGGCCCGCTTGCCCTCACCGCCCGCAACCCCGTGACCATCACCACCACGTGTACCGTGTTCGCGGAGTCGGAGATCCTGGGGTGGCTCGCGCGGGGCCGGAAGGTGGAGGACATCCTGATGGGCGTGCACGCCTCCATCGCTTCCCGGAGCCTGTCCCTGCTGCGCCGGGTGGGCGTGGAGGCCGAGCTCACCTTCACGGGCGGGGTGGCTCGGAACGTGGCCATGGTCCACCTCATCCGGGAGATGAGCGGGGTCCCCGTGAACGTGAGCGAGGAGTCCCACTACTGCGGGGCCATCGGGGCCGCCCTGTTCGCCCTGGACCACGTGCTGCTGGGCGAGCGGGAGGTGGCGGCCGCCGCGGGAGGGCAGTAGCCATGGTGGTGGCAGGCATCGACGTGGGCGCGACCTACACGAAGGTGGTGCTGTGCGAGGACGGCACCACCCTGGGCCGCAGCCTCGTGCCCACGGGCTTCAACTTCGCCCGGGCGGCAGAGCGCGGCCTGGCCGCGGCCCTGGAGACCGCGGGGCTGCGGCGGGAGGAGGTGGGGTACGTGGCGGCCACCGGCTACGGCCGCCACATGGTCCCCTTCCGGGACCTGGCGGTCACGGACCTCACCGCGCAGGCGTGGGCCGTCCACCAGCTGTACCCGGACGCCCGCACCATCCTGGACATCGGGGGCCAGAACGTGAAGGCCATCCGGGTGGACGAGCGGGGACGGGTACGGGCCTTCCGGTTGAACGACAAGTGCGCCGCAGGCAGCGGCGCCTTCCTCGAGAAGACCATGCGGTACATGGGCTACACCGCCGCGGACATCGCCCGCCTGGCGGAGGCGGCCCAGGACCCCGCGGTGGTCAGCAGCGTGTGCGCGGTGTTCGCGGAAAGCGAGGTCATCAACCACCTGGTGGCCGGCCGCAGCGCGGAGGACGTGTGCGCGGGGGCCATCGTGGCCCTGGCGGGCCGCGCGGGCCAGCTGGTGAAGCGGCTGCGGGGGGAGCCCCAGTACGTGCTCACAGGCGGGCTGGTCCGGGTCCCCCTCATGCGCCGCTGCCTGGAGGAGGACCTCAAGGTACCCTTCGTGGTCCCGTCCGAGGAGGACGGGGTGTACGCGGCGGCCTTGGGCGCCGCCCAGCTGGCGCAGGAGCGCCTGCGCCGGACCGCGGGGCGGGCGACCGCGTGAGACCCAGGGAGGTGGGCCGGATGGACGACGTGCGGGCCGTGGACTTCATGTACTACGTGGCCACCCCGGAGTTCATCGCCCGGTGGAACAAGGCCAAGGAGGGGGAGCTGGTGTGCCGCATGGAGCGGGCCCTGGGCGGGAGCCTGCCCAGCTTCCCCAGCTTCGAGGCCATGCTGGCCGCCATGGACGAGGCCGGGGTGGAGAAGGTGTTCATCACCCAGTGCAAGATGTGGTCGCACCGGAACCACTGGATGTACATGGACACCCAGCTGGAGGAGGTCCTGCAGTACACCACCCGCTACCCGGACCGGTTCGTGGGGCTGGCGGGCTACAACCCCTTCCGGATCACCGAGAGCCTGCAGGAGATCGAGCGGGCGGTCCGGCAACACGGGTTCAAGGGGGTGTACGTACACATCTACGGCTTTGACATCCCCCTGCACGACCGGCGCATGTACCCCCTGTACGCCAAGTGCGTGGAGCTGGACGTCCCCGTGTCCATGCAGGTGGGGCACGTGCTGGAGGGCATGCCCTCCGAGCACGGGCGTCCGGTGTACCTGGACCGCATCCTCTGTGACTTCCCCACCCTGAAGGTGGTGGGCGCCCACACGGGCTGGCCCTGGGTGGAGGAGCTCATCTCCGTGTGCTACAAGTGGGAGACGGTGTGGATCGGCATCGACGCCTGGATGCCGAAGTACCTGAAGCCGGAGCTGGTCCAGTTCCTGAACAGCCGTCTGGGGCAGGACCGGTGCCTGTGGGGGACGAACGGGCTCCCGTGGAAGCAGAGCCTGGAGCAGCTGCGGGCTCTGGGGCTGAAGCCGGAGGTGTACCGGAAGGTGGTGCGGGACAACGCGGTAGAACTGTTCCGGTTGCAGGTGCCCGCGGGGGTCGGCTAGCCCCCCGCGGGGGACCCGAACGGACGGGAGGGCTGTATGGAGTTCCAGGACCGGGTGGCGCTGGTAACGGGCGGGGCAAGCGGCATCGGGCGGGCCACGTGCCTGGCTCTGGCGGGCCAGGGGGCCCGGGTGGCGGTGGCGGACGTCAACCTGGCGGGGGCACAGGAGGTGGCGGAGGAGGTCCGCCGCCGGGACGGAGGCGCCCGGGCGGTGCACATGGACGTCACGGACCGGGCGCAGGTGGCCCGGGGGGTGCAGGAGGTCCTGGATGTCTGGGGCCGGGTGGACGTGCTGGTGAACGCCGCGGGGTGGGACCGCATCGTGCCGTTCCTGGAGAGTACCGAGGAGTTGTGGGACCGGGTGATCAACATCAACTTCCGCGGGGTGCTGAACACCTGCCACGTGGTCCTGCCCCACATGGTGCAGCGGGGCGGAGGCGTGGTGGTGAACATCAGCTCGGACGCGGGCCGCGTGGGCTCCTCCGGGGAGACGGTGTACTCGGGGGCCAAGGGGGCGGTGATCGCCTTCAGCAAGGCCCTGGCCCGGGAGGTGGCGCGGTACAACATCCGGGTGAACGTGGTGGCCCCAGGCATCACGGACACCCCGCTGTTGCAGCAGATCCTCCAGGCGGGCAACGAGAAGCTCATCGACGCCATCGTCCGCTCCACCCCGCTGCGCCGCATGGCCCGGCCGGAGGAGGTGGCGGAAGCGGTGGTGTTCCTCGCCTCCGACCGGGCCTCCTTCATCACGGGCCAGACCCTGAGCGTGTCGGGCGGCCTGACCATGGTGTAGGGGATGCGGTCCACGGAGGAACTCGTCCGTGAGCACGAGGTGATCCTCGGGGTCCTGGACGGCCTGGAGGCCAAGCTGCGGGCAGTCCGGTCCGGCGCCGCCCTGGACCCCAAGTACGTGCGGGAGGCGGTGGCCTTCAGCCAGGGGTTCGTGGACCGCTGCCACCACGGCAAGGAGGAGCACTGCCTGTTCCCTTGCCTGGAGCGGCGGGGAGTGCCCCGGGAGGGTGGCCCCATCGGGGTCATGCTGGCGGAACACGAAATGGGCCGCCAGCTGGTGCGCCGGATCGCCGAGGCGGTGGACCGGTTCGAGGCGGGCACGGGGGACGCGGGCGAGGTGGTGGACCTGGCCTGGCAGTACGTGGAGCTGCTGCGGGCCCACATCGCCAAGGAGAACGAGGTCCTGTTCCCCATGGGGGAGGCGGTGCTGGACGGCGCGGATGACGCGGACGTGGGCCGCTGTTATGATGGGGTGGAGCACGAGCAGGGAGCGGGGGAACACCAACGGCTGACACAGCTGGCCGCACGCCTGAGCAGACCCTCTTGAACCCCGGCGCCTCCACCCTGCAGCCGCGGGTGGCGGCGCTGGAGGAGCAGCTGTCCCCCAAGCAGGAGCGTCTTCTGCGGTGCACGTATCAGGTGCTGGCCCAGGGGGGCCTGCGCCAGCTGTCCCTGCAGCGGGTGGCACAGCAGGCGGGGGTCAGCAAGGGGATCCTCCTGTACTACTTCGGGACCAAGGAGAACCTGGTCCTGGCCACCCTGCGGTGGGTGCTGGCCCGCGTGGCCCGGCGGATCTACGCGGCGGTCCGGCGCGCCCGGGGGGCGGAGGACAAGATCCAGGCCACCATCGACGCCATCTTCGTGGACCCCAAGGCCAACCGGGAGTTCTACCTGGTGTACATGGACCTGCTCAGCGCCGCCGCCCGCCAGCACCGGTTCCAGGAGCTGAGCAGCACCTTCCGCGGCATCGTGGACGCGGTGTACGGCCAGATCATCGAGGAGGGGGTCCGGGAGGGGGCCTTCCGCGTGCGGGACGTGCAGGAGGCCGCCGCGGTGATGCGGGCTGTGGTGGACGGGCTGTTCCTGCAGTGGCTGCAGGAGCCCGACCCGGAGGCCACCCACGCCCAGGTGCGCGAGCGCTGCAAGCACGCCCTGTTCACCTACCTGCGGGGCTGCTAGGGCGGCCTGGTGCGTCCGTACCGGGTCGGCCGCACCACGAAGACCCACCGGGTTCTGGCTTGCGGACTGCCCGCGCGCACCTTAGCATCGCCGCAAATGCTGACCACGGTGTTGCGGACGGGCGCGGTGCTGGCCCTGTTCGACAGTGCTCATCCGGAACGCAGCGTGACGGAGGTGGCCCGGGAGCTGGCGCTGCCGCGCTCCACGGTCCACGCGCTGCTTTCGGCCCTGTGCGCGGCGGGCCTGCTGCGGAAGACCCCTGCCCGGCGGTACGCCCTGGGGTGGCAGTTCCCGGTCCTGGCGGGCTGGCTGGCGGCCACGGAGCCGGCCCTGGCGGTGGCCTGCAAGGCCGCGGAGGAGCTCGCGGGGACGTGGGGCGGCGCGGCGCGCGTGGTGGTGCGGGACCCCGCCTGGGGCCCGGTGGAGCTGTTGCGGGCAGGGGGAAAGGGAAGCGCGCACGCTCCTTCTCACCGCTGCCAGGCGGCCCGGCAGGCTCTGGCCGCGGGCGAGGCAGCGTTTGGCTGCGACCTGGAAGTCACGCGCCCCGGGTGGTGCTGCCTGGCCGCGGTGGTCCGGGGAACGGGTGGTGCCCTGGCGGTGGACCTGACGGTGCCCGCGCCCCGCTTTTACGCGCACGCAGGACGGGTGCGGGCGTCCTTGTTGTCCGCGTGCGGGTACCGGACCGCCTGGGTGGTACCCGTGGCCGCAGGCCAGACTTCGCGGGCTCAGGGGAGCCGGTAGCGCCCGTCCTCGCCGCGGCGCACCCGCCCCCGCCGCTCCAGGTACACCAGGTGGCTTTGGGTCTCCACCATGGCGAACCGCACGTTGTGACTGTCCAGCCCCTCCCCGAACAGCGCGGTGCACACCTCGTAGGCGGTGCGCGGCCCCTGGCGCAGGACGCCCAGCACCGCCTGAAGCCGTTCCCGGTGGTGGTCCACCAGCTCCCGCACCCGTTCGGAGAAGGTGTCGTACGGGTCCCCGTGGCCGGGCAGCACGCGGCGCACCCGCCACGCCCGCAGGGCTGCCAGGCTCCGCAAGAAGTCGTCCAGAGGGTCCTCGGGCCCCGCGGGCCACAGGCCGATGTTGGGGGTGATCCGGGGCAGCAGGTGGTCGCCCGCCACCAAAAGGCCGGAGGCGGGGTCGACCAGGCACACGTGTCCGGGCGCGTGGCCAGGGGTGACCAAGACGGTCCACCGGAGGCCGCCCAGCTCCAGTTCCTCCTCGGCGGTCAGGAACCGGCTCACACGCGGCGGAGGGCAACTTCCCCACACCTGCTTGCCGGACCGCACCACCTCCTCCACCTGGTCTGGGGGCATCCCGCCCGCGGCGAACTGGCTCGCCAGCGCGTCCCACGTGCCCTCCTGCGGCTGGTAGGCCCGGGCCGCCTCCACCTCCCGGGCCTCCATCCACACCCCCACACCCAGCTCCTCCGCCAGCTGCGCGGCCATGCCGAAGTGGTCGGGGTGGGCGTGGGTGACCACCAGGACCTCCGGCCGCACGCCCGCCTGGCGCAGCGCCTCCCGTACCAGGGCGTCCGCCCGGGGCGCCGGGTACCCCGCGTCCACCAGCACCGGCGCCCGCCCGTCGCCCAGCAGGTACAGGTTCACCCAGCGCATGGGGAACGGGATCGGAAGCCGCAGCCGTCGGACCCCGGGGGCGACGGGTTCCCAGCGCGGCGGGAATTCCGTCATGCCCGGCCGAAGGCCTCGTGCCCGGTGAGCTCGCGGCCCACGATGAGGGTGTGGATGTCGAAGGTCCCCTCGTAGGTGTCCACGGACTCCAGGTTCGCCGCGTGCCGGATGGCGTGGTACTCGGTGGTGATCCCGTACGCGCCCAGGATCTGCCGGGCCTCCCGCGCCACCTCCAGGGCCGCCCGCACGTTGTGGCGCTTGGCCAGGGACACCTGCGCGTAGTGCATTCCGCCTGCGTCCTTCAGCTGCCCCAGCCGGAAGGCCAGCAGCTGGCTGGTGGTGATCTTCGTCAGCATGTCCACCAGGCGCTCCTGGATGATCTGGGTGGCCGCGATGGGGCGCCCGAACGCCACGCGGTCCTGGGCGTACGCCAGGGCCTCCTCGAAGCACGCCACCGCGGCGCCCACCGCGCCCCACGCGATCCCGTACCGCGCCTGCGTGAGGCAGCCCAAGGCCTTGCCCAGCCCCACGGCCCCGGGGAGGGCCAGGTCCTCCGGCACTTCCACCTCCTCCAGGACCAGCTCGCTGGTCACGGAGGCCCGCATGGAGACCTTGGTGTGGATGTCGTGGGCGGAAAACCCAGGGCTGTCCGTGGGCACCAAAAAGCCCCGGACGGTGTCGGTTTCGTCCTTCGCCCACACCACGGCCACGTGCGCGATGGAGCCGTTGGTGATCCACATCTTGGTGCCGGACAGCACCCACCCCCGGGAAGTCCGGCGGGCGCGGGTGTTCATGGCCGCGGGGTCGCTGCCCGCGGTGGGCTCCGTCAGCCCGAAGCAGCCCACCAGCTCCCCCCGGGCCAGGCGGGGGAGGTAGTGCCTGCGCTGGTCCTCCGACCCGTAGGCGTAGATGGGGTACATCACGAGAGCGCCCTGCACGCTGGCAAAGGACCGGATCCCGCTGTCTCCCCGCTCCAGCTCCTGCATGAGCAGGCCGTAGGCCACGTTGTCCAGTCCCGCGCACCCGTACTCCTCGGGCAGGTTGGCCCCCAACACCCCCAGCTCGCCCAGCTTGGGGACTAGCTCTGTGGGGAACCTTCCCTCCAGCCACCAGCGGCCGATGTGGGGCAGCACCTCCCGGTCCACGAACCGCCGCAGGGTGTCGCGGGCGGACCGCTGGACGTCCGTGAGCAGGTCTTCCACCGCGTAAAAGTCCGAGGGTGCCCGGTACGCGATCCGCTGTGCCATGGCGACCTCCTACTCCCTGTGCGGCCAGCGTCCCAGCCACCGCGCCCGGCGCAGGAGCGGGGCGAGCCGGTACCGCTCCTCTCCATAGTAGTCCCGCAGGCCGTCCAGCACACCTGCCACCGCCCGCACGCCCACCCGCTCTGCCCACGAGAACGGGCCGTGGGGGTGGTTGAGGCCCAACCGCATGCCCAGGTCCACGTCCTGTGGGGCGGCCACCCCTTCGCCCACCGCGAAGGCCGCCTCGTTCACCAGGGCTGCCAGGAGCCGTGGGAAGATCCCTCCCGGCGCGTCCCCCACCTGCAAAAGCGGCAGCCCCAACGCCGCCAGGTAGGGGAGGGGGTCCACCGTGGTGCGCTCGTGCCGGGTCCACTCCAGCAGCTTGCGGTCCCCAAGGGGCGGTAGGGTCACGTAGCCCGCCACGCGTCCCGGGTGCTGGGTCCAGCTGGCGGCTTCCGCGCAGGACGCGTTCGTGCAGGCCACCAGCAGCGCCGCGTCCTCCGGAAGGCAGCGGTCCAGCGCGGCCACCACCGCGTGCTTGCGCCCTCGGTCCTCCCCCTCCGCCTCAAAGGCCGCGGCCACCCCGACAGGCCGCTCCGGCGGGCCGGCCAGCTCCACCACGTGGAAGCCCCGCTCCCGGAGGCGGTGCACGAGCTCCCCGGCCAGGCCCGAGGCTCCCACCACCGCGTACGGGCCCGGGTGTGGGGTCGGTAGGGGCAGGGGAGGGGGCTCGGGTGGAGGCCCCGTGTAGTCGTAAAAGCCGCGCCCGGTCTTGCGGCCCAGCCGCCCGGACAGCACCATCCGCCGCTGCAGGGGGTGGGGCCGGAAGCGACTCTCTCCCGCAAACGCCTGGTGGAAGGACTGGGAGACCGCGTAGCCCACGTCCACGCCCACCAGGTCCATGAGCTCAAACGGCCCCATGCGGAACCCGCCGGCCTCCCGGGCTGCCCGGTCCACGGTGGCGCAGTCCGCCAGGCCTTCCCCCACCAGGCGCAGCCCTTCGCCGTAAAAGGGGCGGTTGACGCGGTTGACCACGAACCCCGGGCTGTCCTGTGCCACGATGGGCGTTTTGCCCAGGGCGCGGACGAACTCCACCAGCCGCGCCACCACCGCGGGGTCCGTCTGCGGGGCCTGGACCACCTCCACCAGGGCCATCAGGGGCGCGGGGTTGAAAAAGTGCAGCCCGGCCACCCGCTGGGGCGCGGAGGTGGCCGCGGCCAGCTCCGCCACGGAAAGGGAGGAGGTGTTGGTGGCCAGAATGGCCTGTGGCGCCACCTCTGCCAGCTTGCCGAACAGCTCCTGTTTCACGTCCAGGTCCTCCGGAGCTGCCTCCACCACCACCTCGCAGGCGGAAAGCGCTTCCAGGGAAGTGGCGGTCTGTAGCCGCCCCAGGGCCTGCGCGCGGGCTTCGGGGTCCAGGCGGCCCCGTTGCACCAGGCGGTCTGTGTCCTGCTGGATGCGGGCCACCGCCTTGGGCAGCACGTCCGGGAAGGCGTCGTACAGGACCACGGAAAACCCGGAGGTGGCGCACACCTGGGCGATCCCCGTGCCCATGGTGCCCGCCCCGCACACGCCCACCGTGCGGATCCCGTGCCCGCTGCCCAAGCTCCCCTCCTCCCGTCTGCGTTCAGCGGCCCCGGAACGTGGGCTTGCGCTTCTCCAGGAAGGCCCGGACTCCCTCCTCCCGGTCCTCCGTGGCGAAGGCAAGGGCGGACAGCCTGCGCTCGTAGTCCAGCCCCACGTCCAGGGCGGTGTCCATGGAACGCAACACCCCCTCCTTGGCCAGCCGCGCGGCCACGGGCGCCTTCTGCGCCACCTCCCGGGCCAGGTTCAAGGCCTCCTGCAGGTACGCCTCCGGGGGGGCCAGCCGGTTCACCACCCCCCACGCGTGCGCCTCCTGCGCGGTCAACGTCCTCCCCGTGAGGACCAGCTCCATGGCCCGGTGCTTGCCCACCAGCCGCGGGAGCCGCTGGGTGCCCCCCGCGCCGGGGAGGATGCCCAGGTTGATTTCCGGCTGGCCGAACCGGGCGGTCTCCGACGCCACCACCAGGTCGCACAGCATCACCAGCTCCCACCCACCGCCCAGACAGTACCCGCTCACCGCGGCCACCAGGGGCTTGGGGAACCGGCGGATCCGCTCCCACGCGGCGGCCCGGTGGCCCGCGATCATCTGGACGGCCGTTACGTCCTGGAACTCCTGGATGTCCGCGCCCGCGGCGAAGGCGCGGTCGTGGCCCGTGAGGACCACCACCCGGCAGTCCGGGTCGCCCTCGAAGGTGTCTAGGGCCGCACAGAGCTCGTCCAGCAGCCGGGCGCTCAGGGCGTTCCGCACCTGGGGCCGGTTCAGCCGCACGAGCCCCACGTGGGGTTCCGGGGTCTCCACCACGATGTCCTGGTACGCCATGGGGTCCTCCTGGTCGGCGTGGTGTCCAGCGCCCGTTGCTGGCCGGCCCGGGCGGGGCTCACGCGCGCACGGGCTGGCCCCGCAGGGCCTCCCGCAGCCGGTACCGCTGCAGCTTGCCGGTGGTGGTCCGGGGCAGCTCCGCGGCGAAGTGGACCCACCGCGGGCACTTGTACGACGGCAGCTGCTGGCGGACGAAGGCCTTGAGCTCCTCTTCCAGGCTGCCGCTGGGCTGGAAGCCCTCCCGCAGGACCACGAAGGCGGCAGGTTTTTCCAGCCCCGCCTCGTCTACACCTCCCACCACCGCGGCTTCCCGCACCGCGGGGTGCTGCAGCAGCACCCCTTCCACCTCCAGGGGGGAAACCCAGAGGCCGGAGGGCTTCAGCAGGTCGTCCGCGCGCCCCACGTACCAGTAGAAGCCGTCTTCGTCCTGCGAGAACAGGTCGCCCGTGTTGAACCACTCGCCCACCAGGCACGCCTGGGTGCGGTGGTGGTCGTTCCAGTAGCCCGCGAAGATCCCGTCGTTCTTCACCCACAGGACGCCCACCTCCCCCGGCCGCACGGGCTGCCCGTCCTCCCCCACCAGGCGGGCCTCGAACCCCTCGAGGACCTTACCGCTGGAGCCCGGCCGCAGGCAGTCGGGCCGGTTGGACAGGTAGATGGCGCCCACCTCGGTGCTGCCCACCCCGTCGAAGATGGGCAGGCCGAACCGTTCCTGCCACCGGCGGAACACCGCCTTGGGGAGCGCCTCGCCCGCGGACACGCAGCACCGCAGAAACGACAGCCGCACGGAGCGCCCCTCGCGGTGCACGTACTCCAGCAGGGCCGCGTAGAAGGTGGGCACGCTGTAGAAGACCGTGGGCCGGTGCTCCTCCAGCAGGTCCAGCACCGCCTTCGGCTCCGGCCGGTCCGGGTGCAGGACTACCTGGGCGCCGTACAGGAAGGGGCCGTCCAGGGAGTTGTTGCGGCCGTAGGAGAAGAACAACTTCGAGGTGGAGAACACCTTGTCCTCGGGTCCCAGGCCCACCACCTGCTGGCAGTGGGGCGGGATGAAGTGCACCAGGTCGTGGTGGAGGTGGACCACCGCCTTCGGCCGGCCCGTGGTCCCGGAGCTGTACATCCAGAAGGCCATGTCGTCCGGGCTGGTGGGTGCGGCTTCCACGGGGTACGGAGGCTCGGGCAGGTCCTCATAGGCCAGCACCCGCTCCAGGCGGGGGGCGCGGAGGGCGCGTTCTACGGGCGCGTCGGTGGGGGGGTCTACCACCACCACGTGGCGCAGCCAGGCCAACCGGTCCGCCACCTCCGCAAGGCGCCCGAGCACGCTCCCGTGGACGAAGAGGACCTTGGCCCGGCTGTGGTTCAGGTAGTACAGGTAGTCTTCCGGCCGGGCGTACGTGTTCACCAGCACGGGTACGGCACCTGCCAGCAAGGTGCCGAAGTACGTGGCGAGGAACGCGGGGCAGTCGGGCAGGCAGACCACCACCCGGTTCTCCGGCTCCACCCCTAGCCGGGTCAAGGCGGCGGCCACCGAACGGGCCTGGTGGGCAAGCTCCGCGTAGGTCAAGGCGGAGGAGCGGTAGTAGACCGCCACCTGTCCCCCGCGTCCCTCAGCCACGTGGCGGTCCAGGAGGTACGTCGCCAGGTTGAAGGTTCGCTCCACCGCCCCTATGGCACAGGCCCGTTGACCGGGCAGTCAATGCGCCCCCTGCACCGGCCGCGCTCGTCCAAATGCACCAGGGCCTCTTGACCGACCGGTTAACATGGACTTGCGGGTTTGACCGCCCGGTTAACGTGGAGGTGGGCTATGGCAGAAGCCCGCGAGCAGGCCCTGCTGCAGCGCATCCGGGAAGGCAAGCTGGTAGAAGGGCCCCAGCACGCCACCGACCGGTACCTGGAAGGGCTGCGGCGCACCCTGGTGGTGTCCGCGGACACGGAGCTCATCAGCGCCCCCGCCTACCTGCGGGCGGCCCGGTACGCCCCCAGCCTGAACGCCTACGTCTCCGCCCTGGGGATCATCCAGGACGAGCTGGGCCACGCCCACATCGCCTACCGCCTCCTGGAAGACCTGGGGGTGGACTGCGACGCCCTGGTGTACGAGCGGGACCCCAAGGACTTCAAGTACCCGTACGCCTTCGACGTCCCCCTGGACAGCTGGACGGAGCTGGTGGTGGCCAACGCCTTCTACGACCGCGCGGGGTTCGTCCTGTTGGGCGACATCTTCCGCCACACCAGCTACGGCCCGTGGAAGCGGGCGCTGGTGAAGGTGGACCGGGAGGAGAACTTCCACCTGCGCCACGGCGAGCGGTGGATGGAGATTCTGGCCTCCGACCCCCGCACGAAGGGAGAGCTGCAGCGGGCGGTGGACTGGATGTTCGTCATGACGCTGGAGTGGTTCGGGCTGCCGGACCACCTGAAGCGCCACACGGAGCAGATGGAGTACGGGCTGAAGGGGGCCACCAACGACCAGCTCCGGCAGCAGTGGATGTCCACCGCGGTGCCCCTGTGCCAGCGGCTGGGCCTGCGGGTGCCCGCGCACTACGACCCGGAGCGGGGCGCCTACGTGATCGACTGCCCCTTCCCCGCGGACTTCGACGAGCAGGCCAAGCGGTGGCGGTTTGAGGACGGGCCGGTGTCGTGGGAGGCGGTACTGGCCCGATGGCGCCGCCGCGGCCCCGCCAACGAGGAGTTCGTGTCGCAGCTGCAGCGGGGCTACCGGGAGCTGCGGCGGGCGGTGGCGTAGGAGGCAGCCGGTGCCCACCGCAGACCAGGTGCGCGAAGTCCTCCGGGGGGTGCTGGACCCGGAGTACCCCGTGAGCCTGGTGGACCTGGGCCTGGTGCGCGGGGTGGAGGTGGCAGGCGGGGTGGTGCGGGTGAAGCTCACCTTCACCTCCCTGGGCTGCCCGTGCGTGGACCTCATCCAGGAGGACGTCCGGCGGGCGGTGCAGCGCCTGGAAGGGGTGGAGCAGGTGGTGGTGGAGCAGGTGTTCGAGCCGTGGTCCCGTGCGGACATCTCCCCGGAGGGGCTGCGCCGGCTGCGGGAAGTGGGGGTGGTGTAGTGCGGGACGGCCAGGTGGCCGTCTACGAGGTGTTCGCGCGGCAGGGCACGGAGCCGTTCCGGCACGTGGGCGCGGTACGCGCCACCAGCCCCCAGGAGGCGGGCGTGTTTGCGTACACCCTGTACGACGAGCGCAGCTGGTCGGAGCTGTTCGTGGTGCCGCGGGAGGCCCTGGTGCGGGTGGTGAGCCCGGCGTGAGGCGGACGTACCTGGTGTTCGGCCGCAGGGAGTACGCAGAACCCCTGGAGCACCAGGGGGTGGTGCACGCGGAACTCCCCGAGGAGGCGGCGCGCCGCGCTTCCGCGGACTACCCGGGGCCTTGGGTGGAGCTGGTGCTGGTGCCCCTCGCAGACGCGTACTGGGTGGTGGGGCCGACACAGGAGGAGCAGGGTGTCACAGCCTCCTTGGGCTGAGGGGGGGCCTGCCGGCGTGGCCCTCGCGAAGTTCCTCGTCCACTTGGCGGACAGCAAGTTCTTCCTGGGCCGCCGGGTGGCGGACTGGTCCGTGGGCGCGCCGGAGCTGGAAAGCGCGGTGGCCTGTGCGGCGGTGGCCCAGGAGGAGCTGGGGCACGCACGGGTCCTGTACCCCCTGGTGGCGGAGCTTTCCCACGACCCCGAGCTTGCGCCCCTGGAACGGGAGGGCGACCGGCCGGTGGTGTTCTGCCCGGAGTGCCTCACGCGGCCGTGGGACAGCTGGCCGGAGCTGGTGGTGAACCTGGCCCTGGTGGACACCGCCCTCACGGTGGCCTTGGAGGCGCTCGTACCCTCCGCGCACGAGGAGCTGGCCCGGCGGGCGGCCCGCATGGTGGAGGAGGAACGCTTCCACGGGGTGTTCGCGTGGGGCAGGGTGCGGGCGCTCCTGCGGGGCAGCTCCGGGGGGCAAGTCCGGGGGCTGCTGTCCGCGCGGTGGGAGGAGGTGGCGGGTTGGCTTTCCGCGGCGGCCGAAGAGGGCGAGGTGCTCCAGGCGGCGGGGCTGGTCCACGCACGCGCCGCAGAGCTCGTGGACGGGTACCTGCGGAGGGTCCAGGAGGAGCTAGAGCCCGCGAACGTCCGGCTCCCGGAGGCCGCCCGGCGGTCCGGGGGGCCCGCGCGGAGGGCCTAGCCCCCCCGGAAGCGGTCCACTGCCCGTGGTGCGGGTCCGAGGAGGTGGAGCGGTTGGCGGAGTTCGGGCCGCAGCTGATGACCCACGCGTACCGGTGCGTGCGCTGCCGCAGCCCCTTCGAGGTGATCCGGCGCGGATAGGGAGGAGGTGTCCGGGATGGCCAGGATGCTGGTGGCCGGCGAGTGGGTGGAAAGCCAGTCCAAGCGGGAAGCGCCGGTGTACAACCCTGCCACCGAGGAGGTGGTGGACACCGTCCCGGTGGGCACCCCGGCGGACGTGGACCGGGCGGTGGCTGCCGCCCGGGACGCCTTCGCGGCCTGGTCCCGCACCGACCCGGAGGAGCGCGCGCAGCTCCTCCGCAGAGGCATCGACCGGGTGCGGGCCCACCAGGAGGAGGTGGCGGACCTCCTCACCCGCGAGCAGGGCAAACCCACCCACGAGGCGCTGGCGGAGGTCCACCACCTGCTGCACGGCCTGGAGTACTACGCGGACCTCGCTAGCAAGCTGCGGGGCAGCTACGTGCCACTGCCTTCGCAGCTGGGCAGCTCCTTCGGCCTGGTGGTGCGCCGCCCCCTGGGCGTGGTGGCCGCCATCGTCCCGTGGAACTACCCCCTGACCTTGATGGGGACCAAGGTAGGGCCCGCCCTGGTGGCGGGCAACACCGTGGTGGTCAAACCCGCCAGCACCACGCCCCTGGCGGCCACCCGGGTGGTGGGGCTCCTGCAGGAGGCCGGGCTTCCCCCGGGGGTGCTGAACGTGGTCACCGGAGTTGGCTCGGTGGTGGGCGAGCACCTGGTGGCACACCCGGACGTGGTACGGGTGGCCTTCACCGGCCAGACGGCCACGGGCCGCCGGGTGATGGAGATCGCAGGTCCTGCGTTCAAACGGGTGTCGCTGGAGCTGGGCGGCTCGGACCCCGTCATCGTGTGCTCCGACGCGGACCTGGACGCCGCCGCCAGGGCGGTGCTGGTGGGCCGCTACTGGAACTGCGGCCAGAGCTGTCTGGCGGCCAAGCGGGTGTACGTGTTCGCGGACGTGTACGAGGCCTTTCTGGAGAAGCTGCTGGCGGGGGTCAGCCGGTACGAGCCCGGAGAGGGTTGGGTGAAGCCGCCGCGGCCCAAGATCCGCTTGGGGCCGCTGCACACCGCAGCCCAGCGGCAGGAGGTCCTGGACCAGATGCAGGACGCCCTGCGCCGGGGCGCACGGGTGGCGTACGGCGGACGCGTCCCGGAGGGCCGGGACCGCGGCCACTTCCTGGAGCCCACGGTCCTGGTGGACGTGCCCCACGACTCCCGGGTGGCGCAGGAGGAGGTGTTCGGGCCCGTGCTGCCCGTCTGGCGGGTCCGGGACCTGGACGAGGCCATCGCGCGGGCCAACGACTCGCCCTACGGCCTGGGCTCGTCCATCTGGACCTTCCACGTGCGGTGGATCCACCGCGCCATCCAGGAGCTGCACGCGGGCATGACGTGGGTGAACCAGGTGCACTACGGATACGACGAGCTGCCCTTCGGGGGCACCAAGCAGAGCGGCTTTGGCAAGGAGCACGGGGTGGAGGCGCTGGACGCCTACGTGGAGCTCAAGTCCGTGGTGGTGGGCGGGCTGAGCTGACCCCGGCACCAAAACACGCAGGCGGGAGGCAAGCCATGGCGGTGGAGTTCTCGCGGGACGGCCACGTGGGGTACGTCACCCTGAACCGGCCACCCGCCAACAGCTACGACTTCGGTTTCGTGCAGGAGCTGGACGGGGCCATCCGGCAGGCGGAGGAAGACCCGCAGGTGCGGGTGGTGGTGGTGCGCAGCGCCCTGGACCGGTTCTTCTCCGCGGGTGCGGACGTGCGGGCGTTCGCGGAGAACCCGCCGGAGCGCAACATGGACCTGGTGCGGTACGCCCACCAAGTCCTGGGGCGTCTGGAACGGGTCCCGAAGGTGTTCCTCGCGCAGATCGCCGGCCACGCCCTGGGCGGGGGCCTGGAGATCGCCTTGGCCTGCGACCTCCGCTTCGGCGCGGAAGGGAGCTACCGCATCGGGCTGCCAGAGGTGACGCTGGGTCTGCTGCCCGGAAACGGCGGGACCCAACGGCTTCCGCGCCTGGTGGGCTGGAGCCGGGCGTTGGACCTCATGATCACGGGCCGCACCCTCTCCCCGGAGGAGGCGCACGCCTACGGGATCCTGGACCGCCTGGTGCCGCCGGAGCGCCTGGCGGAGGAGACCGCGGAGTACGCACGCAAGCTGGCCACGGGGGCGGCCCGTGCGGTGGGCGCCGTCAAGCTGGCGGTCCGGCTGGGCGTGGACCGGCCGCTGGAGGACGGACTGCGGCTGGAGCGGGAGCTGGTGGAGGGGCTGTTCCGCAGCGAGGACGCCCGGGAGGGGATGCAGGCGTTTCTGGAAAAGCGCTCCCCGCGCTTCCGGGGCGCCTAGGGGGGTGAGACGGTGGCGGAGATGTTCGTGGGCGGCGAGTTCGTCCGCACCGCCTGCGCGCGGTTCCCGGTGGTGAACCCCGCCACGGAAGAGGTGCTGGACACCGTGCCCTTGGGAGGGCCTCAAGAGGTGGACGCCGCGGTCCGGTCGGCCTACGAGGCGTTCCCCGGGTGGTCTGCCACGCCCGCGGCACGGCGGGGGGACCTGCTGCTGCAGGCCGCGCGCCACGTGGAGGCCCACCTGGAGGAGCTGAGCCGCACCCTGACCCTGGAGCAGGGCAAACCCCTACGGGAGGCCCGGCTGGAGATCCGGCGGTTCGTGGAAACGTTGGTGCACTACGGCGGGCTGGGCCGCAACCTGAGGGGCGGCTACGTGCCCAACCTGGACGAGGGGGCCTACGGCCTCGTGCTCAAGCGGCCGGTGGGGGTGGTGGCCGCCATCGTGCCGTGGAACTTCCCCACCACCCTGCTGGGCAACAAGTTGGGGCCCGCCCTGGTGGCGGGCAACACCGTGGTGGCGAAACCCGCGGAGACCACCCCGCTGACCACCCTGCGGATCGCCCAGCTCCTCCACGAAGCCGGGCTGCCCGCGGGCGTGTTCAACGTGGTCACGGGCACCGGGCCCGAGGCGGGGGAGGCCCTGGTGTGCCACCCGTTGGTGCGCAAGGTGGCCTTCACCGGGTCCACCCAGGTGGGCAAGCGCATCATGGCCCTGGCCGCGGAGGGCGTCAAGCGCGTGACGCTGGAGTTGGGCGGGTCAGACCCCATGATCGTGTGCGACGACGCGGACCTGGACGCCGCCGCCAGCGCCGCCAGCGTGGGCAGGTTCTTCAACTGCGGCCAGGCCTGCGTGGCGGTGAAGCGGCTGTACGTGTTCGCCTCCGTGGCAGACGCGTTCGTGGACAAGCTGCTGGCGAAGGTCCGGCGGCTGCGGGTGGGCCCGGGCCTGGAGGAGGGGGTGCACATGGGGCCCCTGCACACCCACCGCCAGCGGGAGCGCATCGAACAGCAGGTCGAGGACGCCCTGGCAAGTGGCGCCCGGCTGCTGGTGGGCGGCCGCAGGCCCGAAGACCCCCGCCTGCAGAAGGGCTTTTTCTACGAGCCCACGGTCCTGCTGGACCCCCACCCCGACGCCCGGGTGGCGCAGGAGGAGGTGTTCGGGCCCGTGCTGCCCGTCTGGCGGGTCCGGGACCTGGACGAGGCCATCGAGCGGGCCAACGACTCGCCCTACGGCCTGGGGTCTTCCATCTGGACCCGCAGCCTCCAGAGGGCGTCTGTGGCCGCGGAGCGGCTGGAGGCGGGCTACACCTGGGTGAACTCCGTCAACCGGATCTACGACGAGCTGCCCTTCGGCGGGACCAAACAAAGTGGGTTCGGGAAGGAACACGGCCTGGAAGCGCTAGACTATTACCTGGAGACCAAGTCCGTGGTGGTCCGCGCGCTGGAAGGGGGGTAGGCAGGTTTGGCCCTCGCCGTGGAGGTCCCCGAACGGTACAACGCCAGCACCCTGCTGGACCGCAACCTGGAACGGGGCCTGGCCGGGAAGGTGTGCATCCGGTGGCAGGAAGAGCAGGTCACCTACGGGGAGCTGTACCGCCGGGTGTGCGGGTTCGGCCGGGCCCTGCGGGATTTGGGGGTCCGGCGGGAGGAGCGGGTCCTGCTGGTGCTGGACGACAGCCCCGCCTTCCCCGTGGCCTTCTTGGGCGCCATCCGGGTCGGCGCGGTCCCCATCCCCACCAACCCCCTGCTCCGCGCGGACGACTACGCGTACTTCCTCCAGGACAGCTCCGCCCGGGTGGTGGTGGCAGACCCGCCGCTGCTGCCTGTGGTACGTGAGGCCTTGGCCGGCCTAGTAGACCCCCCCGTGGTGGCGGTCTCCCGGGGGGCGGCGGAGGGTGCCCTGAGCCTGGAGGAGCTGGTGGCCGCACACCAGGGGGAACTTCCGCCCGCGGACACCCACCGGGACGACATGGCCTTCTGGCTGTACAGCTCCGGGTCCACGGGGAGGCCCAAGGGGGTCGTGCACCTGCAGCACGACATCCTGTACACCTGCGAGACGTACGCCCGCCACGTCCTGCGCATCACGCAGGAGGACGTGACCTTTTCCGCCTCCAAGCTGTTCCACGCGTACGGCCTGGGCAACAACCTGAGCTTCCCGTACTGGGCGGGAGCGTCCACCGTGCTGCGGTCCGGCCGGCCGACCCCGGAGGGGGTGCTGGACACCATCCAGCGCTACCGGCCCACCCTGTTCTTCGCGGTCCCCACCCTGTACAACGCCATCCTCAACGACCCCGAAAGTGGTCGCTACGACCTGTCCAGCGTCCGGCTGTGCGTGTCCGCGGCGGAGGCGCTGCCCGCGGAGATCTTCCACCGGTGGAAGGAGCGGTTTGGGCTGGTGATCCTGGACGGGGTGGGCAGCACGGAGATGCTGCACATCTACTGCTCCAACACCCTGGAGGCGGTCAAGCCGGGGTCCTCGGGCAAGCCGGTGCCGGGCTACGAGCTGAAGATCCTCTCCCCGGACACCGGTCAGCCCGCAGGTCCGGGGGAGGTGGGCGACCTGTACGTGAAGGGGGACAGCGAGCTGGCCCTGTACTGGCACCAGCACGAGAAAACGAAGCGCAGCCTGCACGGCGGGTGGTTCTACAGCGGGGACCGCTACCGGGTGGACGAGGACGGCTTCTACTGGTACGAGGGGCGCAGCGACGACATGATCAAGGTGGGCGGCCTGTGGGTGTCCCCCGTGGAGATTGAGAACACCCTCATCGAGCACCCCGCGGTGCAGGAGGCCGCGGTGGTGGGGGTCCCCGTGGAAGGGCTCACCCGGATCCAGGCGTACGTGGTCCTCAAGCCCGGACAGGTGCCCTCGGAGGGGTTGACGGAGCAGCTGCAGGAGTGGTGCAAGCAGCGCCTGGCCCGGTACAAGTACCCCCACACCGTGGTGTTCACGGACGACCTCCCGAAGACGGTCACGGGGAAGATCCAGCGGTTCAAGCTGCGGGAAGCGGGGGCCCGAGCGGCGGGGTAGCCGCGGGTGGTCCGTCTGCAGGAGGTTTGTTAGCGCAAGCGAGCCATGACAGGGGGTTTGACCGCGTGGTAAGGTTCGTGCCAGCGTTCGGAGAACCGAAGGGAGGTGGTGGGACGTGCGGGGTCGTGGCGTGGCGGTCGCCTGCGCGGTGGCGCTGGCTGTGGCACTCCCGGCAGGCCTGGGGGGCGCGCAGGCCAGGCCCCTCAAGGTGGCCTTCCTGAGCTCCCTCAGCGGTCCGTTCGCCTTCTGGGGTGTGAACGCCCGGGACGGGATGCGCATGGCGGTGGCGGAGCTGAACGAGGCGGGCGGGGTGCTGGGCCGGCCCGTGGAGTTCGTGGAGCGGGACGACCGCAACAACCCCGCGGAGGCCATCAGCGCCTTCCGCGCCCTGGTGGAGCGGGAGGGGATCGCGGCCGCGGGGGGCGTGATCAGCAGCGACGTGGCCCTGGCGGCCTCCCGGGAGGCGGAGGCGCTGCGGGTGCCGCTGTTTTTGACCATGGCGGGCTCGCACGCCATCCTGCGGAAGAGCAGCCGGTACACCTTCCGCACGTGTCTGGTGGCCGCCCCCATGTACGTGCAGGCCATCTCCGCCATGGTCCAGCACGCCAAGTACACCCGGGTGGGCGCCATCATCGCGGACTACGCGTGGGGCCACTCCATCCGGGAGTCCCTGGAACGGTTCGTGGGCGGGCTCGCGGGGGTGCGGGTGCAGACGGAGGTGGCGCCGGTCACCGCCGCGGACTTCACCCCGTACCTGCGGCGTCTGCAGGGTTTTGACCCGCAGCTGCTGGTGATCGCGGGCCACCCGCCGGGCAACCCCATCATCGTCCGGCAGGCCGCGGAGCTGGGGATGCGGCAGCAGCTCATCGGGTCGGTGCTGCCGCCCGAGCTGATGGTGCAGCGGGGCGGGGACGCGGTGTTCACCCGGTTCCTGGACTACTCCTGTGTGGACTTCACCAGCCCCGCCTTCCGGCAGCTGGCGGCGAAGTACTACAGCCTGTACCGGCGGTACTTCGACAACAGTGGCATGTCCGGGTACGTGATCGTGCGCATGGTGGCGGAGGCTGCCAAGAAGGCGGGGACCACCGACCCCCGGGCCATCGCGGACGAGATCCGCAAGGGCCGGTTCGTCCAGGCCGGCCACGCGTGGCCGCTGTCGTACACGGAGTGGGGGGAGATGAAGGAAGCCCGCATCGTGTTCTTCACCATCGAGCGCGGCGAACCGGCGGGCGGCATCTGCCCCGGCTGCGGGTGGGCGCAGAAGTACCAGTTCCGCAGCACCCTGGTGCAGCCGTATGTCCCGGCGGAGTGACGCCCTGCTGCGCTGCCGGGGCGTCACCAAACGCTTCGGCGGCGTGGTGGCCCTCCGGGACGTGGACCTGGAGGTGGAGCCGGGCGGGCTGGTGGGGCTGATCGGGCCCAACGGCGCGGGCAAGAGCACGCTCCTGCACGTGGCCTGCGGGCTGCTGCGGCCTGACGCGGGCACCGTGGAGCTCGCGGGCCAGCCCATCACCGGGCTGCCTGCCCACGCGGTGGTCCGCCGGGGCGTGGGACGGGTGCTGCAGATCCCGCGGCTGTTTTCCAGCCTCACGGTGGAGGAGACGGTGCGGGTGGGCGCGCGGTTCGGCGGCAGCGAGCCTCCCACGGCCGCGCGGATGGAACGCGTGGTGGCGCAGACCCTGGAGCTGGTGGGGCTCCGGGACCGTGCCGCGGAGCCCGTGGGCCGGCTCAACACCCAGGAAAAGCGGCTGGTGGACCTGGCCCGGGCCCTGGCGGCCCGCCCGAAGGTGCTGCTGGTGGACGAGCTCATGAGCGGGCTGAACCCCGCGGAGATCCAGCGCTGCACGGCGCTGCTGCGGCGGGTGCGGGCAGAGCAAGGCGTGGCGGTGCTGTGGGTGGAGCACGTGATGGACGCGGTGCTGGGCACCGTGGAGCGGGTGGTGGTGCTGGACCACGGGGCGGTGATCGCGCAGGGACCTCCCGCGCAGGTGGCACGGGACCCCGCGGTGGTGGAGGCGTACCTGGGGGTGGACTTCCAGGCCGCGGAGGTGGCGGGCTAGGTGCAGGTGCTCGGACCGGCAAGCCGGCCCCTCCTGGAGGTGCACGACCTGTGGGCGGGCTACGACGACGTGGCGGTGGTCCGCGGGGTGAGCCTGCGGGTGGCGGAGGGGGAGGTCACGGGGGTCCTGGGGCCCAACGGGGCAGGGAAGACCACCCTGTTCCGGGCGGTGGTGGGCCTTCTGCGGCCCAAGCGCGGCGCGGTGCAGTTCCGGGGACGGGCCCTACACGGGCTGCGCCCCCACCAGGTGGTGCGGCAGGGCGTGGCGTACGTGGCCGCGGAGCGGGAGCTGTTCCCGCAGCTGTCCGTCCTGGAGAACCTGGAGCTGGGCGCGTACGCGAGGCCGGACGGCATCCGGGAGCGCCTGCAGGAGGTGTTCGACCTGTTCCCCCGCCTGGCGGAACGGCGGTGGCAGCGGGCGGGTACGTTGTCGGGCGGCGAGCAGCAGATGCTCGCCATTGCCAGGGCGCTCATGGGGCGCCCCCGGCTGCTGTTGCTGGACGAGCCGTCCACGGGGCTTGCACCCCGCCTGGTGGCGGAGCTGTACCGGCGGCTGGAGGTCCTCCGGCGGCAGGGGGTGACCATCCTCCTGGCAGAGCAGCAGGTGGGGGCGGCGCTGGCCCTGTGCTCCCAGGTGTACGTGCTGAAGGACGGCCGGGTGGCGTTTGAGGGCTCCTCCGCGGAGCTGCGCGGCAGCCCACACCTGCAGGCGGCGTACCTGGGGGGGACGTAGCCTTGGGCGTGGTGCTGGACGGGCTGGTGCTGGGGCTGCAGCTGGCGCTGCTGTCGGTGGGCATCGTGTTCGTGTACGGGTTGGGCGGGGTGCTGAACCTGGCCCACGGGCAGGTGGCGGTGTTCGGGGGCCTGGTGGCGGCGCTTGTGGTGGGGGCCGGGCGGCACCCGGTGCTGGCGGGCCTGGCGGGCGTCCTGGCAGCCGGGACCTTGGCCCTGGCCCTGGACCGCACCGTGCTGCAGGCCGCCTACCGCAGGCGGGGGGAGGAGCGCCTGCTCCTGGCCTTGATCCTCACCCTGGGGACCTCCTTCGTCCTGGACGGCTTCTACACGTACCGCTACCCCAACGTGGCGTTGAGCCTGCGCCTGGCCACCCCTTCCCTGCAGGTGGGAGGGCTCACCGTGCGCACCGCCAGCGTGGCGGTGGGCGTCCTGGCTTTGGCCACCTTCGGCCTGCTGCTGCTGTTCCTGAAGCGCACCCCCTTGGGCAAGGCCATCCGCTGCATCATCCAGAACGAGACGGGCGCGTGGTTGTGTGGGGTGGACGTGGACCGCGCGCGCACCGTCACCCTGTTCCTGAGCGGGGCGCTGGCCGGGGTGGCGGCCCTGGGCCAGGGCTTCTTCTCGTACCTGGGCCCGGACATGGGACCGGAGTTCACCATCCTCAGCCTGATCGTGGCCGTGGTGGGCGGGGTCCGCAGCCTGACGGGGACCTTCCTCGCGAGCCTGTTGTTGGGTCTGGTGAACGCGGCGCTGAGCTACTGGGTGGGGACCTACCTCACGTGGATCGCCCTCCTGGCGGTGGCGGTGGCCACGCTGCTGGTCCGCCCGGAGGGGCTGCTGGCGTACTGGCCGTGACCGCCGTGCTGCGCAAGGCGTTCCCCGTGCTAGCGGTGGCCGCGGCGCTTTTTGCGCTTCCCCCCGTGCTGGGCGGAAGTCCCTACCAGATGCGGCTGGCCACCCTGATGCTGGTGCTGGCGAGCCACGCGGTGGCCTTCAACCTCCTGTTCGCGCACACCAACCAGCTGTTCCTGTGTGTGGGTGCCCTCGCCAGCGTGGGCGGCTACGTGTCCGTCCTCCTGGTGCGGGACGGCAAGTTCCCGGCCCTGGCCGCGGTGGCCGTGGCCTGTGGGCTTGCCGCCGCCGCGGGTGGGTTCCTCAGCTACGTGAGCGTGCGGCGCGGGTTCGGGGTCCTGTTCGTGGGCATCGTGACCCTGGCGGTCTCCTTGATGCTGCACAACCTGCTGCTGGGGCTGCGGGAGCTGACGAACGGGGAGACGGGAATCGTCACCCGGGGGCTGGGGGTCGGGCTCGGGGACGACCCCTACCGGGCGTACTACGCGCTGGCGGCCGTGCTGACCGCGGCGCTGGCCGGCTACCGGTGGCTGTTCAGTTCCCCGCACGGCCTGGCCCTGCACGCGCTGAGCGAGGACGAGGTGAGCGCGGAGCTGTCGGGGATCGACGTGACCCGGTACAAGGTCGCCTGCGCGACCGCGGCCTCCGGCCTGGTGGGGCTGGTGGGCGCCCTGTACGCGGACCTGAACGGGTTCATCAGCCCTTCCGTGTACGCGGTGGGGCACGTGGACATCCCGGTGCTGATCGCGTTGCTGCTGGGCGGGATGCGGACCCTGCTGGGCCCCGTGGTGGGGGCGGCGCTGTTCAGCGTGGTGGACGAGCTGGTGCGGCCCTTCGGGCAGCTCACGGTCCTGGCCTACGGGACCCTGCTGGTGGTGCTGTTCTTGGTCTTCCGCCAGGGCGTGGTGTCCGTGGTGGAGAGCTGCATCCGCCGCCGGTGGGGCGCCCGTGCGCGCGCTCAGGCCCCGGCCTCCGGGGAGGTGGCAGGTGGGGTCCGGTAAGCTCGCCAGCCTGGCGGAGGCGGTGTCCCGGTTCGTGCCCCACGGGGCCACGGTGGTCATGGGGACGTGTCTGGAAAGCCTCATCCCCTTCGCCGCGGGGCACGAGATGATCCGGCAGGGCAAGCGGGACCTGACCCTGGTGGGGCCCATCTCGGACGTGCTGTTCGACCAGCTCATCGGCGCGGGCTGCGTGGCCCGGGTGGTGGCCGCGTGGGTGGGGAACGTGTCCGCGGGGCTGGGCCACGCGTACCGGCGCGCCACCGAGCAAGGGGTACCCCGCGCGGTGGAGGTGCAGGACACCTCCAACTTCGCGGTGGCGCTGGGCCTGCTGGCCGGCGGTCTGGGGGTGCCCTACCTGCCCACCAAGTCCCTCCTGGGGAGCGACGTCCCCCGCCAGGCGGAGGCCTTCTGCACGGGCACAGACCCGTGGACGGGAGAGCCGCTGTTGCTGGTGCGGGCCATCCGGCCCGATGTGGCCATCCTGGCGGTCCAGCGGGCGGACCCGGAGGGCAACGCGCACCTGTGGGGCAACTTGGGGGTCACGGAGGAAGCCGCCCTCGCTTCCCGACACGTGGTCCTGCTGGCGGAGGAGGTGGTGGACCCCTCGGTGATCCGCAGCGACCCGAACCGGGTGCTGGTGCCCGGGTTCCGGGTTTCCGCGGTGGTGGCCTGCCCCGGAGGCTGCCACCCTTCCCCCGTGCCCGGGTACTACCGGCGCGACCACGCCTTCTACGAGGAGTACCACCGGCAGACCAGAACGGAAGAAGGGTTCCGGGACTGGCTGCGGCGTTGGGTGCTGGAAGTCCCGGACCGGCAGGCCTACCTGGAACGCCTGGGGCCCCGGTGGGAGGCCTTGCGGCAGCTGCAGCCCGCGCCCGCAGCCCCCGTGGACTACGCGTGGTGAGGGCCGTGGGCGGCTGGAGCGTGGGGGAGCTCATGGTGGTGGCCGCCTCTCGGGAGATCCGGGACGGGGAGGTGGTGTTCGTGGGCATGCGGCTGCCGCTTCTGGCGTACTGCGTGGCCAAGCGGCTGCACGCCCCGCGGGCGGTGGGCGTGTTCGAGAACGGCATCGTGCGGGACGCCCCCACCCCCGAGCTCCTGTACACCATGTCCGACACCCCCAACGTGGTGGGCGCGGTGTGGTGTACCCGCATGCTGAACGTGATGGGGCTGCTGCAGGCCGGCCACGTGGACGTGGGGTTCATCGGGGGCGCGCAGGTGGACCGCTACGGCAACGTGAACAGCTCGTACATCGGGGACCCGCAGCGGCCCCGGGTCAAGCTGCCCGGCAGCGGGGGTGCCGCGGACATCGCGTCCCTGGCCCGCCGGTTGGTGGTGATCCTCCCCCACGACCGGCACCGGCTGGTGGACCGGGTAGACTTCCGGACCTCCCCCGGTTACGGGGAAGGGCCGGGCTGGCGGGAGCGGGTAGGGTTACCTCGTGGGGGACCCAGTGCAGTGATCACCGACCGGGCGGTGTTCCGCTTCGACCCCCACACCTGCGAGGCGGTCCTGCACCACTGGCACCCCGGCCAGTCCCTGCAGGAGGTGGTGGACGCCACCGGGTGGGCCGTGCGGGTGGCCCCAGACGCCTGCCCCACCCCGGAGCCGTCTGGGGAGGAGCTGCGGGTGCTGCGCCAGTACGACCCGGAGGGCGTGTGGACAGGGCGGAACCGCCCGTCCAGGGCGTAGGCAACAACCAGGAGGGGGTGAGGAAGGTGCACAGGATGCGTGTGGCGTGGCTGGTGTGTGCGGTGGGTGCGGCCCTGGCCCTGGCGCAGGGGGCCCGGGGGGCTCCCGCGGAGCCCATCGTCCTCGGTGTCCCCACCGCGCTGGGGTCCATCGAAGGGGCCGACTCCTTGAGGGCGGTCCAGCTGGCGGTGGACGAGATCAACGCCCGGGGCGGCGTGCGGGTGGGAGCGGCCCGGAGGCTGCTGCAGGTGGTGTCCATCGACACCCGAGAGCACGAACCAGGGATCCCCATCCACGACGCCCTGGCGGCGTTGGAGAAGCTCCTCACGGAGCGCAGGCCCCACGCCATCGTGGTGGGGGCCTTCCGGTCGGAGGTGCTGCTGGCGGCCATGGACGTGGTGGCGCGCTACCGGATCCCGTACCTGGTGAGCATCGCCATGACGCCCGCCTTCGAAGCACGCATCGCGAGCGACCCCGCCAAGTACCGGTACCTGTTCCGGGTGGGCCTGCAGAGCGAGTACTTCGCCGGCAACCTGGCCCGGGTGTTGGGCTTCGTCAAGTCCCGGTTCGGGCTGTCGCGGGTGCAGTTCGTCCACCAGGACGTGCTGTGGGCCAAGGCCACCGTGGGGTTCCTGGAGACCTGGGCCCGGCAGGCGGGCTGGACCGTGGTGTCCTCCGACGCCTACCCCACGGGTGCGGCGGACTTCTCCGCCAGCGTCCTGCGGGCCCGCACCGGGCGGGTCCAGGTGCTGGTGCCCGTGTTCGACATGCCGCAGTCCGGCATCCTGCTCAAGCAGGTGAAGGGTGCAGAGCTGCCCACCATGCTGGTCGGGTTCATCAGCCCCGCGGTCCCTGCCACCGCGTGGGAGGCCTTCGAAGGTGCCGTGGACGGCATGGTCCAGTTCGTGGCGGAACCTGGCCCCCTGGCGGTGGCGGCGCTGCCGAAGTCGGTCCACTTCCACCGCGCGTACGGCCAGAAGTACGGGGATGAGCTGCGGCGCAAACTGAGCGGCCACGGGCCCGGGCCCGCCTACGACTCGGTGTACGTGCTGGCCGCGGCCATCGAGCGGGCGGGTAGCCTGGACCCGGACCGGGTGGCGGAGGAGATCCGGAAGACGGACATGGAGGGGGTCATCGGGCGGATCCGGTTCAACGACCGCCACCAGGTGGTCTACGGCGGGCTGCCGACCCAGACGGCCATCAGCTTGGCGTTCCAGTGGCGCGCCCCGGGCCGTCGGGTGGTGGTCTGGCCGGAGCTGGCCGCGGAGGACGAGATCCGGCTGCCCTCGGGGGTCCGCCGGTAGGCCGGACCGCGGACCGGGACGTACCGGGGCGTCCTCCGGGCGTGGAGGGGACGTAGGGGATGCCGGACCTGCTGAGCGTGGGGGTGTACAGCCTGGCACAGGCGGCCGCCCTCCTCCTGGTCGCCCTGGGGTTCAGCGTGACCTTCGGTCTGTCCGGCATCCCCAACTTCGCCCACGGGGGGACGTACATCCTTTCGGGTTTCCTGTGCTGGTACCTGCTCCGACGGCTGGGCTGGCCGTACCTGGCGGCGGTGGGGGCCACGGTGGCGGCCGCGGCAGCCCTGGGCGCGTTGCTGTACTGGCTGGTGATCCGGCCCGTGCGCCGGCTCGTCCTGGCAGAGGTCATCGCCACCTTCGCGGTGGGCGTGGCCCTGCTCGAGCTGTTCCGGTGGATGGGGTTGGTCACCTACGAGTTCAACCTCCCGCCTGTGGTCCGGGGATCGGTGACCCTGGGAGAGCTCACCGTGGACGCGCACCGGGTGGCCATGGTGGGTTGTGCCGCGGGCCTGGGGACGGCCCTGTGGTGGTTCGGCCGGGCCACCCGCACCGGGCTCGCCCTGCGGGCCATGGCCCAGGAGGAGTACACCGCCCTGAGTCTGGGGATCCGGGAGGACCGCATGGCTGCGGTGAGCGTGGCGCTGGGCAGCGCCCTGGCCGCGGTGGCCGCGGTCCTGGTCCTGCCCTTGGGCCTCATCTCCATCAACCTCGGCTACGACGCCGTCCTGGTGGCCCTGGCCCTCACCGTCACCGGCGGCACCGAGCGCACCGCGGGCCTGGTGCTGGCGGCGCTGCTGCTGGGGGTGGCCACCGTTCTGGCCAGCACGACCCTGGGGCCCCACTGGGCCGAGGTGGTGTACCTGGCGGCCATCGTGGTGACCCTGGCGGTGCGTCCGTCCGGGATCCTGGGGCGCCTGAAGGAGCTGGAGGAGCGGGTGTGAGGGCGCTGCAGCCGGCCGGGGCGTACCGGCGGGAGCGGCTGGACCGCGGCATCAAGGTGCGGTCCGACGACGTCTTTGCCCTGGCGGGTTGGGCTGAGCTGTTGTACCTGGCGGGACCGCGGCTGGCTTCCTGCGCCGCGCTACTGGTGTTCCCCCTGCTGCGGCCGTGGACCGGGGAGTACTGGCAGGCGGTGTTCCTGGTGACGGTGGCCGTGATGCTGGCCGCCGTCAGCTGGGCGTTCCTGCAGAACGCGGGCCTGGTTTCCCTCGGGCAGAGCCTGTTCGTGGGGGCGGGCGGCTACCTGACCGCCCTGGCGGCCCTGGAGCTCCACCTCCCCGCGCCTGTGGCGGTGCTGGCGGGCACCGGCGCCGGTGCGGTGGCCTGTGCCCTGTTGCTGGCTCCCGTGCTGAGGCTGCGGGGCGTGTACTTCAGCCTGGTGACCTTCGCCTTGCCGCTGCTGTTCGCGCGGGTCATCGAGGCGACCAAGATCCTCGGGGGCACGGAGGGCCTTCCCGGGATCCCGGGCTTGGGGTCCCTCACGGGGACGCAGTACGCCCTGGTGGGCGCGCTGCTGGCCTCCGTGTTCGGGCTGCAGCGCTGGCTGGACGGGGACTACGGGTTGGTGCTGCACGCCATCCGGGACAACGACCTGGGCGTGCGGGCTTCCGGAATTCCCGTGGCCTGGTGGAAGTTCCTCGCGGTGCTGGCGGGCGCGGGGCCGGCGGCCTTCGCGGGGGCGGTCCTGGCCACCCACTACCACGTGGTGGGGATGTCCGCGTTCGCCCTGGACTACTCCGTCCTCCCCCTGACCGCGGCGGTCCTCGGCGGCCCGTCGGTGCTGGCGGGGGCCGCGGTGGGGGCAGCCGTGTTGGTACCCCTTTCGGAGGTCCTCCGGGCCTTCGGCACCCTGCGGGTGGTCGCGTACTGCGTGGCGCTGGTGGTGGCCTTGGTGAGCCTGCCGGAGGGTCTCTTCACGTACCTGCGGAGGCGCTACCACCAGTTCGAGCGGCGGGTCCCCATCTGAGATGCAGCCGGTCCTGTCCGTGGAGGGGGTGAGCAAGCACTTCGGCGGCGTGCGCGCCGTGGACGGGGTGAGCCTGCAGGTGGGCGCCGGGGAGGCGGTGGGGGTGATCGGCCCGAACGGTTCGGGCAAGACCACCCTGGTGAACCTCGTCACCGGCTTCGTGTGGCCCGACAAAGGGAGGGTGTGGTTCCGGGGCACGGACGTCACCCGGCGGCCCGTGGAGGCCCGCGTGCGGCTGGGCATGGTGCGCAGCTTCCAGACGCCCCGGCCGTTCTACCGGATTGCGGCCTACCGCAACGTGGTGATCCCCCTGTGCTCCGCCCGTGCGCGGGAGCGGCTTGCCGCAGGCCTGGGCAGGCGGGAGGAGGTGGCGTTGGACCTGCTGGAGGAGGTGGGGTTCGAGCGCGACGCCGCGGCCCTGTACAAGCCCGCCGCGGAGCTGCCCCACGGGTACCTGAAGCGCCTGGAGCTGGCGCGTTGCCTGGCCCTGGACCCCCAGGTGCTGTTGCTGGACGAGTTGTTCTCGGGAATGAGCCCCGCGGAGACCGCCAGCCTGATCCCCCTGTTGAGGAGGCTGTTGGACGAGGGGAGGTCGTTGGTCCTGGTGGAGCACCGGCTCGCGGAGCTGTTCCAGGTGGTGGGCCGGGTGGTGGTGCTGAACTTCGGGCGGGTGATCGCGGAGGGAAGCCCCGCGGAGGTGATGCGGAACGAACAGGTGCGCCGCGCGTACCTGGGCGGGGAGGTGGGGCCGTCTGCTTGAGGCCAGCCGCCTGGTGGTGTTCTACGAGAACGCCCTGGCCCTGAACGAGGTCAGCATCCGGGTCGGGCCGGGGGAGGTGGTGGGGGTGTTCGGCTCCAATGGGGCGGGCAAGACCACCCTCCTGAACACCCTGGCCGGGCTGACCCAGGTGTACGGCCGGCGCGAGGCCCGGCGCGGCGGGATCCGGGTCACGGTGGCCGGGCAGGTCCGTCTGGACGGCCAGGAGGTCACGCACTGGGAGGTGGCGGAGCGGGTGCGTCTGGGGCTCGTGCTGTGCAGGGAACGGCACGCGGTGTTCCGCGACCTGACGGTAGCGGAGAACCTCCGTCTCGGTGGGTACCTCCGGTCCCGCAAGGAGGTGGAGGAGGGCGTGCAGCTGGCGTGCGAGGTGATGCCACCGCTGCGGAGGCTGTGGCGGAAGCCCGCGGGCATGCTGAGCGGAGGGGAACAGCAGATGGTGGCCATCGGGATGGCCCTGGCCGCCCGGCCCCGGTGGCTTCTCCTGGACGAGCCGCTTTTGGGGCTGAGCCCCGCCCTGCAGGCCGAGGTCGTCCGGGTCATCACGGAGGTCCGGCGCACGGGGGTGGCGGTCCTGGTCGCGGAACAGTACGCCCGCGCGGTGCTGCCCGTGGTGGACCGGGGGTACGTGGTGGAGACAGGTGCCTTGGTGCTGGAAGGGCACCGGGAGGACCTGTCGCGTCGGCCCGAAGTGCAGGCCGCGTACTTCGGCGGGGCGTGGGCGCACGGGGGAGGAGGGGGATGACCTCCCTGCTGGACGAGGCCTTCCGGAAGGCGGCCGCGGACGCCGCAGACCGGGTGGCGCTGGTGTACCTGGGCCAGCGGTACACCTTCCGGCAGCTGGACGAGCTGGTGGAGCGCACGGCGCGCGGGTTCGCCCGCCTCGGGGTAGCCCCGGACGAGCGTGTGCTCCTGTACCTCCCCCACTGCCCCCAGTGGGTGGTGGCGTGGCTGGCCCTCCGGCGCCTGGGGGCGGTGGCGGTGCCCACCTCCCACCAGTATGGCCCCCGGGACGTGGCCTACATCGCCCGCGACGCGGAGGCCGCGGTCATGGTGTGCGCGGACACGCTGTTCGGGTACGCCGCCCGGGTGCACCAGGAGGCAGGGCTACGCAGCCTGGTGGTCACTGGCCTGGGGGACCTGTTGCCCGGGTGGAAGCGAGCCCTGGGGCGGGCCCTCGACCGGCTGCCCACGGGCCGGTGGAGCCGGCTGCAGGGGGTGGTGGCGTTCCGGGAGCTGTTGGGCCGGCCGCTTCCCGGCCGCCTGCCGACCCCGCGGGGCGGGCTGTGCGAGCTGTTGTACACGGGCGGCACCCTGGCCCACCCCAAGGGCGTGCCCATAAGCGAGGAGGCGTTGTGGGAGAGCATCCAGGTCCAGCGGGAGAACAGCCTGGCGCTGGTTCCCCGCGGACAGGACGTGGTGCTGCAGGGTGCTCCCCTGTACCACATCCTCGGGCAGGCGGTAGGCCTGGGGGCGATTCTGGGCGGGGAGACGGTACTCCTGTTGCCCCGCATGAACTGGGACGCCCTCCTCCACCACGTCCAGCGCTACAGGGCCACCACCCTGTTCGGGACCCCGGCCCTGTACCGGACCATCCTCGAGCACGACCGGGTGGATCACTACGACCTGTCCTCCCTCCGGTATTGCTTCTCCGGCGGCGAGGCGCTGCCCCCAGAAGTGGCGCGGCGCTGGAAGGCCAAGTTTGGGGTGGAGCTGTACCAGGGATACGGGGCCACCGAGGCGGTGGGGGCCATCAGCCTGACGCCCGCCGGGCAGCCCTTCCCGGAGGGCACGGTGGGGCGGGTGGCCAGGGGCCGGGAGGTGCGGGTGGTAGACCCTCAGACCCTCCTCCCCGTAGCCCCGGACACCCCGGGGGAGGTGTGGGTCACGGGTCCCCACCTGCCCCGCTCGTACTGGAACAAGCCGGAGGAGACCCGCCAGGCGTTCGTGGAGTGGGACGGGCGGACCTGGTACCGCACCGGCGACTTAGTACGGGTGGACGCCCACGGCTGGTTGTTCTTCGTGGACCGCTCCGCGGACCTGATCAAGAAGCGGGGGTACCGGGTGGCCGCAGCCCGGGTGGAGTCCGCGCTGCAGGAGCACCCCGGGGTGGTGGCCGCCTGCGTGGTGGGGGTCCCAGACCCGGACGTGGGCGAGCGGGTCAAGGCCTTCGTGGTGCTCCGGGAGGGGCTGCGGGGCGTTTCCGCCCACGAGCTGCTGCGCTGGTGCCGGCAGCGCCTGGCCCCCTACGAGGTCCCGGACTACGTGGAGTTCCGGGACATGCTGCCCAAGTCCAAGGTGGGCAAGCTCCTCCGTAGGGAGCTCCGGGAGGAAGAGCGGAGGAAGCAGCAGGAGCTCGGGGCCGCAGGCGGCAGGCAGGGGCCTGACGCTCCGCACGCGGTGGCCGCCAGCGGCCATCCCGACCCGGGACCGCGGCTTGACAGCCGGTGACCGGCTGGTAGGATTACCGGGCGGGCACGGGGCGCGGCGGTCGCGGGGGAACCGCGCCGGGTGTGGGGCGGTGGTCCGTTGACAGGGGCTGCGCCGCGTGGTACGCTTACGTTCCGCCGGCAGAGCCGGCGCGGACCTTGAAAACCGAATCGTGGCAGGAACGACGCGGCCGGACAGACCAGATCCCCCGGGTCCGTGCGACCCGAGGTGAGTCAAGGATCGAAACTTTCCGACGGAGAGTTTGATCCTGGCTCAGGGCGAACGCTGGCGGCGTGCCTAAAACATGCAAGTCGAGCGGGGGTTGGCCGCGGGGCAACCCGCGGTTTCAGCTCTAGCGGCGAACGGGTGAGTAACACGTGGGTAACCTGCCCCGAAGACGGGGACAACCTCGGGAAACCGGGGCTAATACCCGATACCTTCCCCCGGGGGCATCCTCGGGGGAGGAAAAGGTTGGGCGCAAGCCCTTCTGCTTCGGGATGGGCCCGCGGCCTATCAGCTGGTTGGTGGGGTAACGGCCCACCAAGGCGATGACGGGTAGCTGGCCTGAGAGGGTGGTCAGCCACACTGGGACTGAGACACGGCCCAGACTCCTACGGGAGGCAGCAGTTGGGAATCTTGGGCAATGGGCGCAAGCCTGACCCAGCGACGCCGCGTGGGGGATGAAGGCCTTCGGGTTGTAAACCCCTGTCAGGAGGGACGAAGCCCACCCCTCCGGGGTGGGTGACGGTACCTCCAGAGGAAGCCCCGGCTAACTACGTGCCAGCAGCCGCGGTAAGACGTAGGGGGCGAGCGTTGCCCGGATTTACTGGGCGTAAAGCGGGTGTAGGCGGCCGGGTAAGTCCCGTGTGAAAGCCCACGGCTCAACCGTGGGACGTCGCGGGAAACTGCCCGGCTTGAGGGCAGCAGAGGGTGGTGGAATTCCCGGTGTAGCGGTGAAATGCGTAGAGATCGGGAGGAACGCCAGTGGCGAAGGCGGCCACCTGGGCTGTCCCTGACGCTCAGACCCGAAAGCTGGGGGAGCGAACGGGATTAGATACCCCGGTAGTCCCAGCCCTAAACGATGCTCACTAGGTGTCGGGGGGTCACTCCCTCGGTGCCGAAGCTAACGCATTAAGTGAGCCGCCTGGGGAGTACGGCCGCAAGGCTAAAACTCAAAGGAATTGACGGGGACCCGCACAAGCGGTGGAGCATGTGGTTTAATTCGATGCAAAGCGAAGAACCTTACCAGGCCTTGACATGCCGGAAGTACCGAACCGAAAGGGGAGGGACCCGTAAAGTCGGGAGCCGGCACAGGTGGTGCATGGCTGTCGTCAGCTCGTGCCGTGAGGTGTTGGGTTAAGTCCCGCAACGAGCGCAACCCTCGCCTCTAGTTGCCACCGGTTCGGCCGGGCACTCTAGAGGGACTGCCGGCGATGAGCCGGAGGAAGGTGGGGATGACGTCAAGTCATCATGCCCCTGATGGCCTGGGCGACACACATGCTACAATGGCCGGGACAATGGGCTGCGAACCCGCGAGGGGGAGCCAATCCCAAAAACCCGGTCCCAGTTCGGATCGCAGGCTGCAACTCGCCTGCGTGAAGCCGGAATCGCTAGTAACCGCCGGTCAGCCACACGGCGGTGAATACGTTCCCGGGTCTTGTACACACCGCCCGTCACGTCATGGGAGCTGGCTCCACCCGAAGCCGGTGGCCCAACCCGAAAGGGAGGGAGCCGTCGAAGGTGGGGTCGGTGACTGGGACGAAGTCGTAACAAGGTAGCCGTACGGGAACGTGCGGCTGGATCACCTCCTTTCTAAGGAGCACGTGCCCCCGGGCCCTGGTCCAGGGCCGCGGGCGGCGGGCTGCGGCCGTTCCTGCCACGCTCGGTTTTGGGTCCCCGCGGAGGAGGCGACGCTCGCCTCCTCCGCGGCGTGATGCCACCCCGCAAGCCGGGGGCGAACCTTGACAACCGCATAGCGAGAGCCAACGTAAGGGCTGACGTACGAAGCTCCTTCCAGCTGCTCCTGAGGGGGAACCCGTCAAGCGAGAATGGGCGCACGGTGGATGCCTTGGCGTCAGGAGCCGACGAAGGACGCTGCCGGCGGCGAAAGGTCCGGGGAGCTGCCGAGCAAGCTGCGATCCGGACGTCTCCGAATGGGGAAACCCGGCGGGGGTCATGCCCCGTCACCCACCGCGGAATCCATACGCGGTGTGGAGGGAACCCGGGGAACTGAAACATCTCAGTACCCGGAGGAACAGAAATCAAAAAGGGCCCCTGCCGGGCCGCAAGGCTCGGTGGGGTGCTCGAGATTCCCTGAGTAGTGGCGAGCGAAAGGGGAGGTAGCCCAAACCCCGCGGGTGCCAAGCCCGCAGGCGTTGCCCGCGGGGGGTTGTGGGACGCGGCCGGACCGGGCTGCGGACCGGTCGGGGAGTTACCAATCCTCTCTCTAGGCGAACCGTCCTGGAACGGCGGGCCAGAGAGGGTGAAAGCCCCGTAGCCGAAAGGGAGAGGACTCCCTGGGCCGCGCTCCCGAGTACCGCGGGACACGTGGAACCCCGTGGGAAGCCGGGGGGACCACCCTCCAAGGCTAAATACTCCTGACGACCGATAGCGCACGAGTACCGTGAGGGAAAGGTGAAAAGAACCCCGGGAGGGGAGTGAAACAGAACCTGAAACCGTGTGCCCACAAGCAGTCGGAGGGCTATGCCGGTCCCGCAAGGGATCGGAATGCCTGACGGCGTGCCTATTGAAGAATGAGCCTGTGAGTTGTCGCGTGTGGCGAGCCTAAGGCCCTCGGGCCGGAGGCGTAGGGAAACCGAGTCTGAACAGGGCGCCGCTCCCGGAAGGGAGGGCGAGGGCGACCTCGCCAGTCGCACGCGGCAGACCCGAAACCGGGTGAGCTACCCATGGCCAGGGTGAAGCGCGGCTAACCCCGCGTGGAGGCCCGAACCCGTCGGTGTTGCAAAACCGTGGGATGAGCTGTGGGTAGGGGTGATATGCCAATCGAACCCGGAGATAGCTGGTTCTCCCCGAAATGCATTGAGGTGCAGCCCCGGTGCGGAGCGCCGCGGAGGTAGAGCACTGGATGGGCTAGGGCGGAAGAATCCGTACCGAACCCAACCAAACTCCGAATGCCGTGGCGTGCTCGCCGGGAGTGAGACGGTGGGGGATAAGCTCCATCGTCGAGAGGGGAACAGCCCAGACCGTCGGCTAAGGTCCCCAAGTCCCAGCTCAGTGGGAAAGGAGGTGGCACCGCCCAGACAGCCGGGAGGTTGGCTTAGAAGCAGCCATCCTTGAAAGAGTGCGTAATAGCTCACCGGTCGAGTGGTGCTGCGCCGAAAACGTAACGGGGCTAAGCTGGGCACCGAAGCCACGGGTTCGGCGTGGGCGCCGCCCGCGCCGAGCGGTAGGGGAGCGTTCTGCCGTAGGGCGAAGCCGGACCGCGAGGACCGGTGGACGAGGCAGAAGTGAGAATGCAGGCATGAGTAGCGAAAAGGCGGGTGAGAATCCCGCCCCCCGTAAGCCTAAGGGTTCTTACGGAAGGTTCGTCCGCGTAAGGTTAGGCGGGAGCTAAGGTGAGGCCGAAAGGCGTAGCCGATGCACAGCCGGTCGACATTCCGGCCCCGCTCGGAGTTCGTCACGAGCCGCGGAGGGACGCAGAAGGGTAGCTCTACCGGCGACCGGTGGTGCCGGGCCAACCGGGTAGGCTGGGGTCCCAGGCAAATCCGGGGCCCCGTCAAGGCCGAGACGGGAGTGCGAGCGGGCTTGAAACGTCCGCGAAGGGAGTGATCCCACGCTGCCGAGAAAAGCTTCGCGGCCAGAACTCCGGGCGCCCGTACCGCAAACCGACACAGGTAGGCGGGCACTCAAGGTGCCAAGGGGCGCGAGGGAACCCTCCTCAAGGAACTCTGCAAGTTGACCCCGTAACTTCGGGAGAAGGGGTGCCCCGGCAGGGTGAGGTGCTCGCGCACCGAGCCCGAGGGGGCCGCAGAGAATAGGCCCAAGCGACTGTTTAACAAAAACACAGGTCTCTGCGAAGCCGCAAGGCGATGTATAGGGGCTGACGCCTGCCCAGTGCCGGAAGGTAAAGGGGAGGGGTTAGCCCGGTCTTCGGGCCGGGCGAAGCTCCAAACCGAAGCCCCGGTGAACGGCGGCGGTAACTATAACCGTCCTAAGGTAGCGAAATTCCTTGTCGGGTAAGTTCCGACCTGCACGAAAGGCGTAACGACTTGGGCGCTGTCTCGAGGAGGGGCTCGGCGAAGGTGTACCACCCGTGAAGATACGGGTTTCCCGCAGCTGGACGGAAAGACCCCGTGGAGCTTTACTGCAGCCTGATACTGGATGTGGTTTTGGCATGTATAGGATAGGTGGGAGGCGGGGAAGCGGGGGCGCCAGCTCCCGTGGAGCCACCCTTGGAATACCACCCTTGTCAGGACTACGTCCTAACCGGGGCCCTACACCGGGCTCTGGGACCGTGTCAGGTGGGCAGTTTGACTGGGGCGGTCGCCTCCTAAAGGGTAACGGAGGCGCCCAAAGGTCCCCTCAGCACGGTTGGAAACCGTGCGTCGAGTGCAAGGGCATAAGGGGGCTTGACTGCGAGACCCACAAGTCGAGCAGGGGCGAAAGCCGGGCCTAGTGATCCTACGGCGGCAAGTGGAAGCGCCGTGGCTTAACGGATAAAAGCTACCCCGGGGATAACAGGCTGATCTCCCCCAAGAGTCCACATCGACGGGGAGGTTTGGCACCTCGATGTCGGCTCATCCCATCCTGGGGGGGCAGTACCTCCCAAGGGTTGGGCTGTTCGCCCATTAAAGGGGTACGTGAGCTGGGTTCAGACCGTCGTGAGACAGGTCGGTCCCTATCCACTGCGGGCGTCGGTGGCTTGAGGGGGGCTGCTCCTAGTACGAGAGGACCGGAGTGGACGCACCTCTGGTGTACCGGTTGTCGCGCCAGCGGCACGCGCCGGGTAGCCATGTGCGGTCGTGATAAGCGCTGAAAGCATCTAAGCGCGAAGCACGCCCCAAGATGAGGCCACCCACCGGGCAACCGGGTAAGGCCCCAGGGAGACTACCTGGTTGATAGGCCGGAGGTGGAAGCGCGGCAACGCGTGCAGCCTACCGGTACTAATCGGCCGAGGGCTTGAAGGGATCCCCCCTTCAGGGGCAGCTGAAAGGAGCTTCCCGTTGGCTCTCGCGTGCGGAGAGGTTTGCGACGCTGGAAGCAGTTGCGGTTCTGTCAAGGCGCGGTCCGTTGAGGCTGCCTGCTTCCGGCGCCGGAGGTGTTGGAGGTTTCCCGGTGGCTATGCCGGAGGGGCCACACCCGTTCCCATCCCGAACACGGAAGTTAAGCCCTCCAGGGCCGATGGTACTGCGCTGGCGACGGCGCGGGAGAGTAGGTCGCTGCCGGGAGTGGTCTGAGGGGAGAGGCGCTAGCCTCTCCCCTCTTCGTTTTCCGCCGCAGGCTGCCAGGGCCAGTCACGGTACTGCTCCCGCAGCCTGGCCTTCTGGAACTTCCCCGCCGACGTCTTCGGGATCTCCGGGACGAAGACGAAGGCGTCCGGCAGCCACCACCTCGCGAAGCGTCCCGCCAAGAACGCCCGCAGCTCCTCCGGGCCAGCCTGGTGGCCTTCCCGCACCACCACCACCGCCAGGGGCCGCTCGCCCCACCGGGGGTGGGGGACCGCCACCACCGCCGCCTCCTGGACCGCGGGGTGCCCCATGAGGGCGTTCTCCAGGTCCACGGAGCTGATCCACTCCCCACCGGACCTGATGAGGTCCTTGGTCCGGTCCACGATCCGCACGTACCCTTCGGGGTCGATGGTGACCACGTCCCCGGTCCGGAACCAGCCGTCCGGCGTCCACCGGTCGGGGTCCTCCCCCCCGTGGTACGCCGACGCCACCCACGGCCCGCGGACCTGCAGCTCGCCCATGGTCTGCCCGTCCCACGGCACCTCGCCCTGCTCGGAAACGGCCCGGATCTCCAACAGCGGGGCAGGCAGGCCCTGCTTGGCGCGGTACGCGTAGCGCGCATCCTCCGGGAGGTCCAGGAGGTCCGCCTTCAAGCGGCTCACGGTGCCCAGGGGGCTCATCTCCGTCATCCCCCACGCGTGCAGCACGGTGTACCCGAGCTGGTCGTACGCACGGATCATGGCCTCCGGAGCCGCAGAGCCGCCCACCACCAGGGTGCGCAGGCGGAGCTTCCACCGTCCGGGTTCCCGGCGGAGGGCGTCCAGGACCCCCAGCCACACGGTGGGCACGCCCGCGGTGACGGTCACGCCTTCGCGTTCGAACAGGTCCAGCAGGCTCGTGGGGTCCAGGTGGGGTCCCGGGAACACCTGCTTGCACCCCAGCAGGGTGGCCGCGAAGGGGATCCCCCACGCGTTCACGTGGAACATGGGCACCACAGGGCACACCACGTCCCGCTGGCTCAGCCCCAGGGCGTCGGGGAGGGAAGCGGCCAGGGTGTGGACCACCAGCGAGCGGTGGCTGTACACCACGCCCTTCGGCCGGCCGGTGGTGCCGGAGGTGTAGCACATGCCCACCGGGGCCTCCTCGTCCAGCGGGGGGTAGTCCCACTGGCCGGTGGCCGTGCCCAGCAGCTCCTCATACGCTTCGTAGCCGTCCGGCACCGGGGCACCTGTCAGGGAGACCACGAAGACCCGCTCGAAGGCCACCTGCGCGCGCACCTGTTCGGCGAGCGGGAGCAGCACGTCGTCCACGATCAAAAACCGGTCCTGGGCGTGCTGTGCGATGTACGCGATGTCGGAGGGGTGCAACCGCAGATTCAGGGTGTGCAGGACCCCGCCCGCGCAGGGCACGCCGAAGTAGGCCTCCAGGTGCGCGTAGTGGTTCCACATGAGGGTGGCCACCCGGTCTTTGGGACGCAGGCCGGCGCGCTGCAACGCCTCCGCGAGCCGCCGGGCCCGCTGGCGCAGGTCCGCGTACGTGTACCGGTGCAGGGAACGGTCCGGCAGGCGGGACACCACCTGCACCCTGGGGAACAGCTTGGCGGCCCGCTCGAGGAAGTGCGGTACGGTCAGGGGGACCCGCATCATGGTGTGTGCCAGCTCCACCTTCCCACCCCCTTCACGCGGTGGCCTCGCTCAGCGCTGGCCTGCAAGCTGCTCCAACAGGCGGCCCAAAGCCTCCAGCTCCTGCTGGAACCCCGCCAGGTCACCCTGGCGGAGCAGGGCCTGCGCCCGCCGGAAGCGTCGGAGGGCCTCCGCCGCCAGCCCCTGCGGTGCGGGTGGCGTGGGCGGCTGGACCCGCGGCGCGCGCTCCACCGCGGCCTGCAGCGCCTCCTCCAGGGTGGCCGCCATGACCACCCGGGGCCCGTGGCTGACCACCACCCGCCGCAGCTCGGGCAGCTGGCTGCGCTCCGCCTGCAGGAAAATGGGTTCCACGTACAGGAGGCTCCCCCCCACGGGGACCACCAGGAGGTTGCCCCGGATGACCCGAGAACCTTGCTGGTTCCACAAGGTCAGCTGCTGGCTGATGTACGGGTCCTGGTTGATCCGGGACTCCACCTGCATGGGGCCGAAGGTCACCCGGTCCTTGGGAAAGGTGAACACCCACAGCTCCCCGAGGTGCGGGGGGTCGTTGCGGGCCGCCAGCCACGCCACCATGTTGTCCCGGCGCTGGGGCGTCATGGGCAGGATGAGGACGAACTCCGCCCGGTCGGAGGCGGCCCCGGGGAGCCGCAGGGTCACGTAGTAGGGCTCCACGGGCTGGGGGCGGTCCGCGAAGATCTCGTTGGCCACCGCCCACACGTCCTCCCGGTTGTAGAACACCTGAGGGTCCCGCATGTGGTAGGTGGCGTACACCTGGGCCTGGACTTCGAACAGGTCCACGGGGTAGCGAAGGTGCGCGCGGAGGGAGGGGTCCAGCTCGTGCAGGGGGCGCAGCAGCCCCGGGAAGATCCGGCTGTACACCCGGACCACGGGGTCGTGGGGGTCTGTCACGTACAGGCGCACGGTCCCGTGGTAGGCGTCCACCACCGCCTTGACCGCGTTCCGGATGTAGTTGAGCGACCCCACAGGCTGGCTGTACGGGTACCGGTCGCTGGTGGTGTAGGCGTCCACGATCCAGTACACCCGGCCGGCGCTCACCACCGCGTAGGGGTCCCGGTCGTAGCGGAGGAAGGGAGCCAGCCGCGCCAGCCGCTCGGGCACCGCGCGGGCGAACAGGATGCGGCTTTCCCCGGTCAGGTCGCTGCTCAGCAGGATCCGGACGTCCCCGAACCGGGTGGCGAAGGCCAGGCGCCGGAACCACCCCCGCAGGGGGACCCCCGCCGTCCCCTGGTACCGGGTGGTGACGTTTTCGTCTCCCCGCGGGTAGTCGAACTCCGGCACGCGGGTGTTGACGATCACGTAGTGGCGGGTGAGCTCGCCGAAGTAGATCTCCGGCCGGTCTACCCGCAGCGGGGGGAACTCCGTGCGGGGCGGGATGTCCCGCACCCAGAGCTCCGGCAGGCCTTCCTGGGAGACCCGGTGCACCGGTACGGCCGCCACCCCGTAGCCGTGCGTGTACACCAACCGCTCGTTCACCCAGGTGCGGGCCTGCGCGGGCAACCGGCCGATGTCCAGCTCCCGCACGGACAGCATGAGCTGCTGCTGCCGGCCGCCCACCAGGTACCGGTCGATGTCCACGTCCACGAAGGTGTAGTAGACCCGCAGGCTCTGCAGCTGCCGGAAGGTCTCCAGCAAGGGCCGGTAGTCCCACAGCCGCACGTTGTCCAGGGTGGCCCGGTGGCGCCCCAGGTCTTCGGGCTGCAGGCCGTCCTGGGGGTCGAAGGGGACCACCCGGGCTTGGTGGAGGCCGTAGGCCCGCAAGGTGGCGTCGATGTGCCTTCGCAGGAAGGGCGTTTCCCGGGTGAGCTCCGCGGGGGCCACCAGCAGCTGCTGCACCACGGACGGCACCAACCCCACGCCCACGAACCACGCCACCGCCATCCCCGCGAGGACGCCCACCGCAAACCGCAGGGTGCGCAACCACACGTTCAGCAGCAACAGCCCCGCGCACCCAGCCGCGAGCACGGTCAAAAGCTCCAGGGCGGGCAGCCGGGCGTGCGCGTCCGCGTAGGTGATCCCGAACACCAACCCCCGCTGGGAGGTCAGCAGCTCGTACGCGTCCAGGCGGAAGCCCGCGGCCCGGACCAGCAGAAGTAGGCCCGCCAGGAGGGACAGGTGCGCGCGCGCCCCGGGCGGCAGGGCCAGCAGGCCCCGCAGGGACGGACGGGCGCTGCCGGCCAGGACGTATACTGCCAGCACCGCGGCTGCGGCCACCAGCAGCCAGTCCCACAGGAGGTGCTCCAGAAAGCGCCAGAAGGGCAGCCGGAACAGGTAGAAGGAAAGGTCCAGCCCGAAAACCGGGTCCTGCTCGCCCGCGGGCAGGGCGTGTACGAACAGCTGGAACGCCACCCACCGGTCCGTACTGGCAAGCCCGGCGATGGCTGCCACCGCCGCGCACGCGGGCCCCACCCACCTGCGGGCTTGCGGCCTGGGCACGTAGCGGGCACCGTCCAGGCGCAGCTCCACCCGGGCGGGAGGCGGCAGCGCCCGCAGGGCCACCCGCAGGTTCCCGTACAGGAGGGCCCACACCACCGTGGCCACGAAGGCAAACAGGGCGGCCCGGGACAAAAAGGGGACCCAGAACACGAGGGGGTAGCCCAGTTCCACGAACCACAGCCAGTCCGTGTACCACCGGGCCGCGGTGGGCCACACCACCAAGGCCAGAGCGAACAGGGCCAGCAGGACCCCTCGCCAGCGCACGGCTACACCCCCTCCGAACAGTCCCGGCGGTGGGTCGGGCTCCTGGTGACGTCCACGGGGCTGCCTCCCCTCACGTGGCCTGCGCGGTCAGACCCTGCTCCCAGCGGCCGGACCGGTAGCGGTACACCTCCGCCCGGCCCGTGGAGGGGTGGTAGGCGTGCGCGCGGTCCGGCTCCCACCACCCCCGGAAGCACGCCACCACCACGGTGGTCCGGGGCGGGAGGCCCGCTCGGTCCAGGGCCGCGGCCAGGTCCCACAGGCCACACACCGCCGCGTCCACCTCCCGCGCGTGTGCGGGGGTCGTGCGGCCCCTGACCATGGTGGCCCCCAGGTCGTACCGGAACTGGAACTCGGGACTTGCCTTCCGGCACACGGCGAACAGCTCCTCCAGGCTCCGGCGCGCGGGACGTGCGGCCTCGGACCGGACCAGATCCAGGACCTGCAGGAGGCGGGCGGAGTCGTCGAAGGAGCCAAAACTCAACAGCACGGAGGCGGGGGCCTGCGGGTCCGCGCGGAGGAACCGCATGGTGCGGGCCGGCAGCACCGCCTGCCACGCGAGCCGGGCCCGCTGGACCGCCTCCTGCGGGAAGGCGGTCTCGTCGTAGCCCAGCACCACTCCGGTCGCCTGGTGGAAGCGGCGCACGTCCCGATGATACCGTGCTGGCCGCGGGGCCCGCAGGCTGTGGTAGGCTGAAACCTGAGCACAGAGGGTCCGTGGAGGGAACGGTATGGCCACCCGGGAGGAGATCGTGGAGGTGCTGAAGACCTGCTACGACCCGGAGATCCCGGTGAACATCTGGGACCTGGGGCTCATTTACGACATCGCGCAGGAGGACGGCAAGGTCAAGATCCAGATGACCCTCACCGCCGTCGGCTGCCCCATCGGCCCGGTCCTGGCGGAGGAGATCCGGTGGAAGGTGGGCCAGCTGCCGGGTGTGGAGGAGGTGGACGTGGAGATCGTGTTCTCGCCCCCGTGGTCGCCGGACCGGCTCACGGAGGAAGGCCGGCTGGCCCTGCAGAGCATGGGCTACCCGGTGTGAGGCGGCCCCGCAGGGACCCGCGTATGGCGACGGACAAGCACCGCAAGAAGTCGGCTGCCCCGCAGAAACGGGCCACAGACCGCCTGTGGGCGTGGGGCTTTGCGGCTCTGGTGGTACTGGGGGTGGCCGTGGTGGCGCACGGCATCCGCTCGCGTCCCCCTTACCCCCGGGTAGGCGCCCACTGGCACGCGCCCTTCTCCGTGGAGGTGTGCGGACGCGCCTTGAGCTTCCCTCCCAGCCCCGGGAACGTCCACACCCACGGAGACGGGGTCATCCACGTCCACCCGGAGACGGACGAGGAAGGCCGGGGCGCCACCTTGGCCGCCTTCTTCCAGTCCCTCGGGATGTCCGTGCAGCAGGACGGGCTAGTGCTCCCGGGCGGCCGGCGGTTCCGGAACGGGGACCTGTGCGGGGACAAGCCCGGCCGGCTCCGGGTGTGGGTGAACGACCGGGAGCTAACGGTGGAGGAGTTCCTCCGGTACTACCCCCAGGACCGGGACCGGATCCGGGTGAGCTTCCAGTAGGTGACGGGTCCGTCAGGCGGACGCCATGCGGTGGAACAGGGCTTCCAGCGCGGGTCCCAGCCGCACCGGGTAGGGCCCGTCGCTCAGGTCCCGGAGGTGCGCGGGCAGCGCCCGCAGCCGGCCTGCGGCCCTGGCCCGCACTTCCGCCAGCTCCTCCCGCACGGACCGGGCGCCGCCCGCCATGACCTCCACCAGCAAGGGCTCGGCCCCCGGCGGGCCGGGCTCGTCCGCCAGGGTGATCACGTCCTCCCAGAACACCCCGTCCCGGCAGACCCGCCACACCTGCTTGCGGCCGGGCAGGGTCACCTTCCCCGTGCTGCGCTTGATGCGGTAGCCGCTCTGGTCCTCCACCAGCTTGTACACCCCGCCCAGGGCGGGCGCGTCGTACGAAGTACCCATCTCGGTGCCCACCCCGAAGGCGTCGATGGGCGCGCCCGCGCGGACCAGCTCCGCGATCCGGTACTCGTTGAGGTCCCCGCTGGCCAGGATCTGCACGTCCGGGTGCCCTGCCTCGTCCAGGATCCGACGGACCTGGCGGCTCAGCTCGAGCAGGTCCCCGCTGTCGATGCGGACCGCGCGGAGGCGGTGCCCCCCGGCCCGCAGCTCGCCCGCCACCTGCGCGGCCAGGCGCGCGCCCTCCAGGGTGTCGTAGGTGTCGATGAGCAGGACGCACTGGTCGGGGAAGTGGCGCGCGTACGCGCGGAAGGCCTCCAGCTCGCTGTCGAAGGACATGACGTAGGAGTGGGCCATAGTTCCGTACACGGGGATCCCGTACACCATCCCCGCCAGGACGTTGGAGGTACCCACGCACCCCGCCAGGTAGCTGCTCCGGGCGGCCTTGAGGGCCGCGTCGGTGCCGTGGTCCCGGCGGGGGCTGAAGTCCACCACGGGCCGGCCGGCGGCCGCCAGCACCACGCGCGCGGCCTTGCTGGCCACCATCACCTGGAAGTTCACCTGGTTCAGGAGGAAGGTCTCCACGATCTGGGCCTCGATGCGGGGCGCGGTGACCTGCAGGACCGGCTCCGGCGGAAAGAACACCTCTCCCTCCGGCAGGGCCCGCACGTCCCCCGTGAACCGGAACCGCCGCAGGTAGTCCAGGAAGTCCTCGTCGAACAGCCCGAGACTCCTCAGGTAGTCCAACGCCTCCTGCCCGAAGTGCAGCCCCTCCAGGTAGTCCAACACCGTGTCCAGGCCCGCGTTGAGCAGGAAGGCCCGCTGGGGGGGCAGGGCGCGGACGAACAGGTCGAAGGTGGCGGGCTCGTTCTTGCCCTCCCGGAAGTAGCACTGCGCCATGGTGAGCTCGTACAGGTCGACCAGCAGGCCCACGTGGTCGGGGGTGATGAACTCGCGGCTCCCGCGGGGCATGCCATCCCTCCTCCCAGGACGTCCGGAAGAAATGGTACCCTGGCCAGGTCCCCCGCGCACCCTTGCCCTTCTGGGAGCGTGCGGGTAGACTACGGTTCGGCGGGAGCGGGGGCGTGGTGTAGCCAGGTGAACACACCGGCCTGTCACGCCGGAGATCGCGGGTTCAAATCCCGTCGCTCCCGCCAGAAGGGCCTGGGTAGCTCAGGTGGTAGAGCAGGGGACTGAAAATCCCCGTGTCGGGGGTTCGACTCCCTCCCCAGGCACCAGCTCCTCGCGAGGTTGTGGTCGAGGCCGAGACGTGCAGGCCCTCCTGGGCCGTATGCGGCACCGTGCCGCCCGGAGCGCCAGGCGAGCCGCCTTGCGGCCGCCAGCCCGCGCCGGCCTTTGACTCCTCCACCGGCTTCCGGCTGGCGGACGGCTCCTTGCTTTCCGCC